>Ga0306920_100005561_pt1 | contig 16320 bp, 17 predicted proteins | sample flu12Cox44000170_FD_204666 | JGI IMG/M metagenome (GOLD analysis project Ga0306920, IMG submission 204666) | Lab enrichment of tropical soil microbial communities from Luquillo Experimental Forest, Puerto Rico - flux4day.12C.oxic.44.000.170 (v2)... | ecosystem: Environmental > Terrestrial >... | reverse complement strand
TCGTCGATGCCCGCTTGGGACCGACAGGCGCAGCTTTCTCTTTTACGAAAACCTTTTCGCCTGCCTGCTCAACCCGCCAGCACGGAATAGGGTCGAGCGCAGGAGCTCGTAAGGCTTCGCCGGTGCCCAGACTGAAACAGGCATGGTGCCAGGGACATCGCACTTCGTCATTAACGACCAATCCCTCTGCGAGCGGCCCGTGGTAGTGGGTGCAATGAGCACCCACCCAAACAACTCCGTCCCGCGCCGGACTAGTAATACTTCTTCTCCATCAACCGCTCCCAGCAGCTTTCCGCCGTCCGGGATGCTGGTCAGCGGAACACCATTCTTCAAGTCCGGTTTTTCAACTTCGCTCATTTCCCAGTCCTTACCGCCACTCAGGTCAAGTATCGGTCGCTACTTGCCCAGGTTCCGATCAAAAAAGTCAGCCATCATATGATGCGCCTCCTTGGATTCAGGCCACTCCCACTCGTTCCAGAAGGCGTGCGCGAGGCCGTCGAACACCACCAGTTGCGCGTTGACTCCGGCGTTTACGAAGGCTCGATGGAGATTAACGGTGTTGCTGAGTAGCAGATCGCGTCCGCTCGTGAGAAACAGCGTCGGCGGAAAGCCCTTAAGGTCGGCGTAGATGGGCGAGAGCACCGGATCCTTCAGGTCGGTGGTTCCGGTGTAGGCGGTATCGTGTTTGCCCTTCCAGCGGCTGATAGGACCGCGGAGGCCAAAAAGGCCGTACATGTACATCGAGTCGGCGAAGTGATTGAAGTCTCCGCCGCCGGAAAAGATGCCCAGAGCGGCGGGCAGCGGCAGGCTTTCCTTACGTATCCCTGAGGCGACCTCGGCGGTGAGAATCGCGCCCGCCGACGTGCCGTAGATCCCGATGTTCTGTGGCTTGTAGGTCTTGAGCAGCTCTTTGTAGACCGCGACGGCTTCGTTGACCGCAGCCGGGAACGGGTGTTCGGGCGCCAGCGAATACAGCACTGCGACGACCTTGGTCTGTGTCAGATTGGCGACGGGGATGGTTTCGATCATCGATCCCCAATCAGCGGTGAAGCCTCCACCGTGCAGGTTGATGAGCACGCGGTCCTGCTTGTCTGCTGGAATGGTCAGCGGTGTCACGATCTTCACCGGCACGCCGGCGATCGTGTCGCTCGCAACACTTACTGGGTACACTTTGCGAATCTGCTCGCCGCCATTTTGCTGCCAGCCGGAGGCCTGCGCGCGGTCTTTCGCCAGATCGTATGGCGGCTCGGTATCAGGCATCGGCTTGGCTGTAAACGCTTGCGCCTCGGGACTGATAGTGTCAGGCATGGGAACAACGCGCGTCACACGCGCGGTTCCATCGTCGTCGATGAAGCTGGTATCGCTCTGCGGCGGAGTCCCCTTAAGGGCAGAACCTTGGGCCCCAGCCCGCGCACTGGTTAACAGGGCGAGACACAACATCAACAGAGCAGCTCTGCGATTCAGCAAGCAATCCTCCTTCTACTAACTGAGCGGCCAATCTACAGCATCCCTCGGCCAAACAAAAGTCGCGGACCAACTGACTACTGCTCTCCCTGTCTTTCCGTGAATTTGGATAACCCGCGCTCCCAGCCACGATTCTGCGGGCTGCCGAGACTGCGGCGATTTTCTGGTGTTAGTGAGCTTTGGACGTTGCTGGCGGTCCAGATGTGGCAGTTGGGAAATGTCTGTCGCAAGCGAGCCTGGTTGGAGCTATTGCTCCCCGCGCTGATGCTGCCCCTGATGGCGCAGGTCAACTCTCTTCCGGATGCTCCTCCCGCCCCCGACAGACCGGTCTCCTGGAAATTACTCGTCCCGAATGTGGTTCACGATCAGAAGCCGATCTGGCTTTTCCCCAAATCGGTGGCCGAGGGGGAACACTTAAAGCCAACGCTGGTCACGCTCTCCATCACCGCCGGTCTGGTGGCAGCCGACCCTTCCGTTGAGTCCTACTTCCGAGCCAACCGGTCATCGTTTAGCTCGTTCAATCAGAATTTCAGCGGGACCAATACGACGCTGGCCATGTTCGCGTTTCCGGTTGCGTTTTACGCCCTTGGGCAGGCGCGGAAAGACCCCTATGCGAAACACACGGTCTTGCTAGCGACTGAAGCAGTCGTCGACTCTGAGCTGCTTGCCACTGTGCTAAAGGACATCGACCGTCGTACTCTGCCGGCGCAGGTTCCCACGGCGAACAAGTTCGGTGATAGCTGGTTCGAAGGACACGGGCAGTGGTATCGCGGTATTGGCAGTTTTCCGTCTGGACACGCCGTTGCGGCCTTCTCGCTGGCCACTATCTTCGCCGATCGATATCCCAAGCCCCGATGGCATCGCTACTTGGCGTTCGGCCTTGCCGGACTGGTAGGGTTTTCGCGACTGCCGCTCGAAGCCCACTACCCGTCCGACGTTTTCGCAGGCGCCGTCCTCGGCTATACCATCGCTCATTACGTAGTGCTGCGAATGCCGTAAACAAGGAACGCCTCTCCGGGTCGCCCACCAATAACCAGTAGCGGAGCTATGTGTTAATCGGCATACCAAACACTGCGTTCGCCGCATCCAGCATTGCCTCTGACAGCGTGGGATGCGCGTGGATGATGTTCGCCAGGTCTTCGGCGGTGCTTTCCATCTCAAGCGCTACGACCGATTCGGCGATTAGCTCGGTCGCCGTCGGCCCGATGATGTGCACGCCGAGGATCTCGCCGTGCTTGGCGTCGGTGACGATCTTCACAAAGCCTTCGTGCTGGCCCACAATGCTGGCGCGCGAGTTGGCGGTGAAGGGGAACTTGCCGACCTTCACGTCGTAGCCCAGCTCTTTGGCTTTGGCTTCTGTGAGGCCGACGCTACCGATTTCGGGATGACAGTAGGTCGCATTCGGTATGCGCAACACGTTTACTGGCTTTACCGGTTTTCCCGCGATGTGTGTAACGGCCACGATGCCTTCCATGGCGCCAGCGTGCGCCAGCTGCGGGTATCCCAGCACGATGTCGCCGATCGCGTAGATACCGGGCTCGGCCGTCTGCATGAACTGGTTGGTTTTGACGAAACCGCGATCGACTTCGATCTTCGTTTTCTCGAGGCCGACGCCCTCCGTTGCCGGCGCGCGGCCTACGGCAAGGAGCACCTTGTCAGCTTCGATCTTCTGCTGCTGGCGGTCGGCGGTGAAGGTCACGGCGACTCCGTCTTTGGTGCGCTCGACCTTCTCGACTTCGGCATTGACGAAGCCCTGGATGCCGCGTTTGCGGTAGACGCGCATCAGCTCCTTGGAGACCTCTTCGTCCTCGACGGGAACGTAGCGCGGCAGCATCTCCAGAATGGTGACGTCGGCTCCGAAGGATTTGTAGATGCTGGCGAACTCGACGCCCACGGCTCCGGAGCCGATAACGATGAGCGACTTCGGAATATTGTCGAGGCTGAGAACTTCGATGTTGGTCAGAATGCGGTCATCCGGCTGCAGGCCGGGGAGAACACGCGCAACCGATCCGGTGGAGAGAATCACGTTCTTGGCGGTGACGGTCGACTTGCCGTCCTTCCCGTCAATCTCGACGATGAGGATGCCGTTCTTCGCGGGCCCGGTGAGTTTGCCGAAGCCTTGGATGACGGTGACCTTATTCTTGCGCATCAGGAACTGGAGGCCCTTGGCGTGCTTGTCGACTATGCCCTGCTTGCGCTTCTGGATGGTCGGCCAATTTACCGAGACACCGGCCGTGTTCTCCAGACCCAGCTCCTGTCCATCTTTCACGTGATCATAGACTTCAGCATTGAACAGCAATGACTTAGTCGGGATGCAACCGACGTGCAGGCAGGTACCTCCCAGGTAGGGATCTTTCTCGATGAGGGCGGTGGAAAGCCCGAGTTGTCCGGCGCGAATGGCCGCGGTATATCCCGCGGGCCCGCTGCCGATGATGGCTACATCGTAGACAGTGTCAGCCACGATAATGCTCCGTTCTGTGGGGAGTTATCAGTGCCCTAAAGTAGATAGATGATTGTAAATCAGGAAGGAAGCGCGGACCGGCCAAGCGCCCAGCACCAGCGCTCGAACGGGCACGCTTTGGGATTTGTTGTATACCCGCTTTTGCGCGAGCTTATCTTCCTCTGCCGCACACTGCATTTATTTCGTAACGAGCCAAGGCCTCAAGGTGCGCAGCATGCGTCGTCCCTGGTCGAGGGAGCGGGACTTGCGGCTGCCTTCAACCCATAGCATTGCGTAGCCGTGAACGCCGCACCAGGCGACCTGGAATCGCGCGGCCAGCTCGTCCTCAGAGAGCGGCTTTCTTACTTTTTGCCGAGTTCGTTCCGACAGTGCCATACCCGACCGCGGACGGTTCGGGTAACGGTGCAACCAGAGAAACCCTACTCATCGCAGCTCGGGCAGCGTGGCGATGGGAACTTGGGCATCGCAAAGGACCTTCGTGGAGGGTGCTCACACCATCTGATTGAGGCACTGTACCCGGTTATTCCTCGTTCAACAGCGTGTGCGGGTTGCCTGCGCATTCCTTTGTCGAGCATTCTGAGCCCACGATCCCAGTTACCCTGGAATGCGCTGTATGTCAGCCGCCACCGCCTGAACGCATCGGGGAGCCGGTTATCGACCGCGGCGTCGATGTTCCGAAGTTCACCACGGACGCACCACTCTTGCACCCGGCAGGTCGAGGATTATCGCTGAGAGCTTCCAACCTGGCGATTACCCGAGCCAATGCATAGTTGGGGAGGGACTCGACTTCCTTGCTTGTGGAAGACTCGATCTCAACGGCATAGGGATGCACGCAACCGTCCGCTCTTGATGAGGACCGCCTTGACCTTGGCCAGCGGTATGCCCTTTTCCTTCCGGTGCGACCCTGAGATCAACCCATTTGAAAACTCTTCCAGCCGCGCGCCACGCTTCTTGATGTCACTTGTTTTCCAGTCATAGCTCCATTATCCCCAGAAGTTCTTGCCAAGCTGCCGCCGCCCTTGAGTCTTTTTCTCGCCCTGCCTCGTATATCCCGATAGTATGGTCGCCGCCGCATTCAGTTCGCTGATCACGATGGAGACGGAAGAGGCCCAAATTGCCACTGGCTTACGCCGGCGGGATCCGGACGTGCTGGACGCTCTGCTTGAGCAGTATCAGCACCGCCTGTTGCGCTATTTGGCACACATGACAGGCAACCGGGCAACGGCCGAAGACCTGTTCCAGGAGACGTGGATCCGGGTGCTGGAAAAGGGCCATCAGTACGACGGCAAGAGCCGTTTCGCGACCTGGCTGATGACGATCGCGCACAACGTCGCGATCGATCATTTGCGGAAGCGCAATCCAGCCAGCCTGGATGAGATGCGCGATACGGAAGACGCCGCGCCGTTCGAGCCGCTAGCGACGGGGCTGTCTCCGTTTGAGCATGCGGCCGCTGCAGAGGAAAAAGCGCGAATTCAAGCGGCGCTCGATGAGCTTCCGGCGATCTTTCGCGAGGTGCTGGTGTTGAGATTTCAGGAACAGATGAAGCTGGAAGAAATTGCAGAGCTGGTGGGAATCCCGTTGGCAACGGTGAAGACGCGGCTGTATCGCGGCGTGCGGGCGCTGCGTCCGACGCTGGGAGGAGACGCGCTATGAACGGTAACCAACACGATCGCGCGATTGACCTGCTCCTGCGCCGCGACGTCGAGGGCATTGCTGACGCCGATGCACGGTGGCTGGAAATGCACCTGCAGGAGTGTGAGGAGTGTGCCAGCTTCGACCGGGCAATGAGTGGTGCTGCACACGCTGTTCGTGCGGTCACAGTGATGGCGTCGGCGGCGCTGGTCGAGTCGACCCGGGTGCGAGTTCACGTACGCGCGCAGCAGTTGCGCGAACAGCAAGCGCGCACCATGCTGATTGCGGTTTCGTTCTGCCTGGGGGTGGTGACGTCAACCCTGACCGCGTGGGTCTGGTGGGAGTTCGGCGGATGGGTGGCCGACCGACTGGGATTGCCGTCGGGCATCGTGGAGCCCGGCGTGTTGCTGTTCTGGCTGCTCCCGGCAATTGTGATTGCTGTGTTGATGGTCACCTGTCCGCCGACGCTGTTTGAAGGCAGCCTGATCGAGCGCTACATGAAAGATCGTCTGAGAGGAATGCAATGACCCAACGGAGAACCACTTTTCGCGACGAGTTCGCCATCATACCCGAGTTCATGAAGTTTCTGGCCATTATCGCTTTCGCCTGCGCGCTGTACTTCTTCCTGGATATCATGCCGCACCATCATCCCCACCCGCCGATCTTCCCAGTTCGGCTGTTGATCGGTGTTGCTGCGGGAACAGCGGCAGCGGCATACCTGCTGCTGATCGGGTACGTCAATCAGGACGCGAAGCGCCGCGACATGGGGCAGGTGCTGTGGACGCTGCTGGTCATCTTCATTCCGAATGGTATCGGCTTCCTGGCGTACTTCCTGCTGCGCAAACCGCTGGCGGAGCATTGTCCGAAGTGCGGTGAACGGGTGGAGAAGGGATTCCACTTCTGCCCGAAGTGCGGGCACTCGTTGTTGCCGACTTGCGCTCAGTGCGGCCAACCGGTGAGCACTGAGTTTGTATGCTGCCCGTATTGTGGGAAGGGGCTGGGAGCGCCGACGACCTGAACGTTTCCGGATCCCACCCTGTCCCCAATAAAGGGACAGGATGGGGCACCGAGCAGCTTCATTAACCATCGGAAGCAAGAAGCTCGGACTTACCTCTAGCGGCTTTGTGCCGTCGGTTAAAGACCGACTCGGTCCATAACAACAGTCTACCCAGGATTCCGCTTCCCTAACGAATTCGTCCGCCGCCGCAGACGAATCGGGGCCCTCTAGAACTCCAGACTTTACAACCCGGAATTACCCTAGCCGACGATTTCTTCGAACTTCAGCGGATCGGGACGGACAGGCACGGGCGGAGGCTCAATCAGAGCAAGCTGCTGATGGGTGTAACGAATGCGGTGAATGACAGTGATGGTGCTGAGAACCGCGATGACCCAGAGCACTGGACCCATGCGATTAAACAGAGCTCCGATAATGATCAGGACGATGCGTTCAGGGCGCTCCATGAATCCGGCTTTGCAGCTCGGAATAAGCGATTCAGCACGGGCGCGGGTGTAGCTCACCATCACCGAGCTGACCATGACGAAAGCGGTCATGACGACGTAGAAGAAGCGGTTGGCGCGGGCGTAGTAGACCAGCAGTCCGAAGAACAGAGCGACGTCGCTGTAGCGGTCGATGACGGAATCGAAGAAACCGCCAAACTGCGTGACCTGGTTGGTGGCGCGGGCGACGCGACCGTCGACCATGTCGAAGATGCCGGCTCCGATGATGACCAGTCCGGCGTAGAGAAACATGCGGCGCTGGTTCTCTGAATTGGCGTAGCCGAAGAGGAAGCCGGCGACGATGTTGATGAGAAGTCCGATGAAGGTAAGCGCGTTGGGCGAGATGCGGGTCAGGGCCAGGCCGTGCACGACTTTGTACAGCAGCCACTTACAGAAACGCCCGACAGCACTCGTCCAGGTCATTACTCCTCGTCGTGGATGGTGGACAGTTTCAGCACCTCGAGTTCGCGCTTGCCGTTAGGTGTGACCACCTCGCTGACGTCGCCCACCTTTTTGCCCAACAGCGCGCGTCCAATGGGCGACGTGGTGGAAATGAGGCCCTTGCTCACATCCGATTCCTCGCTGGTGACCAGCTTGTACTCGAGTTCCTCGCCCTTGGTTGAATCATAGACCACCAGGGTAGAGCCGAGCGCGGCCTTGTCCTTGGGGATGTTGGCCATGTTCACGAGCGACAAGTCGGCCATGCGCTTCTTCAACTGGCCAAGGCGGGCGCGGACAAACTCCTGCCGCTGCTTGGCCATGTGATACTCGGCGTTCTCGCTGAGATCGCCTAAGGCCACGGCCTTCTTCAATTCTTTCGGTAGTTCGTGATTGAGCTCGTATTCGAGGACCTGGATTTCCTGTTCGAGCTTCTTCTTGATGTGTTCAGGCATACTTCAAGGGCTGACTTCGGCGCGTGAAAACATCCGAAGACATCTGGTCATTATACGCGAAGGCGGATGGCGGGTTATGGCTTCGCGGGGTGGCGACGCAGGGCGTTCCTCGGAAATCCGCGCCAATTGACGGTTTCCGAGGATCAGCGGTATACTTCGAGTATTGGTGATGGATCTGGCCTGAGCCTTCATGGAGCCGCTGGGGAGCGGCATGGCCCTCATGAACAGCCTTTCCTTTAGCATCGGCGACAAAGTCGTCTACCCGAATCATGGCGTAGGCATAATCGAACAAATCAGCAGCAGGACGATCGGCACACAAGTCGAAAAGTTCTACCTGCTCAAAATCAAGGCCAGCAGCCTGAAGGTTATGGTGCCCTTCCACAATGTGGAAAGCGTGGGCCTGCGACGGGTGGTACGCAACGGCGAGGTGCTCAAGATCATTGAGTTTCTGAGCGACGGCAAGTGTGAAAACAGCGCCGACTGGAAAGACCGGTTCAAGGAAAACTCCGACAAGATGCGAACCGGTTCCCTCCTCGACGTAGCCATCGTCCTCAAAGGTCTTCTCCTCCTGGCACAATCCAAGCCCCTTAGCTTCCGTGAAAAGAAAATGCTGGAACGCTCGCGCTACCTGCTGGTAAGCGAGCTCGCGATGTCGAAGAACACGGAAGAGTCGGTGATTGAGGATCTGCTGGATCGGGCGCTATCGAAGAGCAAGCTAAGGTTCCCGGAGGCTTCGGCGGTAGCAATGTGACAAGACGCTTTTCGCCGTTCGCGGTGATCTCGCGCCTCTCTTGCTCTGGCGAAGCGCTGCAGCTGTATCTCGCATCACCCCACCAGGACCGCACCACCATTTACGTTGAAGACCTCACCTGTAACGAATCCCGCGTATCGAGTGCATAAGAACAGAATTGGGCCGGCGATTTCTTCGGGCGTACCGACGCGGGACAACGGAATCGTCGCGAAGATCTCGCGGCCGCGCTGAGGATCTTCGAGCGCATCCCCTGACATGTCGGTGCGGACCCAGCCCGGCGCGACGCAATTGACGTGGATGCCGAAGCGAGCAAGCTCTGTCGAAAGGCCTTTTACCATGCTGATTAAAGCGCCTTTGGTGGCGGCATAGTCGGCGTGTCCGGCTTCGCCGCGCTGGCCGGCCGTGGAGCTGACCAGCACGATGTGTCCCCCACGCTGCTGCCGCTTGATCTGCGCCACGGTGTGCTTCACCAGGGCGAAGATGCTGTCGAGGTTTACTGCTACGGTCTTGTGCCACTGCTCGTTGGACATGGCGTCGATGGCGACGTTTTCAGGCGGCCAGATGCCGTGGTTGCCGACCAAGATATCAAGCGCTCCGAAGCGATTGATCGTGGCTTTGACGAGCAACTCGGCAGTGGCTGTTCCGGTCAGATCAGCTTGCATAGCATGGCAAACATGGGTTCCGCACTCGGCAACGAGGTTTTCGGCCTCCGATTTCGCTTGCACGTAGTTGAAGACGACCTTAGCTCCGGCGCGAACGAACAAGCGAACGGTCGCCGCACCTATTCCGCGGGACCCGCCAGTGATAAGTGCAACCCGGCCCTCGAGTGAGAGTGTGACGTCACCTGGCATGGTGAATGCCAACTTAGCATACTTGCCCTCGGCGTTTTGGTCCGCTCTGGGTTACACTTTCGACGAGCTGCCTGTGACGAACGCCGTCCTCTAACGAAACTCCGCGGCACACTTCAGCCGCAATCTGCGACGCGAACAGTCAACAACCAGACGTGTGCCTGAAGGAGTTTCGAATGACTAGATGGCAATCGAAATCTATATATGAGCTGCGTGGATTCGTTGATTTGAATTTTGCGCGACGCCTGGAGATGGCGGAAACAGCGACGCGCGACCAAGTGAGCGCATTGCAACGGTACTGGCCAGACGCCACATCGGAAGTGATTGCGGGAGCTACGGCGATCTTTGGCGGAGTAACGTATCCGGCGAATCACATCGTTGGAATGGGTCTGTACGGGCCTGTAACCGCGAGCGACCTCGATCGGGTCGAAGAGTTTTACCGCTCACGTGGTGTGGCCTGCGAGATAGTTGTGTCACCGCTGGCTGATCCATCGTTGCGCGATTTGTTCGCGCCGAGAGGTTACCGAATCACCGAGTTCAACTCGGTACTCATCCGACCGCTGGAGGGTTGTGTGCTCGTCCCGCCTGCCGACGGAATAACGGTCGAGCGCGTGACGGCGAACACCCGGCAGGCCTGGGATCGCGTGATCGCGCGCGGATTTGCGGAATACGGCCCCTTGCCCGAAAATCTCTTCGCGGCATTCGCGACCTTGCCCGATAGCCTGAACTTCCTAGCGCGTGTGGATGGCGAGCCGGCCGGCGGAGGCATGGGAGCCATCATGAGAAATGCGAATATCGCAGCGCTATTCGGTACAGCGACGGTTCCGGAGTTCCGCCTACGAGGCGTGCAGACGGCCCTGATCAACCGCCGATTGTGGGCGGCGGCCCAGCAGGGTTGCGAGTACGCGGTGGTGAGCACGACACCCGGCAGCGGTTCGCAGCGGAACATGGAGCGACGCGGCTTTCGCCTAGCGTATAGCAAGATCGTGATGGTGCGAAGTTGGCCGGAACTGACCACACCCAGCAGCATGGCTAAGTAGGGGTCCTTCGACATCGGCGTCGCAAAAGCGGCGATACCTCTGCTCAGGATGACACCTAGCGGGACGCAAATGATGGATGTTGATGGAATACGAAAACACTGCCTTAGCTTTCCGCACACCATGGAGATGGTGCAGTGGGGAGCGGACCTGGTGTTTAAGGTCGACGGCAAGATGTTTGCCGTGACTCCGCTTGAGGTCGCGCCGGTGAGGCTGTCGTTCAAGTGCACGCCCGAGAATTTCCTCGAATTGTGCGAGCGGCCGGGGATCATTCCCGCGCCGTACCTGGCGCGGGCGCAATGGGTGGCCTTAGAAACGCTTAATGCAGTCTCCGAAAGCGAGTTGCGCGACTTATTGACGCAGTCGTACCAACTGGTGTGGGAACGGCTGCCGAAGAAGCGGCGCGAGGCGCTATCGGGTACCAAGACTTCGAAGACGAAGACCGCCGGTGTCGCGAGCAAGGCGAAGAAGTCAGCTAAGAAAGCTAAGAAACCGATCCACGGTTGGGGCAAATGAGAATCGGTTGGTTGGTGGTGGTCTTGCCAGTGATGTGCGCGGCCGTCCTCGCTCAGGCGCCAAGTGTGCCCGAAAAAGGTGCGCCCTCGGCAGATAATCGGAAGCCGGAGTCTCCAGCGGTTTTGGAGCGCGAGTTCTTTGCAGTCATACGCAGGGGCGATGCTCTGAAATTTTTGTCGTATATTCCCGAAGATGGCGTCCACGTAGGCCGCTACGCCGACCACACCACTCGCTCGGAAATCGAAGATCAGTTGACACATCGCACTGGCCTCTACTGCAAGCTATTCGACTCGGCCTGTATTCATTCTGACAGCAAGACGGATCCGGATAGGAAACCGTGTTCGTATCGGGAGCTGCTGACGCAATCGGATAAAGTTCGCACGGCCTCAACCGAGACTACACGCAATAACGTCAGGCAGGCGATCCTTGTAGCTGAGGTGCACAATCCGAAGTGCGCCGGCCCAGGTTTGATTGATTTCATCTTCAACTACCAGCAGGGGGGCTGGAAGCTGTTCTCGATCCCGTAGTTTCGCTCCCGCGCGATTCTGTACAACCGACTCAGCAAAAACGTGCTAGTTTAAGTCACTCCTCGACGGGTGGAATTCTCGCCATGATGCTCGAAACGGAAGTCTTCGAAATCGATCCGGACATTACCGTCGTCTCCTGTGCAGGGCGCTTTACCCTCGGCACGCAGCTACGGCTTACCGAGTCGATGATCAACACGTTGTTACAAAAGGGCGTGCGCAAACTCGTGATCGATCTCACCCACGCAGAGATCGTCGACAGCGCCGGATTGGGCGTGCTCATGCACCTTTATGGCGAGGTCGAACAGCTCGGCGGGACGATGCGAGTGGCGGGGGCCAACCAGCACGTCGCCGATCTCTTTCGGATTACCCACACCGACGGAATCCTCTGCCTCGATCGTGACCTGATGAGCAGCGTGAAAGAGATGAACAGGCCGGCGTAAGGAAGGCTAGCTATAGCTAAGCTAGGCCTGCTCGGCGACAGGTTCGGCCTGCAGCCCACCCGTCAGACTGCTCAGTTTTTCGATGCGATGTTCGAGGCACCACTTGGTGAGCGAGTCCACCAAAGTTTCACAGGCACAGGGATCCCAGAAGTTGACCGTACCGACTTCGATCGCTGAGGCGCCGGCGAGCATGAATTCGATCACGTCTTCGGCGGTGCTAATGCCGCCGATGCCAATGACAGGGATCTTTACAGTCTTGGCGGCTTCCCACACCATGCGGAGCGCGATAGGCTTGATTGCCGGGCCGGAGAGACCAGCCGTAATGTTGGAAATGCGGGGGCGGCGGGTTTCGGCGTCAATCGCCATACCGACAAAGGTGTTGACCAGGGAGATCGCGTCCGCGCCGGCCTGCTCAGCGACTTGGGCCATTTGCGAGATGCTGGTTACGTTCGGAGAAAGCTTTACGATTACAGGTCGCGTGGCGATCTTCTTTACGGCATTGACCACATCAAACAGCATCTTCGAGTCGGTGCCGAAAGCGATGCCCCCGCAGTTCGTGTTGGGGCATGACACATTCAACTCATACCCGTGGATGCCTTCGCCGTCGTTCAGAGCGCGAACCACTTCCTCGTAGTCTTCCTGCGTGTTTCCGAAGACGTTGCAGAAAAAGACGATGTTCTTGATCTTTCGCAGCAGCGGAAGCTTCTCACTCAGGAACGCTGCGACACCGATGTTCTGCAGGCCGATTGCGTTTAACATGCCAGCTGCGGTTTCGAAAAGACGTGGCGGAGGATTCCCCGGCATCGGCTCGCGAGAAAGGCCCTTGGTCACGAAACCGCCGAGCCGCTCAAGCGTCACGACATCTTCGAACTCAACCCCGTAGCCGAAGGTTCCGCCGGCGGCCAATACCGGATTCTTGAGCTCTATGCCGGCTACCGAGACGCTCATGTCGAGTCCTTGCCGGGGAGGAGGCGTCATGGGCGAGGCTCGCTGCGTGGTTTGGGCGCCGACGGTGTCGGAGTGGGGGCGTCGCCGCGCGGATTGAGAGCTTGCGTTAGCACGTGGCCGGTGGAGTTTGTCGGCTTATTGATGCCAAGCATGACTGCGAGGGTCGGCGCGAGGTCAATCGGCTCGACCTGCTCGCGATAGATGCCGGGCTTGAACGCGGACCCGTAGAACGCCAGGGGCACATGTTGGTCGTAGCTGTAAGCTTGGCCGTGATCGGTGCCGTCTTGGGTGGAAAGCGAGAACGGCTTTGGCAGGCCCATCACCCACCACCCGCCGTAGGGAGAGTAGCTATTAACGAACATCCGACCGATGGCGGTGGGAGAAACCTCGCCCGAGGCGAGCTGATCTTTTGTGTACGCCGCCAGGAATCCAAGATCGCGCATCGCCTGCGCTACGTAAGTCTCAGCATCACCCTCATTGACTTTCTCGTCGAACGCGTCGTGATTGACGAACACGATGGGGAACGATGCGGAACGCACGTACTCGGCCTGCTTGTGCAACATCGCGCTCAATGACTTGTTGAGCTGGGCTTTCAGGTCTTTGTTCGCCATGAGCCATGCCGGGAGATGCAAGCTGACGCTGGTGGCATTGGTTGGCGCGACACCGTGGTCGGCGGTAAACACGACCCAGAACCGATTGCCATACTGTTGCTGCAAAAACGTAAAGAACTCGCTAAGCTGGCGATCGAGCGTGAGCACCATGGCGTGTTCCTGTGGCGAATCAGGCCCGTAGGCGTGACCGGTAAGATCGTTAGCAGAGAGGCTCAGCACCAACAGATCGGTCACCGTACCCTGGCCCAGTTTTTCCTGCTGAATCAGCTCGCGCGCGAATTCCAGCTCGTAATCGTTGCCGTAAGGAGTGCGGCCGATCAGTTCGTAGTAATCCAGCGGCCTGCCGTCGGGCGCGTCGTGCGGCGCCGTCGATCCGAGGACGTTACCGCCGGCATCCTTCCAATCGAGGTTGAGGTACTTCTGTATGTGCTTCTGGCTGTTGAAGGCGGTGAGCCAATGGGGAGCATCGGGGCTGTAGTACGTCGAAGTTACCCAGGCCCCGCTGGCATGATCGATCCAGTAAGCCCCATTGGCGCTGAAGCCTGTGGGGAGAATGGCTGCACGGTCTTTCAGCGCGACTCCGAAGACACGCGAGTTGCCTTGCGTTGCCAGTCTCAACTCATCACCGAGCGTGTCGGCGAGAAGATTATGTGGCGATGAGCCCATGGCGCCGCCGTCGATGCCGACAATCTTGGTCGCGTCGTCGTCCACACTGCTGAGCACCCGCTTACCCACCCACCATTCGTTGGCAAGAATTCCGTGGCCCGAGCTGTAAGTACCGGTGCCGATGGTAGCGTGTCCGGGAGCGGTGCGAGTGTTGGCGTAGTCGTAGTAGCAGGCAGGGAAGTAGGCGCCGCGATCGGTGAAGGTGCGAAATCCGCCAGGACCCAACTCGTCGTGATAGCGCTCAAGGTAGTCACCACGGAACTGATCGATCACAAGGATTACCACCAACTTGGGCGACGCCTGGTACGCCGAGCCGAAGGCCGACGCTGCCGTCAGCAGGACGGCTAAGAGCCTGGTCAGACTGGAGCGGAGCATGTCGGAGACAGTGTACCAACTCGAAAGTCAGGATCCAGCTAAGGGAATGCGCGCAGGCAGCGGGAGAAAAATTCACGGTCGTTTAGAATCAGTGTTTTGGACTCTCAAATCCGCACAAGGTATTCATTCTACGGATAGTTATGGGTGTGAGACTCCTCCTAAATGGGTTAGGGTGTCCGATTTGCGCAGGATCCCTCGCCGAGAACGGCTCGGGATTTCGCCCTTCAACCTTGCTCCGGGCAGGCTCTGCAGGTCCAGATGCCAGCATGACTTCGCAAGCTAGGGTCGATTGAAATCGACTGACCATTGTTCATTCGGTTATCAGTTGGCTTCGCGACGCACCGCGATGGGCTGCTTTACGGTTGCGGTGCGTTCGAGTTTGTCCCAGGCGAATGATCCACCTTCGATCGCGCGCTTAACGGTCTTGAACAGTACCATCGAGAAGAGTTGCCGATAGGCGAAGCGTTGCAGCCAGACGTGTCCGAGCAGCAGGAAGTCGCGCTTGCGGCCCGGCTGCTGGCGTTCCAGGGCGAAGGCGAGCGCCGAAGCGATGATGTCGATGATCATGAACAGCGCGAAGTAGATGATCAGGCGGCGGAAGTCGGCCGGATTTGCCGACTCTGGATGGAAGTGCTTGTTCACGAAGTACGTAATTGCACCGACCACAAACATGATGTCGATGAACGGCGACACCAACGGCAACAGGATCTGGAAGATGATGACGTTGGGTAAGGCGACCCAGCCCAATGCACCTCTCTGTTTCAGTGCGTCTTTGTGTTTCCACACCGCCTGCGTGATGCCGAACGACCAGCGGAAGCGTTGGCGCATCAGGCCGTTCGCCGTCGTGGGAGCTTCGGTGTAGGCCAGCGCCCGGTCTTCGTAGTTCACGCGATAGCCGGCTTGCAGCAGGGCCATGGTGAGGTCGGCGTCCTCGGCAACGGTGTCGTGGTGGTAGCAGGCTGCAGCTTTGACGTCGGCGGTACGCCAGGCGCCGATTGCTCCGGGAACTACGCTGACCGCGTTGAGCGTGTTGAGGGCGCGGCGCTCGAAGTTCTGGCTGGTGATGTATTCGAGTGCCTGCCAGCGCGTCCAGAGGTTCATGCGGTTGCCGACTTTTGCATTGCCAGCCATGGCGGCCACGCGCGGATCACGGAAGTGCGGCACGAGCTTTGAGATGGCATCGGGCGCGATTATGGTGTCGGCGTCGATCCCGACGAAGATCTCCTCCGTCACGTGGTCCAGCGCAAAATTCAAGGCCGCGGCTTTGCCGGAGTTTGGCTTGGTCAGCACGGTTACACGGCCTTCTGCGATCTCTTTCTGAAATGCCGCACGTGTGACTTCCAGCGTCTGGTCCTTAGAGCCGTCATCGATAACAATCGCGCGAAGATTCGGGTAATCGGAATCCAGAACGGACTGCACTGTCCGCACGATGACCTTTTGTTCGTTATAGGCAGGAATCAGTACTGCGACACTCGGTTTGTAGTTCGGATCAACGATATCCTTCCTGCGGCGGAAGCGGTCGAAGGTCGCCAGAGCACCTACCAGCACGAGTCTTGCGCTCATCAGTACGTCGCCAACGAAAAACACGAAAATGATGAAAGAGGAGATTAACGAAAACAGCGAGAAGTTCAGGCTGTCGATCCAGGATGCCCAG
>Ga0306920_100005560_pt1 | contig 16321 bp, 15 predicted proteins | sample flu12Cox44000170_FD_204666 | JGI IMG/M metagenome (GOLD analysis project Ga0306920, IMG submission 204666) | Lab enrichment of tropical soil microbial communities from Luquillo Experimental Forest, Puerto Rico - flux4day.12C.oxic.44.000.170 (v2)... | ecosystem: Environmental > Terrestrial >... | reverse complement strand
GCCCGCGATCGCGGTCGCGACCAACCACCTGCGAAGAGGATGCACCTTCATCCGGACTCCCTGACTCGGCTTCCCCGCCCCCGGGGACCCCGCACACTACGCCGAAGCGCGCCCCGAAGATGGAGCGCCGGGTCGGTCCTGACCAGGTTCTGCGAGGTGCGTGGCACGCACCCGACGGTTACATCGGCTACGCGGCGGCGCCGTCGCGGCTCGACGTGCGGCCGCCGGCCCCGACGACGCCGATCACCCGGACGATCGCGCCGGTGCCGTCGTGCTCCTCGATCGTCACGACCTTCCTCGAGCGGTCCGGGTACGGGTCGGGGTAGTCCACGACGCGGATCCTCCCGACCGGGAGGTACCGCTCGCTCTCGATGACCAACCTCGGGACGTACGGGTCCAGGCCCATGCTCCGGAACAGCCTCGTGGTCGGCTCCCAGATCGTGACGCGCTCGTGCCAGCGGAGGACGTCGAGCTTGCGCAGGAGGATCATGAGCGTCGCGAGCGACGTGGCGAGCGTCCCGACCACGAGCGCCCCGAGCACCGTGCCCCCGGGCAGCACGCTGAAGAGGCTGAGGAGCACCAGGAGGAGCAGCATCAGCGCCGTCCACTCGAGGGCCGACATCTCCTGACCGGTGACCGCCTCGATCAGCGCCCGGTAGGTGTCCATGTCCACGGACATCTCGACCAGCTCGCGGTACACGGCCTGCTGCTGGGGGGTCGTCGGGTTGAGGGACCGGACCGCGTTCCCGAGCTCGAGGTACGACGCGGTGGCGCGGTGGTAGTCCACGAGCCGGTAATCGATCTGGTCCACGAGGTGCGCGTCGACGAGCGCCCGGATCCGCTCGCAGTCGTCCGGGTGGAACACGGCGGCGAGCTGGTGCACCGAGAAGAGAGCCGAGTTGCCCTTCGCCACCAGCTCCTGCACCGACGCCAGCCGATCGCGCATCCGGACGATGGTGAACGCGAGCAGCACGCCGAAGAGGAACGCCGCCATGCTGACCATCGCGACGTCCACCTGGACGTCGCCGCGGTGCGTGCCGATGGCATAGGAGACGACCGCCACGACGACGCCGGCCATGACCGCGGGGACGACGACCTGGTCGCCGTTGACGAAGGCCGTCCACTCGGCCCTGAGCCGCCGCATCGCGGCGAGGCTAGACCCGCGAGCCCGGCTCACTCGACGCGTCGGCGCAACGCGGCGGCGGTCGCGTCGTAGCGTGCGTGCCACCGGGCGCGTGGACGTGCGCTCGCATCGAGCGGGGGCAGCTGATGGCATCGCAGGAGATCGACCGGGGACGGTTGCGCGAGTACATGGGCAGGATGATCGGCCACATGACCGGCGGCGCGATCTGCTTCGCGATGTGGCTGGGCGACGAGCTCGGGCTGTACCGCGCGCTCGCCGAGCGAGGTGGGCAGACCGCGGACGCGCTGGCGGACGCGACCGGGTGCCACGCGCGGCTGGTGGCCGAGTGGCTCAACGGCCAGGTCGCCGGAGGGCTCGTCGAGCTCGATGCGGGGACCAGCACCTACGCGCTCTCGCCCGAGGCGGCCGCCGCGCTCGCTGACGACACGTCGCCCGTGTTCGTGGCCCGGGGGATGAACACGTTCGCGTCCCTGTTCTTCGACATCGAGCGGATCAAGGCCGCGTTCCGGGGGGACGGCGCCATCCCGTGGGGCGCGCACGACCCGCACCTCTTCCTCGGGACCGAGTGGCTCTTCCGGACCGGGTACCGCGCGCACCTCGCCGTCGATTGGCTCCCCCTGGTCGACGGGGTGGCGGCGAGGCTCCAGACCGGGGGTGCGGTGGCCGACGTCGGGTGCGGCCACGGCGCGTCGGCGATCGAGATCGCGCGGTCGTACCCGTCGGCACACGTCTGGGGCTTCGACAGCCACGCGCCGTCCATCGCGACGGCCGTCGCCCGTGCGGAGGCGGAGGGGGTCGCGGACCGCGCGACGTTCGCCGTCTGCGACGCGAAGGCGTACACCGGCGACTACGACCTCATCTGCTTCTTCGACTGCCTCCACGACATGGGTGACCCCGTCGCGGTCGCCGCGTACGCGAGGGAGCACCTCACCTCCGACGGGGTGGTGCTCCTCGTCGAGCCGTTCGCGCTCGACGAGCTGCCGGCGAACCTCGCCGAGAACCCCATGGCTGCGCTCTTCTACGTCGCTTCGTCCGCAGTGTGCACCCCGAACGCTCTCTCCCAGGGAGGGACGCAAGCGCTCGGGGCGCAGGCGGGGGAGGCGGCGTTGCGTGCCGTCTTCGCAGACGCCGGGTACTCGGCGCTGCGGCGGGCCGCCGAGACGACCATGAACATGGTCCTCGTCGCCGAGCCCTGAGCCGCGGACCCTCCGGGCACCGCACCGCGCCGGACCGCGCGGATGCCGTCACGAGGACGCGGTCGGCGCTGTGTGGACCGCGAGCGCCGGTGAGGACACCGCCCAGGTGTCCGAGCTCGGCGATCGGCGCTGGCGTGCACGCCCAGGTCCTCGAACTGGAGCCCGGAACCCGACCGCTTCGCGACAGCGACCCCAACGGCGGGCCGAAGCAGGTGCCACACCCCCATGGGAGGATCGCGCGATGCAGATCACCAAGCAGGTCATCGTGCTCGACGCCCCCGACCTCGCGGTGGAGAGCGGCTTCTGGGCCGGGCTCCTCGGCGGCACCGTGGACGCGGATGACGACTGGCACTTCGTCCGCGTCGACGGCGAGGAGCGGCTCGGCATCCAGCTGGCTCCGAACCACGTCGCACCGGAGTGGCCCGACGGCGCCCAGCAGCAGCAGATCCATCTCGACCTGTTCGTCGAGGACGTGCCGGCCGCGCACGACCACGTGACGTCCCTCGGAGCACGCCTGCTGCACGCCGCGGCCGAGCTCGACGCGAAGGAGGGGTTCCGCGTCTACGCCGATCCCGCCGGGCACCCCTTCTGCCTCTGCTGGCCGTGACCTCGTCTCGCGGGTGCCGCATGCCGGCGACGTGCGGTCGCCGAGCGGCGTAGCGTCGCCTGGTGCGGCAGCCCCGTGTCTCGTGCTGGGCGATGCCCGCGGCGTCGAGCGACGAGTGGTTCCGCGCGGCGATCGCTCGGTTCGCGACGCTCGCCGGCACGGACCCGTTCCCGCCCCACATGACGCTCGTCGGCGAGGTCGGCGTGTTCGATCGCGACGCCGTGCAGGCGGCGATCCGGGGGCACGGGCGGTTCTCCGTCGCGTTCGTGGCCGTGGACGACGAGGACCAGCGGTTCCGCTGCGTGACGCTTCGCGCGGCGCCCGAGCCGCTGGCCGAGCTGCGCGAGCGGCTGCTTCCGGTCATGCCGTCCGGATCGACCGACCCGTACCGCCCGCACCTCAGCCTGCTCTACGGGGACCTCCTCGGCGACGAGCGGCGACGCCTCGTCGAGGCGGCGCGGCTCCCCGCGAGCCTTCCCGAGGTGGTGGTCGACGCCGTGGCGGTCTGGGACACCAGCCCGGAGCGGTGGACCGAGTGGCGCGAGCTGGACCGGTGGCCGCTCTGACCCGCTCGGCTCCGGCGCGCTGACCCCGCCGAAGGGCAACTAGCCCCGCCGCGCCCGCCAGAGGTCGCGAAGGAGCGCGATCTCCGCGCCGTGGTGGATGTGCTCGTCGATCATGTGCAGCACGAACGCCGCCTTGTCCTCGTCGGCGAACTCCCCTGCCACAGGTCCGAGCTTCTCGGCCAGCGCCTCGTCGCGCTGCGCGGCGAGGACCTCCACCCACGCCGCGTGCGCGCCGACGAGCCGGTCGATCGCGCCGGCCGCCGTCGGTGGCGCCGGGGCGTCGAGCTCGAACGCGTCCTGGACGGCGTCAACCGGCAGCCCGAGCCACACGCGGTTGCGCCGGTGGCCGTAGCAGGCGGTGAGGTGGGCCAGGCGCCAGGCGATCGTGGTGAACGGGGCGTCGCCGGCGACCGGACCCTCGTCCATCCGCCAGACCCCGTCCTCGTCGGGCCGGATGGACCAGCACACCGGTGCGGGCTCCCAGAGGTACTCGTCGTCCTCGAGCCACTCCAGCCTCGCGGCGGTCCGGGACCACACGTGCTCGCTGAGCTCGACGAGGTCGTGCTGCACGCACGCGCACCGCACCGGCCGGGTGCCGGGACGGGTGCTGGTCCTAGGGTCGAGCACGAGCAGAGGGGGTGCCGTGGCGGGCGTGCGGGATCACATCGAGGCGAGGGTCGCGCTGCCGCTCAGCTGGGGCGAGGACGGCGAGCGCCTCTTGGTGCAGTCGAACCTCTCGGGCACGATGCAGCTCTTCGAGTGGCGCGGCGGCACGCTCTCGCCGCTCACCGACGAGAAGGAGCCGGTGACTGGCCGGTACCTCCCGGTCACCGATCGGATCCTCGTGGTCCGGGACGAGGGCGGCAACGAGCGACAGCAGCTCTTCGTCCGCCGCGATGACGGCTCGCTCCAGGACCTCGTCGTCGACGCCGAGTTCATCCACTCTCCCGGTGGTGCGAGCCGGGACGGGCGGTGGCTCGCGTACGCGACCAACCGCCGAAACCGCGTCGACTTCGACGTGGTCGTCCGCGACCTGGCGACGGACACCGAGCGCACCGTCTACGACGCCGGCGGGTGGGCGATGCCGGGAGAGTTCTCGCCGGACGGCGCGTGGCTGGCCGTGGCCGTGCTGACCGAGCGCAGCGGCGACAACGATCTGTTCCTCGTTGGGACCGACCACGACGAGCGGGTCCAGGTGGCCGTCCACGACGACGAGGCCGCGGTGGAGCTGCCCACATGGCTGCCCGACTCGTCCGCCTGCTACTTCGTCTCGGACGTCGGCAGGGACGTGCCGGCGCTGGCGCGCCACGACGTCGCGACCTCGACGTGGCGGTACGTCCTCGAGCCCGGGTGGGAGGCGGAGGCCCTGGTCGACCCGACCGGCCGGCACCTGCTCGTCGCGCGGAACGAGGAGGGCTGGACGCGCGCGGGGCTCTACGACGCGCGCACGCTCGCGCACCTGGCGGAGGTCGAGCTCCCCGGCAACGGCATCGCGTCGTGCTGGACGTTCTCGCGCGACGGCCGGCGCCTCGCCTACCAGTTCACCTCCCCGCTCGTGCCCGGCGACGTCTGGGCGCTCGACACCTCGTCCATGACCACGGCCCGGCTGACCACGAGCCCGTGCGCGGTCGACACGACCAGGCTCGCCGAGCCCGAGCTCCACCGGTTCGCGTCGTTCGACGGCGAGTCCATCCCGACGTACCTCTTCCGGCCGACAGGGGGCTCGGGCGCCATGACGCCGGTCGTCGTGCTCGTCCACGGCGGGCCCGAGGCCCAGGCGCTCCCCCGGTGGGACCCGATGGTCGGCGCGCTCGTCGAGCTCGGGTTCGCGGTGGCCGTGCCGAACGTCCGGGGCTCGACGGGATACGGGAAGCGGTACCAGCACCTCGACGACCGGCGGAAGCGCCTCGACTCCGTCGCCGACCTGGCGAGCCTCCACGAGTGGCTCGCGAGGCTCGCCAGCGTGGACGCCGACCGCGCCGCGCTCGTCGGCGGCTCCTACGGCGGCTACATGGTCCTCGCCGGCCTCACGCTCCAGCCCGAGCTGTGGGCCGCAGGCGTCGACGTCGTCGGCATCTCGAGCCTCGTGACCTTCCTCGAGAACACCTCGGCGTACCGGCGCCGGTTCCGGGAGCGCGAGTACGGGTTCCTCGACGAGGACCGCGAGTTCCTGATCGAGGCGTCCCCGCTCACCCACGTCGAGCACCTCCGCGCGCCGCTCTTCATCGTCCACGGGGCGAACGACCCGCGCGTCCCCCTCTCCGAGGCCGAGCAGCTGCACCGCACCCTCGAGGAGAAGGGGGTGGAGTCCGAGCTCCTCGTCTACGAGGACGAGGGGCACGGGCTGCAGAAGCTCGTCAACCGGCTCGACGCGTACCCGCGCGCGATCGAGTTCCTGGAGCGCCAGCTGCACCCGACGAGACCGACGTAGCCGCAGCCCGCGATCGGCGCCGTCCATGCGGCGACCAGCCAGGCGCGAGCGTCGAGCTGCCCGGTGCCGAGGATCGACCGGCGTAGCCTGCGCCGGTGAGCCCGCAGCTCGAGCTCCGGGGGCTGCGGCGCTCCTACGGCTCGGTGGTCGCGCTCGACGACCTCTCCTTCGACGTCCCGGCCGGCGAGGTCATGGGGTTCCTCGGGCCGAACGGCGCAGGAAAGACGACGACCATGCGCGCGGTCTTCGGGCTCACCGACCTCGACGCCGGGTCGGTCACGTGGGGCGGCGTGCCGGTCGATCAGCCGGCGCGGCGCCGGTTCGGGTACATGCCCGAGGAGCGGGGGCTCTACCCCGGGATGCTCGTCGGCGAGCAGCTCGAGTACCTCGGGCGCCTGCACGGGCTCGGCCCGCGGCGCGCCACCGCGGCCACCGGCGAGTGGCTCGAGCGGCTGGAGGTGGCGGACCGCCGAGCGTCGAAGGTCGAGACCCTCTCGCACGGGAACCAGCAGCGCGTCCAGCTCGCGGCCGCGCTCGTGCACGACCCTGAGCTCCTCGTGCTCGACGAGCCGCTCTCGGGCCTCGACCCGACCGGGATCGACGCGATCGGCGCGGTGCTGGTGGACCGGGCGAACGCGGGGCGTTGCGTGCTGTTCAGCAGCCACCAGCTCGACCAGGTGGAGGACCTCTGCGAGCGCGTCGCGATCATCGACCGCGGGCGCCTGGTGGCCGTCGGGACGGTGGACGAGCTCGTCACCGCGGGCGCGCGCCGGCTGGTCGTCCGCGTCGAGGGCGACCGCACCGGCGAGTGGAGCCGCTCGACCCCCGGCGTCACGGTCTCGGAGGTCAGCGGCGGGGAGGTCCGGCTCGTGCTCGACGGTGGGGTGGACAGCGACGCCGTCCTGCGTGCGGCGATGCGGGCCGGGCGCGTCACCCGGTTCTCCTTCGAGCGGCGCAGGCTCTCCGAGGTGTTCCGAGAGGCGCTCGGGTGAGGGCGCTCTGGGTGGCGGGCGTCGTCGCGGCCGTGCTCGCGGCGCGCATCTGGTTCCGTCGGAGGCGGGCTCGCACCCAGGAGCCCGCGCCGACCGAGCCGCCCCCCCGGCTCGCCGTCTCGACCGCCGCCCGGCGAGGCCCGCCGCCGAGCGATGCGCACGAGACGACGACCCCCCTCGCGGACGTCCGGCTCGTGGCGGTGCGGGAGGTCCGCGAGCGGGTGCGGGGCCGGCTCTTCAAGCTCGGCACCGTCTTCATCCTGCTCGTGGTCGTCGCGGCCATCGTGATCCCGGCGTTGCACCACAGCAGCGGCCCGACCGTGCAGACCGTCGGCGTGGTCGGCCGCCTCTCCCCCGAGGCGGCGCGCGCCCTTCGCGCCGCAGGCGTCCAGAGCCAGGACCGTGTCCGGCTTGTCCGGCAACCCTCGCTCCCGTCGGCGGAGCGCGCGCTCCGCGACGGCACGATCGACGTCGCGGTGATCGACGGCGCCGAGCTGGTGCTGAGCCAGCCCGCGTCGAATGCCTCGGCGCCGGCTGACCCCGTCTTCGTGCACAGCGTGGCCATCTCCCTCGGTGTGCTGCGGGCGTTCCGCGCCGCGGGGCTGACGCCCGGTCAGACGTCGATCGTCGCGCACGCGACGCCGATCCCGGTGCGGGCCCTCCAGCAGGGGACGAGCAGCCCGCACACGGCCGTCTCGGTCATCGGGCTCGTGCTCCTGTTCCTGATGCTCACGCAGTACAACACCTGGATCCTCATGGGGGTCATGCAGGAGAAGTCGAGCCGCGTGGTCGAGGTGCTGCTCGCGACGCTCCGCCCGATCCAGCTGCTCGGCGGCAAGGTGGCGGGCATCGGCGTCGTCGCGCTCGGGCAGGCCACCCTGATCGTCGGCACCGCCCTCGCGACCGCCGCGGCCGTGGGCACGAACGCGCTCCGGGGGACGCCACCGAGCGTGCTGCTGGGCCAGCTGTGCTGGTTCCTGCTCGGGTACGCCTTCTACTGCTGGCTCTACGCGGCGGCGGGCTCGACGGCGGAGCGCCAGGACCAGGTCCAGACCCTGGCGCTGCCCCTCAGCATCCCGATCCTGGTCGCCTACATCTTCTCCATCACCGTGGCGAGCTCGGGCAGCCCGGACCTGCTCTTCCGGATCCTCGCCTACTTCCCACCCACCGCGCCGTTCTGCATGTCGGCCCTGCTCGCGCTCGGCCTCGTGACCTGGTGGCAGTTCCTCGCCTCGGTCCTCATCACCCTCGCGGGGATCGTGGTCATGGCACGGGTGGCAGCCCGCATCTACGGTCGAGCGATCCTCCAGACCCGAGGAAGGGTCCGCATTCGAACATTGCTCTCGTCCTGACCAGCCCAGACTGACGCCCGGGTCGCCGGGGCCGAGGCGTAGGTTGCGGCGGGGTGGGGGTCACGGTGGTGCCCGCGACGGCGGAGCACGTCGGGCAGGTCGAGCAGATCCTCGGCCGCACGTCGTGCTGGTGCACGTACTACCGGATGACCGCGAGCGAGTACGGCCGCGTCTCCGCTGCCGACCACGCCGCGGCGGTGCGGGTGCGACGCTCGCTGCTTCGCTCGCTCCTCGCCGACGACGTCGCCCCGGGGATGCTCGCGCTCAACGGCCGTGACGCCGTCGGGTGGTGCGGACTCGGACGCCGCAGCGAGCTGCCTCGTCTCCTCCGGTCGCGGACGATCCCGCGCGTGCACGACGACGACGCGTGGTGCATCGTCTGCTTCCTCGTCGAGCCCGGCGTGCGGCGTCGCGGCGTCGCAGCGGCGCTGCTGCGCGGCGCGACCACCTACGCCGCGTCGGCGGGTGCGATCGCGATCGAGGGGTACCCGATCGATCCGAGGGGCGAGCGGGTCAACACCGCCGACGCGTACGTCGGGACGGTGTCGATGTTCGCCGACGCCGGGTTCGCCGTCGTCGGAGAGACGCGCGCGACGGCCGCGGGCCTCCCTCGGTGGGTCGTGCGCCGCGAGCTCGTCGGTCCGCACGCGAGGTCGTCGACCCCGGTGCGACGGCCGCGAGCACCGAGAGGCGGGTGACGCCCCGAAGGTCACGGCCGCAGGTCGTCAGTACCCCGCGCAGACCCCCGACTGGTCCGGCATGGCGATCCCGAAGTGGCGCACGAACCGGAAGAGGGCGTTCGCCTGCATGTGGGGCGGCGCGTCGTGCATCCAACGAGGCCAGTGCGGCTTTCGGAAGATGACCCAGTTGGAGAGCGTCCACCCGAGCCCCCCGTCGAACACGGTCCCACGGAAGTGCCAGTTCCCGCCCTCCTCGCAGACCGAGACCCGCTCGGCCATCTGCATCATCCGAGGCGTCACGCCGTAGAGCTTCGGGCGGCGCCGGATCCGATGCCAGTGCCGGTGCCGGCGCAGATGACCGCGCCGGTGCCAGTGACCGTGCCGGTGCCAGTGCCGGTGCCGGTGCGTATGCGGCGGGTGTGCATGGTGGCGCGGGCGCGCGTGCGCCCTCGCGTCGTGCGGTGTCACCGGTCGCCCGTGCCCCGAGCCGGTCGCGCCGACCGAGCACAGGGCCACCGCGACGGCGAGCACTCGAAATGAACGGAACATCTCCTACCTCCAGGTGGTCATCGCCATCGGCCGACGAGACGCCCACGGCGCCCTGCTTGCGCGTATGCGCATGCGTCTGGTCAAGCAGCTGGTGGTGTCTCCTCGGGCCGACCCCCGCACACCTCGGAACTTGCGGCAAGAGCGCTCGAGTCGCTCGCACAACAGCTCACGAAGTCGCAGTTGGCTTCGTTGGTGCCGCAGGACACTAGGCGTGAACGATCGAGATGTATCCGCAGCAGCACATCTTTTGCCGAGTGCATCGCGTGGATACCACAAGAGATCCCCGCGCTGACCTGCTGGAACCGTTGGAGACACAATTCGTGTCGCATATTGCTAATTGCGCCATAAGAACGGCGACTCGCGAGCTCGAAGCTGCATCGCGTCGTCACGCAGATCGCACCGGCGTCAGCACCCGTTGTCAAGCACACGCAGTCAGCTCGGTCCGCGCAGAGAACATGCGCGCATCGCGATCGAGTGATCGCGCGCAGGAGCAATCGGCCGGCGACCTGCGCCTGCGCAGACGACCGAGCGGCCGCATCGCGCGAGGTGAGCGACGCGCCAACCGAGTCGCCACGCTGCGCAGCATGTGCCTCCCCCGCTCGATGCGAGCGACGTCGTCGGGTCCCTCGCGCACCCGCGTCCACCCGATCACGGTCGGTCCTCGCTCGCACGCTCCCATCGGTCGCCCGAGCACGGCCGACGCACGCGGTCACCTCGATGCCTGGCGCCTCTGCGCGAGGGGGTGCCCGGTCGTCGCCGACGGCCGGGCGCGCGCTCAGAAGCGGCGGCCCGGGCCGGACTCCCCCACCGCTCTCGCGTCCTGCCGAGGGCTCAGAGGATCGGCTTGAGCGCCCCAGCCATGACGTTCGAGAGCACCTGGGCGTAGGTGGTGGAGATGTGGTGCCAGTCCCAGTAGGCGATGTGGGTGCCGATGACCTCCGAGCACCTGGTCGTGGTGCAGAGCCACGGGGTCGGATCGACGTAGATGGCGCCGGTCCTCGCCGCGGCCACGCGCTCGGCTCCCTCCTCGCCGGGCCTCGCGCGGTTGGGGTTGGCCTGTGCGCACCGCTGTGCGCGCATCCGGTTCACCGAGAGGCAGGACTCCGGGTACTCGGTCAGCGGCTGGGTGTCGCCGATCAGCACGACCTTCGCCCCGTACCCCTCGATCCGCGAGATCGTGAGCTCCATGCCGGCCTCCCACGCCTTGCTCGAGAGCCCCGGGTACGACGTGCGGTTCGAGAGGATCACCGCCGCCGGCTCGAGCGCCGCGATGTCGGCCATCGCCTCGGCCTGGACCTCCGCGCAGAGGTGGAACCTCGTGTCGGCGAGATCCATCGAGTCCACGGTGCAGCCGTCCTCTCCGACGACGACGACACGGAACCCGTCAGCGGTGGCAGCCGGCAGGATCGCAGGGAGCCACATCCGCGCGTGCGAGTCGCCGTAGACCACGATCGTCCTCGACGCGGCGACGTCGCCGAGCACGCACGACGTCGTGGTCGCGCACGTCCGTGGGAGCCCGTACAGGTTCGCTGCCGTGTCCGTCGCCAACGTCGGCAGGGTCCTGATGACCGCGGGGCCGAGCCGCTGGATGTGGACGGACGCCTGGACGAGCTGGCGGAGCGCAGACGCGGCCGGCTCGCCGAGGTAGACCGGCTTCAGCTGGGACGGACCCGTCACGATCACGGGCGCTCCCGAGCTCGTCGCTCCCACGGCGAAGCACGCCGTCCCCGCGCAGGCGAGCGTGCCGATGCGCGACCGCCAGATCGCACGGGCACCGAAGGCTCTGACCTCGGCGATCGCGCCGGCCGCGCGCCGGTCGACGTGCCAGTACGCACCGCCGTCGGCCGCGTACAGGACCTCCGAGCCGCTCGGGGTCGCGGCGATCGCCGCGCAGGCCTGCGGCGCGGCGCACGAGAGCGTGATGAGGGCGTCCCTCGAGTCGTCGAGGGCGACGGTGCTGTGACCGGTCGTCCACGAAGCGCCGTCGTCGCTGTACTCGGTCGTGCGTCCCCGCATCCCGACGCAGTGGATCGCGTTGGTGGGCTCGCTCGGACAGGTGACGACCGAGATCGGCCAGCTCGCTCCGGCCGTCGCGGGGAGCCAGGTCGTCCCGCCGTCGGTCGTGTAGTAGTCGAGTGCCACGGGAGGCGGCGAGGTGCGATCCCTCCCGCCCGCCATGCAGTCGAGCGCGTTCGCGCACGAGACCGTCGGCATCACGAGCGACCCGTCGTCGGGGACGGAGCTCGAGCGCGACCATGTCGCGCCGCCGTCGACGCTTGCGTAGAGGCCGGCTCCTGCGGCGACGCACGTCGGGGGCGCCGTCCCAGATGCGCAGGACACCGACGCGACGACGTCGGTCGAGGCGGTCGGGAGCGTGCCCTCGCTCCACGTCGCGCCGTTGTCGCTGCTGAAGAAGACGTGGGCGGTTGCAGACGCGGTCGTCCGACCGACCGCGACGCAGTAGGCCGTCGTCGAGTCGGGCACGCACGAGACCGCCGTGAGGAAGAGTCCGGGGGTGCCGGTGAGTCCTGTCGAGGACAGCTGCCACGACGTCCCTCCGTCCGCCGTGGAGAGGGCGACGCCGAGCCTCGAGGCGCTCTGGCCGACCGCGACGCAGCGCTCCGCGTCAGCGCAGGAGATCGCGGTCAGGCCGGCGACGGCGCTGGGCTTGAGCGTGGCGGCGACGGTCCAGGCGCCGTTCGCGTCGGGCGTCGCACCGACCCGCGAGGCGCTGCCCCACGCGAGGGATGCCGCGAGCGCAGCCGCGACGGCGCCCAGCCGGACGCTCAGATCACGACGGCGACGGTGGCGCACCATGCCGCTCGGCGCGACAGACACACGAGGGAGTCGGCTCGTTGAGGCCAGTCGCGCGTTGTACCACAGAACGTGCCCGGCGGTCTCGGCGGTGCGCAGGCGTGCCCGGCGATCGCCTCGACCCCTAAGCGTGGTCGCGGCGGTAGGTTCCCGGCGACGACCGGGGAGGCACCGTGGACAAGGCAGCGATCTGGCGCACGATCGACACGGAGCGGGGATCGCTCGCGACCGATCTCGGGCCCATCAGCGAGGAGCAGTGGAACACGCTGTCACAGTGCAACCAGTGGTCGGTCCGGGACGTCTTGGCGCACATGACCGCGACGGCGAAGACCACGTCCATGAACTTCCTGCCGGGCCTCGTCGGCACGGGGTTCAAGTTCAACGAGCTCAGCGACAAGAAGATCCGGGAGGAGCGAGGCGCTTCCTCGGCCGAGACGCTCGCGCGGTTCAAGGCGATCGAGACGTCGCGGAAGCGCCCGCCGGGTCCCATCGGCACGATGCTGGGCGAGACGATCGTGCACGCCGAGGACATCCGAGGGCCGCTCGCGATCGCGCACGAGTACCCCGGGGAGGCGCTCATCGAGGTCGCGGACTTCTACAAGGGCTCGAACCTGATCCTCCACACCAAGAGCCGGATCGACGGGCTCTCGCTGCGCGCGACCGACGCGTCGTGGAGCCACGGCAGCGGGCCGGAGGTCGCCGGCCCGATGCTGGCGCTCGTGATGGCCATGGTCGGCCGCAAGCAGCCGCTCGATCGCCTCAGCGGTGACGGCGTCGCGACGCTCCGGGGTCGTCGCGCGTAGGGGCGGGGTCCCCTCGCCCGACGGCGCGCACGACGGCGCCGTGGTCGACCAGCACGTCCCGCAGCACGACGGCGAGCGCGCCGGTCGCGAGCGCGATCGAGCAGAGGAGCTGCGTCACACCGACCGCGTGGGATCACGGGCGAGGAGCGCCGCCACGAGCGCCGCGGTGGAGCAGCCCACGACGATGACGAGCGCACCGACGAGCGCACCGCCGCCCCCCACCGAGCCGGTCGGGTAGCCGAGCGGGAGGAGCGAGCCTGCGGCGCACGCTGCGATGGACGCGTCGACCACGACATGACGCGGTCCGACCGGACGGGCACCGACGCCGAAGCACCCGCACGGCGCCTCGGACCCGGCGCGCACCGATCGCGCCGCGAACGCCAGCAGCGCGGCGAACACGACGGCGAGCAGGACGCGGGGGACCCACGAGGTCGTGGCGAGGACGAGCACGCCGACCACCACCTCGCAGGCGGCGACCGCCCGGACGGCCGACGGGGACGACGCGAGCCGAGCGGCGCGCATCGCCCTGACCGCCGCGTGGGGCGTGACCAGCTTGGCGATCCCCGCCCAGACGGCGAGCAGCGCGCCGGCGATCACGACGGCCGCGACGAGCGTCACCGCGGTCCTGTGCTCGCGTCGCGGGTCACGTCCTCGTCACCCCGCCGCCCGGCACGTAGGTCAGGGTGCCGTGCTGGAACGTCGCCACCTCGTCGCCGTCGGGCTCGGTGACGACCGACGAGGTGGGGAGGCCGAGCGAGCCAGGCGGCCCGCCGTCGCCGAGGTACGCGGCGAGGATCGGCCCGTACAGCACGCACCCCTGCCCGACCTGGCTGCTGTAGACGCTGCCCCGCAAGAACGGCTGGGAGCGCAGCGCGACGCCGCCGACGGTCGAGTCGACCTCCGGCCCCGAGGGGACGCCGAGGACGCGTGGCCCGGCCTCGTCCGCGCGCCAGACCGCGAAGAGGCTCCCGAGCACCGCCCAGGTGCCCTGCCCCGAGGTGATGATCCCCCCGCCCGTCGTCTCGGTCGCCCCGGCCAGCGGGCTGAACGGGGCGAACTGGCCGAGCCCGTCGGGCGTGGGGTGCACGTCGGCGGTCGGCACGCCGAGCCGGCCGTGCTGCATGCCCTGGGCGACCCACTCGGAGAACACCCAGCTCCACACGGCCCAGGTCCCGAGGTCGCTCGTCACGACCGCGCCGTGCGAGGTGACCCTGCCCGACACGACCGTCGCGAACTCGTTGAGGTAGGCCCGCGGCGAGCCGAGGCCGAGCTGGTCCGACGCTGGCAGCCCGAGCGGGCTCGCCTGGCCCCCAAGCGCAGACCACTTCTCGAAGATCGGGCCGCGCATGGCGTGGGCGCCGATGACCGGGTGCGCGAAGATCGCTCCCTCCGACGATCGGACCCCCCGGCCGACCTTGCGGAACTCGCCGTAGGTGCCCAGCCCGTCGCCCGTCGGCGCGGTGTCCGACGTCGGGTACCCCATCGGGCCGTCGACCCCTCCGAGGCCGTGCCACTTCGCGAGGACGGCGCCGGTGACGACGTACGTCCCCAGCCCCCTGCGCCCGACGGCCTCTGCGTCGACGCCCTGGCGGCTGCCGGCGCGGTTGACGAACGGCTGTGCCCACCCGATCCCGCCCTGGAGGGCGATCACGTCGTGGGCGGGGTACCCGATCCCCTCTCGCCCGACACGCGTCGCCACCGCGGGCCAGACCGGGTCGACGACCCCGTAGAGCCCGGCCCAGTGGACGTCGTAGATCGCGCCGTGCTCGAACCGCGCCCAGGTCCCGTCCCCATCGGGCAGCGACGCGGTCCTCGAGACCTGCGCGCCGAGGGGGCTGCCGGCGCCGCCGAGGTCCGACCACTTCATGAGGATCGGCGACGGCCAGGGCCGAGGGAGGCAGGGCGCGCTCTGCGACCCCGTCGCCTGGTCGACGAACGCCGTCTCGGTGCAGGTCGCGTCCCACTCCCACGGTGGCGTGCAGGTCACGACGCGACAGACGACGGCCGTCGAGAAGTTCGCGATCTGCAGGTTGCAGTTCCCGTAGCGGAAGACGTTGCACGCCACCTTCCGCCGGTCACAGGTGTGGTCGTCGGGGCAGTGGCACCGCCAGCGGCTGCGCGTCGTGCCGTTGCAGTCGACGTAGTAGCGCGCCGCGCCGCGGCAGTACGCAGAGCGGTCCGCCTTCCACCACCCGCCGACGAACGTGCCCTCGGGACAGAGGTTCACCCCGTTGTTGATGGTGCAGCAGAACGCCGTGAACGGATCACCGCACCCCGCGAGCGTCCCGCAGACCGCGTCGTAGGCGGTGCCGGGCCGCAGGGCGTACTCGACCGGGCGGATCGCGAGCGCGGACCCGACGACCGCGGCGCGCGAGAGGAAGGATCGTCTGCTCCAGGTCCCGCCGCCGAGCGAACGGGAGAGACCCTCGACGAGGCGGTCGACCCCCCGCGCCCGCCTCCTACGCCAAGCAGAGGCGCGGTCGGGTGTCACGCCCGGACCGCGGCGTGGATCGATGCGTGCGCGAGCACGTCGTTCACCTCTGGGAGGCGCGTCGCGATCGCGGCTGCACCTCCCAGGACGACGTAGAGGCAGAGCGCGCGGGCGCCCTCCGAGAAGAAGCGCTGGACGCCGAGCTGGCCCGGGATCGCGCGCTGCAGAGCGGACGGGGCGAACCAGTGCGCGCGGAGCCGCCGCACGAGACCCCGCTCGGCGAACAGGGCGGTGCCCGCGCTCGACGGCGCGAACTCGACGAGCGCGAGGAAGCACCCGTCCGGCTCGAGCCGCTCCACCACGCCGCCGCCGTACGCGGCGCGATCGCCGGTGAGCGCGCACGTCGCGAGATGCAGGGCCGGGTACGCGACGCCGCCGCCCTCGAGGGCCCCGCCCACGCGGCCCCTCGCCTCCCACCCGCGGGGCACCGGCAGCGAGATCCCTGCGGTGTGCAGGATCGTCACGACGCCGAGGCGCGCGCAGACGGTGGGAAGAGGGAAGCGTCGCCCGGCAGGATGCCCGCCTCGCGCAGGGCGTGGTCGACCTCGGACTCGTGCCGGCGCGCGCCGCCTCCGAGCGCCGAGCCCCTGTCACGCTGCGAGAGCGCGAGGAGGGACGCGACCTGGACCCACGAGCCGGCGGTGCCCTCGCCGAGGACCCCGCCCGACGCGCGATCGACGAGCACGAAGTACGGCG
>Ga0306920_100005556_pt1 | contig 16325 bp, 13 predicted proteins | sample flu12Cox44000170_FD_204666 | JGI IMG/M metagenome (GOLD analysis project Ga0306920, IMG submission 204666) | Lab enrichment of tropical soil microbial communities from Luquillo Experimental Forest, Puerto Rico - flux4day.12C.oxic.44.000.170 (v2)... | ecosystem: Environmental > Terrestrial >... | reverse complement strand
GAAGGGCTTGCTTCCGCCAAGTTAGTGGATCGCGTCGTGCGCCGAGAGGGCGGCGAGATTGACCAGATCTGAAACGGTCGCACCCATGTTGACGATCTGCACCGGGTGCGAGAGGCCGAGCAGCAGCGGCCCAACGACCGTGCCACCGCCGAGCTGCGGCAACAGCTTGGCGGCAATGTTGGCGCTGTGGAGTTCTGGCATGACCAGGATGTTGGCGGGGCCGCCGAGCCGGCAGAACGGGTACAGCCGGCGCATCAGTCCTTCGTCGAGCGCCACGTCGGCGCTCATCTCGCCGTCATACTCAAAGCCGACCCCGCGTCGGTCGAGCATGGTCACCGCCTCGCGCACGCGCTCGACATCCTTGCCCAGCGGGTTGCCAAAATTCGAATAGGACAGAAGCGCTACCCGCGGCTCGAGCCCCAGCTGATGCGCCTTGGCGGCCGCCTGGATGGCGATGTCGGCAAGCTGCGCCGAGCTCGGCACCTCGTGGACCAGGGTGTCGGCGAGCAGCACCGTGCGCTCGCGCGCGAGCAGGATCGTCAAGCCAAACAGTACACAATCGGGTTTAACCGCGATCACCCGCGAGACCTCGTCGAGAACGTCGAAGGAGTTTCGAGTGACCCCCGTCACCATCGCGTCGGCATCGGCGCAGGCGACCATGCAGGCGGCGAAGACGTTGCGGTCCTGGTTAACCCGGCGCTGGCAATCGCGGTAGAGCATCCCCTGCCGCTGCTGGCGGGCGTAAAGGAAATCTGTGTAACGCTTGTTGTGCTGCGACAGCCGGGCGTTGTGGATCTCGAGACCCTCGGGCGTGCTCAAGCCCATCGCCGACATCGTCGTTTTGATGCGCTCCTCGCGGCCGACCAGCACCGGCGTCCCGTAGCCGCTGTCCCTGTACAACAGCGCCGCACGGATCGTCTTTTCCTCCTCGCCTTCGGCGAAGACGACGCGTTTGGGCTCGGCACGCACCCGTTCAAAGATCTGCTCGAGCCCGGCCGCGGTCGGGTCGAGCCGGGCGCGCAGCGCGCGCTTGTAGGCGCCCATGTCGGGGTCGGCCGCCGGGCGACGCCCGAATCCATCGCCGCCCTGGCAACTGCCGACGGGACCGCCCAGATCAGCCGCGGATCGAAGGGTGCCGGGATGATGTAGTCGGGTCCATAGGTGAGCCGCTCGCCGGCATAGGCGGCCGCGACCTCGTCCGGCACGTCTTCGCGCGCGAGACCGGCGAGAGCCTCGGCCGCCGCGATCTTCATCGCGTCGTTGATCGTCGAGGCGTGCGCGTCGAGGGCACCGCGAAAGATGTACGGGAACCCCAGGACATTGTTGACCTGGTTGGGGTAGTCCGACCGCCCGGTGGCGATGATCGCGTCGGAGCGCGCCGCGCGCACCTCCTCCGGGGTGATCTCGGGGTCGGGATTGGCCATCGCGAAGATGATCGGTTTCTCCGCCATCGAGCGTACCATCGCCTGGTCGACCGCCCCTTTGACAGAAAGGCCGAAGAAGACATCGGCACCCTCGATCGCCTCAGCCAGGCTGCGCGCAAGAGTGTCGACCGCATGCGCCGACTTCCACTGGTTCATGCCGTCGGTGCGGCCGTGATAGATGACACCCCTGGTGTCACACAGGGTGACGTTGTGCGCCGGAAGCCCCATCGTCTTTAAGAGGTCGACGCAGGCGATCGAGGCGGCCCCGGCGCCGTTGACGACCATCTTGGCCTGATCGAGCGTACGGCCCGTCAGGTGCAGCGCGTTGATCAGCCCGGCCGCCGCGATGATCGCGGTGCCGTGCTGGTCGTCGTGAAACACCGGGATCTGCAGCAGTTCACGCAGGCGCTCTTCGATCACGAAGCACTCGGGCGCCCGAATGTCCTCGAGGTTGATGCCGCCAAAGGCTGGATGCAGGAAACGCACGCAATTGACGAACTCGTCGATATCGCGGGTGTCGATCTCAAGATCGATCGAATCGATGTCGGCAAAGCGCTTGAAGAGGGCGGCCTTGCCTTCTATGACCGGCTTGGCCGCGAGCGCCCCAAGGTCGCCCAAGCCGAGTACCGCGGTGCCATTCGAAATGACAGCGACGAAATTGCCCTTCGAGGTGTAATCGAAGGCGGCATTCGGCTCGCGATGAATGTGCAGGCAGGGGAAGGCGACGCCCGGCGAATAGGCGAGAGACAGGTCGCGCTGGGTGGTCAGCGGCTTGGTCGGCGCGATCGAGAGCTTGCCGGGCCGCCCGCTTGAATGAAACTGCAGCGCCTCGTCCTCGGTCGCGCGAATGGTGCCGGTATCCATGCTCCCGGACGCTCCTCCTGCTGCCGGGACCCATGGTAAAGAGCGGGGTCGGCCACGTCAAAGCTGCGCGCCAGAGGCCCCGGCGGCCATGGATTTCGGCTCGGGGTATCGGGGCAATCAGCGCGGCGCTCCGCCGCCCATCAGCAGGCCAAGCTCACGCGTTCGCCATCGGGCCAAGCGTGCCTGCGTGCCGTTCATCCCCCTCGGCACGAAGGTTCTGCTGTCGGTTCCGGACATGCTGCTGTTCCTCGCGGGCCCGGCGGGCTACATGGTGCTGGCGGCGCTGTTGCAGTCCGCGATGGCAATGCCGGATGATCCGCACACTGCCGTGCCGTACGGCGATATCGGATACCGCTTTGGTGTGTTGCGCACCCATGTCCGCAACCTGCTGACGGCCGCCGAAGAGGCGGAGCTGGTCGAGCTGCGTGCGCGCAGCGGTCATCGCGTCGAGATCCTGCCGCGGCTGTGGGCGAGCCATGATCGCGGCATCGCCGGAGGCACGTACCTCCACGATATTGATCTATCATGCGACGATGAAGGCTTATCGCAGTGGCAGTGCGCCTGCGGTGGCGACTGCCTCGGTCAGCCCGCTCCAATTCTCTCGCGTTGGGCCGCAGCGGCCGCGGAAAAGCGGTTCAAGGCGGCTCGCGGCAATCGCCCCTTCCAAACCCTCCCGCGCACGCGGGGGAGGGGAGTTCCGCGCGCTCCTGACCTTTGCCCCGCACGACCCCTCACCCCGGCCCTCTCCCCGCAAGCGGGGCGAGGGGTGCGTTCTCCAGTGCTCAGTCAAAAAGGTTGCGCCATGTGATCCGGCTCACACCGCCCGATCACCAGAACCCCCATAATGAAGGCATGTGACTGGGCCTGCCGCGGCTTCGGCCAAGTGGTGGACCAGCATACAAAGCCGAGGGAAAATACCACAATGACCGCCGATGCACTCGATCAAAAATTCGCCACCGCTCGGTTAGGCGACGTCTTCGCCAAAGGGAAGTCGCGGCTAGCTTCTGTTCTTACTTTCTTCGCGTATGCTGGCGTGTTCGTTGGCTATATGGCAATATTTCTGGTCTCTCTGTTGACGGTTGGCTTTCTCGAAATCAGACAAGCCAATATGAGTGACTTCAACGCGCTGATCGCCGTTTTGGAGCAGCGCGACAGATATGCCGACAATCACCTCGATAAAACAGCCGACGAGGTTCGCAAAGACCTCGACGCCTACCGGTCACGGATCGCTTCGCCTGTCTGTTTCGATGTTGCCGGTCCGACGGCGTCGACGCCAAACGGAGGCGCCAGCCAATCCGCCGGCCTAGACGGCGCCGGTGCCGACCCGAAAACCTGTTCGGAGCTGAAGCAGGCGCTGGAACTCCATGCCAACCAATTATCCTCGACCGAGGACGAAGTGCTCTTCAGATCGGCCAATCTGCCGCTTTATTACGACCAGTATCAGGACGGGATCACCCGAAAAACCCCGCAAATCATCCCGGCCTTGTGGTTCCTGGATTCGAAATATCGCTTGCTGACCCTGTGGGCGCGCTCGCCGTTCGAGTTGATCGAGATGTTTTTGTTGGTGTGCATGGGCCTGCTCGGCGGGGTCATCAGTGTGATGCGGTATTTTGTCGATCCGTCACTGAAAAATCCGGCAATCGGCGAGTTCTTCTACAAGCCGGCGGCCGGTGCGGCGATCTCGCTCGGGGTCTATGTGCTGTTTCGTGCAGCCCAGATGTTCATGGGAATGCAGACCCAGGAGGGCGCCTCGACCATGTCGACTAGCATATTTCTGTTGGCCGGCCTGGGCCTCGCCTCGGGCTACTGCGCCAGCGAGGCGCTCGCGCAGATCGAGTCGGTGGCGAGCCGCCTGCTGCGAACCCCGACGCAAGATGGGCCTGATCGCCAGGCGGTTCGCCCGGCCATCTAGCGTTCAGATGCATCCAGAACGGTTGTTAGCGACTATCCTGAGATTAATGGTCCTGTCACAGCGGCGAAGGCTGGTGCCGATGGCAGAACTGGATCCCGGCCTTCGCCGGGAAGACAAAAGAAGACAAAAAGGGTGTTGCGTCGAACAATTTGAACGGGTCTGAACATCAACGGGTATCTATCTCACTGTTTCCTTGCGCCCCCCGGGTTGCTTTCAACCAACGTTCCGATCAGGCGAATGAGAGCCTCGTGTTCGGGATGCTGCTCGCCGGTGCCCAGAAATGCGCCGAGATCCATATCGGTCACTTGCCCGCCCGATGCCGGGTTTGCCTCGTGCCTGACGAAAACGCTTCCGGTCGCAGACTCGCGAGCAATAAACCAAGTGTCCCCGTTGCCGCTACGGTAAAGCCGTCTTTGCCTGATGGACATTCTCTGCGCCCTCATCTGAGGTCCTCGAAGCATTGTTCTCGATCCATCGGATTTGCTATCCGATGGCAGTGCCCGAGCTGTCTGCGCTCCTCGCGCACCCTTTCTTCACGCCACTCTTCGGAACCCGCGGTGTAAAGCCGCTCTCTCAGCCTTTGTTCGAGACGTTCCTCGGCCGGTGATCCGACAGCTGGAGGCGTGCCGGTACCGCCGAGCGCGACGGAAGATTCTGGCGGCTGCCTCTGGAGCTCGGCATGGGCGGACTGAATGTGGATGACACCAGCCAGCAGGAGCGCAGTCAGCACACTGAGCGAGGTCTTCACGGCGGCCCTCCGGGTTGTCCTGGCACCTCGCGGATCAGACACCGGACTTCGCGACCCTTTTCTTTTCGCGCACCAGTTCCTTGATCTCGAACTCGAGCGCGATCGCATGAGCTCGGTCGCCCGCCGCAAGCGCCTCTTTCTGTTCAACGTATCGCTCTATCAGCATGTCGCCGATCACGGTCATCCTCAGCCTGTCTGAGGAAAGCTCCATTTCCTGTTTCATGTCCGTCTCCTCCCAAGCAGAGGCTGGGGGTCTCTCAATCCGTGAAACCCGCCTGCCGGTGATGCCTTTCAAGCCGTTCGAACTGGGCCACCACGTCGTTGCAGACGGGGACCGATAGCTCCGTGTCCGTTGCCGGATGGGCACTGGACAAGAACATGCTGGCGAACCGCGTGCCTGCGATGTCCTTTTCGCCCGGCTCCGCCGAAAGTGAAGCGATCATGTCGCGGATCACCCTGCTGGCGCGGAGTACCCGTTCGCTGGCGACCCCGCACCGCTGTGCATTGCCCAGGAGATAGGCCCCGGTCTCCGCCAGCAATACCGGGTCGGCGGCTTTGGCGACACCAACGCTCGACATCAGCAGCGCACCGGTTGCGAGAGGAAGAAGCACACGCATGTCAAACCTCCATGGCCTATCCCCCGTCGTGTTCAACAATGGACGAACAGGGTTAGTTCGACGTCAATCCGGCGTTGGCCGTCTTGCGACGGGTTCTGGCCGTGTCAATTTTGGGACGAGCGCCCCGGTCGCTGTCGTCCTGGGATGGGACGCCTCGCGTCTTGACATGACGCCGTGGGTGGCCGGGACAAGCCCGGCCATGACACAAACAGTTGAATTTCAAGAAGATCGTCATGCCCGGACTTGTTCCGGGCATCCACGGTGCGCTGTCGGAGCGGTGGTCTTTTTCAGCGTATTAGAGCGCTACGACGCCTTGGCTACGTTCCGCAGCAGATCGACCTTTCGGTTCAAAGCCATCACGAGGCCGTCGACGCCCTCCCGCTGGAGTATCGAATGGAACTCCGAGTGGTGGACTGCCAGCTGACTAATCGAGCCGTCGAGATACACGTCCGAAATCCGGCCGCCGGATCCCTGGCGGATCAGATAGTCGAGCCGCGTCGCCTCGCCGTTCGCTTTGACAATCTTTGTCTCTACGATTACGTCCGACCCGTAAGGCCGTTCACCGGTGACCTGCAGCTGCTGGCCAGAATAGCTATCGAACTGGTCCGCGTATGTGGCGGCGACATAATGCCCAAAGGCGGCGATCAACCGTTGCTGCTCGGTCGGGCCGATGTTCGCCCATGAGGCGCCGACGGCGAGCCTCGTCATCGCCGGGATGTCGAAGTCCGTGTCGACGACCGGAGCGAGCCGCGCCAAGCGACCGCTTTCGCCGAGGACGTGGCCGTCCCTCATATTTCCGAGCAAGAGCTGGTAAAAGCCGCGGAGCACCTCCTGCGGCTGCCCAGCTGCGACCGCTCCTTGCGGGAACGCGCCAATCATCAGCAGCAGAGCGAGGTACGGGCTTGCGAGCCTCGCTGCCCAGGTGTGACGGCTTAACCGACTGGCCATTTCAGCCTCCTGCATCTATTGCCCTTTCGATTCGGGCAAACGGCTTGACGTGCTTCGGTTTCGAAGTTGCCTTTCGTCCAGTTAACGGTCGGTAAATCGAATTGTTCCGGGGGTTACAAATGCGCGTTCGGTAAACGGTCGGTAAATGGAGCGGCTTCGGCGGTTACAAGTACGCACAGCCGCGGAGGACGGATTTTACGCTCACGCAAAGACGCCGCCGCCGACGGTGGGATGTGGCTTCGGCATTTGGTATTTACGCAACTGGCAAACCGGTTAAAATTCCCCTGTTCGGACCAAAAATTCCTCTGGGTAGGGAATTGATCTCGATCCGGTTGTGCGTTCAATTACTTGGCGCCGGCGATTTTCGCCTCGTTGTGGCGGAAGAGGTAGAGGAAAACGCGCCGAGCCTGCCTGCGTATTCTCAAGGGGAGGGTCGCGTTCGAGAGAACGCGGGCGCCGTCAAGAGCGAGCCCGATTAGGGCCTCGTTGACCGCCAGATCGTCAAGCCGTTCTTCGCACGGCGGTTGAGTCACGATGAGAACTGGTTCGGCCAGTGTCAATTTTAGGGCGAAACGGTCGGGCGCAGTCCTCCTGGTTACTAGGCCTGACAATGGCGCTATGTCATCACTATCGGTTTCGCGGGAAAATCCTTTTGTCGCAGGACCGAGGCAAAATCCGCTGCTCGGCTCGGTAGCTCCGCTATTCCAGTGAGGGTCCCGATGCCGGCGAGACACGGATGCACCGAGCCGGTCAATTACCCCGGCCCAGGATCTAGTGCTCGGTGCCGAGTTTGCGAAAGCCTACGGTGATCAAAGACGCGCAAGCCGATAAATCAGCAGTCGGCTTGGCTTGTCAATCATTACGCTCGGCGTATTCCTTTGAGAGCATCTTATAGCCGAGGTCAGCAACGATGCTCTGACAAAGAGCCTCATAGGACCGGGCGGCGACGACCTCGTGCAACCGAAGTAGAGTATAGTACTGAATACTGGTCAATAGAGCTTGTGCGTCTTCTCCTTCCTTCATGCGAGGTTCGAATTCTTCTGTGGGAAAAAACTCTGCTGCCATGAGACTTGCGGATATTTTGTTTGTAGCATTTTTCGCGGCTACGATGTCGACGATGAAGCGCGCGCCGGCGGTCGATGCAGTGGCAACCTTGATGTCAGGCATCTGGGATAGCCTTTCGGCAAGACACGATCGAATTGGTGGAAGTGCCTCTATATCGCCGGTTAGTCGAAGCTGAATGACGACGTCGGTGCCGTGGGTCTCTCCAGCCGATGCGTAGGGTATAAAACCGCTCAGCGCTAAAAGCGCGGCTGTTGCCGCGGTGCGCAATCTCCTGATGGACAGCATATTCGTCCCCTTTACTTCCCCTTCATTCGCCCGATACAACAGCCGCCCGTCTCATTGCGTTCCACCATCACGCTGGAACCAGTTGGTTTCCGGCTCGGGCTCCTTTGCGCGGATCACCCACCCCTCCGCCGCCGGGCTTGGTCACCAACCGGACGGTGGCGGCCCTGGCCGAGGTTATTTCAGCCGCGGCGGCCCTTACTAATGGACCAATGACGGTTCGCAACACTGATGTGACAATTATTGAGATCATCCGGAGAGCGTTGAACCCACTTCGGATGATAGTGTTTTGGTTAGTATGTACGCCTCATCTCACTACCACGCAGAAGCCGATCATGCTCGGCTATTGGCGGAAATGACCATCCAGCCGAACGTGGCGCAGGAGTTACGCCGGGTCGCGCAGGAATTTGACCGCCTCGCTGAGGATTTGGCGTACGCGAACCAGAGTCCCACCATCGCGACATTTTTGATCCGCGCCGAGCGTTGGAGAGATAGTCACTCTGCCGATCGACGGACGCCCGGGAGAAGTGAGCATAGTTCAATCGGATCTGTTGGATTTGCCGCGCGCGGAACGAAAGCAGCAAGGCCGATAGACCAATCTTTCAACTGACGGTTCTCGACGGCGGCCCATTCGATAGAAGGGAAGGGCAAGATCGCGGAATTCGAAGCGAACCTGCGCGGTCCGGCACCATCCGCCTGCAGAAGTACCGCGGACTGCGCCTATGCCAGTGCGGTTTCGGCGACGCCGTCGCTTGGAAGTCAGATATGTCTCCAGCCCGCTCATTTTCGCCTGACAGCGACCTGGGCATTGGCGTGGTTTACCGAGCCGAGGATCAGCGGTGCAGGATGCGCGAGAGCCGTGAACAATTCGACCGCCGCGGACGTTTCATAGGCATGCGCCGTCTGTCTCGAGACGTTGCCGACGCGCCAGCCTTCGCGCCCTCACCTTTGTCAAACGAATCGGCGCGCCTGCCCATCGGGCTTTTGCTTACTGGGAGTTTGCTGGAGTCACTTCGTGAATGGGTCAGCTTAGGCAAGAGAACAGTTTACAGCTGGCTCGACGATCGTGCGCCGACGATGGGCGCCGCAATTGCCTTCTATACGGTATTTTCCCTTGCACCGATGCTCGTGATAGTGATCGCGGTCGCGGGACTGGTCTTTGGTCGAGAAGCGGCGGAAGGCGCCTTGTTCGGGGAACTAGCGAGACTCGTCGGTGGGGATAGCGCTGGAGCTGTTCAAGCGATGCTTAGGAGCGCGAGCAGCACTCGGTCGGGAATCGTTGCTACCGTAATCGGGATTGGCACCTTAATCGTCACCGCCACTGCCGTATTCAGCGAATTGCAGGCGGCCTTGAACGTGATCTGGAAGGTCCCCGCGTCGAGGAACTCCGGCGTATGGTACCTTCTCAAATCGCGTATTCTCAGCTTCTCGCTAATCCTTGTAATCGGTTTCCTGCTGTTGGTGTCACTTGTGGTTAGCACCGCGTTGACAGCGATTAGCAACTACCTTGATCGAGCCCTCCCAAGCTTCCTAGTGGTTCTCTACTTCGTACATATTGCGTTCTCATTTGCCTTTACAACCGCACTTTTCGCTGTAATTTTCAAAATACTCCCTGATTGCACTGTTAAATGGCCGGATGTCTGGCTCAGTGCAGCTTTAACGGCGCTGTTTTTTTCCATCGGTAAACATCTGATTAGTCTATATATTGGAAGTAGCAATATGGCGTCGACCTATGGCGCTGCGGGCGCGCTGATCATTGTTTTTGTTTGGGTATATTACTCGGCACAAATCTTTCTGCTTGGCGGAGAGTTCGCAAAAGCCTACGGGGATCGGCAACACCGAGTTGGAGGGTGAGCGGACCCAAACGGCTGGAAGTCAAATCTGGTAAGGGCTCCGCGAGCGCGAGGAGAAATGGCCTTTCGACCGACATCGAAGCCAAGGAAATAGGGACTTTATTATCAGATCTTGCGCTACAGTGAGACCTTGCGTTCAACTGCGACACCGCAGCGGTGGGCGGTGCCCAGAGGAAGGCCGGCGGTCGCTGCGAGCTGGTTGCAGTGGCATCGGCTACACCGGCTTCGCTGAGTAGCACAGCGCTTAGGTCGTTGGTGTCGCCAGACGACAGCGAAAGAAATATCTGCGCTTTTCCTGTGTTCTTTTTTAGGCATTGGCTTATCTCGCAGTGGTGAATTAAGACCTTGCATTAGCCTCCGATACAGCATTTGGAGGCAAATTGGCGCGTCATCTCCTAGATGTTGATTGGTGTTCCGCGTTCAGCCGCACGCAGGCGTATTGCCTCAACCCGGGATCGGGAATTTGCGCCACCGTTTCTCTGTTGATTGAGCAGCGGAGAACCTTTGCAAGGGCAGTGATGCCCGCTACAGCAACGGGAGATCGACGATGAAGAACGGTGGTTTGGTCCATGACGTATTGCTGGTCCGTAGTGACGGCTCGAAACGGATTTTTCGCCTCTATGGCAGGCCACTGCCGGAAAGCGGCGAGACCATCACGCTACCGGTTGATGGCCGGTCGATCATGGCACGCGTCAGCCTCTCGCCGGTGCATGCGAAAATGGACCAGCGGGCAGATGCCGCGGCGGTTGAATTAGTCGAAGAACGCGAGATGGAGCTTGTATAGAGCGTTAGGTGCCGTGTTACTAGACGCACTCGGGAGTAACGTATAGGGGTGCGCTGTTCCCGATAGGGGAATGGCATGGGGGTTCGCAGGTTTCTGACTGTAGGGGTGACCGTCGTCCTGCTGTCCGGCCCGACTGCATTTGCCGACGTGAATTATCGCGCCGAAATCACCGGGGCGGAGGACAGCGATCTCGCCAGTCTGCTGGACAAGGTCTCAGAGCTGAAGACCCTAGAGGATAAGCCCCCGGTTTCCGAGGAGGCCCTGCGCCGCCGTGCCGATGGTGATCTCGGCCGGCTCGCGGACGCCGCGCACAGCCTCGGCTATTGGGATGCGCAATTTTCCTATGACCTCGATCCCGAGGTCGATCCGGCAAAGGTCACGGTCAAAGTCGATCCGGGCCCGCTGTACCATGTCGCCTCGGTCGCGGTGTTGCGGCCGGACGGACAACCGCTGCCGATCCCCGGCGAGCCCAAGCTGCCGCTCAAACCTGGGGACCCGGCTCGCACCGCCCCGGTTGTCGCCACCGAGACGGCATTGGTGAGCGCGTTTGGCGACAGCGGCCATCCGTTTGCCAAGGTCGTCGACCGGCGAGTCGAGATCGACCGCGACGCGAAAACGATGGACGTGACCTATGCGCTCGATCCCGGACCGGCCGAACGCTTTGGCCCGGTCGCGATCAACGGGCTCGAACAGCTCAACCCCGCTTATGTCGAGGGACGCATCCGCTGGCAGCCGGGCGCCGTCTACGACGCGAGCAAGGTCGAGGAAACCCGCCGAGCGCTGCTCGAAAGCGGTTTGTTCAGCACCGTGCAGATCACACCGACCCCGAACCCGGATAACCCCGAAGAGGTCCGCATGACGGTGGAAGCGACCGAGCGGGTGCGTCACACCGTCGGCGCTGGCCTCGCCTACAACACCAGCCAGGGCTTTGGCGCCCGCGCTTTTTGGGAAGATCGCAACCTGTTCGGTAATGCCGAAAATCTGCGGCTTTCGGCCGAGGTCGGCCAGCAACTTGACGATTTTCGGGTGAATTTCCGCCGTCCCGATTTTTTGACCGTGGATCAGGACTTTCTGGCGACTGCCGAGGTCGCCAATGATACGCCGGTTGCGTATAACAGCCGGCGCGAGCTCGCGACAGCCGGGATCGAGCGCCGGATCGACCGCTGGCTGATCGGCGGCCTCTCCCTGCTCGCCGAACAGTCAAATGTCACCCAGCTCGCCAATGTCACCCCGAGGACCGGCACGCAGCATTATCAGCTGGCCGGCGTCCCGGCCTACGTAAAGCTCGATGAGACCGACAATCTGCTGAACCCGACCACGGGCTATCGCGCGCAGCTCAACGTCACACCGGCCCATACCTTCTCGGGGTCGCACCTGACGTTCAGCACAAACCTGCTTTCGGGGAGCACCTACTGGGCCATCCTCCCTGAGGAGCGTGCGGTCCTCGCGGGCAAGCTGGCGCTCGGCTCGCTCGACGGCGCGCCGCTGTCGCAGCTTCCTTCCGACCAGCGGATCTATGCCGGCGGTGGCGGATCGGTCCGCCCCTACGGCTACCTGATGGCCGGACCGCTCGCCTCGAACAACGTACCGATCGGCGGCAGATCGAGCCTGGTGCTGAATTTGGAATCTCGCATCAAGATCACCGACACAATTGGCGTCGTCCCGTTTCTCGATGCCGGCAGCTACTACGAGAGCCCGCTGCCGCAGCTCGGCCGCACGCCGCTCTACGGCGTGGGGTTGGGCCTGCGCTATTACACGGCGTTCGGACCATTGCGACTGGACCTGGCGACGCCGCTGCGCAAGCGCAGCGGCGACTCGCCGGTCCAGGTGTATATCAGCCTGGGACAGGCCTTTTGATGAGTGTTGTCGTGCGAATTCTTCGTTTGCTCGGCGTCGCGATCGCTTTGGTGATTGCCGTCCTCCTCGGCGGTTTTGGCGCGCTGCAGACGCAAGCCGGTCAAACCTGGCTCGCGAGAACCATTGAGCAGACAGTCAGCACGCCGGATTTCACCGTCGCGATCGCGGGACTGCATGGCTCCGTCCCGTTCAATATAAAGGTGGATCGTATCGATATCGGTGACCACGACGGCGTCTATCTGACCGCGCGCGATTTCGGCCTCGACACGTCGCCAGTGGCATTGCTGGCACAACAGCTGCACATCCGGTCGTTGAGCTTTGCCGATATCGACATGGCGCGATCGAGCACCGCGCCGTCGACGACGCCAATGACCGAATATTTCAAGGTCCCACATGTCCCGATCGGTGTTGTTCTCGATCGGCTGTCGATCGACCGGCTGGCGCTCGCCCCTCCGGTATTGGGTGAAAGCCTGGTCGCGACGGTGGAGGGAAGTGCCCGGCTCGCGGGCGAGACGGCACATCTAGCGCTCGAACTCCACCGCACGGATAGTGCCGCTGGGAATATCGTATTGGCGATGGAGCTGGCCGGAGCGACCCCGATCCTGCAGCTTCAGCTCGAGGCGAGCGAGCCGACCGGCGTTCTGCTCGACCGGGTGCTCGGGCGTACCGACCGCGCGCCGCTCGCGCTGTCATTGGACGGCACCGGACCACTCTCGGATTGGCACGGGCGGGTCGCCGCCTCGGCCGGCAAACTCGCGCAAGTCAATGCCGATGTGATGCTGGCGGTTGCTTCCCAGACGATCTTCGGGCTGACAGGCACCGCGGCACTGGCGCCGCTGCTGCCACCCGATCTTGCGCTCCTGATTGGGAACCAGCTGACGCTCTCGCTTCACGGGAGTGCAGGTGAGCGAGTCGTACTCGACGCGCTGTCGATCGAGATTGCAGCAGGCACATTGACGGGCGACGCCGCTTTTGGCGGGGACGAAAAGGCCATCGCGTCGCACTTGCGAGCGAATGTGCCGGACCTTTCCGCGATTGCGGGCCTGCTCGGCAATCGACTGAGCGGCTCGGCGTCGCTTGTCGCCGAGGTCACCGGCACGGAGAGCCGCCCGGCGATCGCGCTGAACTTATCTGGGAGCGGGGTCCGTGTCGGCGCTTCGGGCGCCGATCGTCTCGAAACGCAGGTCTTGGCCAAACCGATCGGGGTTCTCGATAATCCGGATACACGGATCGAATTCTCGGCAAAGGGTCGGGTCGAGGGGCTCGTCGCACCGGAAGGTGTCGCTGTTCCACCAGAACTTGGGCGCGACGTCGACTGGACGCTCGCCGGGGATGCCGCCCGCGACGGCAGCGCGATCGATCTGACCCGGCTCTCCGCCGAAGGAGCGGGCCTCGCCCTCACCGGGGCAGGGCAACTCGCCGGAGGCGGAAAGACGATCGAGGGGAATTTACGTTTATCGATCGCCGACCTCCGCCCCTTCTCCGGGTTTGTCGGTCATGCGCTCGCCGGCTCGATAGAGCTCGCGGCCGATGCCACCCGGGAGGACACGTCTGGGTTCAACGCGCACTTCCAGGGGTCGGCCGGAAAATTACGGACCGGTATCGCCGCCGCGGATGCACTTGTCGGCGACTCGGTGACATTGACCGGCTCCTTGCAGCGAGACTCTGCGGGCGCACTCGTGGTCGACAAGCTCGCCTTTGCAAGCGCCGCCGCGAGCCTTTCCGGCGATGGCAGGTTCGATCCCGCTTCGAGCCGTCTCGCAGCTGTACTCGGCGTCGAATTGCCGCGATTGAAGCCGCTCGGCCCCGCGATCGGCACGAATATCGCGGGTGCACTTTCGGCCCGCATCAACGCCGAGGGTGCGCTCGATCACCTGCGGCTCGAGAGCGAAGTCACGGGTGACGACATCGCGGCTGGCGGCAGCCGTATCGACCGCTTGCGGCTCATGGGCAAGATCGCCGACCTCGCGGACGCGAAGGCCGTGCTTGATGGCACCTATCGCGCATACGGAATCGACGGAACATTGACATTGACCGGGGAGCTGAACGGGAATTCCGAGCTGGTGCTGCCGCGCTTTCGGCTGTCGGCGGCGGACAGCGCGATCGAGGGCAGCCTCCGCGTCGCTCTCGACACCTATCTGATCCGCGGCTCGATCAGCGGGCGCGCGCCCGATCTCGGGCGCTTGTCCAAACTTGCCGGGACACCGCTCGGCGGCAGTCTCGAATTCGGCGCGGGGCTCGAGGCTCGCGGCGGCCAGTCCGTCGATCTATCTCTGACGGGAAAGCAGCTTACGGCTGGTCAAGGGTCCTCGCGCGTGGGGATCGGCCGAGTCGAGCTGAGCGCGAGGCTGGCAGATGTCATGCGGGTGCCGTCCGGAACCGGGCGTCTGTCATTGACGTCGGCAAAGCTTGGTGCGAGCGAATTCACCACCGCAACACTGGCGCTCGACGCGCCCCGCCCGGGCCACTTTGCGTTTCAGGGCGACGCGAAAGGCCAGCCTTTGATATTGGTGCTTACGGGTGATGGCGGGCTCGAACCCGGCCGGCTCGAGCTGCATCTAACGCGGCTTGCTGGATCTCTCGGCAGTGACCGGATATTACTCGAACAGCCGCTTACATTATCGAAACGCGGTGCAGATCTGGGTTTTTCCGGCCTTGCCCTCGATTTCGGGACTGGCCGGATCACCGGCGCCGGCGGTGTGCGCGGCGATTCGTTATCACTGGCGCTCAACGTCGCCGATTTCCCGATCGCGTCGGGCGCGCGGCTCATGGGCTATAACAATGTACGTGGCACCCTGGCGATCGCCGCAAGCCTCGGCGGCACCCTGCGCGCGCCGCAAGGCCGGTTTTCTGTGAATGCCCGTCAGATCTCACTGTCCTCGGCGAAAAACCCGCAACTGCCGGAGCTCGGGGTCGCCATTGACAGCAATTGGAATGGGCGGAGCCTCGATTTGAAGGGGCAGATAAACGGCCTCAAAGGCGATCAGATCGGGTTCAGCGGGGCTGTCCCGTTGCTGCTCAATCCCGCGCCGCTCGGGATTTCGGTTCCGGCAGATGGCCGCGTCGCCTTCCAACTGCAAGGGTCAGGACAGGTGGAGCATCTTGCTCACCTGCTGCCGCTCGGCGAGGATCGGGTCAGCGGTCATTTCGCCGCCAACGTCGCGGTCGGCGGCACCCTCGCCGCCCCCGCCGCAAGCGGTCGCCTGCAACTCACCGATGGACGCTACGAGAATTTTGCGACCGGCGCGGTTCTGACCAAGATGCAGGCCGATCTGGTCGGCGACCGCGACCGGTTCACGCTGACCTCGCTTTCAGCCTCGGACACTGCGAACGGCACCCTCAAGGTGCGCGGCAATTTTGCGCTGCAAGGCCCGGCAGGCCCGACGGCCGAGCTTTCAGCGACGCTCGACAATTTCCGAGTGGCCGCGCGCGACGAAGCGGTCGCAACGACGAGCGGCAACATCTCGATCGCCGGCCCCCTGACCGCCCCCAAGGTCACGGCCCCGCTGACGATCAATCGCGCCGATATCAGCCTGCCCGACGGCCTGCCGCCCAATGTGGTGGTGCTGAAGGTGGTCGAAAGGAACAGCAAGAATGGTAAGCAGGCACCGCCCGTCACGGCTGAGAACCAGCCGCCGGCGCTCCCGGCAACCCTGGACGTACAAATCGACATGCCGGGCAACATCTTTGTGCGCGGGCATGGGCTCGAGAGCGAGTGGCGCGGCAAGCTTGCGATCACCGGCACCAGTGCGGCGCCCGCGATCAGCGGATCGCTCGAGCAGATTCACGGCACCCTCGACCTGCTGGGCAAGACTTTCACAATAACGCGCGGCGAGATCAGGTTCGATGGCAGCGCAAAGCTCGATCCCGTCCTCGACATCGTTGCCGAGGCGAATACGTCCGACATCACGGCGCAAGTGCATCTGAGCGGCGTTGCCTCGGCGCCGAAAGTGACGTTGAGCTCGACGCCG
>Ga0306920_100005555_pt1 | contig 16325 bp, 12 predicted proteins | sample flu12Cox44000170_FD_204666 | JGI IMG/M metagenome (GOLD analysis project Ga0306920, IMG submission 204666) | Lab enrichment of tropical soil microbial communities from Luquillo Experimental Forest, Puerto Rico - flux4day.12C.oxic.44.000.170 (v2)... | ecosystem: Environmental > Terrestrial >... | reverse complement strand
TGGGCTCCTCGGCAGCGGCTTGATCAAGCACGCGGGTGAGGCGGCCGAACTCCACGGCCCTGCCCACGAGCTTGCTGGACGGCGCTTGCAGCATGCTTCAAGTATCCCAGGTGGGTACGACTGCGCGGGTTTCTGCCTTCCCCGCGTGCTCGATCAAGCCGCTAAGGCCGAGATCTCCAGCCGTGACTACAACCCCGCCGTCCGGTTTGCCCGTCTTCTCATCGGCGGCTTGTCAGCCGATCTCCCCGCCCAAGACCATCGAGACGGTCGGCAAGGGACGCGGAGGGCAACATCCACGGATACATCGGGACCAGCATCCCGGGCGCCCGCAAGGTCAACCTCAAGCCACTCTTCGACCGTTGGAATCGGCTGACCGGAATTGAGAAGCAGCGGAAGGACCTTCTCGATCGGATCGAGGCTCTGCCTCCGCACCCGTGGGCAAGTCCCACGCGAAGTAAACCAAGGTAACGCTGGCCGTGGTAGATGAACCATTGCTGCGCGGTGGTTCATCTTCTCGTTCGTCATCGGCCCTTCCGCGCCCAGGCGGACCGTACGATAATGAACTGCGGCCAGGGCCCATGGGACCGGGGGGAACAGATGAAGCGATTCCTAGTGCTGGTGCCATGGGTAGCGGTGGGGCTATTGATTCTCGCGCTGACGACCGCAGGCCCGGCCGCAGCCGGGACCGCTCAAGGCTCAGGCGCACACTGGATCCCCGTCCATGTGATCAACCTGCATAAAGCCTTTGAAGCCAGGCTAGGGCATACCACGCATAGCCGGATCGGTGGGATCGTCTACCCCAATGTCAAGGGCAAGAAGCCACTTCGCGGGCAGGGGAGTAGCGGCTGCGCCGAGCCGAACTGCGCCCTCGCTTACAACGGAGGCCCGGTACAGCACAGCCCGCATGTCTACCTGTTGCTGTGGGGCCCGCACTGGTCGAGTGTCCCGGCCCAGGCGGCTACCGCCACCTACCTGAAGAATTTCTACTCCGGGCTCGGCGTGGGCCAGGGCGGGCTGGCCGCGGAAGCGGATGTCTTCGCCTCGAATCAGCGGATCACCGATCTCAACGATGCGCAGATTATTGTCGCTACCCAGTCGGGCACCTGCCCGGCAGGATTCTCCGCGCCGGCCGTTTGCGGCGGCTCCGGTGATTACTGCGCGTGGCACAGTTCCAGCAACGAACCATATACGAACCTGCCGTATTTGCTTGATGCCGGCAAAACATGCGGCGAGAATTTCGTCAACTCCAGTGGCACGCATGACGGCTTCAGCGTAGTCGGCGGTCACGAATACGCCGAAACGATCACCGACCCCTTCCTCACGGGGTGGTACGACCCCAATGACCTGAGTGGCGGTGAAGTTGCGGATAAATGTGCCTGGGACCCGCACAGCCGTAATGTTTCGCTGTCTACGGGAAACTTCGCGATGCAGCCGCTGTGGAGCAACGGCGCCGGTGGCTGTGTGATGCCGATAGGCGGCAGCTCGGACATAGTCAACGTGGCGAACCCTGGGAACCAGAGCACCTATCAAAAGAGCGCACTGAGCCTGAATGTCTCAGGCACCTCTAGCGGAAATCACCCGTTGACCTGGTCCGCCGCGGGCCTGCCGGCCGGTCTCAAGATCGGCTCGGCCAGCGGCGTCATCAGCGGCCAGATCACGGCACCTCCCAAGACCTACAAGGTGACGGTCTCAGCGTCTGACTCCACAGGGGCGTTCGGGTGGAAAACCTTCAGCTGGACCGTGACGGCCGACGTCGGTACGCCCGTCACCAACCAGGCATCGGGCACTTGCCTCAATGACCACGGCCGCTCCATCACTCCTGGAAACCAGGTAATAATGTGGGCGTGCATTGCCGGCCCGGCCGAGATGTTCAGCCACCCCAACAATGCCGGCCCGCTTATTGTGCTTGGCCAGTGCCTGACTGACCCCCTCGGCGGCGTCCACCATGGTGGCGCCGGGACGCTCCAGGTTATCGAGCCCTGCACCACCGCCGCCGCCAACCAGCAGTGGCTCCACGACAGTAAGAACGAATACGTCCTGGAGCAAAACTTCCTGTGCCTGACAGACCAGGGCGGATCCACCCAGAACGGGGCGCCGATCGTGCTGGAGAAGTGCACCGGTGCCACAGACCAGCGCTGGTCGGGCCCCTGATAGGTGGATGACGATAATGAACTGCGGCCAGAGCCTACGGACCGGGGGGAACAGATGAAGCGTTTCTTTGTGCTGGTGCCGTGGGTAGCGGTGGGGATATTGTTTCTCGCGCTGACGACCGCAGGCCCGGCCGCAGCCGGGACCGCTCAAGGCACTCACCTGGCCGTGGGCCATGTGATCAACCTGCATAAAGCCTATGAAGCCAGGCTGAGGCATGCCACCCAGGGCCAGATCGCTGGGATCGTCTACCCCACGAACCATTCCGTTCACGGGCGGGGGGGTAACGACTGCGCCGAGCCATACTGCCCCGTCGTCTACCAGGGAGGCCCGGTACAGCACAGCCCGCATGTCTACCTGTTGCTGTGGGGCCCGCACTGGTCGAGTGTCCCGGCCCAGGCGGCTACCGCCACCTACCTGAAGAATTTCTACTCCGGGCTCGGCGTTCAGCCGCAAGATAGCTGGTCCACCGTGACGTCGCAGTACGGCGACAGCTCCGGCTCTCCGACGTTCAGCGGCACGGTTTTTGTGGGCGCGTTCCAGGACCCCACCACGCCGCCGAAGGGCGTGGGCCAGGGCGGGCTGGCCGCGGAAGCGGATGTCTTCGCCTCGAATCAGCGGATCACCGATCTCAACGATGCGCAGATTATTGTCGCTACCCAGTCGGGCACCTGCCCGGCGGGGTTCGTGGGGACCGGCTGTGGGGGCACAAACAAGTATTACTGCGCGTGGCACAGCTTCAGTAACGAACCATATACGAACCTGCCGTACGTGCTCGATGCGGGTACCAAATGCGGCGAGAATTTCGTCAACTCCAGTGGCACGCATGACGGCTTCAGCATGGTCGGCAGTCATGAATACGCCGACACGATCACCGACCCCAATCCGACCACCGGATACTTCGATTTCCTTGATCAGGGGATTTTCGGGGAGATTGCAGATAAATGTACCTGGGACCCGCACAGCCGTAATGTTTCGCTCTCTACGGGAAACTTCGCGATGCAGCCGCTGTGGAGCAACGGCGCCGGTGGCTGTGTGATGCCTATAGGCGGCGCCTCGGACACCGTAGAGGTGACGAACCCTGGGGATCAGAGCACCTATCAAAAAAGCACGCTGAGCCTGCCCGTGGGGGGCAGTTCCAGCGGGAACCATCCGTTGACCTGGTCCGCCACGGGCCTGCCTGCCGGTCTCACGATCAGTTCGGCCAACAACGGCGTCGGCGTCATCAGCGGCAGGATCACGGCGGCTCCCGGCGTCTACAAGGTGATCGTGCAAGCGACTGACTCCACCAGGGCGTTCGGGTGGACTACCTTCAGCTGGACCGTGACGGCCGACGTCGGTGCGGCCGTCACCAACCAGGCGTCGGGCACCTGCCTCAACGACCGCAACTTCCTCATCGCTCCTGGAAGCCAGATATTCATGTGGACATGTCTTGGCGGCGCGGCCGAGATGTTCAGCCACCCCACCAATGCAGGCGAGCTTATTGTGCTGGGCCAGTGCCTGACCGATCCTGTCGACGCCCATCACGGTGGCGCCGGGACGCTCCAGATTGTCGAGCCCTGCACCGGCACCGCGAACCAGCAGTGGTTCCACAACAGCCAAAACGAATACGTCCTGGGGCAAAACTTCCTGTGCCTGACAGACCCGGGCGGGTCCACCCAGGACGGAACACCGACCGTGATAGAGCCCTGCACCGGTGCCACAGACCAGCGCTGGTCGGGCCCCTAACCAGGCCGAGGTCAGCCGGGCTCGCCCATCCTGGGTGCTTAAGGACGCTGGGCGATAACGACTCCGTAGCGTTTGGCGGCCCGCTCCAGCTCGAGCTGATGTTCCCCGCTGGTGTCGCCGGTGAGTCCGCAGTGATCGAATTCCACGTTGCCTCCGTCGCGGACTCTCACCAGCACAGTCTCATGCCCGCGGCGCAGCTCGACGCAGGTGTCGGTCTCGGCATGATGAGTAGTGACGGAATAGCCCAGGCTGAGGCCGGATTCGGCGATGGTATTTGCGGTGATATCTCGTGTCGCGGCCGTGACGACGGTGGTTGCGACCGTCAAGGTTTCGGCTAGCTCGGTCTGCAGATCCGCCGCTGTCATTTCAAGGGCGGACCGGCTGCCACTCTCCATATGGGAGAGGACACGGCTGAACTCCGCTGGGGCCAGTGTGCTCAGCACCGAGCTGGCGCTTGGCGTACTGATCAGCTGCCGCAGGTCGGGCAGGGTCAGCTGGCTGGAGCCGATGATGGAGTTGAGACGGCTCAGCTCGCTGACTGGATTTACACTAAGCCCGAATTGTCCGTATAGCGCGTCGCGGCAATCGGCGTTCAGCCTTGCGGTCGCAATAACTCGGGTACTCATGGGGTCCTCCGGTAGGGGACACGGTATGTAACTGGTTTCGGTCGGCCCCAGGTGCGCTAGAGCCAGGGCTGCGTAGGCGCGGGCGCACCGGCAAATCCACTAATGCCTCTCCGGCGGCGGGAGCCGGCCCCTGCGCGGCTCCCGCCGCTGACCTCGCTTTCTGCTTTCTCCGCTTAATGATTCCTGCTGTAACGTAGCTCTGGGATCGAGGCCGGTTCCATGAAGTTGACCCACGGGAGTACCCACAGTTCCGGCAGCCGCCGGCCAGGCCGGCGGGCCTGGTTTGCCGGGGATTCTCTTGGGTCCGGCTGGGGGGCGGCTGCGCTTGGGCACGGGTCTGCTGGCGTCTGTACTGCTGACCGGTGGCCCAGGCGCCGGGTGGAGGGTGGGGCTTGTGCCGCCAGGGACATTTGGCGCTCTTTTACGCGACCAGCGGACGGCGGCGGGGCTGACGCAAGAGGAGCTGGCGGCGGCGGCCGGGCTGAGCGTGCGGTCGGTCAGTGACCTGGAGCGGGGCGTAGCACAGAGCGCGCGCAAGGACACGGCCCGGCTGCTGGCTGATGCGCTCGGCCTGGAGGGGACGGCCCGGACCGAGTTTGAGGCAGCCGCCCGCGGCCGGTCCCCGGCCCCGGCGCCTGCCGCGTCAGACGCGGGTGGGGTGACCGCGGGGACCAGGACCTTGCCGCGGGATATTGCCAGCTTCACCGGCCGGGAGGCAGAGCTGCGCCGGCTAACCGGGACGATTATGGAGACGGGCGGCCCGGGCGGGGTAGTGAGCATTTACGCGATCGGCGGGATGGCCGGGGTCGGGAAGACCGCGCTGGCGGTGCACGCGGCGCACCAGCTTGCGTCCCGGTTTCCTGACGGGCAAGTGTTCTTGCAGCTACACGGGCACACCCCCGGCCAGCAGCCGGTGGATCCACTGGATGCACTGGCCAGCCTGCTGCTGATCGCCGGGGTGCCAGCCGCGCAGATCCCGCCGGGCTTGGAAGCGCGGATGGCGCTGTGGCGCGACCACCTGGCCGGAAAGCAGATGCTCCTGGTCCTTGACGACGCGGCCGGTCATGAGCAGGTGGCGCCGCTGCTGCCCGGTACCGGCGGCAGCCTCGTGCTGGTCACCAGCCGCCGCCACCTGACCGCGCTGGAAGACGCCCAGTCGGTCAGCCTCGATACGCTATCGGCCGACCAGGCAGCGGAGCTGCTGGCGCGGCTGGCCGCCCGGCCCGACCTCGACCCCGCCGACCCGGCCATTGGTGAGATCACCGGTTTGTGCGGGTACCTGCCGCTGGCGGTCGGGATGCTGGCCCGCCAGTTGCACCATCACCCCGCCTGGGCCATCGGGGAACTTGCCGCCGACCTGGCCGCCGCCACCGCCCGGCTGGAGCTGATGCACGCCGAGAACCTGTCGGTAGCGGCCGCCTTCGACCTGTCCTATGCTGAGCTTCCCCCCAGCCAGCAGCAGTTTTTCCGCCAGCTGGGCCTGCATCCTGGCACAGACGTCGACGCCTATGCCGCGGCCGCCCTCAACGGCACGAACCTTTCCACGGCTCGCCGCTACCTCGACGATCTGTATGAGCGGTACCTGATCGCCGAGCCCGCCCGCGGGCGCTACCGGCTCCACGACCTGCTCCGCGAGCACGCCCGCACCCTCGCCGCCAACGACCCCCCTGACGAGTCTCACGCCGCGCTGGACCGGCTCCTCGACTACTACGCCCACGCTGCGGCGGCCAGCGACCGCCCGCTGGCTTTGCAGCCGGGGACCAGACCTGATCCGGTCGCTGTCAGCTCACCGCCCGCCGTCCCTGCCCTGGACGACCAGGTCAAGGCGCTGGCCTGGGCCCGGACCGAGCGGGCCAACCTGCTTGCCTGCCTCGGCCATGCCAACCGCACCGGCGACCAGGCCCGCGTCGTCGCCTTCACCGCGGGGCTTTCCGGCTTGCTCCGCATCGACGGCCCCTGGACCGACGCCATCACCTACCACAGTTCGGCCGTCGAGGCCGCACGCCAACTCCGTAACCAGCCCGCCCAGGCCAGCGCCCTGAAAGACCTCGGGAGCATACGGCAGCTCGCCGGCGACTATCGAGGCGCCACCCAGGCTCTGCGAGAAGCTCTCGACATCTATCAAGCGCTCGGCGACCAACTCGGCCAAGCCGACGCTCTCAGCAACCTGGGGCTGGTGTGCTGGCTGGCCTGCGACTATCCGGGTGCCGCCCGGGCGTTGGAGCAAGCGCTCGGCATTTGCCGCGATCTCGGCGACGTGACCGGTCAAGCGAACGCCCTGCTCGATCTTGGAGCCACGCAGATCGTTACCGGCGACACCGCGGCCGCAGTGCAAGCCATCGAGCACGCGCTGTCTATCTACCGGGATCTCGGGGACCGGGAGTCCGAGGCTCAAGCCCTCCTCGATCTGGGGAACGCGCGGCTGGAAACCGGCGACTATCCTGGCGCAGTCCAGGTCGTTGGACAGGCGCTCGACATCTGCCTTGCTCTCGGTGATCGGCGTGGCGAGGCCTGGGCGCACATTTACCTGGCGAGGCTGCGCCGGCTGACGGGCGACTATGCGGACGGAACGCAGGCCCTGGATAAGGCCCTAGATATCTTCCATGACCTGGGCGATCCGCGTGGCCGCGGGAATGTCCTTGTTTGCCTGGGGGCGATACAGCGGCTGACCGGTGATCTGGAAGGCGCAACAACGAGTATCGAAACGGCGATGGGTATCTACCGTGACCTCGGTGAGCCGAGGGGGCGAGCCAGGGCCCTCTGCGAGCTAGGGATCGTGCGCCGGCTGACCGCGGACTATCCCGGCGCTGCCGAGACACTGACAGAGGCGCTGAGTATCCACCGCGACATCGGTGATCGTAGTGGCCAGACCGAGACGCTCAATGAGATAGCGGCACTGGACCGGGTTCGCGGCAATCTGGCAGAGGCTACCGCAGGTCATCAGGAAGCCCTTACCCTGGCCCGCGAGATCGGCAGTCCCTGGCACGAAGCACACGCGCTGGCAGGCTTGGGACGCGCCAGCCTAGCGGCCGGCCACACCGCCGACGCAGAGACCTGCCTTGGGCAGGCTCAGGAGATCTTCCAGCGGATCGGCGCAATAGAAGCCACCAGCGTAACTGCGGAACTCCAGGAACTAAGCACTAAATCCACCGCCAAAACGATGGGGTCCGCCGCAGGCATGTGACCGGGTTGCTCTCCGGCCCCGCCACGGGCGTTCGGGCCAGTAGTGTCGCCACAGGTTCGGGCACTCCCGCCGCGGCCTGCGGAAGGATACGACTATGACGAGTCAGCATCCCCCCGCGCAGGACGGCGACCTGGCGAGCGCGGCCGAGGAACTGTACGCGCTCTCGCCGGGCGATTTCACCGCCGCCCGCGACGAGCGGGTGGCCCGGGCTCGCACGTCGGGGAACCGGGATCTCGCCCGGGCCATCGGGGCGCTGCGCCGCCCGGCGGTCAGCGCGTGGCTGGTCAACCAGCTGGTCCGGGAGGCCGGGGACCAGGTGGGCGAACTGCTGGCGCTGGGCGAGTCGCTGCGCCAGGCGCAAAAGGACCTGGCCGGTGACCAGGTCAGGGAACTGTCGGCGCAGCGCAGGCGGCTGGTCGCCGGCTTGGTCGCCGAGGCGAAACGGCTCGCGGAGCGGGACGGCCGGCCGGCCGGCCTCCAGGTCGAGCGGGAGGTGGAGGCCACCCTGCAGGCGGCGCTGGCCGACGCCGGCGCGGCGGCCGCGGTGCGCGCGGGCTGCCTGGCCAGCCCGCTGTCCTACGCGGGGCTTGGCGTCGGGGACGAGGCCGGCGCGGTGTCCTGGCAGCGCTCACCGGCCAGGCCGAAGTCGCCGGCCGGGGACCAGGCGAAGAAAGCGCCGGCCAAGGAGAAGGCGCCCGCCCGGGAGCGGGCTACCCGCAGGCGGAGCACCGAGACGGCGGAAGAACGAGCCGCCCGGCTCGCCGCCGAGGAGGAAGAACGCAAGGCCAGGCAGGCCGCGGCCGAGGCGGAGCGCCGGGCAGCCAAGATCGCGGAAGCGGAGCAGGCCGTCCAGCGCGCGACGGACACCGTAGCGGCCGCGGAGGCCGACCTGACCGACGCCGAGGCGAAGTTCACCAGCGCCCGGGCCGCTCAGGAGTCCGCCAGACAGCAGGTCGAGCGGCTCGACCGGGAACTCAGCCAGGCCATCGCGGCGGAAAGCGAGGCCAACCGTGCCGCCCGCGATGCCCAGCGTGGCAAGGAGGCGGCGGCGCGCGCGGCGGACGAGGCCAAGCGACGGCTCGCCCGGGCGCAGACGACCGCGCACCGCCTCGGCTAGCCAGCCCCCGCCGCCCCGGCCGCCCCGGCCGTCCGGCCCGCGCCGGCCGGCGAAGATCCCCGCCCGGAATTGTGGCCGAAATTGCCACCACCAACTGGGCGGCTTGACCGTCTTAGTTAATGCCGGGCTGAGCGTGCCGTGCGCCAGCAGGGACATTCAGGGTAATCACGGCATCCGGGGCTATACCGAGATAACCCCGGCAAAGAAGGACAGGTGGCATGCGAAAACACGTATGGGCCCGGGCCTGTGGGCCGCGAGGCTGGCTGACGGTGGTCGGTGTGGCGGCATTGGTGCTCGGGCTGGCGGCGGCCGCGAACGCGCCCGCCCGCGCCGGGGCCCGCGCGAGCCGCGCGGGCCAGGCAACACGGTTGAGCCCGCGCGGCCAGCCAGGCCCGGCGGGGTTCTGGTACGGCACCGACAGCTTCGCCGTGACGGTCAGCGGTTCCGCGCCCTACAACGAGCCGCAGATCGGCGGGAAGTATGGCGGCTACATCGGCATGACGGGGAACTGGGCGACGTGGCAGCACTGCGGTGACAAGGTCGCCTGGTCGGACACCAACGCCGCGGACGCGGACACCAACTTCAGCACCTACCACCTGGGCATCGGCACCGGCGTCTACTGGTTCACGGGCGGGCCGGGCGTCGATCCGCACTACGACGGCAGCACGACCGAGGCCTACAACTGGGGCAAGCAGCAGGCGATCCGCACGCTCTCCGATGTCGCCAAGCTCACGGTGACCTACCCGGTGATCTTCGACGATGTCGAGATACCTGGTAACGCGCCCGGCATCAGCCCGGCACCGGACAACGGCTGGAAGTCGGTCTACACCTCACCGTGCAGCGGCAGGGTGAGCCACTCGGGCATCTCGCCGGCCCTCGACCGGGCCGATTTCAACGGGTTCTACGACGAAATCGCGCACAACTCCACTTACACCCCGGGTGTCTACTCCTCGGCGCCGATCTGGGCCACCATCTTCGGCACGGGCGGGTACTCCCACATCAAGCACACCTACGAGTGGACCTACCTCGACGACACCAGCAGCCTGTCGCACACGCCGGACGGCTGGTGCCTGCGGAACTCAACCACCTGCGCGCAGTTCTTCGGCGGGGTGACCAGTTCCGACAGCAACGCCGTGATGTGGCAGTGGTCCGGCGGCGGCGGCACCTTCAACGGGTTCGGTGACTTCGACCAGATCGACGCCAACCGCACGCCGGCCCAAAGCCGCACCCCCGCCTAGGGGTGCCCGGAGGTCACCGGCGTGCTCGGCGCGCCGGTGACCTGGCCGGACGGCCTGGCCAATCGGCTGGGCCACCACATACGGTCGCCGATGTCCAGGTTGAGCGCGGTGACAAGCACCGACCTGACGATGATGGTGTCGATCAGCACGCCGATCGCGACGGCGAAACCGATCTCCGTCAAGATCACCAGGGGCAGGGTGCCCAGCGTGGCGAACGTGCCCGCGAGCACCAGGCCGGCCGAGGTGATCACCCCGCCGGTCGCCGCGAGCCCGGTGAGCGCGCCCTGGCGGGTGCCCGAGCGCTTGGCCTCCTCGCGAACCCTGGTCATCAGGAAGATGTTGTAATCGATGCCGAGCGCGACCAGGAACACGAACACGAACAGCGGCATCGACACGTCCGCGCCCGCGAACGAGAACAGGTAGCGGAACGCCAGCGCGGACAGGCCGAGCGCCGTCGTGAAGGACAGCACCACGGTGCCGATCAGCACCAGCGGCGCCACGATCGCGCGCAGCAGCAGCGCGAGGATAACCAGCACCACGAGCAGCACCAGCGGGATGATCAGGTTCCGGTCGCGGGTCGCGTAGTGCTCCACGTCCATGGTGACCGCGGTGCCCCCGCCTACCTTGGCATCGGCACCGGGCACCGCGTGCGCCGCGGCCCTGACCTTGTCGATCGTCGCGTACGCGGCCGGGCTGTCCGGCTTGCTGGTCAGCGTGCCCTGCAGAAAGACCAGGCCGTCCTTGACGACCGGGTGGCTCACCGCCTGGATCCCGCCCGCGCCCCGCAGGGCGCTCGCCAGCCGCGGTGCCGCCGCGGCCTTGCCGATCACGGCGACCGGCTCACCCGCCCCGGCCGGGAAGTGCTGGGCGAGCACGGTCTCGGCGGTGACCGACTCCGGATGCCCGCGGAACGACTGTGCCGTGGTCAGCGTGCCCACCTTGAAGCCGATCAGGCCCAGCGAGGCGACGGCGAGCAGGACGGCGGTGACCGACCAGACGGCCCGCGGGCGGTGCGAGATGAGCCGCCCGACGCGGGCCCAGAAGCCGCTCTTGGTGGGCTCGTCGGTGCCATACTTCGGCCGCACCGGCCAGAAGATCCACCGGCCGACGATCACCAGCAGCGCCGGCAGCAGCGTGATCATGGCGAGCAGGCCCACCGCGATACCGATCGCGGCCACCGGGCCGAGCCCGGAGATGTCCGCCGACTCGGCGACCAGCAGACAGAGCATCCCGGCGATGACCGTGGCGGCGCTGGCGATGATGGCCGGCCCGGCCCGGCGCAGCGCCACGGTCATTGCCTCGTGCCGGTCTGTGTGCTTGCGGAGTTCCTCCCGGTAGCGAGCGACGAGCAGCAAGGCGTAGTCCGTGCTCGCGCCGAGCACCAGCACGACCAGGATGCCCCCGCTCTGCCCGTTCACCGTCAGGCCGTGCTTGGTCAGCAGGTAGATGACGGCCTCGGCGACGGTGAGCGCGACGCCGGCCGAGACGATCGGGAGTATCCACAGCACCGGGCTGCGGTAGGTCAGCAGCAGCAGGATGATGACCACGGCCAGCGTGGCGTACAGCAGCGTGCTGTCGATGCCCTTGAAGATCTTGACCTGGTCCGCGGCGCTGGCGGCCGCCCCGGCGATGTGCGCGCTCAGCCCCGGGTCGCCGCGGGCGGCGGTCGTCTGCAGGCCGGTGACGAAGCCGCCGATGTCGGCGTTGTAGCCGAGGTCGGCCCCGACGATCGTCTCCATGGCCTTGTGGTCGGCCGAGGGGATCGGGCCGGTGACCCGGCCGTGCACCGCGGGCAGTGCGGCGAAGCTTCGCGCGTCGGCGGCGGCCTTGCGCAGGTCCGCGGGGGTGAGCCCGGACGGGCGGACGTAGACGACCACGGCCGGGTTGTTGTTCTTGGAGACGAACTTGTCCTGCAGGTTCAGTTCCTGGGTGGACTCGGCGCTGGCCGGCAGGTAGGCGGAGGCGTCGTTCTTCTCGGCGCCCATGAGCTTGGATGACAGTGGCCCGGTCACGGCGATGACCAGAATCCAGAACACAAGTACCAGGTACTTGGTGCGCCGGCCGCAGGGCCATGCGGCGATCCGGGCTGCCCTGCCCGGTGCCTTGGTTGCTGAGCCTTGGGCGGGTGCTGCGTCTCGGGCGGCCACAGATCCTCCCCGTGGTGGTCTGGCGGCGAGATGAGTAGTCAGCGTTCCGAGAACATACGATGTATCGCGTTATGCGGCGCTGTCAAGTTATATCTCGATAGGGTCGGCTTCCCCGGACGGCGCCCGCTCCCCGGGGCGGCGCCCGTTCCCCGGCGGTCCGCTCCCCGGGCGGCGCCCTGGGCGGGGCGGCGGGGTCAGAGCTAGCAGAGCGCGGGGCGGCGGGGTCAGAGCTAGCAGAGCGCGGGGCGGCGGGGCCGGAGTTAGCTGCGCCACGTGGGAGCATGTGCGGGTGCGTGCGCTGAGAACTCCCGATGAACGTTTCGCCGACCTGCCCGGCTTTGGCTGGGCGCCGCGGTACGCCGACGTCGGCGGGCTGCGGATGGCCTACGTGGAGGACGGCCCGCCCGGCGGTGAGCCGGTGCTGCTGCTGCACGGCGAGCCAAGCTGGTCGTTCCTGTACCGCACGGTGATGCGTGTTCTTGCCGACGCCGGGCTGCGGGTGATCGCCGCCGACATGATCGGCTTCGGCCGGTCGGACAAGCCCGCCGAGATGAGCGACCACTCCTACGCCCGGCACGTCGAGTGGATGCGCGCAATTGCCTTCGACGTCCTCGGCCTGTCCGGCGTCACCCTCGTCGGCCAGGACTGGGGCGGGCTGCTCGGGCTCCGCCTGGTGGCCGAGCACCCGGACCGGTTCGCCCGGGTGGTCGCGGCGAACACCGGCCTGCCCACCGGCGACCAGGCAATGCCCGAGGTGTGGCTGCGGTTCCGCGACGTCGTGGCGGCCGCACCGGAACTGGGCATCTCCCGGCTGGTGCAGGCCGGGAGCCGTACCGTACTGCCCGCCGAGGTGCTCGCCGCCTACGAGGCCCCGTTCCCCGGCGAGAGCTACAAGGCCGGCCCGCGCGCGATGCCCACGCTGGTCCCGACGACGCCCGATGACCCGGCCTCGGCGGCCAACCGCGCGGCCTGGCAGAAGCTCGCGGCCTGGGACAAGCCGTTCCTCGTCGCCTTCAGCGACTCCGACCCGATCACCGGGGCCATGGCGCCGATATTGAAGCGGACCGTGCCGGGCGCGGCCGGCCTGGATCACCCCGTTATCGAGGGTGCGGGCCACTTCCTGCAGGAGGACGCCGGCGAGCGGCTCGGCACCGTGATCGCCGACTTCGTCCGCGCCACCTGACCCGCCCCCTTCACCCCGGTAGCACGGCCGGGGCCCCCCGCGACGAAGTCGCAGGGGCCTCCAGGCCATCGGGGGGTTTCAGGGGGGTCGCTCCCCCGGGCTAACAGCGAACCTCCGCCCAGAGGTACAGCCGCGGCGAGGGGTACTCCCCGGGGTAGGGAGCACGTTCGTGCCGCTCCCGTATCGCAAGGCCGGCCGATTCCGCCATCGCCACGATTTCGTCCAGCGATACGAGCGTCGCGCGAACCTGGACCGGAAGGCCGAACGCGGCATCGGAGCCGGTCTCCCCGGTACCGCCGTGCATGGCAGCCAGCACCGCACCGCCGGGCCGTAGCACGCGGCGGAACTCCGCGAAAGCCGCCGGAATGCGCGGCCTTGGCAGGTGGATGATCGAGTAGAACGCCACGATGCCGGCCAGGGACGCCTCGCCCGCCGGCAGGTCGCACATGTCCGCCACCCGGAACGTCAGCCCAGGCTGGCACCGCCGCGCCACCGCCACCGAGCCAGGGGAGATGTCCGCCCCGGACGCGGCGACGCCCCGGTCGGCCAGGTACCTGGTCACGTGGCCCGCCGCGCCGCAGCCCACGTCCCACACCTCGCCGCGCCCGGCAAGCTCCGCCGCGTACCGGTCCAGCAGGTCACGGTCGAACGGCTTGCCGTCGAGCTCGGCGGCGAACGTGGCCGCGTAGTGCTCGGCCGCCACGTCGTAGGTGTGCGCGATGTCCGGCCAGGGCGTGCTCATGCGGGTGCCCGCGCGCCGAAGAAGGTGAACCGCACCCGGCCGTAGCTCCGCTCATCGGCTAGCTCCAGGTGTGCCAGGTCGAGCGGAATGCTCTCCGACGGGTCATGTTGCGCCACGACGAGCGCGCCGTCGGCCAGCCAGACGGGCTCACGGTCAAGCAGCGCAACGGCGCGCGGCCACAGGCCGCGCCACTGCGGCGGGGCCACGAAGATCACGTCAAAGGGCGCCGGCGGTTCCCGCAGGTAGCCGAACACGTCCCGGCCGACTACCTCGGCCCGTGCCGCCAGGCCGGTGACGTCAAGGTTGTGCCGGATGCCCGCCAGGGCGGGCGCGGCCCGTTCCACGAACGTGGCGTGGGCCGCGCCCCGGCTGAGCGCCTCGATGCCGACGCTGCCCGTGCCCGCGAACAGGTCGAGGAAGCGCCGGTCGGCGATCCGCGGCATGAGGATGCTGAACAGGCTCTCCTTGGCCCGGTCGGTGATCGGCCGGGTGGCGGAGGTACGCGGCGGCCGCAGGGTCCGGCCCTTGGCGCTGCCCGCGATCACCCTCACCGGGCCATCATCTCCCGGCGGGGGTCACAGCTGCCCACCGTAGAAGCCGTGCCGGGCGAGCGGCTCCACCAACTGGGCCTCCTCGTAGGCCAGGTGGGAGAGCAGGGCGTCGCTCAGGATGTCGGCCGCTTCCTGCAGCCCATCGAAGCCTTCCGCATTGCGCAGGTGCTCGACCAGCGCGGCGTCCACGTCCTCGAGCACTTGGTGGATGGTCTTGTGCTCGTCGGCGAGCCGGTCGAGCACCGGCGCCAGGCCCGGCTCGGCCGCCCGCAGGTGCGGGAACACCGCCTGGTCTTCCAGTGTGTGATGCCCGGTCACGATCCGGCAGTACGAGGCGCAGTACGCGCCCAGCGTCCAGCTGTTCTGCCGCAGCGTCATCTGGTTGATCGCCGAGCGCACCTGCGCGGCGCTGGCGGCGTCCTTGACCTGGCCGATGAGGTCGCGGATCTGGCTGAGCTCGGAGCGTAGGTGGTCGTGTATCTCGACGAGATGGCGGGCGACCGCCCGGCCGTGCGGCGAGTAGGCCGCGTCCGGCGGCGGCTGCGGGCCGTCCGGCCGGGCAGACTCGTCCCAGAGCCGCGCCATACTGAGCCGTTCGCCGGTGTCCGGGGTCGGTGTCACACCGAGCGCATCCCCCGCTGTCATCGCACCTCCGGCAGCACACCCTGGTTGAGAGATCAACTATATGCTGGCTGCCAAGATGGCGTCGACGGCGGGCAGGGCGTCCGCCATCATGGCCCTGTGACGTCGATCCATCTGCGTCCCATCAGGGAGCCCGACCTGCCGGTGCTTGACCGGCTGGCGGTAGACCCGCAAATCGCGGGACCCTTTGATTGGCACGGCTTCAGTGACCCGGGTGCGCGGCGCAGGAGGCTTGCCGAAGATGGGTTCCTCGGCCGCGATCCGCGCAATCTGGCGATCGCCCTCGAGCAAGACGACAGCTGCATCGGCGGTGTCAGCTGGATGGCGGTACCCACCGGGCCGACCTCGACGTGCTGGAACATAGGCCTCGTGATCGTGCCCGAGTTCCGGGGAAAGGGCTACGGAACCATGGCGCAGCGGCTGCTTACCGAGTATTTATTCGCGACCACGACCGCCAATCGGGCCGAGGCCGGAACGGACGTGGAGAACCTCGCCGAGCAGCGGGCGCTGGAGAAGGCCGGGTTCATCCGCGAGGGCATCCGGCGCGGATCGCAGTTCAGAGACGGCAAGTGGCGAGACATGGCGATATACAGCCGTCTCCGCGATGATCCCGCACCAGCGGCCGGCCATTGACCTCCGCACGCTCATCAGCGTGAGAGGGTTGCGTGGAGGTCAATGCAATGGGAAGGACTGGCCCCGTTCTTCCTCGGGGCGGGGCCCGAAGATGCGCCGCTCGCTCTCGTCGATGGGCACGTCGTTGATGCTCGCCTCACGGCGCCGCATCAGCCCCTCCTCGTCGAACTCCCACAGTTCGTTGCCGTAGCTGCGGTACCACTGACCGGCGGCGTCGTGCGACTCGTACTGGAACCGGACGGCGATCCGGTTGCCGTGGAACGACCACATGTCCTTGCGCAGCGCGTAGTCCAGTTCGCGGCTCCACTTGCGCCGCAGGAACTCGGTGATCTCCGCGCGCCCGGTGAGGAACTCGTGCCTGTTCCGCCACACCGAATCCACGGCGT
>Ga0306920_100005552_pt1 | contig 16328 bp, 14 predicted proteins | sample flu12Cox44000170_FD_204666 | JGI IMG/M metagenome (GOLD analysis project Ga0306920, IMG submission 204666) | Lab enrichment of tropical soil microbial communities from Luquillo Experimental Forest, Puerto Rico - flux4day.12C.oxic.44.000.170 (v2)... | ecosystem: Environmental > Terrestrial >... | reverse complement strand
CGCCGCAGCTTTTTCTGCTCGCGCTTCTGGCGATGTTGGCCGGGATTCCGTTATCGTATTTTCTTGCGCAAAGGCGACGCAACGCCCGATAACAGGCCAACAGAAAGACTGAGTGTGCAACTTGCCCGACCAACTGATGCACTGCCGCTTTGGAGTGTATTCATTTTCATCCTACTGGTCGTCTTGCTCTCGGTTGAGTTCGGCTATCGGCTGGGAAAATACCGGCGCAGCCGACGCGAGGAGGAGAAAGAAGCTCCGCTGGGAACCATGGTCGGCGCCACGCTTGGTTTATTTGCGTTCATTCTTGCGTTCACGTTTGGGCTGGCAGCCAACCGCTTCGATACCAGGAGGCAGTTATTGCTTGATGAGGCGAACGCTATTGGGACGACCTACCTGCGTGCGGGCATGCTTCCTGAGCGGGGACAACAAATTCGCGATCTACTGCGAGACTACGTGGCTGCTCGTTTGGAGGCCGTTCAGCGGGGTAAACTTGCCGAGGGAATACGCCGGTCGGAGAACATTCAACAGCAGGTGTGGACGGAAGCGGAGACCGTTGGAAATAAAAATCCGAACTCGATCGTGGTCGGTCTGTTCGTCCAGTCCCTCAATCAAATGATCGATTTGCACGCTGCACGAATGCAAGCGGGACTGAGGAGTCGCATTCCAGGTGCAATCTGGCTCGGTCTTTTCGCGGTCGCTGCCCTGTCTCTGGCGACCATGGGGTATCATGCTGGCCTCAGTGGAACTCGCAGATCCCTCGCAATCGTCGCCGTCGCTGTCACGTTTGCTGTGGTCATCGAGCTGATTGCGGATTTGGACCGACCACAGCAAGGCATTCTAAGAGTCAGCCAACAAGCTCTTCTTGATGTACAACGGTCCATGAATGCACCAGCACCGTGAGCTACGGTTTCTGTAGGGAGTCCGTGTCAGACGCCTTCTTGGACTAATCGCCGAAACAAATGCCGAGCGCGCGCGCAGTGCGGACCAGATTCCCGTCGGGCCGCACAGCTTTCAGTTTTCCGATGGCGTCACTGATTTTAATCGCGCCAATCTGTTGGCCCGTGAATGCGACCATTTTTCCGAATTCACCGGCGGCAACCAGTTCTACCGCCGTCGCGCCGAACATCGAGCACAGCGCGCGATCAAATGTGGTAGGCGAGCCCCCGCGCTGAAGGTGACCAAGCACACACACGCGTGATTCTTTGCCGGTGCAATTCGCGAGTCGGGCGCTGACCACTGCGCCGATGCCACCGAGTCGCGCCTCGCCGATTTTCGTTTCCGTGGCGGAACTCACAAAATCGTGGCCTTTCTCCTGCGCGCCTTCCGCAACGATGATGATTGTGAACTTTTTCCCGAGGTCCTCACGCTCCTGGATCTTTGCGCAAACGCTTTCGTAGGAGAATGGAATCTCGGGAATCAAAATCACGTCTGCCCCACCCGCCACGCCAGCATAGAGGGCGATCCAGCCGGCATAACGACCCATCACTTCCAGGACCATCACGCGGTTGTGGCTTTCAGCAGTAGTGTGAAGCCGATCCAGCGCATCGGTCGCGCACGTGACAGCCGAGTCGAACCCGAATGTGAAGAGCGTTCCTTCGAGATCATTGTCTATGGTCTTCGGCACGCCGACGACTGGGATGCCGTATTCAAACATCTGCTGCGCGATGCTCAATGAGCCGTCGCCGCCGATTGAGATAAGCGCAAATAAACCGAGCGCGTCCATACCGGCTTTCACACCCTCAAGCAGTTCCTTCGGCAACGCGCGATTCTTGCCATGGCCAACTTTGGCTGAAAATTTTCCGCGGCTCGCCGTGCCGAGAATCGTTCCGCCCCGTGGTAACAATCCGCTGAGCGTCGGGTGGTCGAGTAGTAACGTCTGCCGGGGTTCGAGCAAACCTTCGTAGCCGCCGAGAATGCCGATGCATTCCCACCCGTGGTTCGCCGAAGCTTTCGCGATTGCGCGAATCACCGCGTTCAAGCCCGGACAATCTCCTCCGCCGGTGACAACGCCGATTCGCTTGCTCATATCATTATTGGAAACCGATCCGTCGTCCCCAAAGTTAACTGAATATTGCGTATGATCCTCGTCAATTCGACGCAGGGCACAAACCGCCGGAGGTCATGGCGCCAGTGCGCTTCACCAAACGTCGGCGTGTTTAGTGGAAGAGCACGATCGCGAGCACTTGCGTCGAAAGGATGCGCAAAAGCGTGCTAAGCGGATACACAGTCGCGTACGCCACAGCCGGCGCGTCAGAGCGCGCGACATTCGACGCGAAGGCGAGCGTGGGCGGGTCCGTCATGGCTCCGGCCAGCATTCCGCTGAGATCAATGAAGTTCATTTTCCAAACCGCGCGAGAGATTGCGCCAATCAGCAGCATTGGAAGGATCGTCACACACGCGCCGGCTATCAGCCATTGAAGACCAGTGGCGCTGAACACGGTGGAAAAAAAGTTTGCCCCCGCCCCCAGCCCCACAGCCGCGAAGAAGAGCGCGATGCCAAATTCGCGGAATGCGAGATTCGTGTTCAGGGGCATGTGCCAAATCTGTCGACGAATGCGACCTACTCGGCCGAGAATCAACGCGACGATCAGTGGACCTCCGGCGAGCCCGAGCCGGATTGGATGTGGCAGGCCAGGAAACATGATCGGCATCGTTCCGAGCATGATGCCCAGGACAATACCAATAAAAAACGGAACGAAATGTATCTCATTGAGTTCTTTGAGCGAGTTGCCAAGTGCAGCTGCCGCCTTGTCGAGGTCGACGTCGCGACCAACAATCTGCACCGTGTCACCGAACTGCAGCCGCAGATCAGGCACGGCAGACATTTCGATGTCGGTACGTGTGATTCGCGTCACGGCGACATTGAAACGATCATCGAGATCAATTTCGGCCACTGTTTTGCCAAGCACCGAACGTTCGGTTACGAACACACGACGGGAAGTGATGTTGCTCTCGGCTAGCACCAGATCTTCATCGCTGCGCTCACCGATCACGCGCTCGAACTGATCCAGACCGGCGCGTGTGCCAATGACGGCAATACGATCTTCGCGGCGAATGATGGTCGCGTCAGTCGCGGCGAAGACCTCGTTGGTGTGCATCACACGCGAAATGGTCACGCCGGTTTCAACGCGGCCGGGAATTGCGTCCACGCGCACACCCTCAAGGTTTGGATTTGTGACGACGAGGGTGCGCCGTTCGATTGCCTCTGCATTCCGCCGATTCTTCCTGGCAAACTCGATTGCTTCTTGGACCGGATCGATTCGGAAGATTTGCTTCAACAGCAGCAGCGTACCAATCATGCCCGCAATGGCGGTCGGATAAGTAGCGGCGTAAGCCAGTGCTGGCAACGCTAGACGATCAGGCGTGATGCCGGGCGTCATGGCGATGGTTTGGGTCGCCGCACCGAGCGCTGGCGTGTTTGTTACCGCGCCGCACAAAATGCCTAACACTGCAGCTGGATCGAAGTCGGCTAGCCACCCGATGATCGGCGCTATCGCCGTTCCAAGAATAACAATTGTGGCCGCAACCAAATTCATTTTCACGCCCTGCTGCCGCAGTGCGGCGAAAAAGGCGGGACCAAGCTGGAGACCGATAGTGAAGACGAACAGGATCAGTCCGAACTCCTTAACAAAATCAAGGGCGCGATGATCGATCTGTTCGCCGAAATGTCCGACGAGAATCCCTGCAAAAAGAACGCCCGCTGTTCCGAGACCTATGCCGCGGAACTTGAGACTCCCAAGCGCCATACCGAAGACGCAGACAAAGGCAAGCACGCCAATGGCATGTGCGATGGGCTGCGTTTTATGAAGCTCGAAAAGCCAGCTCATCCTCAGGCAACAGGCGCTGCGGCTTTCACCTCGGCGCTCGCGCCTGTGGCATACGTCTCAAAATTCTTGTTGAACAGTCTTGCGAGGTTTTTCGCGGCGTCATCGTAAGCTGACCTTTCGGTCCAGCTCTCGCGCGGGCGTAGAATCTCTGACGGAACGCCTGGACACTCAACAACTATATCGAAACCAAAAACTGGGTCCCGCTCCGTTTTTGCCTTTGCGAGACCGCCGCTGTGAATGGCGTCAATGATCGCGCGCGTGTTTTTCAAGCTGATGCGTTTGCCGGTGCCGTACGCGCCTCCAGCCTAACCCGTGTTAACCAGCCAGACCCGCGCTTTGTGTTTGCGCATTTTTTCCGCGAGCAACTCGGCGTATTTGCTGGGATGCCAGACGAGGAACGGTCCGCCGAAGCAAGGCGAGAATGTCGCTTGCGGCTCGGTCACACCCATCTCAGTACCGGCGACCTTGGCGGTGTATCCGCTGATGAAGTGATACATCGCGTGCGCCGGCGAGAGCGCGCTGACGGGCGGCAGCACGCCGAATGCGTCGCACGTGAGGAAGATCACGTCAGTCGGATGGCCGGCGATACACGGGATTTTCGCGTTGTGAATAAACTCGATGGGATATGCTCCACGAGTATTTAGCGTGATCGTCGTGTCGGCGTAATCAACGTCGCGGTCTTCATCGAGGATGACATTCTCCAGCACGGCGCCGAAGCGGAGTGCCTGGAAGATGTCCGGCTCGTTCTCTGGAGTGAGGTTGATAGCCTTCGCATAACACCCGCCTTCAATGTTGAAGATGCCATCGTCACTCCAAACGTGTTCGTCGTCGCCGATAAGATGACGCTTCGGATCGGCCGAGAGCGTGGTTTTACCCGTACCGCTGAGACCGAAAAGCAGAGATGATACGCCTGTGTTTTTATCTGCTGTGGCCGAGCAATGCATCGAGAGCAAGCCGCGTTTCGGTGCAAAATAGTTCGCGACAGTGAACACGCCTTTCTTCATTTCACCAGCGTATTCCGTGCCCAGAATCACAAGTTCCTTGTCCTCGAGGCTGAGGTCGATGCTAGTGGTCGAGCCCATGCCGGTCGTTAGGCGATTCGCCGGGAAGGCTCCGGCATTGATGATAACGAAGTCCGGACTGCCAAACGTCGCCAGCTCGTCCTTTGTGGGGCGGATAAGCATCGTGTGCATGAAGAGTGCGTGATACGGCCGGGAGCAGATGACACGAACCTTGAAGCGATAGTTCGAATCCCAGCCTGCGAATCCGTCAAAACAGTAGAGCCGCTCTCGCGTGTTGAGATAGTCTAGCGCACGCTGGCGATTGATTTGGAACGTACGCTCGTCGCATGGAATGTTGACCGGTCCCCACCAGACGTCATTTTTCGATTCAGGATCCTCGACCACGCGCTTGTCCTTTGGCGAACGTCCGGTCTTAACTCCGGAGTAGGCGACCAGCGCACCGTTTTCGGCTATGCTGGCGTCCTTCTCATAACGAATAGCATGCTCATAAAGTGCGCTCGGCGGGAGATTATGATGGACGGCAGTAGCGGTGAGGCCGTACTGCTCTAGAGTAAATGCGTCGGAATTGCTGTTGTTCATGTCTGCCGGAATCACAACTCCATAATCCTAGCGCCAACTTGAGCTTCAGCTTATGGGACTATGGTCCAATCAGCGTCGGGTTTTTCCGCCTGTTTTCAAATTTAAGCTGCCGGACTTCTGGCGAGGTCTGTAAGCTTTATGTCCCAATACCGGAGCCCCCATCCGCGATGCGCGTGCAACTGCTCCGTTGATGAATTGCAATGGAAGATGCAAGCGCAATCCCCACGCTCTTTCATCGTGCTCGGCATGCGGGAAGCAGAGGTGTAGCAGATTATGTCCGTATCGCCATCCGCGCGACACCAGGGCCATTGCCATTCCCATCGTCACTTCGTAGTTATCGCCAGGCCAGCCGCTGTCGAGGTAAAAGGCCACATCACGCACCGGCTCCCGTAGAACGCGCTCAATCAGGTTGTCCTTGTGAGAGAAAGTGCTCGACATGCAAACGGCCGTGCCGAAGACCTGCGGGTGTTGCCACACGGTGTAGAAGGAAACGACGCCACCAAGCGAAGAACCCCAAACCATCTGGTAGCGCCGGTGCTTACGAATGCGCAGTAATCGTTGTGTTTCCGGCACAATCTCCTTGGCCAACGATCGCGCGTACTTCTCGTAGCCGGGACGGGTATAATCGCGCATCCGATCGCCAGAATAAATGCCTACGATGATGGAGTCTTCGACCGCGCTCATCGCTCGGAGCGTCTGGCTCGTCTCATCCACTTTCCATTCCTGTCCGCGAAAGGCCTCCTCGGGAAAGAAAAGATTCTGACCGTCCTGCATGTAAGCCACGGGATAAAATGCGAGAGTGTTTTCGTCGTAGCCCGGTGGCAGGTAAACACGCAGGCGATGGACGCGGCCAAGAATCTGAGACGGGAACTCAATCAGGCGCGAGAATTGCCCGCGCTCAGAGCTAAAAAAGAATGGATAGAAGATACGCTGATCCGCCTCCGCCATCAGAAGAAGTTTATTAGGTCCGACCGACCATCGGAATTCGCGGCCTCGCAGAAGACAGGGTTTGAAGTAGAGGAACGGCCGATTCGCTCGCAACCGAAACGACCAGATATTCCCATCATCGCTGACGGCAATTGGCTGGATGTTTCGGTTCCAGTCCTGCTCAGTTCGCAGAACCAATTGCCCGTATCCGGCCGGGTAGGATACATGCACGATTCGCTTTAGAGCCGTGCGAGTTTTGTAAAGTCTTTCTCTTTTAATCGCTGCGGTCATTCCAGCGATTCACATTCGCACATCGCCAATGCAATTGCCGTCCTTGAGCTCCGGCGCTGTGTTCGTTTGAAGTTCAGGAGTTGGCAGCGTTCTTTGCCTCAGCCAACGCGCTGCAATAAAGGAAACCACTAAGCAAGCGATGGCGCTGACGATCAGCATGATGCTGACGGCGGGATCACGAAAATTGGTACTCGCTGGAACAAGCGCTGCGCCGAAATTACGCGCGGCCGTGCCAAGTCCGAGAACGCCGCGCACTTTCGGTTTCGCCCCTCCGAACATCCAACCGGCGACGAATAGTCCGGAGACATACAGGACAACGGTCGCCATTGCTCCGCTACCGACGACACCAAGCAACGCGCGGATATTGAGCACAATGAGGAGCACAAAAAGCAATAGCAGAAATGCGTTTCCAATTTGGATCAATATCGGTGCGGCGCGAGATGCGACCGATGGGACCAAGGCGGCCGTCATCATTCCGATAAGTAGCGGCGATACAATGAACAATATGAGCGGTCGTTCGACGCTCCACGGGTCCGCTTGCAGACCAGAAATCATAAACGGGAGAGCGAACGGCATGAAGAGAAGTGTGCCGATCGTTAGGAGTGCCATAAGAGCAACAGACAGAGCCAGATCCGCACGCGCAGTCTTTGCGAGTGAAGGCAGGAATGGTGCGCCAGCGGCGCCACCGATCAGCAGCAAACCGACAGCGTAACCAGGCTGCAACGGAATGATGACGATTAGGAGCCACGCGAGAGCCGGTGCGAAGACAAAATTCAAGATCAGAGCTCTCAGCACAAAGCGCATGTCGCGCAACGGCCTAAGGATGGCCGACAGACTCAGGCATAGGCCCATTCCCAACATGCTGCTCACGATAAATCCAAACGCTGATAGCTTTTGGATGATGTGGAGCAGGTTGACCATTTTCGGGACACCCCGCCACCGAACTACTTTATGGTCTGCGCTGCGAGCCAGGCGGCGCGGTTTTCACGAATGAGCGCAATGCATTCGTCTATCGTGTTAACGCAATGCGGGATGCTGAAATCGATGTCGCTAGCGAGTTCGTTGCCTTTCCGGAGCATCGACAGGCGTCCCCATTCAACGAGCTCGGCCCACATTTTCCCCACGAGAATCAGAGGCGTGTTATAAAGCTTGGTGACTTGGAGGAGTTGCCATGCGAGCGACAATTCCAAGAGAGTTCCGATACCGCCGGGAACGACAACGAAAGCGTCAGACATGATCATGAAATGATGCAGTCGGGAAAAAAAGGTCCGATGTTCGTACGCCTGGCCGACAAACGGGTTCACTTCCTGTTCGAATGGCAGCGCGATACGGATACCAACCGAACGCTTGAGAGCCTTAGGGTGAACTGAGTGCGCGCCTTCGTTTGCCGCCTGCATCAAACCCGGGCCGCCGCCGCTGATGATATCGCACCCCATCTTTGTTAGTTCGGCGGAGAGCGTCTTAACCGCGTCGTAAGCGGGCGTGCCGGGTTTGAGTCGCGCGGAACCGAAGATGGTAACCCGATAATTTTGCCGCGTGGTGCGACGGAGACGCGTCAATTCGTTAACGACCTCCCATAGACCGGTCACTGCGCGTTCAACGAGAGCGGTTGTTGCATCTTCGTCGCTGAGGCGAACGACATCGGATTGTCCGAAAGCGGATTTTTGCTTGCTCATGTTTATGCTTGGAAGAATTCGTACTCTAAACCGAAACAGCGCGATCGGAGTTCGTCATCCAATCGAGCGCACACTGGCGATTCAGCGGCTTCCGCGGATTATTTCGGTCATCATTTTCCGGCCCGTCGCTTGCAATGGTCCCATGCCGCTCCCCGGCAGGAACCACATTCCCTTATCTTGGTCGCGGCAGTAAACAATGTTAACGCCGTCGCTGGTGACGGCGTGATGAAAAGTGGCGCCGGGATTCTCAGCAATGAAGCCGAAGAACTTCTCCCGCCACGGATCCTCTGCATAGCGAAAGATTTCGTTTCCGAGCGCCTTTAGTTCTTCGACGCTCATTGTACGAATTGAGTTTGCAAGGGCCTTGCGCCGCTCTTTATCCAGGTTCTCAAGGTCGAATTTTTCGAATGGCATAACGTTTTGTTTAGTTGATGTCGCCGACTAAAGCTCAATGACTTCTCCCATCTTCGGCAGTTTGGATATCAGTCGGTACCGCTGTTGTATCAGTTTCGCAAGAGCAGCGCGCTGGTCGTCTTCACCGTGAGTCAGGACAACGCGTGGCTTGCTTGGTGCGATTACATCGAACCAGCGCATGAGATCGGTTTGCCCCGCATGTGCGCTGAATCCGCCGAGTGTGTGAATCGTCGCCTTCACTGCAATTTTTTCTCCGAAAATCTTTACCTCTTTCTCCCCGTCCACAAGCCGTCGACCCAGCGAACCCTGACCCTGATAACCGACGATCAACACATGCGTGTTGGGCTTCCAAAGATTGGCCCGCAGATGATGAAGAATGCGGCCGCCGTTGCACATTCCCGCGCCGGCCATGACAAGACACGCGCCGCGCACTTCGTTGATCGCGCGTGATTCGTCTGCTGTCGGCGTGGGTTTCATGGTCTTTAAATCGGCACGCAGCGGGCGATCGCGGATGAATGCTTTCATCTCGTCGTCGAAAAGCTCCATGTGCTTGACGTAAATGTTCGTCGCCTCGAGCGCCATTGGGCTGTCGAGGAAGATCGGAAATGGTTTTACTTTCCCGGCACGAAACATTTTCCCGAGCAGCAACGTGATCAGCTGTGCGCGACCGACGGCGAACGTCGGCACAAGCATCTTTCCGCCGCGATTGACCGCATCAATGACGATTCGCTCGAACTCCACGACCGTCTCGGGAAAAGAGCGATGATCGCGTCCGCCATACGTTGATTCTAGAAAAACAAGATCGGCCTGTCGGAACGGTTCGAACTCGCGCAGTATCGGCGCGCTCCGGGGTCCAAGGTCGCCGGAGAAAACGACGCGCTTCGTTTTGCCGTCTTCATCGACAGTCAATTGAATGCTGGCCGAGCCCAGCATATGACCGGCATCGTGCCAGATCGCTTTGATTCCGGGCGCTACCTCGAATGGTTTTTGATATGGCACCGGTCGGAGTTGCGAGAGAATTTTTTCCGCATCATCCGGTGTATAGAGCGGTTCCTGCGGCGGTTCGCCCGCCCGCAGGCGTTTCCGATTCCTCCGCTCGGTATCGGCGACTTGCAGACGGGCTGAGTCGCGCAGGATCAAGCCGGTCATGTCCAATGTCGCTGGTGTTCCGTAGACCGGGCCGGTGTAGTCCATTTTTGCAAGCAACGGTAGTCGGCCGGTATGATCCAGATGTCCGTGCGTGAGTAGTACCGCCTCGAGTGTGCGATTCGGAGCGGTTGGGGGCCGATTCAGCGCTTCGGATTTCTTGCCGCCTTGAAATAGACCGCAATCAATCATGATCCGCGCCTGCTTCGTCTCAACGATATAACACGAACCGGTTACTTCGCCGCCTGCTGCTCCAACGAGAGTGATTTTCATCGTGATGGTTAGTTGGTGATTGTCAGCCGGCTAAAGCGATCTCGGCTGTTGGACTTTCGTCCATGAACGCAATTAGTTTTTCTCTGCGTCCAGGCGCATCAGTTCGATCCGGTAATTGGCTTTCGGATTTCGCGGCGACGGCCCGGCGACGAGCAGCACCCGTTCGGCGGTGATTCCGCTTTCGCGCACCCAGCGTGTAATCCATTCGCGCCAGTCATCCGGTTCCTCGGCGAGATCGATGGGATACACGCCGTAGGAGAACGCCAGATTCTGACACGCAGCGCAATCTGAACTCGGCGCGATGATCCACACCGCCGGTTTAAAACGCGAAATCGCGCGCGCAACCATGCCGCCACGCGTCGGCACGAGCACCAGATCGCATGGAACCGTATGCAATGCGTGCTCGACCAGGGATGCCATGCGATCGCGGGCCCTGGCCGGCGCCTTCTGCTGCACGAATTCCTGTTGAGCAACAAAGCTTCTGGGCGGCCGATGTGTTTCTGTGAACGCGGCGATCTTCGCAAGCATCGTGACTGCCTCCTCGGGAAATCTTCCCACCGCTGATTCGCCCGAAAGCATGACACAATCGGTGCCGTCGAGGATCGCGTTGGCGACATCAGTCGCCTCGGCGCGCGTCGGCAGACGGCTCGACACCATCGATTCGAGCATCTGCGTCGCAGTAATAACGGGCTGTCCCGCGAGATTTGTTTTCGCAATAAGCTGTTTCTGAATGGAGGCAATCTCTTCGATCGGTACCTCCACTCCCAAATCGCCACGTGCTATCATGATGCCATCAGAAGCGGCCAGAATTTCGTCGAAGTGGGCGAGCGCGTCGGCCCGCTCGATCTTTGCAATAATGAAGGGCTGTCTGCCCATTTTTGCCGCAGCCGTGCGTACAACGTGTATGTCCGCGGCCCGTTCAACGAACGACTGACTCACGGCATCGACACCATGTTCGAGCGCGAACTCAAGACAGGCTCGGTCGTGTTCAGTGAAGGCGCTGATGCCTAGATCAACGCCAGGGAGGTTCAGGCCTTTGCGTGAGCGCAGCTCACCGCCGACAGCAACGGCACACTCCACGTCGTTTCCCACGACGCGATTGACCACTAGCTGTACGATACCGTCGTTCAGAAAAATCCGGTTGCCGGGCTTCACCACGCGCGGCAACTCCTGGAACGTGGTCGAGGCGCGCTGCGCATTCCCAACGATGTCCTCATTCGTTAACGTGAAACGCGCGCCGGGCACAAGTTGAATCGGTTCCGGATCGATTTTGCCCAGTCGCAGTTTTGGCCCCGGAAGATCTGCCATGATCGCAACGCGCCGACCGGTCTCACGTGCTGCGTCGCGAATGCGCTGGATAACTTGCGCGTGTTTCTCAGGGTTCCCGTGGGAAAAATTCAACCGCGCCACGTCGAGTCCCGCGCGAATGAGCCGAGCCAGCATGTCGGCCGACTCCGAGGCTGGGCCGATCGTGGCGACGATCTTCGTCTTGTGTGTGGGAAGTACCGCGTTCATGCGTCGGTGTCGACATTCATTTTCATCACGCCGTAATCGTTCAGGCGAATCGTTTGCTACGCATTACGTGTTCTCGGTCGGTTCAGCAATCTACCTCCCTGGGCGACTCGCTTCCGGCGCATCAATTGGCGTACTCCTTGAGGATACGCAGCACGTCCTGAATCGCTTGCGGGTTCTGGTGTGCGTTGTGGTCGGACGGGACGATGTTTTCGGTGACAGCATGGTCCATATGCGAACTCCAGTATGGGACGACGCCATCACTGGAATTGGGTGAATCACCGCGGCCGCGGTCACCGATGATTGTGTTATAGGCAACACCTGGCGTCATTGGAATGTCGTTCATCGCGTGTAGAAATCGGCTCTTAGGTGACAAACTATCCACGCTGTTGGCGCGGCGCATCGGTCTCAACTCGGACTCAACCGTGTTCGTAGCGCGAAGCATCTCTTCGCTGGCCTGGCTGCTTAACGTCGGCTCACGAATGAGCATGTTCGCAAGGCTACTGAGCAATCCGGTTGCCATATTGCTCCCGCGTAACGGCGCCGCGATAAATATGACGCGGCCGATCTCCGGCCGATGCTTAAAAAAAAGTTCCTGGCGAAAATATTCGCGCACATGGGGCGACAGCGGCACTTCGTCGAAAGGGCGGCCAAAAATTTCGTTGCACATCTTGTCCCCGCTGTCCGTCAACAGTAACCGGCTGATGCAGCCGCCCATGCTGTGTCCGATAACGACCATGGGCTTGAGTTTGGGAAACTGTTTCTCCACCGTATCGAGCTCCTGGCGCAGGATCGCCGCGGAATACGGAAAGGGATAACCACTCGGGTAACTGTAGAACCAGAACTGGTAATGTTTTCGAATGACCGGATCGCCGCGCAGCCTGTTAATCATCGGAGTCCACGTCGCCTGCGAATCCTTGAGGCCGTGAATCACCAGCACGACTGTTTTGTTCGGGTTGAAAGGCTGAAGCCGCTCAATCCTTGCGGTCTTTGCATATTTTTCCGGATTAAGAACGCGTGATAATTCGTGCTTTGCTGGTTCGGTCTCCTGCAGCATCACAGCGAGCGGAACAGTAAAATCCGCAGCGAGCGGAACGGTGCGGCCATAAAAGCTGCCTGTTTCTTTATCGAGCGGATCATAAAATTCGAGCACGCATCGTCGGTCGTGAAATTCCGCGACAGCGCTAACGGTGCGGAAGATGCGTGACGGCGCCAGTTTTTCTCGCCGCGTTTTGCTCGGCTCTCGCTCGACCGCAACAATCGGAGCCCCAATGCCAGCTCGGGTGGTGTGTTCCCTGACATATTTGCCGCCTACGTCGAATTCGTCAGCTGGCGTGAACTCGTAAAGCGCGGGGTTCCACTCGGGACGCGGATCAGGTTTGTAGGTCAGCACAAACTCGCCGCGGGCTGTCCGCACGTTTAATGGCCGCGTCCAAGGATCGATTTGCGAATCGTGAACAATTTGAAAAATGCGGCTAACGCCAAAATTGTAATCGCGAATGGCTATTGCATTCTCAGGGTTGCGTTTCAGTTCGTCCGACTCGGCCTGCAGCGCTTCCAGACATTCGCCGAGCGCAGCAAGCGGCTGCGCCCGCTCCTCGTGCATCGCTTGCGCTACGTTCTTTTCGGCTGTGGCCAGCGGTTCAGGGCCCCGCGGCCCGGTCAGTTGTGGCTTCTTGTGCCAGACCTCTGCGTACTGACTCGTAGCGCAACCGGCGAGAATGATCGCGCCCAAGCTGCCCAGAAACCCCCGCATACAACTACCATTACTTAGCTGCGAAGTACGTAGAATCAGGAATTGAATTCCGCACGACCGGCTGGTCTGTGACTATTACTGTTGTTCCCGGCTTGATCTCGTCCGCGAGTTTTTGGGCGAACTCGGGATTGAAATGAATTCTAGAGGCCAACTGCTCCGCCTCGACAGGACGGCCCTGGCTGGTCACACGCATCCATCTGCGCGCCTCGCGTCCCGGAGCGAGCTGACTCGGTTTGCCGGTGCTGCCTTCGAGTAATGTGAAAACGTGATTGCCGAGGCTACCACGACCACTGACTTGAACGGCACCGCGTCCGATTGCGTTGCCGTTGCGATATACATACAGCGCGTCATCGGCCGAACTTACGACAATGGTGATGGGTCCTTCCGGGCTTCGCTCGGGACGCCAATCGTACTCGTCTTTCGCGAGGCGGCGGAGCATTTCCGGTGAGAAATCTTTGGGAGCCAGGAGTAAACCCGGATTTGAAGCAAGGTGCGGGGTCGGCGTTTTGCCGTCTCCGACAACCACGGTGCCGCCCTTCGCTGTCGCCTTGAAAAGCAACTGTGAGAAATCGTACGGCAACCGAACGCAACCGTGGCTGGCAGGATAACCCGGTAGGGCGCCAGAATGCATGGCGATGCCGCTCCAGGTGAGCCGCTGCATGTAAGGCATGGGGGCGTTGTCATACTTTTTGGAACGGTGCGTCTGTTTTTTCTCCAGAATGCTGAACACACCGCCGGGTGTGCCGTGGCCTTTCGAGCCTGTGCTCACGGTTGAGCGACCGATCAGGATTCCGTTGCGATAGACGTGCATGGTTTGCTGCGGAATGCTCACCAACACGACCACAGGTCCGCTCGGAGAAAGTTGTGGATTCCACCAGTACTCGCCCGGTTTGAGCGTTCCGGTCGGTTTTCCAGTAGGTGTGCCTTTGGTGTGAAACGACGGCCTCTCCATCGCCTGAGACGCGGTGAGGAGGCCGATGGAAACGGCAAGAATAGTCAGGAATTTCATGATGTACTCGAAGGTGAAACCATTACTACAGACAAGATTTCGTTCAACATGGGGAACTGCTCGAAAAAATGGAGAAAAATCGGATTCAAGTTTTCCTGGTCGCCGGTCCGGTCTCTTTGAGGAAAACAGTCAGGATTAACGCGGCAAAAATCCCGAAGACCAATGGCTTAAATCCAGCCTGGTAATGCGCCAACGCGAGACTCGTGTCGCCTTCGGGCATTTCGACCAACCGCGCTCCGAACACCGGACCCAGTAACGCGCTGAATGTAAAATTAAGGAAGTTGACTACGCCAGTTGCTGTGCCGCCGAATTCCGGCGGATTCACCTCTTTGATGACGGTGTACGGCAGCATCGCCGCGCCGGACGCGATTCCCATCAGAATTCCGACAGTGTGCCCCCGAAGGATCTGCGGATTGCCAAATAAAACCCAGCTCACAACAGCCAACAGCATGATCGTCCCAGCGAAGATCACCGGCTTACGTCGTCCCAGTCGATCCGAGATAAAGCCGAGCAGCGGGCAACCGATCATCCAGCCGATCGGGACCGTCGCGGCTAATGTGACTGCGGCTTCGTACTCGCGCCCGCGCGCCTCCTGAAGGAAACGCACGCCCCACGTCATGCCGAGGATCGTTGTAGGAATAAAAAGCAAACCCGAAATGATACCGCACAGATACGATTGGGGATTGCGAAACACTTTGCCTAACGAGTGAAGCAACGCAGATAACGCGCCTGAACCACTCGTCGTCCTCTTCGGAGTTTCCTTCGGCAACAGAATCAACAGCACCCCGCTGATAACCAGGCCAAGAACCCCGGTGTAGATCCAGAATCGGTCCCAGGAGAGTCCGCCTTTGATGATCGGTCCAACCAAGAACTGCCCGGCGGATCCACCGGCCATGCCAAACATTTGTGTCACACCGATGAATGACGCGGCAACTGAAGCGGGAAAATTTCTTGTGATCAGGTAAACAGCGCCGATGAGCGCGAACGCGCCGCCCGCTCCTTGTAAGAATCGTCCGATGTTTGCAAGCGTTACATTGCCGGTCCCGAACATGATCGCACCGATACCAACAACAGCGGCGCCGATCGGGATCACCCGCTTTGCACCGAAACGATCCATTGAAGCGCCAGCAACCAGGCTGAAGGGTGAATAGCCGTAGTAGAACATGCCGACAATCGCAGAGACTCCGAGAGCGTTTACTCCGAATGCTCCGGTTAATTGAGGCATCATCACGCTCGGCGCCGAGCGCAGCGCGTATTGAAAGAAGTAGTACACGGCTACCAGGAGCCAGGCACCGATTGCCGCGACTGGGAGCTTTGAACGCCGATTTTCCATCAGGCCTGGTTGTAGCCGGGGTCGGTGACCCCGGTTCGCCTCACGTGGTGACGTGCAGATTGGCCGAGGTCAACGCCCTCGGCTACAACGCCGAGGCGGAGCAGAAAATTTGTTCGCAATCTGTGCATGCGAAACATCCCCCAGTGGAAATTGCGACCTGACTTCATTCAAACCGCGTTAAGTCCGGCCGCGCGAAAACGTGAAATCGCTTCGTCCATTGTTTCGCGTGACGGCGGTTTAGCATCCCGCATCTGGTAATCCATCCTGAGCTTCTCCCATTTGAATCGGCCCATTTGATGAAACGGCAGCACGTCGACGCGCTCCACGTTTCCCAAACTGGCTGCGAATTCCGCCATGCGATCTACTTCCTCCATGTTATCGGTCCAACCCGGCACGATCACGAAGCGAATCCACACCGGATGTTTTCGTGCAGCAAGTCGGCGCGCGAATTCGTGAACGAGTTTTGTATCCATTCCGGTCAACCGTTTGTGCAAATCAGGTTCTATCGCTTTGAGTCCGAGCATCACAAGATCGATCGAGGCGAGATCATCATCCGTGAGCCG
>Ga0306920_100005550_pt1 | contig 16329 bp, 15 predicted proteins | sample flu12Cox44000170_FD_204666 | JGI IMG/M metagenome (GOLD analysis project Ga0306920, IMG submission 204666) | Lab enrichment of tropical soil microbial communities from Luquillo Experimental Forest, Puerto Rico - flux4day.12C.oxic.44.000.170 (v2)... | ecosystem: Environmental > Terrestrial >... | reverse complement strand
ACGGAGCCCACAACGGACCTGGCTGGCCCGAGTACCGGCGTCGGTGGCCCGATGGGGCAGGCACCCGAAATGCAGCCAGGCCCACAGGTCAGCGGGATCGGCGAATCACCCCGGCCGGGTGGCCACTGCCAGCGTGAACAGCACACCCACACCGGGTGTGAGCGCGGCGGCCACCGGCCTGGGCCGCATCCGCAGCAGGCCCACGCGCAGGCACACCAGCGGCAACATAGACACATCCGCACCGCCGCCCGCGAGCCAGGCACAGCGCCGGCCCGGTGCACCGCCGGGTCGCCGATCCGAGGGGCACACCGCGCCAAGGACGGGGCCTGCGCGGTTCTGAACCCGCTGGCATTCCGGGCGCTGCCGGGCCCGGCGGTCACGGCGGGGGCGGCCCCGGCCCGCCTGGCCTGTGGAGGGTTGCCCCGGTACGCCGCCGTACATCCGGCGGTGAGGACCGCGATCGCGCCGAGCAGCGCGCCCGCTCGTATTGATAGGCGCCCGCCAGGCGAAGTTGTCATCGCGCCCTCCCGGCCCGGCTTAGCTGGTATCCATCTGACGCAAATCCGCCGGTACAGGTTCCCCCGGGCGTTCGCAAGATCCACCGCGGCCGGATGGTGTGGTTAGAGATGGCCGAGCCGAAGTAGTGGCCGATAAATCTCACCGTGCGGGGTGGCGCCGACGCACGGGCTCTAGCCAGACCGGTCGGCCGCTTGGCCGGGGCTGCGGGGAAATCCAGCTCTGGTCGCGAGCGCTCAATCGACTCGGGTCTTCGAAACGTGGCTTGCCGGTTGGCTGCCGGTGGCTGTCGATTTCGGCGCTGTCTGGCCGTTGGGAGGGCGAGCCAACAATCCGAGGAGGATGAGATGGACGTTCCGCAGGCGGTGTCACCAGCGGCATGGCTGGCCGCGCGCAAGGATCTGCTAGCCCGGGAGAAGGAGGTTACCCACGCCAAGGACGCGGTGGACGCCGCCCGCCGCGACCTGCCGGTAACCGAGGTCACCAAGGCCTACACGCTCACGGGCCCGGACGGGAAGGTGAGCCTGGCCGACTTGTTCGGCGGGCGCCGGCAGCTGATCACCTATCACTTCATGTGGCGGCACGCCGAGTCTGGGTTTCCCGGTGAGGATCAGGGCTGCCCGACCTGCTCGTTCCTGGTGGATAGCATCGGCGACCCATCCCACCTGCACGCTTGCGACACCACGCTAGTGCTGGTGTCCCGCGCGCCGTATGCGAGCATCGAGCGGTTCAAGAAGCGGATGGGCTGGCAGCTGCCCTGGTATTCCAGCCACGGCAGCGACTTCAACTACGACTTCCACGTCAGCTTCGACGAGGGCAAGGCCCCGCTGGAGTACAACTACAAGGACCAGGAAACCCTCGCGCGCCAGACCCCCTATGTCCGGTCCGGAGTGGACGCCCCGGGGGTCAGCGTGTTCCTTCGTGAGGGTGACCGGTTGTTCCACACCTATTCGGCCTACGAGCGCGGCCTGGATTCGTTGCTGGGCACTTACCGGTGGCTGGACCTGACCTCACTGGGCCGGCAGCGGTATGTGGTCGAGTTCCCCTACCACGACACTTATGGCGAGGCACCGTGATGGTTGCGCCCTTGGCGGCCCAGTGGCTGCTCACGGGGGTGTTCGCCGGCGCGGGGCTGGTGGTGGCGCTGCCTCGGCGCCTGGCCGGGGCGCCGTGGCCGGCGGACTGGGCCTTCTGCGGCGCGATGTGCGCGGCCCTGATCGCCATGATGTGGTGGTCAGAGCCCGCCGTCGCGGCATGGCTGCAGGCGGCCGTGTTCGGATCCGCCGGGATGTGGCTGGCATTGTCCCATCGGCGCGGCTCTGGGCCCATCCGGCTGCCCCGCCCGGCTGGCTTGCATCATGCGCTGATGGCCGGCGCGATGATCTGGATGCTCACCGCGATACCTGGCACCACCGCCATGCCCGCGCCCAGCCACGATCACGGCGCGATGGCGGCCATGCCGCCGGCTGGCGTGCCCGGTCCCGTGCTGGCCGTCAGCATCCTCGCTGCCGGTTACTGCGCGGCCGCATCCATACCGTGGCTGGGGCGCGCCATCGGCTCCGGCCGACGGCTGGCCGACCCCGCCGCAGCTGGCCAGGCCGCCATGAGTGTCGGGATGGCCGCCTTGCTCCTTGCGATGCTGTGACGACCCGGCCCGGCGGGCGCCCTCGGCCCGCCGGCTCCCGGGCGAACGGATGAAACTGGGCACGCCGGGTGCCCAACTTCCGCGTCCGTGGACGTCTCAATAGGCGAACGGATCATCCAGGCCGGGAGAGACGTTGCCGGGAGGAAGTTGCGGTGAACAGCGACCTGATCGCCCGCGCGCAGGCTGGAGACGAGGAGGCCTTCCGTCGTCTGGCCGACCGTCATCAGCGGGAACTCCATGTGCACTGCTACCGGATCCTCGGCTCGATCGAGGATGCGGAGGACCAGGTCCAGGAGACGTTCCTGGCTGCCTGGCACGGCATCGGTGGCTTTGAGGCGCGGGCGTCGGTGCGGGCGTGGCTGTTCCGGATCGCCACCAACCGTTGCCTGGACGCCCTGCGGGCGGCGCGGCGGCGGCCGGCTGTGCCGGTCGCACCCCCGCCCGGGCTTCCGGAGCCGACCTCGTCCAGCGAAGTGTTCTGGCTTCAGCCCTACCCCGACGTACTGCTGGAGGAGCTGCCCGAACCGGCGCCAGGCCCAGAGGCGCGGTATGAGGCGAGGGAGGCGATCTCGCTCGCCTTCGTCAGCGCACTGCAGCTCCTGCCGCCTCGCCAGCGGGCCGTCCTGGTCTTGCGCGACGTGCTCGGGTTCCGGTCCAGGGAGGTCGCGGCCATGCTCGAATCGTCGGAGGACTCGGTCGCCAGCGCGCTCAAGCACGCGCGCGCGAACTTGCACAGACGGCTGCCGTCCCCGGCAGATCCGCCCCCGGTGCCCGGCTCGGCCGCCGAACAGCAGGTCGTCGAGCGTCTCACGCGGGCCTACGAGACCGGGGACGTTGATGCGGTGGTGGCCTTGCTCACCGACGATGTCGTCTTCACCGCGCCCCTGGCGCCGGGGGCCTACGAAGGGCGTCCAGCGGCTGGCCGTTTCCTGCGGTCCGGGGGCTTCCGCGACGGCCGGACCTACCGGCTTGTCGCGACCCGGGCCAACGGGCAGCCCGCCTTTGGCGTGTACGTGCGCGATCCGGTGACCGGCCTCGCCCACGCCAGCGGAATGCTGGTGCTCACGATGGCGGGCAGCCGGATCCGGGCTGTGACCGGATTCGACAACAGCGTGCTGCCCCTGTTCGGCCTGCCACGGACCCTGCCCGGCGATGGCTGAGGCGGCGATCGCGGACTGGACCATGAATGGCAAGACAGTGCTATTCACGGGGGCCTCGCGCGGGATGGGGCGCTTCGCGGCGATCGAGCTCGCGCGGCTTGGGGCGCGGATCCTTGTCGTCGGGCACAACCAGGCGCGGGGCGCGGCGGCGGCTCAGGCAATCCGCGCTACCGGCGGGTCGGCAGAGTTCCTGCCCGCGGACATGGGCGACGCCGCCCAGGTGTGCGAACTCGCGGCGGCCGTGCTCGCGCGCGGCGGCCCGGTGCACGTGCTGATCCACAGCGCGGGCGGACTCCTCCCAGTCGGCGCGCGTACCCGCGAGGGCGTCGACCGCGGCTTCGCGCAGAACTTCCTCGGCGCGTATCTGCTCACCCGCCTCCTCGAGGAGCGCCTCCTCGCCAGTGCGCCAGCGCGGGTGATCGCGGTCGGGTCCAGCGCGCACAAGCTGCTGAAAACCGCCGACATCGACACCCTCATGCACCCCTCCGAGGCTGCCCCGCGGATGGGCAGCCGCCAGCGGGGCCGATACCAGATGCGCAGCTACCAGACCGCCAAGCTCGCCGTGACCGCCTGGACTTACGGCCTCGCGCGCCGCTGGGCGGGCCGCGGCGTCACCGCTAACCTGCTCGACCCCGGCATCGTGAAGGGCCAGATGGGCGAGCAGTTCGAGGGCCCGGCTCTGACCGGGGTCCTGATGAGCCACGTGGTGCCCTTCTTCGCCGCCACCGGGATGCAGCGGGGCTCCCAGCAGTACGTGCGCCTGGCCGCCGACCCCACCCTCGCCGCCGTGTCCGGCACCTACTTCGTCAGGGGCGAGGAAAAGACCCGGGGCAGTTCCCCGCTCACCCTCGACCCTGCCGTGCAAGAGCGCATCGACGATGCCGCCGAGGCATGGGCCACCGCGTTCCTGCGCGGCCGATAGCACGCCGCGCGCGATCCCGCCAAGCGCCGTTGATCGAGGCGACATGCGCTGCGCCTTGCTCATCTACTGCCACGAGAACACGGCAGCCGGGACGGTGAAAGGGAACAGTCCACCGCAATCCTCGATGCGCTGCGTTATCCCGCTCAGTCGGGCAGGGTTCGCGGGAGGCCGAACCGTGGCAGGATGCCGGGTTCGAAGCGGGTGATGGCGCTGATCTGGTCGCCGGCGAGGGTCAGCACGAGCAGGCCGTTCGCGCGGGCGATCGCGGCGTGAGGGTCGCGCAGGTAGAGGCCGAACGCGGGCTGCCGGTTGGCCCGGGTGGGGATCAGGCGGAACCTGCGGCCGTCGTCGAAGGCCCACGCGAAGAACCGGGCGGCGAGTTCGCGCCCCTGGTACTCCATCGGCAGCGGCGGCATCCGCACCCACGCGTCGTGGGTGAGCAGGCAGACGACGCCTTGCACGTCGCTGCTCTCGAAGGCGCGAGCCAGCCGGGCCGCGATTTCCTGTTCCCAGGCCGAGCCAGGCGGCGGGGGTGCCTGGTGACCCGCTGACAGCGCGGGCTGGCGTGCAAGCGTGGCGCGGGCGCGCTTGAGGGCACTGGTCACTGACTCCTGGGTGGTGTCGAGCATGCCCGCCACCTCCGCAGCCCGGAAGCCGAGGACGTCACGCAGGATCAGCACGGCACGCTGCCGCGGCGGTAGCAGCTGCAACGCCGTGACGAACGCGAGAGAGATGGCTTCCCCGGCCTCGTACCGCCCTTCCGGGCCTGGCGCGGCGTCCGCGAGCCCTTCCAGCAGGATGTCGGGGTAGGGCTCGAGCCAGGCCACCTCGCCGGCCCGGGTGGGCTCGACTAGCACGACATCAGGCCCGCTCACCGGCGGACGCCGGCGAGCCGATCGCAGCGTGTGCAGGCAGCGGCTGGTCGCCACCCGGTACAGCCAGGTCCGGACCGAGGCACGACCCTCGAAACCTTCCAGGCCCCGCCAGGCCGCCAGCAGCGTCTCCTGCACCGCGTCCTCGGCGTCCTGCGCCGAGCCGAGGAACCGGTAGCAGTGCACCTGCAGCTCGTGCCGGTAGGGCTCGACGAGCTCGCCAAACGCATCGCCGTCGCCCGCCCGGGCCCGCGCCAGCAGATCCGCGCTCACCAGGCCATCCTCCCATCCCCGCCCTCCCGTTCCGGGGGCCGTGGTCATACATAGAGAGACCGCCCGGTCCTGAAACTGGGCGCCCGCCACCGCCCAGTTTCCCGACGGGGCGGTCTCTACCGCTGTGACAGGCCGGGCCGGCACCCGCCCCAACTACTCGGTGCCGATGACCGGCGCGGCGTATCGCCGATCACCGACCGCGACGAGGAGAGATCATGACACAAGCACCGGTCGACATCACCGGCCCGAGCCGCCTTTCGACGCCAGCGTGGACGCTCGTGCTGGCCTCACTGGGGCTGTTCATGGTCGCGCTGGACAACATGGTGGTGACCTTGGCGCTGCCGGCGCTGCGGTCCTCGCTGCACGGCAGCCTCGCCGACCTGGAGTGGACCGTGAACGCCTACCTGTTGTCGTTTGCGTGCTGTCTGCTGACCGGCGCGGCGCTGGGTGACCGGTTCGGCCGACGGCGCATGTTCTGCGCCGGCCTGGCGGTGTTCACCGCCGCATCGGCGTGGGCGGCGGTGTCCCCAACGGTCGGGGTGCTGGTCGCGGCCCGGGCGGTGCAGGGCGCGGGGGCGGCCATGGTGATGCCGCTGACCCTCACCCTGATCAGCGAGGCCTTCCCGGCCGAAAAGCGCGGCATGGCCATCGGCGTGTGGGGCGGCATCGCCGGCCTGGCGGTGGCCGGCGGCCCGGTCATCGGCGGCGCGGTCGTGCAGGGCCTGAAATGGCACTGGATCTTCTGGCTCAACGTCCCGGTCGGCCTGACGGTGATCCCGCTGGCCGCGTGGCGGCTGCGGGAAAGCTTCGGCCCCCGGGCCCGCCTCGACGTGGTGGGCCTAGCCCTGGCTGGCATGGGCTTTCTCGGCCTGACCTGGGGGCTGGTGCGGGCCGGCACGGTCGGCTGGGCCAGCGGCGAGGTGATTGGCGCCCTGGCCGCCGGGACCGTCCTGGTCGGGCTGTTCGTCGGGTGGGAGCGGCGGGCGCGGGCCCCGATGCTGCCGCTGGAGCTGTTTCGCCGGGCGCGGTTCACCGCCGCCAACGGGGTGAGCTTCTTCATGTACGCCGGCCTGTTCGGGACGCTGTTCTTGATGACGCAGTTCCTGCAGTCGGCGCAGCACTACACGCCGCTGCAGGCCGGGATCCGGATGCTGCCCTGGACCGCCGCGGCGATGGTCATCTCGCCCATCGCCGGCCAGCTCGCCGACCGGTACGGCAACCGGCCGTTCATCACGGTAGGCCTGCTCCTGCAGGCGGCCGGCCTGGCCTGGATCGCGGCCATCGCCACACCCCGCCTGGGCTACGCCGTGCTCGGCGCGGCGCTGACCCTCGCCGGCATCGGGATCGGCCTGGTGTTCCCCACCGTTGCCACCGAGGTCATGACCTCCGTCCCCGCCCCCCAGATCGGCGTCGCCTCGGGCACCAACAGCGCCTTGCGCGAGCTTGGCGGCGTGTTCGGCGTGGCCGTGCTGGCGTCGGTGTTCGCCCGCCCCGGCGTCTACGCCGCACCAGCCCTCTTCACCGGCGGCTTCAAGGCCGCGCTCTGGGTCGGCGCCGGCTTCTCCGCCGCCGGGGTCCTGATGTCCGTGCTGGCAGGCCGGTCCACAACACCCATTCCAGGCCAGCCCCGCCAAAGCGCGCCCGAGATGTCGCGGCCAGCGCCCGCGACCACAAGCCAGACATCATGAGCGGGCACACTCGCCCGCCGGGGTCAACGGCACCGTACCCGTCCTGCCACCGAGCCGAGGCTGACCGGGCCGCACCAGATCGGCCCTCGGCCAGCGGGGCACGGCAGGAAAGGGGTCTGGACGTGCAGGAACCTGGGAATGTGCCGGATCCGGCCTGGTTCCCCGCCGGGCGCGGTGGACTGTGCGATGGCGAATCCGTGGACAGGGTGCTCGCTGATCGGTGCGAGCCCGCCCGCTCGGCCAGTGACACCGGTGGGCCGCGTTGATGGAGCTTCATTGATGCCCTGATTGGCCCTTCGGCAGGACTAATTGGCCTCGGCAGGATTGGCGCAGGACGGCGACGGTGCCGCGGTGGCGGTGAGTGATGGTCATTGCCTGCAGATGTTCACGGGAGTGGCATGTTTGTGCCACAGCCGGCACAAACGGCCTGGCGGGGCGTGTCCGGGTTGGGGTGCTCGGTCGTACCGTTGAACGAGTGTGGCCTGCACGGTGGGGCCCTGCGGTGCGCGATCGGGGCCGCACGCTGAGGGGTGGTACAGGTGATCGTCCTCGATGTCATTTTGGGTCTTGCCGTTTTGGCCCTGCTGATCTATCGGCAGCTGGCCGCTCGCCCGGTCAATGCTTCGGCGCTGCGCCTCATTGCGATCCTGGTGATCATCGGCCTGATTCAGACGTACCAGTTTCTGAGCAAAGGCCATGATCACCCGCTGACCTTCGCCGCGCTGGGGGGCAGCTTGGTGCTTGCGGCGATCTTCGGCGCGCTGCGGGCTGGCACGGTGCGGGTCTGGCTTCAAGACGGCCAGGCCTGGTCGCAGGGCAACTGGGTGACCGCCGTGTTGTGGGTTGCCTCTTTGGTCGCGCACCTGGGTTATGACGTACTGGTCGTGCATGGCCCGGGTGCCCGAGGCTTGGGGACCGCCACCATTGTTCTCTACCTGGCCGTTACTCTGGGCTTTCAGCGGGTTCTGGTGTTCCGGCGGGCGCACCGCCTGCAGCTTGCCGGGCCTGCGGCGCCGGGCGGGGTGGGCGGTCCCGGGTAGGCAGATCAGGCGCTCGGACGCCTGCACCGCCCACCCGATTGACATCACAGACCGGCCATGCCAGCTTCTGTTCGCATGGTGCCTGGCGTGTACGACGCCTACTTTGCCACGCTGGCCACGGCGGCTGCGGCGCTCATCGGCCTGTTGTTTGTGGCTGTGTCGGTCCGCGACGACACGATCTTCGGGCCTAATGCCATGCCGGGCGGCGAAGCGCTGGCAATCACCGCTTTCACCGGCCTGGTGAACTCATTCGTCGTGTCCTTGCTCGGGCTCATCCCCAAGGTCAACATCGGCGAGCCCGCCGTGATCATGGCCGTGATCAGCATCGTCGCGATTGTCAGGCTCCAGCGTCGGCTGCGCACGGGCCGAAACCCGCTTGTGCTGGCCATCACGTTGCTCGTCTACGCGGCCCAGTTCGGATTCGGTGTGCTGCTGCTCGTTGATTCACATGACAGCGATCAGCTGATCAACCTGTCCATCATCGTTTCCGTCACGCTGATTGTGTCGCTGCAGCGCGCGTGGTCGCTGCTTAAGGGCAAGCACCTGGCTAGCGCAGACGGCACCGCGGTGACCGGGGATCACGATCTGCCGCGCGGGCCCGGCCCGGGACGCTCTTGGCTGCTCTCTTGGCCGCAAAGGCGGCGCGGTTGATGGCTCATGGCTGGCGCGACCTGGACTGCGCCGGGTGATGCCGGTTCCGGTGGCTCCGCGGGCTCAGCCGGGGAGCGCTATTGTCTGAGAGAATACTCTTGGAGTATTCTCCCGGTTATGAGTGTTCCGCTGACGTTGCTTGGCCTGCTCGAGCGGGGGCCAAGTCACGGGTATGACCTGAAACGGGACTACGACGCGTACTTCGGGCGGGGCAGGCCGCTGCGTTACAGCCAGGTGTATGCGACCTTGTCCCGCCTGGCCAGGGACGGGAAGGCGGTCGCCGGGCCGGTCGAGCAGGGGGCCGGGCCCGAGCGGCGCCGGTACGTCATCACCGAGTCTGGCGTCGCCGATGTGCAGCGGTGGCTGGCCGAGCCGGCCCCGCCGGAGCCGGACCTGCAGAGCGAACTGTTCGCCAAGGTGGTGCTCGCCCTGATGCTCGGCCGGCCGGCCGACAAATACCTGGACGTCCAGCGGGCGGCGCACCTGCAGCGGATGCGCGAGCTCACCGAGCTTAAGCGGGACGCCGATCAGCTCGGCGTGCTCCTCGCCGACCACACGCTCTACCGACTGGAGGCTGACCTGCGATGGATCGATCACACCGCGGCCCGGCTGGACCTGGTCGAACGGGCGGTGCACCGGTGACCGCGAATCTGGCCGTCGCGGCGGAACCCCGGACCGGGAAGATCGTCGAGGCGCACAACCTGGTGAAGTCGTTTGGTGAAACGCCGGCGCTGCGCGGCGCGTCGCTGACCGTCCGGGAGGGTGAGATCGTCGCGGTGATGGGGCCGAGCGGCTCCGGTAAGTCCACGTTGCTGCACTGCCTGGCGGGCATCCTGGTCCCCGAGCAGGGGCAGGTGTGGTTCGGCGGGCAGCGGCTGGATGCCCTGAGCGACGAGCGGCGCAGCGCGCTGCGCCGGGACCGGTTCGGGTTTGTGTTCCAGTCCGGCCAGCTGGTCCCCGAGCTGACCGCGGAACAGAACGTGGCCCTGCCCCTGCTGCTGTCCGGCACCCGCCGCGGCCCGGCGATGACGGCGGCCAGGAAGTGGTTTTCCGCGCTCGGCCTGGACGGGCTTGAGCACCGTAGGTCCGGGGAGCTGTCCGGCGGGCAGGCGCAGCGCGTCGCGCTGGCCCGGGGCCTGGTCGCCGGCCCGCAGGTGCTGTTCGCTGACGAGCCGACCGGGTCGCTGGACTCAGTGTCCGGGGAGCTGGTGATGGACCTGCTCACCGCCGCGGTCCGCGAGCACGGCACCGCTGTCGTCCTGGTCACCCACGACGCGCGGGTCGCCGCCTACGCCGACCGCGAGGTCATCGTCCGCGATGGCACGGTCAGCACGCTCACCGGGGCCCGGCCATGATCGGGCTCGGCCTGCGGCTGGCCGTCAGCGGCGGCCGCGAGGCGATCACCCGGCTGGTCATCCTGACCGTCGCGGTCGGCCTCGGCGTCGGCCTGCTGCTGGCCGCCCTGGCCGCGACCAACGCGGTCACCACCTGGAACAGCCGCCACGCCTGGTATTGGACCGGCAGCGCGTGGGTGCCCCCCGGCCCGGCGACGGGCGTCGCCCCGCTGTGGTGGCACCCCAGCGGCGACATCTTCGACGGCCAGCAGATCAACCGGTTCGACGTGGCCGCCACCGGCACCTCATCGCCCGTGCCGCCGGGCATCCCCCGGGACCCGGGACCGGGCCAGTACTACGCTTCGCCCTCGCTCGCCGCGCTGCTGCGCAGTACCCCGGCGGACCAGCTGGCCGGCCGCTACCCGGGCCGCCTGGCCGGGGTGATCGGCGAGGCTGCGCTGCCGTCGCCGGACTCGCTGGTCCTCATCGCCGGGCGCACCCCGGCGCAGCTGGCGCACACCCCGGACAGTGTGCGGGTGACGTCGATCTCGACGACGATGCCGGGCTGGCCCGCCCCCCGGGCGAAGGCCAATCCCCAGGGCCTGACCTACGTCCCGCCCGACCCGGGAGGCGGGAGGAGCAGCGTCGATCTCATCCTGTCGGTCGTCGCGCTGGCCGTCTTGGCCCCGGTGCTGATCTTCATCGCCGCCGCGACGCGGCTGTCGGCCGCCCGCCGCGAGGAACGGTTCGCGGCGATTCGCCTGGCCGGGGCGACCCGCAAGCAGGTCTCCGTGCTCGCCGCCACCGAGTCGACGGTGGCCGGAATCCTGGGGGTGGCCGCCGGGTTCGGGATCTTCTTCCTGCTGCGCATCCCGGTCGCGGGCATCCCGTTCATCGGCCAGCCGTTCTTTCCGGGCGAACTGACGCTTAGCCTGCGGGACGTCCTCGTTGTTGCGGTCGGCGTGCCGGTGGCCGCCGCCGTGGCGGCCCGGCTGGCGCTGCGCCGGGTGCGCATCTCCCCGCTCGGCGTCGCCCGCCGGGCGACGCCGAACCCGCCGCGGGCCTGGCGGGTGGTGCCGCTACTGGCCGGCCTGGCCGAACTCGGCTTCTGGGCCGTGCACGGCCACCCGGCCTCCATCCCCGGGCAGATCCAGGCGTTCGTGTCCAGCTTCGCGCTCATCATCGCCGGCCTGTTCATCGCGGGCCCGTGGCTCACCATGGCCGCGGCGAGGGTAATGTCCCGGTGGACCAGCCGCCCAAGCACGCTGATCGCCGCCCGCCGCCTCGCCGACGACCCGAGGGCCGCCTTCCGCGCCGTCAGCGGCCTGATACTTGCCCTGTTCATCACCACCGTGGCCGTGGTGGCGATCACCACGCAGAACGCCAAGAACCTCACCCGGTGGAGCAGCGCCGCCGAAACCACCGTGCTGACCGACCAGGTATCGGCGTCGAACCAGGTGGCCGGCAATAGCGGCCCAGGAATGAGTGGGGGCGCGGCGGCCCCGGGTCCAGCCGCGCCCGCGGTGCCGCTGACAGCGCGGCTGCGCGGGATCCACGGCGTGCAGGGGGTGCTCGTCGTCCGCGCGGTCCCGCGGCTGACCATCTCCGCGGCGTTTCACGGCCTCGGCGCCAATTTCGGCAGCCCTCCCGTTCCGGTTCCCGCCGGGGTGGTCTCGTGCGCGCAGCTCGCGGACGTTCCCGCCCTTGGCCGCTGCCCGGCCGGGGCGACGACGGCGGCGTTCCCGTCGGACGGGTTCAACGGCCCCCTGTTCGGCAAGGACGCCACCACGATCACCTGGCCCGCCGCGAACGTCCCGGCCACGCGGTTGGGCACCCTCGGCGTGGACGCCATCAACGTGGCGACCAACGGCACCACGCCCGCGGTCGAGCAGGCCAGGACGCTGCTGGAGAACGCACCCACCTACCCCGCCGTCACCACGCCGGCCACCATCGGCGACATCGTCGCGCAGGACAACTCCGCCAACAGCGACTACCAGCAACTCGCCAACGTGGTGATCCTGGTCAGCCTGCCAATCGCCGGCTGCACGCTCGCCGCGGGCATCGCGGCCGGGCTCGCCGACCGCAAGCGGTCGTTCAGCATGCTGCGGCTCACCGGCGCCCGGCTCGCCACGCTGCGCCGCGTCGTCGCACTGGAAGGCGCGGTGCCGTTGCTCTTCGTCGCCGCCGTCGCGATCGGCACCGGGTTCGGCGCCGCCGCCATGTACGCCTCCGAGGCGCAGCAACACCCGATGGTGCCGCCCGGCGCCGCGTACTACCTCCTCACCGCGGCCGGGATCGTGGTGTCCCTGGGTATCATCGCGGCCACTTTCCCCTTGCTGGCACGGATCACCGGACCCGAAGCCGCCAGAAATCAATGAACCCCCGCCGCCGGGCTCGCACTGGCCGCGACCGTGAGTCCTTCCGCCGGGGGCATGTGCTGCGTGAGGGCGGCGAGCCCGGGCCATCCTCGGTCGGGGCCCGGCCAGAAGTGTTGCACCTTGGCGTTCGCGTGGTCGTCGACCAGGTGGTGACCGTCAAAGCCGGGTGCGGGCTGTGCTTAGCGCAGCGGCCTGAACGCCGCCCGGACCTCGGCCGCGAACAGCTCGGGCTCTTCCCAGGCGGCGAAGTGGCCGCCCTTGGCGGCCTCGTTGAAGTAGGCGAGGCCGGGGTAGGACTTCTCGGCCCAGCTGCGCGGAGTCCGCCAGATCTCGCCCGGGAACGTGGTGAAGCCGGCCGGGACCTTCACGGCCGGGCGAGGCTGGCCGGCGGCGTGGATCGCGGCTTGTGTGTTCTCCCAGTACGACCGGGCCGCCGAGGCCCCGGTGCCCGTCAGCCAGTACAGCGTGATGTTGTCGAGGACGTGGTCCCGGGTCAGGCCGCCGGACGGCTGGCCGCCGGTGAAGGCGCGGGAGATCTTGTAGTAGCTGTCGGTGTCGTGGTCGAGCATCCAGGCCGCCAGGGCGATGGGTGAATCCAGCAGGGCGTAGCCGATCGTCTGCGGCCGCGTGTTCTGCTCGATGAGGTAGCCGTTGCCGCTGGTCCGGAACGTGGTGACCGCCTCCAGCGCCGCGCGTTCCTCCGCCGAGGGGTCCGCCGATGGGTAGCCGCCGCCCAGGCCCGCCAGGAGCAGGTTCAGGTGGATGCCGGCCAGGCCCTCGGGTGCCTGGCGGCCCATCGCGTCGGTGACCGCGGCGCCGACGTCGCCGCCCTGGGCGACGTACCGGGCGTAGCCGAGGCGGCGCATCAGCTCCGCCCAGGCGCCAGCGACACGGCCCACATTCCAGCCGGGTTCGGTCGGCTCGGGGGAGAAGCCGTAGCCGGGCAGGGACGGCAGCACCAGGTCGAACGCGTCCTGGGCGGAGCCGCCATGCGTGGCCGGGTCGGTGAGCGGGCCGATGACCCCGAGCATCTCGATGATCGAGCCGGGCCAGCCGTGCGTGATGACCAGCGGCAACGCGTTCTCGTGCGGCGACTTCACGTGGATGAAGTGGATGTCCTGCGTATCGATCTCGGTCTTGAACTGCGGCAGCGCGTTCAACCTCGCCTCGCACGCGCGCCAGTCGTAATCGCCCGCCCAGTAGCGCGCGAGTTCGGTAAGCGCAGCCAGCTGCACGCCCTGCGACCGGTCGGCGACCAGCTCCTTGGAGGGCCAGCGCGTCGCGGCGATGCGGCGGCGCAGCTCAGCGAGTTCCTCCTCCGGGACGTCGATCCGGAACGGGCGGATCGCTGTGGTGCCTGATGACTCTTCGGTCGGGTTAGACATGTGGGCTCCTTGGGTTGGTGGTATGTAGAACGCCGCACATCCGGTGTACTCAAAGGCCCCCCGTCACGTCGGCGACCGACAAGGTTCTGCCCCACTTCAGGCCCGGCAACCGCGTGCGGTTGGTCATCGGATCGCCGCGGCCGGACGGGCGAGCCCGGCGGCCCAGCCGGGGCGCGGCAGCCACGCGCCCATCGGCGTTCCCGGCCGGTGGCGCTTGTTCGCCCTGAACACCCTTGACCAGCCCGCCCGGCTTGGCCGGCCCTCGACGCGATTACGGGGCGAGCCGGAATGGGGGGTAGCGGTCGGTGACCAGGGTGAGCGTGTAGGCGGTCACCCGGACGTTCCAGCGGATGACGCCTTCGACGAAGCCGAACATGCCCTGGGGGTAGCGGCCGGTGAACAAGATGGCGAACCACGCCACGATCACCACGAAGAACGAGGCGAGGTCGAGGAAGAACAGCACGATGTAGTGGGGGATGGCTAGCAGCCATTTGATCAGCGGCAGCCACCGGTTCAGCTGCTCGGGGTAGGAGTAGTCCAGGTGCACTGACTGGTGGTCGTCGGTGGAAGGGTAGCGATCGTCCATCAGCGACAGGTAGACGGTGACCCGGTTGGTGAACCGTTGCAGCTCCAGGTTCCAGTCGAACCACCACCGGGGGTACTTGCGCCGGAACAAGATCATCAGCAGCGGGGCCCAGAAGAGCACGCCGCCGGTAAGGGCCGGTATGTAGGTGACCCCGTAGGCGTGGGTCGGGGCTGAGTAGACGAGGTAGCCGGACACGGTGCTGAGCACGATCGCGATCGGGATCACCAGGAAGATCCGGAAGGCGGTGGTCAGCCGGCCGAGTGGGCGGTCGGGGTAGTCGACGGAGAACTGGACCGGGTATCCGGTCCCTTCCCCATATGCCACTTGTTCCATCACGAGTTCCTTTGTGGTCGATCCATGATCTCGGTCCGGGAAGCCCGGAAGCCGAGTCGGCCAAATGCCGCGCCGGTTGGGCTGGGGTCCCTGGCCGGCCGGTTAGGACGGCCCGCCGCGGCGCGCGGTCAGCGTGTACAGGCCGATGGCGTAGCAGGCCAGCGCGGCCGCGAAGGATATCGCCATGCCGAGGGAGTAGCCGTTGCTGAGCTTGTCGGTGAAGCTGGCTCCGAAGAAGAAGGCCGCGCCGATGGCCACCAGCCCGGCCGCCGAGGTGACGATCAGGGCCGTGTTCCTGGCCATGATCGCCCGGACCAGGACGAAGACCGCGGCGAGGACTAGGATCATGCCGAGCGTGGCGTGCAGGGCCAGCAGCACGCCGTTGCCGAACCAGGAGGAGTGCCCGGGGTGGCCCGCGGCCGGCAGCGTGACGTACAGGTTGACGCTGATACCCAGGGCGAACTGGACGATCAGCACGATCAAGATGGCCAGGCTGGCCCGCCGCAGGCCGGCCTGGCGGGATGCCATCTTCTGCGCCGATGGCGGGGCTGTGGTCTGAGGAGCGGTCATGCCCGCTCACCTCCAATTCCTTGTCTCGCGCGGACCACGTCTGGGCGGTCCCCGCGCTTGGCCATCTGGCCAGATCCACAGTGGTCCTGGCTGCGGGGTGGGCCTCCTCGCGGCCGTCTTCGGGTGGTGCGGCGCTCCTGGCGGCGTTGCAGGTCAGGCTCTGGCCAGGGCACTGGCTCGCTCGTGGCCAAGTTCCTCCGGCGCCGGGTCGGGGGTGTGGGCGAGCTTGCTGGGCCACCACATCCACCGGCCGACGTCCAGGTTGAGCGCGGTGACCAGCACGGACCGCACGACGATGGTGTCGAGCAGGATGCCGAACGCGACGGCGAAGCCCAGCTCGGTCGTGGTCGTTGACGGGATGGTGGCGAGGACGGCGAACGTACCGGCCAGGACGAACCCGGCTGAGGTGATGACCCCGCCGGTGGCGGCGAGCCCCACGATGGCGCCGTGCCGGGCGTCGCGCCGGTGGGCTTCCTCGCGGACCCGGGTCATCAGGAAGATGTTGTAGTCGATGCCCAGGGCCACGAGGAACACGTAGACCAGCAGCGGGAGCGTGGTGTCGGCGCCGCCGAAGCCGAACACGTGGTCGAAGAAGAACGCGCTGACCCCGAGGGCGGCGGCGAACGACAGCACCACGGTGGCGGTCAGGATCAGCGGCGCCACCACCGCCCGCAGCAAGATGGCCAGGATAACGAACACCACGGCCAAGATCAGCGGCAACAGCAGCTTGTTGTCGTGCGCGGACGCGCGGTTGACGTCCAGGGCGACCGCCGTGTCGCCGCCGACCAGGGCGTGCGCGCCGGGGACGGCATGCACCCTCGCCCGGGCCCGGTCGATGGTGTTGTAGGCGGCCTGGCTGTCGGGCGGGCTGGTCAGCGTGCCCTGCAGGAAGGCGTAGCCGGCCCGGGTGACCGGCGGGGTGACATGGGCGATGCCGGGGGTGGCGGCGAACGCGGCCCACAGCGGGCCGGCCGCG
>Ga0306920_100005548_pt1 | contig 16333 bp, 2 predicted proteins | sample flu12Cox44000170_FD_204666 | JGI IMG/M metagenome (GOLD analysis project Ga0306920, IMG submission 204666) | Lab enrichment of tropical soil microbial communities from Luquillo Experimental Forest, Puerto Rico - flux4day.12C.oxic.44.000.170 (v2)... | ecosystem: Environmental > Terrestrial >... | reverse complement strand
AGGACGCCAAGCAGTAGCGATGGCGCGTAGCTGGTGAACCAGTGACGGGTTGCGGCTGACAGATCGGCGATCATCGTCGCGAGGGCTGTGGAAGCGCTACCGGTGTCGCCCACCTTGACCCACAGTGGCGGCTGGAGAGCGACCGGGAGCGGCACCGACAGGCTGCCGAGCGTCGACGCCAAAGCGTAGGCGTAGGAAATTTCGACCTGCAACGTGACATCGCCGGCAAACCGATTCTCGAACAGCGCCGCGAACAGCGCGGTCAGATGCGCGTCAAGAGAACGGCTGACCGGGTTGCCCTCGGGGGTGCCCAGCGTCGCGATATTGACCGGCGTGTTCGACGCGATCGTAGGGTGGAACGGGTTCGCGAACGAGACATTTGGCGTCTGATAGACAAAGGGCCGAGCGGTTGCCTTCCCTGGCACGAGGTCCTCGTTGCGGGTCAGATGAACCGTGGTCTTGGCATCCTGTCGCGCGAGGATCTGCAGCCCCGGTAGGCAGACCCGCCGTGCCGAAATCGCCTGCGCTTTGTCTCCGGTTAGCGGCCCATCGGAGGTTTGGTAATAATAGGCGTAAACGCCGGTCGTCGGGTTGCTGAGCGCGGTGATGTATTGGCGCGAGACGATCGACGGGTCGTCGATGAGCACGTAAGGGTTGTCACCCAACCCACTCGGTGGACCATTATCCGAGACGATGGTGATCACATAAGCTGTGATCGTCTGGCCTTGGTCGTTCTGGAAGGTTTTGCTTGCCTCGACAATGTGGAAGCGATAGGGCAACGGGTCCGTCCCATGCTCCAAGGCCGCAAAGGGGTGGAGCGGCAAACCGCCGGACATTTTTGCGGCATTGGCCACATCAGAGGCGATCTTCACATACGCTCCGACCACCTGCGCCGCGTCGTCGATCTTTTTTTGGTCGGTTGTCTGCGCGGTGATGGTGGGGACGGTCTGCTGGAGCAGCGTGACCAGCGCAGGAGAGGCCACGAGGAACTGCGCCAGCTGGCCGAATGCATCGAGGAGGCCGGCAAGCGCGAGTGTGTTGACATCGGCGATGTTGTACTCGACGAGGCAATAGATGGTGTCCTGCTCGTAGTGGTAGCCTAGGCCATAGCTAAAGCTGTAGGTCCACAGTGTCAGATCATCGAGGTTCTTAGAGCCGGGGCTCGTTGCGGCGCCGAGCTGGGTGTTCATCTGCGGCGTGTTGGGGAAGCCGCGGAGGATCATTGGCAGGTCGAACGTGCCAAGGCTCGCCATCAGCGGCGCCATCGCGTCACTGAGCACTGGAATGAGCCAACTCGACGCAAAATAGCCGCCGGTAATGCCGGGCACTTCAGCAACCTGATGCTCGATCGCGGAGCCGGCGTAATTCAGGTTCAAGGTGATCCTGTCGACGATCCCGGCCGAGCCCTCGTTGACCAGCTGTGGAGCTTCGATGAGGAAAGTGACAGGCTGGTTGTCGCCGTCGGTGAGCGGCAGCTTCGGCGATGAGAATGTCACCTGGTTGCGAATATTCGGATCCGCGGCCGGCCAGGTGACGTTGCCGAACAGCGCCGGCCCAGGGGTCCTCGGATCACCGCCATCGTGAATATCGGCGGAAACCGTGGCGCCAAACGACACCGCCGCGCGCGTTGTGTAGAGGTTCGAGAGCTTGGTTAGCATTTCCTGACGCAGCGCTTCCCCCGCCGAGGCGAGGCGAGTCTGGGGCTGCTTGTCGAAAACCGCCGCCATCAGCGCGGCACCGGACACCGCGAGCAGTTCTTTCGCATCGGCCAGGGCCTGCAACAGGCTGGGAACGCCCTGGGGCAGGTTCGTTGCTCTCTTGTCGATGACCAGCATCGAGGAAACAAATACTGGCGATAGCAGCTCGTCGAAGGACTGGAAGAACTGCACGACCCAGGTATCGACGTCGATGTCGCTGAAGGTGAGCGTCTGGGACGGCCCTACCAGGCTGTTTGTCTTCGGGTCGAAATCAGCGATCTGCGTATAGCCGTGCACCATGACGGACCGTGTCACGAGCTGGTTGGAAATCGGCCGCGGCGCATAGATTTCCGGCGTGCCGGCGTCATTAATGCTGAACGAGATCCCCTGGCCCGTGCCGGGGGCGCCGAACCGCACACCCCAGACCGCGGCCTCCGCCTCAAGCGCGGCGTCGCGGTTGACCCCGGTCGCGACGTTGAGCGTGTACTGGCCGGCGACCGAGAGGTTGTCGCGAATCGCCGTCGCGAACCCGCTCAACGCATCGACCGCGGTCATAGCGTCGGTCTTGGGCGGGACGACACTGCTGACGCTGCGGATGCCCGGCAGCGCGGCGAAGGCGGCCTCAACAATGCCGTTCGGGCGCTCAATCTGCAGTGCGAGCGACAGCGCAAAGACCTGGTGCGACGTCACCGCCGACTTGGCCGCGTCCACTGAGAATGAGAATTTCAAAGCGCTGGGGACCGGCGCGCTCGTGTTTCCATTGGCGCGCTGGCTGAGGAAGGTCTGAATCGGCACCAGCCAGCCAACGAGCGTGCTCGGCGGCGACGTTGTCGTACCGATCTCGCTCGCGGGGATCGGTAGGGCGTCGCGCAACAGCGTGGTGCTGAGCGCGAAGGCGATCCCGTTCGGATCGCTGAACTGGGCGATCATCCGGTTGATGGTCGCCAGCGAGGCTTGGGCACGCGTCTGCCAGGCCGGAGGGTTTTGCGTATCCTCGGATTTTGGATTGAACGGATCCGGATCGAAGCTCAGATCGACCGAGATAGTGAAATAGCCCGTGCCTTCTTGCGACGCGGCGACGGCCCAGGCACCGGAGATCGATGGCCATTGCGGCAGCGCCACGATGGCATCGGTATAGCCGACGAGAACCGGCGACTGGTTATTTTGGCCGAACCGGCTCGTCGTTACGTCGAGATCGGTGACGAGGCGATTGCCATAGAGATCGTTCCAGTCATACGCGAGCTGAAGCAACCGGCCGTTGCCGCCGTAAGGGCTGGTTGGCTTGCCAATCACCCGACCGAGGTAGGCGATCGAGCCGCCATATTCGAGCGGATCACCATCCTGGCTCACCGCGAAGCGAACCTTCGTGGCCGGCGTTGCGCTGGCACCCTTGCCGTGCGGTCCTAGCGGCAGTCCGAGATTGCTTTGCTCGAAGTCCTGGTTGCTCACAACCTGATAGGCGAGCAGCGTGTAGCGATTGAGCAACACAGCCGCGGCGTAACCCGCATCGCCGGGATCGCCGGGAATCGTCGGCAGTGCCTTGCGGCTTGCATAGATCGCCTGAACCGCGAGGGTCTTGGAGCCGAGCTCGGCTATGGGGCCGACGGTCAGCGCCAGCATCTGGCCACGCGCTAGCAGACCGGGCGTCGCGGCGTTGTAACCGGCAAGGGACGTCGCGGTCGTCCCGTAGAACTGCGCTAGGCCCTGCAGCGTGTTTCCACCCGGTGAAGTGCCGATAACGAGGGTCGTCGCCGGCAGGCGTATCGCAGTGAACGGCTTCAGCCCGCTCTGCCAGTCGGCGCCCGGTATGCGAGGATTGGTCGCCATGATCGCATTCGGCGTCATCGCGAAATACGCGGCGATCGCGGCGAGCGAGCCGCCCGGCTGCGCTCCGGTCGGCGAGACCATGTAGGTGCCGGTCGGCAACAGCACGGATGCGTCCGCCGCGAAAGCCAGCGTCGGGTTGGCCTTGACCGTCGCGAGCACGGTCGAGAAGACCGAATCGGCGATTGTTTGCAGACTGTCAGTGGCTGTGACGGTGTGCGCGACGGAGCGCGAAGCCGTCACGGCGAGCACGCTGGAATTCGACAGATCGAGCGGATCACCGGTCGCGACCGCGTTGACGAATGGCGCCAGCAATTGGCCCGACGGGTAGAGCGCGATCAAGGTGACGGTCGCCTCGCCCTTGTCGTTGAAGATCGAGTCGGGCAGGCCCTCGCCGGTCGTGGCGTCGACAAAATAAAGATAGAAACCACCGGCGCGGGTGATGCACGCTTCCCACAGCAGACGCACGAATTGCGACGGCTTGTTGAGCAGGGTAGGTTTCGCCGCGTCCTGCGGTGCGCCTTCGAACATCGCAAGGAGGCTCGTTGACGGTCGCGTGACGGTCGACAGGTTGACTTGCGAGATGCCGAACGTGACAGTCGGGCTGGTATCGGCCGTCAATGCTGATCCGGCACCGCCCGGCGCCTGATAGCCGAGGATCAGCGCGGCGAAGGCATTGTCGTTATTCTGGACGCGTTGCACGATCCGCTCGAGCACCAGCGTGTTCTCGGCGCTCGCTCCGGAGATTTCGTAGGTCGTCCCATAGGCAGCGGAGGCAGCGGCGGTGACAGTCAGCAGCTTCTTCACCGTGAACTGCACCGACGACGCCCAGCCGAAGTAGCCAAGCGCCGTTGTGGTGCTCGCGCCGCTCGCTTCGTCGTAGCGCTGCACCTGTAGCGAAAAGCCGGGGTCATTGGCGCCTGAGCCAGCCGCCGGGTTCGGGAGGCTGGTCATCGCCGTCGGCAGCGGCCAGAGCCGCGGCTGCGCGGTCGCCGGCGTGCCGCCGGTCGGGAAATTGATCGCCGCCGCGCTCTGCCACGGTATGGCCGACGACAACGGATACCGCATCGCGCTGGACTGTATCGTGTCGCCAGCGCCGAGCGACAACAGCTGGCTATCGAGCACGGTTGTCGTGGCGTATGCCTTCAATGCGGCGTAGCAGCGGTAATTAAAGTCCCCCTTATCGTCCTTCACCTTCGGATCAGGCGGCACCACGGTGAACGCGATGCTATTGCCGCCGCCTGCAAATTTCAGCCAGGGCAATGGATCATTGCGGTTCGTCACGGGCGGACGCGAGAGGGTAATGGTGAGCGAAGTACCCGCGGCCAGCGCCGGGATCGGGAATTGCTGACCGGTCAGCGCGAACAGACCAGCCTCCGGCGGCAGGGTCAATTGGGGCGTGACCCACATACCCGGCTTCAGCGGTGTGATCTTGTCGGTCGGAAGACGCAGACCGTGGAAGTAGTAACGTGAGACCATTCCAGACAGGTGCTGCAGCGCGCCCGCGCGCTGGGACTCCGCAATCAAGTCGCCGACGCGGAACTGAACCAAATGCGTGATGTGGATATCGGGCGAGGACGATGCATCGAAGAGATCGGCCACATAGCCGTTTTTGATGCCTGCGGCGTTCGGGAGCGGGTTGGGATTGCCGGGCCGATTGACGCCCGCGAGGTCTTTTACCGAAATGCCGTGCTGTGCCGCGACTGAGAGCAGCGTGTCGCTGCTCTTGGTTTGGTAGGTGAAGGGCGGCAGACCCATCGCGGCCGCCGGTTGCAGAACTGTTGTCGACGTCAGGACATCGCTATCCGACAGCAGCTTGTCGAGCGCGACCCCGATCGCCTTCGCAAGCGTGCTAAGCGACGCCGCGCCGCTAACCGGGTATTTGTTCCCGCCGTAAGTGATCTCGGCACCTGCAGCGAGGATGCCGGACGTGTCGGCATTGGCGGTGGCGAGCTGCGTAGCGGTGAAGGCGTCGCCATAGATCGTTTGAGCGGCAATTTTCTGGAAGCTGTCGCCGTCGTGGATGACGTACGACACAAACGGCAGTATCAGCCCCTTTCCCGGGGTCAGCGCGACATTGTCATTGCTCTGGAAGAGGTCGTACAGCGAAACCGGATGTCCGGCCTTGACGAGGTCCCCGGTGTTGTTGGCCCATTTGACGATGCCGTTTGGCGTGTCGCCGGATTTGAGCTCGTAGAGGAAGCTGCGCAGCCCGTCGGCCAAAGCCTGAATCATCTGTCGGACGATCAAGGTGAAATAATCGCTGAAGATGAAGTTGCCGACCGACACGGTGTCATTGACAGCGCGGGTGGCGAGCAGGCTCGGAGTATCCTGTTCGTGTTGGACCTGTACCGCGAGTTGGTCGAAGTATTCGCGCAGCCAGGCGAGGAAGTCATCGGCAACGCTGTTATAGCCGGCGAAGGTGTAATTGAGCGCTTGGCTGCCGCCGTAGGCCGGTACATTCAACGCGAGCGGCAAGGCCATCGGGAAGAAGGCGGCGGTGTATTTGCCGCTCGCCGGCATCGACACCGTCATGCTGAACTGGCCGGCGAGAAACGCTTCGATCGCACCGGTCGGGATCGGCGGTCCACCGCCCGGCGGGTTTGCAAGCCAGTTGAGGAAAGCCGAAAGCTGGTCGGCGGTGACGGTCAGCCCATCGACCTGGGACGGCGGCTGCGGCGAATCCTGAATTGCAGCAATCGCCCAGCGCGCGGCCATTTTGGCCAGTGCCTCGAACGGGGTATCGTCGATTTCGCCGGCCGCCTTCTTGGCGCCGGAACGATCGCCTGGGCTCGCCGGCGGTGTGGTCTCGATCGCCAAGGTGGCGATGTAGCAGGGCAGCTGCTTGGAGGGATCGGGCTGCGTGCCCCCGAACGCCCCATCACCAGCGATGGCGAGCGCAAAACCGAGATAGCCAGTCAGCAGCGCCACCGGAGAACTCGCCTGCAGATGGTCCCATTGCGGGTTCAGCGGCGCAGCCGCGAGGAACTGCGGGCCGACCAGAAAGTCGGTGAGCCGGGCTTCCTTGGCCGCAAGCAGCCTTCCGCCGTCACTGTGCGACGCGACCTTCCACGGCGCGTCCCCCGGGTTTTGCAGCGCCCCGATGACGATCGTTTCCTTGATGCGCACCGAGAAGCTGAAATGGATCGTGATCGAGAAAAGTCCGAGATTGATATCGAGCGATGCGGTCGCCTCGACCGAAGCGTACACCGTGATCGGGATCTTCTCGTATGAGGCGTAGGTGATCTGCGCGTAGACCTCCAGCCGAATATCGACGCTCGCCTTGACGACGACAAAGTCGACCGAACCATAGATACGGCCGAGTATCCCGAAGGTGCCCTCAAGCCAGAAGAAATACTGCCCTTGCAGCGTCAGTGCACCGCCGCCCCCGGTGCTGGCGCCGTCATACGGGTTCCACTTGGCGAGGACACCTTGGACGATACCGAACAGCGTGAGGCTGAAACCCGCCTTGAGGATGCCGTACTCGATCGACTTGCCGAAGCCGAGCTGTGCGCCGAACCCGAGCACCAGGTTCGGGTTGAACGAGCCGTTCGTCGCAACGGGCAATTGCGACACCGCAACCGCGGGCAGCTTGCCGAAGTAGAACCCCCCCGAGCCAACCATCGGAATGCCCGGCGGGATGATGGCCTCGACCGTGAAGGAGCGGCTGAAGTTCTGATTCCAAGGGAAGCCGATATCGAATTGGAAGTCACCGTTGGTGTAGATTTGCACACCGAAGGTCGGCAGCGTAATCGTGTAGGCGCCGACATCGATGCGCCGCATCAATTCCGGTAGTGTGATCTCGGCCTGGTAGACGCCGAGCGTATCGCTGAGCTTGCGATACATGATTTGGAAGTCGAGGCCTTTGAAGACCTTGGCCGCCTCGCCCTCAAGCGCGAGACGCAGCCCGTACAGCACCGGGTCGTCAAAGACGATCTGCAAGGTGACGACATAGGACGGTTTCGCTTGCGGCGCGCGTGCGCCGGGCGAGTCGCCGGCGATCGCCGGAGGCGACGGCTTCTTGTCGTCGATGAGGAGCACGCCGAAATCGGTGCCGAACACCCAGTTGATCGACGGGTCGAAGCCGATGCTGGGGACATGACCGGACTCTGGTGGTTGCAATTTCCCCATCTCTTCGATGGCTTTTTGCACCGTCGGTGCGGTAATGACTGTGGGAAGCGCGACGTGCTGTCCGGCCGTGAGCAGCCGGAGATCGAGATATTTGTTGCCCTGGCCCGGCGCGGACGGGGTCGAACTGGGATCGGCGGCATTCCAACCCAGCGGCGCAGACTGGTCCTGCTGCCAGAAGAACCTGCCGGTGAGTTCGATATTCGCGCCGCGCTTCTTTTTGGTGTCCGGATCGTCCTTGGTTTGGTAGGTCAGCGAGATACCTTCAATTCGCGCGATACCGAGATCGATGGGGCCGATACCAAGGGTAAAACTGACAGTTCCCTTACCGAAATCCCAGGTGAGGCCGAAATTGTTGAGTGGGATTTCGTTAAGTAGGCTCCAGGGCGCCACCAAGCCAAACGGCGAGCCGGTGAGCCACGAGACGAACGTCTCGACCATCGAACCGATTTTTGTTCCCTCGGTGAAGGGAATCGTCACCGTCTTTTTGGCGGTGTCGAGAATGCCGGTGAATTTGCCCCAGGCAATGATGTACTGGTAGCTGGACTGGCTGAGATTGGCGGTGATGGTGAGCTCGATATTCTCCCAGACGATATCAGCGGTGACCTTGGCATAGTAACCGGTCGCAGCCGCTGTAGACCCGGCAAGCGCTGGCAGGCCGGCGCTTGCCGCGACCGGAACTTCAGCGACACCGAGCCGCGCGCCGGGCCCGTCCATTGCTGCACTGCCGCCATTGTAGCCGACGGTCACGCTGCCGGTGATCGATATACCAGAGCCGAGCGGTATCGGGATCTGCCAGGCACCGGCAGTTTTGGCGGTAAATTCGAACGACGGACCGCGCGTTTCGACCGTAATCGAGAGGCCGTCGATATCGAGGACGAGGCCGGAATTCCAGCCGAGATATTCCTTGACGAGATCGGACAGGCTGATGACGCCCGAGGTCTGTTGCGCCTGAAATTTCCAGCCCTGGCCGCTGCCGAGATAGAATGCCGCCAACGTCATCCCGATCTTCGCGGAGTCGGGCAGTACGATGAACGAACCGGACAGGCTGCCGGTCGCGCCGCCAGAACCGCCGTCCACCATCAACGCTACGTTCTCGATCGTCAGGATGGTCTTACCCAGTATGGTGACAGGCCAGCCGAGATCGAGCGCCACATTGCCCGAATAAGCACCGGTGGTGCTGTTGTAGTTGATCGTGAAGACGGTGATCTGCGGCGTCTTCCCGCCAGGCCAACCCGGCTGCCCGCCGGGCCAGAATACCGCGATCACGTCATCGACCGAGAGCGACGAGCCGTAAAGCTGACCGCTGAACGCCATCGCCGGAAACTGGGCGCTGATCTCGATGCCCGACTCGGCCTTGTCGTTGACAATCAGGATGCCGGTGACCGAAGAGGAGATCTGCCGGTTTGTCAGATCGGCCGGGTTTCCGACCTTGATGAGCGCGGTGGTGCTTTTGATTGAGAGATTGTTGATGAGTGGCCAGGAGCTGGTGGTGCCGATCGTCAGCGCGATCTCGCTGACGCGTTTGGCTGTGGGATCATAGTCGACTTCCAGCCGCTGTACGCCGATACCAGCGAGGTTTTGCACTGCCTGGGGCAACCACCCAAGCAGATCGACGCCGCCGACCAGGCTCATGAAATTGGCGATGGTCTTCGCCGGCTCGAAGGTACCGACGACAGTGAGCGCACCGCCCCCATACGGGAATTTGACGGTGACGTCGAGATCAGCGAAGGGAATGGTCGTCGAAATCGCCAGTGCTGGCGGAAAGCCGGCCGCCGAGGCCGTCATGTGGAAGACAGGCTTGCCGAAGACGATCCACGGCGCGCCGTCGAGCGACCATGGCAACTCGTGCGAAAAGCCGGTGTCTGCATAGATTGCGTCCAGCGGCGCGGTGAAGACAAGGATCGCGTCAGTCTTTACAAGAAAAGCTGTGGACGTGCCGGTCAGTGTCACCGAGCTGGTCGCACCGCCGTCACCTGTCTGCTTTGTGACCTTTGCGTCGTCGACAATCAGCTTGCCGCCAACGGTCTTCAGCAGCGTCGTATAGGCATCATGAATGTTGCCGGAGGGAAAAACGTCGGTGAGAACGTCGACTGACGTCGATTTTGCGATCAGCTCTTGAAGCAACGTGTAAAGGGCATCAAGGTCGGCGGGAGGCCCGCCTGCCACGGACGCGAGCACGAACACCTGGGTATTCTGAACTATCCCTTCGACCAAGCCCGCGGCAATAGTAAATTTATCATTTGTGACGTCGCGGTAGTAATCATGCACGGCGCCGAAATACTGTCGGGACGAGTCCTCTGGGTTTTGGACAATATTGATGAAGCCACCGATTTCCTCGGACGCTGCCTCGCTGAGAACCAGCGACCAAGCGCCAAAATCGGCCTGGATCTGATTCGCGTAGAATTGCAGCATGCCGGCGCTTGACGTCGCATCTGCACCATCCACCGTGCCACTGGGGTAGCGTACGCGGCCCGAACCGACATGACCGATCGTATCGGAATTCAGATAAGAGCAACCTGCGTTGATTGCGACGACCGCCGTGTTTGGTCCCTCGAAGATGGCAGGGATGTCGATGTGGCTCATGTAGTAGTTAAAGACCGGTGGCGGGACGAAGCCGGCCTGAACAAAAAGAACGCGTGGTGAATTTCCATTCAGCCAAGCGAGATCCGGCCCGAGGGCCGTAGCAGGATCAACAATGGTCCCCGCATCAACGAACCTGTAGCGGTCGGTGTCCTGAACGCCGCTTCGAAATGAAGCGCGTCGTGCATCGGCCGTCCGCACGGTAGCGGTATAGCGCTCCCGTGTCGGACCATTGAGATTGATCTCACCGCGCCGCGCGGCCGCGAGACTATCAGCGGCGCCGATTTCCCTTGGCGTAAACTGTCCGAGCGCGAGTTCGCGAATGTTGCTGAAGCCAGCATCGACATTGGCCGTCGGATTGTAGGCGCCGAAATGGATCAGGATCGGCGGCTTGGTTGCTTGCGGATCGAGGTAGCGCGCCTGCCATAGGCTGGCAACGGCCAAGGCCAATCGATCCCAGGCCGGGTCGCGGAAGACAGAGACGCTGGGGTAATTGACGCCATAGATAATTCCAAATGAAAATGGGTTCTGAAAATAACGGGAAAGATACCGCAGTACCTCTAAGACATTTTTTGTCTGTTGTGGCGAATTGTCGTAATAATATTTCCAGGACGCTTCAGCTAACTCGAAAATCGGTATATAGAACGCCCGATTAAACAGATCGACGTAGAATGGATTCGCTTGATTGCCGATAAATTCCTGATCAATGACCAGCGGCCCTACATATTTGCCCTGGTTGGCACGAAAAATGACGTTGCCCGGCTTAGCGGTCGGGGGAATGACCTTGTCGTATTTGTAGGGTTGGATAATGAGAAAATAGCGCGTTTTTAAAGAATTGTACTCATTGGGGAGTGTGTTCAGTAGGTCGTATCCTCCCGAAAAACCATACGTCACGACCGCGCCCGGAATATCGGTTCCCAGCTCTTTAAGGCTCACCGTTGCGCCGTACAGCGTGCCATTGGCTTGGCCGTTCAGCTCGGGAATCAGGTTGTAGATCTTCTGGCGCAGCGTAATGGTCTCGTCGTGCGCCGTCTCATCGAGGTAGCCGTAGATCTCGATAGTGCCGGTGAAGCCGACCCCGTATCCGCTCGCATCACGCGCTGTGGCGAAGCGGCGGACGAGGGCAACTGTGGCGGATTGGTGGCCGTATCCCGGCGTGCCGTCGATCAGGAAGCGGACAGTACCTTCCTGCCGCACCCTCGCCCCAAAATCATCGTAGTTACGTTGTATGGATGCCCGCTGCAGGGCACTGAGCTCGCTGTTTAGCTCATAGGGAGGAAACGGCATTTTTGGTGCCTCTCCTTCAGGGCGCTGACGTCGGACCGGCGATCGGTTGCGGTGGGTTCGATTTCGGCTCGTTGTTGTAGACGGCGTACCAGCCGAGACCGCTTTGATCGCCGCTGTGCCCGTAATCCGCGTCGCCAAACAAATAGAAGGCGCTGTTGCCGCTCGGCGGGATCTTCAGCAGGCTGAGGAATTTGATGGCGATCTCGTTGAGCACCAGCATGAATTGTCGGCCCGTGCCCGATGGCTTTGGTGCGTAGAGCAGCTGGATCACGCCGTAAGACAGGCTGAGCACGGTCTGCAGGCTGATCAGCTTCGCGCCGCTCGACGCACCCGGCATCTGCACCCCGGCCAACGCGCGATAGCTCGTGCCGCTGGTGTCCGGCGACCAGGCGAGCAGCAGCGTCGCGTTCAGCCCCGCCGCGCCCGCAAGAGCGCCGGGCGTCCCAAGGTTGAGGCGGAAACGCAATCCGGTCCACTCGTTGCCGAGACCACCAAGCCGGACGTCGGTTATCACATTCAGATAACCCTGCTTGGCGGGGGCATCGTCGGCCGTCATGCCTTGAGATAGTCCCTGCAGTTCCAAGGCGAGGGAAGTGAAGAGACTGCCTTGGCGCGGCGTGCTGGCTTGTAAGTTGAAGGCGATCGCGCCCGCATCGAACATCAGGGTCCGGGCCGCTGGGTTGGCGGTGTCGAAGGCCATGTTGATGGTGAGGTTGGAGAAGGCCAACCCGGTACGCGGCGTCCCCGGCGCCTGGCTATCCGCGGGGCTGCCAAAGGAGAGCAAATCAACGGAGAGCGGCGGTGGCGGAGGGTCGCCTGCCGTGACGGGCAAACTACCGCTGCTGCTCGTCGTGCTGCTGCCCGTGCCGAGCGCCTTGAAATCGATAAAGCCAGCGAGTGAGAACACCGATGCGACACGGCTTCCATCGGCGCTTTTGGTGGTGAGCTGCGCAGACGTGATCTCGATCTTGTTGTAAATGTTGCTATCGAACAAAAAGGCGAAATCGCCCTTGGTACCAAGGCTGTAGGCTGGGATGCCGTTATTGTTCTGGAAGGAGCCGGTCAGCAGGATCGAGTTGTAGCGCTGCCCAGTGCCGCTCACGCTTATGACGGTACTGCCGAAAACCCTGTTCAGCGTCAGCTGCGTGAGGCTGGCGAACCGCTTCACCGCGGTATTCTCGAACTGCACCTTGAGCGTCAGGACGCGGAAATCATAATCCTGCCCCGGGTCCGGCGGTACCGGTTGGTCCGGCTTGGTCGGATCGAATGTCGGATCGATATAGTAGATCAGGCCATAGATGGAGCTTTGCTGGTCGATTCCGATCGACTTCTTGTTGTTGTCGTAGCTGATCTGGCTGATCGCGATGCTAAGATGATGTGCGTAGAAGCGAGTCTTGTCCTTCACCCCGGCGCGGATGCCGGCAATGTCCTTGGGTGGCTCCGCGATCTTCGCGCGCAGCACCAGAATCCCTGTCCAATTCGGGTCGGCCGCGAGTGTGTTGAAAGGGCTAAAGAAATCGACATCGGTCTGTTTGGCGGCATCGGTGAAGTAGCTTTGCAACCATTGTGACAGGATCACGAGCTGCGCCTGATCGGGTGGTTCGTCACCAACCGTCGGTTTCGCAAAAGTGCCCGCCTGTGTCCATTTTTCGGGGTTGGACACCAGGTTCTGCTTAGGATCGCCTTTAGGATCGAACAGCGGCCCCTTAATGCCCTTGACGATAAGAATGTTGGCGTAGTCGTTGTAGCCGGGGGATTGGCCAACATTCGCCTCAATCACCCAATTTCCGATATTGAGCTGGTTGAGGAACTTCCCATCGGGCCTGACGAGATCGACCGCGTTTGCGACTACAAGAAACAACTGATTGGTCTGAAACGCGTTTTGCAGATTGCTTGAGGGTTTGTTGAACGCCATCGTGGTGGCTGCGGGTGTCACCGTCTGGCCAAGCAGTATCTGCGACCACACACCCGTCGTGCTGTCGAGCTGCGCGATGATGCCTGACGGCGTAGTCGTCGAAATGGGGGCCGGTGTCGGAGTGGGTGTCGGGTTCGGCGTGCCCAAAGTTGCCGCGCGCGCTGATGCTGCTGGCACCGCCTTTGCGCGCTCGATTAGAGCGCGGCGAGTGGGGCCGAGGATCAGCGTCTCGAACCGGGCGATCTGGTCGGCGCAGAAGGTGCCGACGCCGTCGCCCGGCCGCACCCCGGCATAACATGGCATCGGAAAAAAGGCTGTCGGTAGGGTTAGACCGGGCTCGACCGCCCCCAACATCGATTTGTAGGAGGGCGCGATGAACGTGTCGTAACCGTACAGCGAAAACCCCTTCGGCTGCGCGACATACGCGATTGTCCCGCTGCTCGTGACCGGGGGCACGACGGTGGCCCACGACGTTACAAGCGTCATATCGAGCGGCAGCGCTGTCGGATCGGTCGGTGGCCCGACTGGAGACGCCAACGGCGGCGGGAATTGGCCGACAAAAGCCGGTTTACCGGGCTGGAAGCGGAGCCGCGAGCCGGTCGTTGGATCGGCTCCAGGAGTGAAGACGAGGAACTCGGTACCCTGCAGGCCGCACAGCAGATCGGCCGTGCGTCCGTCCGGGCCGAGCGCGGCCTGCATGACAAAATCGCCGACTGGACTGGCGTGAAACGAGTCTTGAGTATCCGAGAAATTCTGGCCTTTGGCGAAAACGAGCGCGGCGGTCTCGATCCCAGGACCGGCGACACCAGCCGGAGTCAAAGTGACAGGCGCCCCAATGGTCGTGCGGTAGTACGAGGCGAGGCTCGTCACGGCGCCGTTCTGATTGCTTCCGGTGAAGCCGAATGCGGTCCGCATCGGATTGACCCGATTAAATGGGTCGAGGGGGTCCACCGAGGCATTGAAGCCCAGCATATCAGTCGAAGGTGGGCCGCTGGGATCGGCCAACGGCAGCCATTCCGAGATCATGCCGCCGGAGGAGGAGCTCTGGCCAAAGGTGAAGTTGAACCCCCAGCCCCAGGCGTCATTCAGTGATTGGTGCTGAAAGAAGGTGCCGAACAGGATGCAACCTCGGCTTGGACCGCTGAAAGAGAGCGTGCCGTTCAGCACCAACGACATAGTCGGTGCCGATGTGCCAGAAAAGTCGATGGAGTATTGAGATTGGGAGCTGCTCAACGCCAAATCGGTGCCGTCGAGCGTAAGGCTCATGCTTGAGCTGATCGTGATGCTGAGCGAGAGCGTCAGCTGCGCATTGAGCCCCGAAGCCACCGACGAGCCATCCGGTGCGAGCCCGAGGCACGGCACCGACCGCGGGTCCACCGTGTCATCGGCGACGGCTGTCGGATCGGCGATCCAAATGATATCGCGCGACGCTGGACTTCGCGCGACAATCGTCTGCACACCCTCGACGAACTTGTCCTGGCGCGCCTTATCGCCGCTAAAATCCATTGGGCTTAGGGCAAAGATAAACGATCCCGCCAGCCCCTGGTCTTCCAGCGCTTGTTTGAGCTCAAGGTCCTTACCGAACGTAACGCCTGTCGGCAGGATGTACGCTACCGTTCCGACGTCTCCTGAGACAACCTGCCCCAGGTACAGTGTCGGAGACGCAGCTTGCGAGAAGAACGCCACGGCACCACCTCCTCCCGCTGAAGTTCCTGGAAGGCCGCCGGTGCCCGTTCGGGCGTCGGCGGCCGAACCGGAACGTCAGATGAAGGTCAGTGCATAAGCGAGCGCTGTGACTTTGAGCTTCGTCGGGTCGGCGTTGTAACCCGTCGGGTAAAGGCCGATCGTGTAGTAGGTGCCGCGGGTGCGCTGGATGTTGTTGAACGACACGGTGCCGCTGTTGTTGTTACCGAGGCACTGTGAGGACCATAGCGGCGGGGTGTAATAGGAGACCGATTGCCCGGCCCAGATGCCAGCCCAAGCTCCCGAACTCTGCGGATCGAAGCCGTCGAGAAAATTGAAGCTTGCCACTGCCGAAGTCGGACCGAGATTGAGAATGGTCAGCGACGAACTTTTCGGTGGCGGCGGTGGAGGCGGATTGGGGCTAGAACCGATTGCCGGGATGAAGGCGCTCGACGCGACATTCGCGTAGTTCGACCACTTGATCGTGGGGTCGGTCGGACCGACCGCATAGCCGATAATGTAGGAAGAGTCGGTGACAGAGAGCCTGTCGAACGAACCGCTGCCGTCCGGCGTGTTGACGGAGATAGCTTGGCCGCGAACAGTCGTCTGCCAGGGAATTTGATCTCCCGACTGCCATATATAGATGTTATTGCCAAAACTGCTCGGCAGGTTTCCGTTGGGGGTGTGGAATGTGAAGCTGATTTGGGTGCCGGTGACGGAAGTCACCGTCACGACGACGTTCTGGACAGTCGTGCTGGAGAGATCGGGCATGGGGTTTCCCTCTGGGCTGGGTGGCGCCGCAAGCTTATGCCATCAAGAACGTGATAATCTATCTGAGTAACAGTCCTAACGATCTTTTGACGTATTTTGGACGGGCAGTGTGTAGTGGCTCCATGATGCAGACCGTGATCAGCTCAAGGATTCGCGCCGGTGAGGATGCCTCAAGCCTCGAAGGACACCGCGTAGGCGAGATTTTTCGAGCTCAGTTCGGCGGCTGTTCCCGTGCCAGCACGAACATAACCGGATGGAAACAAACCCAACGTGTATGAACTTCCGCGCTCCAGGTGCAGCCCGTCAAGCCCCCAATCACCCGCGTCGCTGCCGATATCGATCGAGGCAGACCAGGGCGGTGGGGTCAGATAGGACACGCCGCGGCCCGACCAAAGTCCCGCCCAAGCACCTGCACCTTTCGCGCTGAAACCGGGCGGAAAGGCAA
>Ga0306920_100005546_pt1 | contig 16336 bp, 18 predicted proteins | sample flu12Cox44000170_FD_204666 | JGI IMG/M metagenome (GOLD analysis project Ga0306920, IMG submission 204666) | Lab enrichment of tropical soil microbial communities from Luquillo Experimental Forest, Puerto Rico - flux4day.12C.oxic.44.000.170 (v2)... | ecosystem: Environmental > Terrestrial >... | reverse complement strand
TTGCCATCAAAAACCGACATCGTCGTAACAAGGCGACGTGCATTTTTCCGTGCTCGTATCGGCTGGTTTCCGTGCTCGTATCGGCTGGCAGGTTGGCCCGTGCGTGCGTCGGCTTCGCCATCGCGCTAAGACTTCTCACCCGGCGCAGCTGGCACCGCAGTCAGAGGTTAATGCAGCTTCCCGGCCTTACCCCAAAAGGTCATCATGTCTGCCCAAGATCTTTGCCACTGTTGGGCGAATTGCATCCAAAACTGTAAGGGGTTCATCGCCGCCTTTTGGAAAGCCTCTGCGGTTGGCCAAGTGCCGGCCGGGCTGAAACCGGGCGTCTTTAGCTTGGACAGCATCGCCAATGGCGGGGCGGACGTCGGATTTGGTAATTTAAGTTGCTCCTCCCAGGCGTCCATCATGTGATCCAGCGTTTGGATCTGCATTTCGGCGATACTCTGCAACTGTACCCGAGCGGCATCAACAATTTGCTCCGGCCATCCTGCCGCCGCCGCAGCCGCAGCCAGCTTTTCGATCACTCGTTTGCCATTAAACTTACTGGTATCGGCGATGTCGTTGCGCCAGCTCGACATGGCTTTGAGGGCGGCGTTCACCGCATCCCGCGCCTCTTTTTCAAGCCCGGGAACTGCCATGGGTTTGAAGTTTCTGGACTCCACCTCCAGGAAACTAGTACGCATCGATGTTCTCCTCTCGTCGGCTTTTAGGGGGCAATTTAACGGCGAGTACAGGGAACACCTTGAGGTTGCTTTGATTTAAATCAAATGCCGGGGATGCTCAGTTCAAGAGTCATTCCACCAAATGCGGCGTATCATTTTCCTTCCCCTGTAAGGGCTTTCTTGCCTTCGTCTGTCAGTATGTGTTTGCCGGCGCGCGTTTCCTTGATGAGCTTGGCAGTTTTCAGCGCCGCCAGGCTGCGCTTGGCTCTCATTTTGTTAGGTTCATCGCTAAACAATTTCCATTCCATCTTGGTGCCAAGGATGCGGTCGGATCGGCGTTGATGATGGCAAGCACTTGGTCCTCCTCGCTTACCTTCTGCCTGGCGATTTCCTCCTTGGCTTGGTCGCTAATGTGATCGCACACGACAGTAGGGATGAGCCGTCCCTTGCTATCCCTAACTGCGGATGCGTGACCGTCCGAAGCATGAAGTGCATGGGCGCGAATTCAACACCGCGGAACTTGCCTTGCCAGTGCATCTCGGTCGTGTTGTCGGTCTTGGCGGCCGTAAGGTTGCCATCGACCTGATTGAGAAAGTTTCCGCCGCCTGCTGGCAATAGGTTGTCGGGCGCCGCATTCTTGACCGGATGGACGTTGGCAATCACGGCGGGCCTGCCAGGAATGATGTCAATGAGGCTGCGCAGCATTTCGGCGTGCCTGCCTTGCTGTGTTCTGTTGTTCTCGTCGTCGCCCTCGTAGAACATAGGGCCGGTGTCAATGATAACGAGACCAAACTCACCACCGACTCGTTCGGCTTCTTGCCTTAGCGTGATCGCCATTTGGGAAATCTTGAATGCGCCCTCCACAAAGTAGACCTGGATTGCATCGGGCTCGAAATCCATTTGCTGCGCCAGCGCGATCCAGCGCATCCACATCGACCGGATTTTCAGCGGCGAGGTAAAGCACCGTCCGTTGCTTGGTTTCATGATTGGCAAACACGGCGCTGCGGGCCAAGCTTGCAGCGAGGCGCAAGGTAATTGCCGTCTTGCGGGCGCCGGTTGCTCCGGTGAGTGAATAGAGGAATGCCTCTTGCAATAGCTCGTCCACGAGATAATCCGGCGGGACGAAACCGGCGACGAATTCTTTGCTCGATTTTACAAGCGGCAGCGGTTCATTTGCTTCAAGGTGTTGTTTGGCGACGCGTCCATTGCAGTTTGATTTTAATTTCTGTTCCCGCGCAACATCTTCAACCTTACGGTCGAAACGCTCAGGATCGAAGCCATAAGAAGTTTTTTCTTCGAGTGCGATAGAATTCCGCTCGGCCTCTTCCCGGTCGAGGTCATCGGCCAGTCCTCTGGCAATAGCGGTTGAATCTTGGACCAGATTAATTCGCAGTCAGGGTGATCAATCCAGCGCGCAATGACCTCGGCCGCGAGCTTGGGATTCCGATCGTGACTTGCTGGATCGTAGGTTTTCAGTGCTTTCTGGAAGGTCATCGCGGTGCCTCAGTGCAGGGCCGTTACTTTCTGGTCCTTTTTGAAGCCGAACACCGGCGCTTTGTCGCGGATCACGCTGGCCTTATAGCTAGGGCTTAGATGCCCGTAATGCTGCTCGACAATCTTTGTCGATGTCTGCCCCAGATTGTGGGCGAGAACGAGCAGGGGGATACCATTCATTACGGTGTGTGACGCATATGTGTGCCGCAAGGCGTGGTAGTTGATGGCGGGCTTGATGCCGGCGCGCTGACTCGCCTTAGCGATAAAGTCGTTCTGATTCGATTTCAGCCACGCTGAACCATCGGGCCTACTAAACATTAAAGTATTGCCACCGCGGCCAGCACAGATGCGGGTGAAGAAGTCGATACCCTCCCGTGTCAGATGGACAGCATACGATCGCACCGAGCCGTCGCCCTTGCGCGTGGACATGTCCACGGTGCCGCTATCGCGATTGAAGTCGCGAACTCGCAGCCGACATAATTGGCCGTAACGCGCTCCGGTGAGTAACGCCGCCTGCACCATCGGGCGGAATTGCCCATCGGTAGCATTGGCCAGCCGCGTGGCTTCTGCAACGCTAAGGTAGCGGACGCGAGCCCTATCGACGCTGCGAAACGATTTCACGCACCGCCAAGCGCTATTCGAATCTACGTGTCCTTCATTGTGCGCCCGGTTCAGCGCCGCACGCAAAAGCGTCCACACGCGACTTGCACTTGCCTGCCTAGCCCGCTCTGCATCATCTTCATCGAGTTGCCGTCGCGTCTTGCCTGTCTTAGTCCGCGCTGGCGCCTTGACCAGCTCGTTGCGCCAGCCGCGAAGATCTTTTGTGGTAAGTTCGCCGACTGTCTTGTCGCCAAGCTTCGACCGAATCACTTGAGACTTGCCGCGTGCATCGGCGATTGCTGCCGGCGATCGACCGTTGGCTTCGAGTGCGGCCAGGTAATCATCAACCGCGCGGTTGACGGTGTATGGTCCATCGTCGCCGGCAGTTAATTTCGCCTGGGCAGTGAGGCGCTGGCGGGCCTTGTCTGTCGCCTGCCAAAAGCTGAGAATGGCTATGCCGTCAGCGTCATTATTATCATCGGCAATGGCGAGGGCCTCGACCTTATATTTCTCGTCGCCGCGATAGACGCGGGTGCACCAGCTTCCGCTCTTGCCGCGCAGGCGCCGATAGCCTAGATGCAAACCGCGCTCGATCGAACGCCAATAAGGTTTTCCTCGCGGCTTGAGTTTGCTGCGTGCCTCGCGAGAGTCCAGTTCCTTGTCTTTGACCTTGCGCGCCATGATCCACGATGTCCAGTGTATGTCCAATATATCGGTGTAGATGCGCATAGACAAGTGTGGACAGGTATGGAGGAAAGGCCGATGGTTATTGGTATTTCTATGGAGGCGGGTAGACGCCGATGGATAGAAAAATCGCCCTAATGGGCGGAACGGAGAAAATAGAGCGACAATAATTTCTTGTTCGCTCGTGGACGGTCTTTCAACCCCTTTCTTCTTCTTTGTGACCAAAAGGGCCCGTTGTCGTTCATGCGCATTTTAATCACCAACGATGACGGCATACATTCGCCTGGGCTTGGGGTCTGCGAGGAAATAGCGCACGCGCTGTCCGAGGACGTTTGGGTGGTGGCGCCGGAGCACGACCAATCCGGCGTCGCCCATTCGCTCTCGCTCAACGATCCCCTTCGTCTGCGGCAGGTCGCCGAGCGCCGCTTTGCGGTGCGCGGCACGCCGACAGATTGCGTCATCATGGGCGCCCGCCATGTGCTCGACGGCAAGCAGATCGACCTCGTGCTTTCCGGCGTCAATCGCGGCCGCAATGTCGGCGAGGATGTGATCTATTCGGGCACGGTCGCGGGCGCCATGGAAGGGGCGCTTCTCGGCATTCCCTCGATTGCGCTGTCGCAATCCTACAAATCGCGCAGCGGTCAGCCTCCCTTTTGGGGGACGAGCCTGCGCTTTGCTCCGGACATCATCCGCCGCGTGCTCGGCCACAACGTCAGCCAAGGCATGCTGATCAACGTGAATTTTCCCGACTGCCAGCCCGAAGACGTCAAGGGCATCGCGGTGACTCGGCTGGGACGGCGCCGCGAGGAACGTCTGCATATCGAGAAGCGTTTGGACGGCCGCGGCAACCCCTACTATTGGATCGCCTATTCGCGGCTTAAGGCGTTACAAGCGGAACACGGTTCGGACATCGCGGTACTTGGCGAACGCTGCATCGCGGTCACGCCGCTTCGCATCGATATCACCGACGAGCCGACAATGATGGCCCTTGCCAACGCGCTAAACGATTGCAAAACCACATAAATCAAGCCCCGGCCTGGAAACCGCTGGGCTGCATCGTCGGGCCGAACAGACCAAAGCTATCACCGCGGGTGGCGAATGATTGCTCTCGTATGTTGGGACGCGGCGTCTGCCGGCATGAGGGCGATCGCATACTGCGTCTGTGTCTGCGTCGTTTGGTGATGCCTGTGGTGCCGCAGCGGAAAGCAAATCTGCCTACACCGCGGCGCGTTGGGGTTACAGTTGCGCGAGGCGTTTGCTGTCGTTGCGGTCGCCGTGACAGCGCCCAGCGACAGCAATACTGTTGTCAATCTGATCATCGACCAAGTCTCGTATCCTTCTGGCCGCGCTCTGCGCGGAAACGGGATTTAGCTTCCGGCAAGGGAAACGGCGGTTTCGATCGCTTGCGCCAGCGCGTCGGTCTGAAACGGCTTTTGCAGGGTTGGGATGGCGCGATAGGCTTCCGGTACGCCGCGCTGCCCGTAACCGCTAGCAAATATGAAAGGCACGCCGCGCTCGAGCAGAATTTCGGCGACAGGCGTCACTTGATGGCCGTTCAAATTGACATCGAGCACGGCGACGTCGAACGCTCCCTTTTTCGCGAGTGCGACGGCTTCCTCTATGCCGCCTGCCTCTGCCGCGACGGTGTGGCCCAGGTCGGTCAGCATGCCCTCAAGCAGCATGCGGATCATCATTTCATCCTCGACCACGAGGACGCGCTTGCCCGCAACAGTCTTCCCCTCATCGGTCATGGCGACCTCGTACTTGCGCCGTAACGCCCTTCGCCGTCCTTGGTTCCATTTTAGTTTCCGACCGATCAGGGGGCCGGCCGCGCCTTTGGATCAAAGGCTAGGATTCCATTTGCTTGCCACACAGTACAAGCGCCTTTGCGGGTGGTAAAAGCTCGTTATGGCGACTGGCGAGGTTACTGTGGGCGCGCCCCCAGCGACCGATGACGTTGAACGGATGGAATTCCAGCTTGCGCTGCGCCGGCGGGGCATCAGCGATCAAGCGGTGCTGCGCGCGATGGACGAAGCTCCTCGCGAAAAATTTGTCGGTCCGGACTTCACGGAGAGCGCTTATGCCGACCATGCCCTGCCGATCGCTTGCGGCCAAACGATAAGCCAGCCGTTCGTCGTTGCTTATATGACCGAGCAGCTCGAGGTCGAACCGCAGCATCGCGTTCTCGAAATTGGCACGGGGTCCGGTTACCAGGCGGCTGTCCTATCGCGGCTGGCGCGCGAGGTAGTGTCGATCGAACGCTATCGAACGCTGGCGGACACAGCGCGCGATAGGCTCAAGGCGCTGGGCTATGACAACGTGACCGTCCGCCTCGGCGACGGCATGGCCGGTGCGCCGGACCTGGCGCCGTTCGATCGCATCATGGTGACGGCCGCGGCCGAAGACGTTCCCGCTGCGCTTGTCGCGCAGCTCGCCGATAAGGGCAAAATGATCCTGCCGCTCGGTCCGCGCCACGACGCGCAATACATCGTAAAGCTTACAAAGGACTCCGAGGGTCGATTAACGCGCGAGGAGCTTATTGCCGTGAGATTTGTGCCGCTTTTGCCGGGACAAGCACGTGAATTGTAGCCGCAAGCACACGCAACCGAATATTGCGAAAAACATCCACCGGCACTTAAAGCCCTGTTTACCTCAGCGTTGTTTATTCACTCGGTCTTAGTGTTGCGTCCCGAGTGAGTAACCATGCCCGCATCGCCCCGGTCGGCCATCTGGCCGCAACTCGTTACCGTTTCGTTAATTGGTTTGGGAGTCGCAAGCTGCAGCGACTCGGGCCGTTTCGGCGACTTGTTCGACTCATCGTCCGCGCCGCACGACCAAACGGGCACGGTCGTGCAATCGGCGCCGTCGGGTCATGTCCAGAGTCAACCGCTGCCACACTTGGCGAGCGCCAATGGCAGCGCATCGGGCGGCATCGCGAGCCCGGTGCGGACCACACCTGCATCTTCTCCAAACTGGACGTGGGAAGGAGGCACGGCCGTTACGATCCGCCCGGGCGAAACGTTGGATATCGTTTCGCGAGAGCACGGCGTCCCGGTGTCGGCGGTCATGCAGGCCAACAACATTGCGCGCGCGTCGGACGTTTATGCCGGCGAGCGCTTGGTCATCCCGCGAACTCGCTCGCCGATCGTGGCCGAGCCTCCACGAACGCGCGTCGCTTCGGCGAGCCCGGCTGTTCCCGGCCCCGTCGAACAGCCCCGCAAGGTGCTCGTCGCACCGTCCGGCGTGCACGTAGTGGCGGCAGGCGAGACGCTTAACAGTATTGCAAGGCTCTATCGCAAGCCGATGATGATGATTGCCAAGGCCAACCATCTTCCTCTCGATGCGCGCGTGAAGAGGGGGGACCGCATTGTTATTCCGGAAATGAAGGAGGCTGCGCGCACGGCGTCTGCTCAGCCGCACGCCGACCAGGCAACGCCCTCGACGGGCAGCCTGGCCCCGGCCGAGCCGGCCTCCAGCGCGCGCATTGCCGAGCCCGTGCCGGAGACGCCCGGCCAGCAAAATTCGGTGAAAACCGCGGAGCCCGCCGGCAGCCTGCCGACCTTCCGCTGGCCCGTGCGCGGCCGTGTCATCGCTGCGTTCGGACCCAAGCCCAACGGCTTGCAAAACGACGGCATCAATCTCGCAGTGCCCGAAGGCACGCCGATCAAGGCGGCCGAGGATGGCGTCGTCGCCTATGCCGGTAATGAGCTGAAAGGCTACGGCAATCTGGTGCTGGTGCGTCACGCCAATGGCTTCGTCACCGCCTATGCCAATGCAAGCGATATCCTGGTCAAGCGCGGCGAGAACGTCAAACGCGGTCAGGTGATCGCGCATTCCGGTCAGACCGGAAACGTTACCTCACCGCAATTGCACTTCGAAATCCGCAAGGGCGCGACCCCAGTCGATCCGGCGCAATACTTGAGCGGGGCGTAACGGCGCGGCGAAGGATCGAAGGCGGACGGTACGGCGCCGTCCGTCGCTGCGGCTTCTATCCCTTTTCCGTCATCCTCACGCCCAGTCGTCCCGCCAAATCCTGCACGTATTGCCACGCTACGCGGCCCGACCGCGCGCCGCGCGTTGTGGCCCATTCCAGCGCTTCGCGGTGCAACTCCGCTCCATCGAATGGCACGCAGTAATGCGCGACATAGCCTTCGACCATGGCGAGGTATTCGTCCTGGCTGCAACGGTGAAAGCCGAGCCAAAGTCCGAAACGGTCGGAGAGCGAAACCTTCTCCTCGACCGCTTCCCCCGGATTGATCGCCGTCGAGCGCTGGTTTTCCATCATATCGCGCGCGAGCAAGTGGCGCCGGTTGGATGTGGCGTAAAAGATGACGTTCTCGGGACGTCCCTCGATGCCGCCTTCGAGCATGGTCTTAAGCGATTTGTACGAAGTATCGTCGGCGTCGAAGGAGAGGTCGTCGCAAAACACGATGAAGCGCTGCGGCGCATTGCGTAAAATCGCCATGAGCTCAGGCAGCGACTCGATGTCCTCGCGGTGTATTTCGATGAGCTTGAGCCCTGCCTTCGGGTGAGCGGCGCCGATCGCGGCATGGGCGGCCTTGACCAGCGATGATTTTCCCATTCCCCGGGCGCCCCACAGCAGCGCATTATTCGCCGGCAGTCCGCGGGCAAATCGCTCGGTGTTCTCGACCAGAAGGTCGCGCACCCGGTCGATGCCCTTAAGCAGCGACATCTCGACACGGTTGACGCGGCGAACGGCCGTGAGCCGCCCGTCGGGGTGCCATACGAAGGCCTCCGCGCCGGCAAAATCCGCTGCCGCGGTCAGGACCGGCGCCAGCCGCTCCAGCGCACCGGCGATCCGAGTGAGCAGTTCGGTGTCGCCATTGCGCGAGGCGGCATCGCGTAAGCCGGCGCGAGCGACCTTTTTCGTCGGTCCCTTGTTCGCGTGTGGAGGAGATTTGGCCATGTTTGCACCGGGTTGCGGCTTTCCATTAGCGGGGCAGGGGACAGCCGGCAAGCTTAAGTCCCGGCGCCGCGCCAAAAGCGCCCCAACGCCCGCGCAGCGTTGCAATTGGGCCAACGGCGGCTATAGTCCGCGCCGATTTTGCGCGCAAAATCTGCCCTTCATCCCGGGGCGGCGCGCCTTCCATGCGGCCTCGGAGGAACGATGTTTATTACGCCCGCATTTGCCCAAAGCGGCCTGTTCGGCGGCGATTCCGCCAGCATGATTACGTCATTTATGCCGCTGATCTTGATCATAGTAATCATGTACTTTCTGATCCTGCGGCCGCAACAGCAAAAATTGAAACAGCACCAGGCGATGATCAGGGCATTGCGGCGCGGCGACACGGTCGTCACCAATGGCGGACTTGTCGCCAAGGTCACCAAGGTTGTCGACGACGACCAGATCGAAGTCGAAATTGCCGATGGCGTGCGGGTACGCCAGATGCGCGCCATGGTCAGCGACGTCCGCGCCAAGGGCGAGCCGGTGAAGGACGACAGCGCGAGCTGACAGGGAAAATCGAAGTCCATGTTGTTTTTCACGCGGTGGAAGGCGGCGTCTATCCTGATTACGGCGCTTGTAGTGTGCGCTTTTGCCTTGCCGAACTTCTTTCCCGAGAATGTCGTCAAGAACTGGCCGAGCTGGGCGCAACGCCACATCGTGCTCGGTCTCGACCTGCAAGGCGGCTCGCATCTTTTGCTTGAGGTCGATACGAGCGCGGTGCGCAAGGAACAGCTGCAATCGATCGACGACGATGTGCTCAAAGTCTTGCGTCAGGCGCGCATCCCATTCACCGGCCGCGCCGTTCACGGCAGCAGCGTTGAAGTGCACATCACCCACGATACCGACATCGATATCGCGCTGAGCAAGTTGCGCGAACTGTCCCAGCCGCTGTCCGGCTATCTTGGCGCGACCGGGCAACGCAGCATCGACGTGACCGAAAGCGGCGGCACAATTTCGCTGACGCCGACCGAGCCGTCGATCACCGGGCGCGTTCGCCAGGCGGTCGATCAATCGATCGAAATCATCCAGCGCCGCGTCAATGAGCTTGGGCTCGTTGAGCCCACCATTCAGCGAGAAGGCGCGAATCGAATTCTCGTTCAGGTGCCCGGCCTGCAGGATCCCTCGCGGCTCAAGGAGATCCTCGGCAAGACCGCAAAGCTCGATTTCCGCATGGTCGATCTTTCGATGTCGCCTGAGCAGGCGGAGCAGGCGCACCCGGCGGATTCGGAGATTCTCGACGGCGAAACGCCGGGCCAGAAATATCTCATCGAGAAGCGCGTGCTGGTGTCGGGCGCCGACCTCGTCGACGCGCAACCGGGCTTCGATCCGCGCAACAATGACCCGGTGGTCAATTTCCGGTTCAATTCGACGGGCGCGCGCAAATTCGCCGAAGCAACCCAGGCCAATGTCGGCAAGCCCTTTGCCATCGTGCTCGACAACAAAGTGATCTCGGCGCCTGTGATCCGCGAACCTATTCTCGGCGGTTCGGGCCAGATTTCCGGCAACTTCACCGTTCAATCCGCCAACGATCTTGCGATCCTGCTGCGCGCCGGCGCGCTGCCGGCGCCGCTGACGATTATCGAAGAACGCACTGTGGGGCCCGGCCTCGGCCAGGATTCGATCAATGCCGGCGAGCACGCCGCCTATGCCGGGGCGGCGCTGGTCATCATTTTCATGTTCTTGACCTATGGGCTTTTTGGCCTGTTCGCCAATATCGCGGTCGCGGTGAACGTCGCGATGATCTTCGGCGTCTTGTCTTTTTTGAACGCGACGCTGACGCTTCCGGGGATTGCCGGCATCGTGCTTACCGTCGGTATTGCGGTCGACTCCAATGTGCTGATCTACGAACGCATTCGCGAGGAGGTGCGCGCCGGCCGCAGCGCGATTAACGCCATCGATGCCGGATTCTCACGAGCGCTTGCGACCATTCTCGATTCCAACATCACCACGTTCATAGCGGCGGCGGTTTTGTTCTATATCGGCACCGGTCCGGTACGAGGTTTCGCCGTGACGCTCGGCATCGGCATCATCACCACGTTGTTCACGGCTTTCACACTGACGCGTCTGATCGTCGCCTACTGGGTGCGTCTGTGGCGGCCGCGGGTCGTCCCGATATGAGTATGCTCGCACCACGCGCATCGGCATTTTTGGAAAAGATGATGCTCAAAGATAACAGCGCGATTTTAAGGTAACGCCGTGCGCCTTCTTCGCATCGTTCCCGACGATACAAAATTCGATTTCATGCGCTTTCGGCGCATTAGCTTTCCTGTGTCGGCGATGCTGTCGATCGTCGCCATCATGCTGTATTTCTTTCATGGGCTGAATTTTGGCATCGATTTCATCGGTGGCACGCTGATTGAGGTTCAGACCAAAGCGAGCCCGTCCGATCTTGCCAAGATGCGATCCACGATCGGCTCGCTCGAGCTCGGCGACTTCCAGCTTCAGCAATTCGGCGCGCCCGACGACGTTCTGATCCGCATATCCGAACAGTCCGGCGGCGACGAGGCGCAACAGGCTGCCGTGCAAAAGGTCCGTGACGCGCTGGGCGACGACGTGACTTATCGCCGTGTCGAGGTTGTGGGGCCCAGTGTCTCCACAGAACTTCTGGCCTATGGCACGATCGGCCTGGTCTTGGCCATCGTGGCGATCCTGATCTATCTCTGGTTTCGTTTCGAATGGCAATTTGCGCTCGGCGCGATGATTGCGAATGTGCACGACCTTGTGCTCACCGTCGGATTCATGTCGCTGACGCACATCGATTTCGATCTCACCAGCATTGCCGCGCTGCTCACGATTCTCGGCTATTCCTTGAATGACACCGTGGTGATTTACGATCGCATCCGCGAAATGCTGCGCCGCTACAAGCGCATGCCGATGCCGGAACTGTTAAATGCCTCGGTCAACGCCACCTTGTCGCGCTCGATCGTCACCCACGTCACCGTGGCGATGTCGCTTCTGGCCTTGCTGTTGTTCGGCGGTCAGGCGATCCACAGCTTTACCGCGACGATGATGTTCGGCGTTGTGCTCGTGGGTACCTACACGTCCGTCTTCATCGCATCGCCGATCTTGATCTATCTCGGCGTCGGCGCCGGACGAGCCGGCGGCGCCGAGGAGCCCGGGGCGCCGCCGACAGCTCCGGCTGCGGCCCCTGTTTCGTCGCGACCGGCTACGCCACCGCAGCGGGCGAGGGCGCGCCGCTCGTGAACGATCCCCATCTGCCTCGCCAGGCGCTGATCGATGCGCATGGCGGCGGGGGATTCCGTTTCGCCGGTATGTCGCATCGCGGTTCGCTGCTTTGTTTGCCCGGCGGCATCTGGGCTTGGGCGGTCGCTTCGGCCGCCGACGTGACGGCTGATCGGCTCTCGCTCGTCTTCGCCAATGGCGCCGCGTTGGACTTCTTCATTATCGGCACAGGCAGCGCGCCGTGGGTCATGCCGGACTCTTTGCATGCGAGGTTTCACGAAGCGCACATTGCCGTCGATGCCATGACGACGGGGCCCGCTGTGCGCACCTATAACGTCATGCTGATGGAAGGCCGCCGTGTCGGCGCCGGACTAATCGCAATCCAATAATGCTAAATTCAAATGATGCAAGACGCCTTCTCCTATTGCGCGGAGCTTGTTCGCACAGGCGACCGGGATCGTTTTCTAGCAACGCTGTTTGCTCCTGCCCGGTCTCGGGATGCGCTTTATGCCCTCTATGCATTCAAACTCGAGATAGAGCGCGTAGCCGGTCTTGCCCGCGAAGCGATCCCCGGCGAAATCCGTTTACAGTGGTGGCGCGAAGTCCTGCAGAAGGGGCGCTTGGGAGAGGCGGCCGCGAGCCCGGTGGCGGCGGCGCTTTTGAGCACGCTCGTCCAGCACCGGCTCGGAGCGGACGATTTGCTGGCGTTCGTCGAAGCGCACCGTTTCGATCTTTACAATGAACCTATGCCGACGGTGGACACACTCCAAACCTATACGACGAGAACGTCGTCTGCGCTCTTCGCTATGGCCGCGCAAATCCTCGGCGCGGATGCCGCCGCCGCGGCGCGTCCTGCAGGAATAGCCTGCGGCTTGGCGCGCGCCTTAGCGGCCCTTCCACGCCACGCCGCCCAACGAAAGCTTTACCTCCCGGTCGAATTGCTCGCGCGCCACGGCATAGGACCGGACGAGGTTTTTTCCGGCCGGTCGTCGCTCGGGCTCAACGCGGCCGCCGCCGAGGTGCGCGGCCTTGCACGCGACTATCTCGACGCCACGGCGGTGGCCCTTGGAACTCTACCCCGCGACGCATGGCCGGCATTTCTTCCCCTTGCAACGGTGCGGCCGCTACTCAATCGTTGGGAGCGATTCGATGTCTTCGCCCCCGCCGAACTCTCGCCATGGCGGTGCCAATGGCTGATTTGGCGCGCCTCCCGGAACGCGGCTCGAATCGCGAAATAGGAACTATCAAAAAGCAAAACGATCGCGCAGGTTGCGCCATTCCGAGACGATGCGGGAAACGACTGCGCGTTCCGACTCGGTGCGGATCAAGGGATCGATAAGATCGAGCTGATTCATGGCCACGAGTTCGAGAATTTCGCTGCGAATTCTCCCGTTCCCATTTCGCGGCACAGCCTCAACGACCTGCAAGTGCTCCGGTTTCGCGTCGCCAAGGAAGTCGAGAAGCTCGGGCTCCTTTGCATTCGCTTCCACGAAAGCGTAGAGCCCAGTGCCGGCGCGGCGATCGGGAAAGGCACAACGACGGCAACATCGCACAAGCGGATGCGCGCGAAGGCGTGCCGCGATGGCCGGCGCTTGATGCACGAAGCGAGTGCCGCGGCCCTCTTGGTCCATAAGGTCAAGCCTCGCGTGGTCGCGTAGTAGAGCCTCTTCCCGGTTGCCATCCATGCCCTGGTGAACGTCTTGCGCGCTAGTATCCGGCGCTCGGCTGCCGTCAGGGCATCCGGCGCGTAACGGCGTTTGTGTTTGAGCAGGTGACGCAGATCTTCGTAACGCGCGAGCCGGACAGCCGGCTGCGGCGGCGAAAGTGCGCGGCAAGCTGAAAGTCGGTGAGATAGGCGGCCCGCTTGAGTGGAGCCAGTTCTGCTCCTTGGCGAGATCGTTGCGCGCAATCCCGGCGCGATGAAGCTTCCGCAGCGCCGTTTTTGCAGATCGGAAATAGGCCGCGTCGCCATAGGGCTTGGCGACATGCAGCGGCACGCCATCGATCCAGCCGCGGACGAGAAATCGTTGGCCCGCAAGCAAAAGCGATGGTGCGATATCGACCGCGCCGGCAACCTCAAGCACCCGGCTTTCACGCCGGAGCAACTCTTTCGCCAGAGGCCGAGTCCACCACGGTACGGCATCGAGCCGGCGTAACACGGCATCGATCTCGCGATTGTCGATTGTCGTTCACAAATCGAGATGACTGCTAGTCCGAGGGAACTCGAAGGGGCGCTGGCGCTCCACCGCGATTCTAAAGCGCGACGTCTTTTCCACGATCGAGCGCGGACGCTTTTGCATCGTTATTCCGCCGCGGCGGGTACGACGCCAGCGAGCCAGGATTCGATATCATGGAGCGCCCGGGCGCAAAGCATGCGTTTCTTGTCGGCCGTTTTTTCAGTACCCCGCAACCTCCTTCCGCTTGCGCCCTTGGCGGGCGCACGCGAAAGTGGCGGAAAGAGGCCAAAATTCACATTCATGGGTTGAAACGAACGCGGACCCGTATCGATCGTCTCGATATGGCCGCCGGTGATGTGACTCAGCAGCGCACCATGGGCCGTGGTCGGCGGCGGCGGGACCGCCGCTTCGCCGATTTTTTCCGCGGCCGCAAAGCGTCCGGCGAGCAGCCCCATCGCCGCCGATTCGACATAGCCCTCGCATCCCGTAAGCTGTCCGGCAAAGCGCAGGCGCGGCGCGGCTTTCAATCGGAGCAGCGGGTCAAGCAGTTTTGGCGAATTGAGAAATGTGTTGCGATGCAGCCCGCCAAGCCGTGCGAACTCAGCTTTTGCCAGTCCTGGAATGGTCCGGAAGATGCGCACCTGCTCGGCATGTTTCAATTTGGTCTGAAAACCCACCATGTTGAAAAGCGTACCGAGCCGGTTGTCCTGGCGAAGCTGCACCACGGCATAAGGTTTGACATCCGGAAGGTGAGTGTTTGTCAGGCCGAACGGCTTCATCGGTCCGTGGCGCAATGTTTCACGCCCGCGTTGGGCCATGACCTCAATCGGCAGACAACCATCGAAATAGGGCGTCGTCATTTCGAAGTCGTGAAAGGCCGTTTTTTCGCCCGCAAGCACCGCATCGATGAAAGTCTCATAGTCCTCGCGGGTGAGAGGACAGTTGAGATAATCGGCACCGGAGCCGGCGGGACCGGGTTTGTCATAGCGCGATTGGAACCAGGCGACGCCAAGATCGATCGAGTCGCGATGAACAATGGGCGCGATGGCGTCGAAAAATGAAAGCGCCTCTTCGCCGGTCAGCACGCGGATCGCATCGGCCAAGCCTGGTGACGTCAAAGGACCGGTCGCAACGATGACGCTGTCCCAGTCCGCAGGTGGCAGAGCGATTTCTTCGCGCCTGATTTCGACGATCGGCTCGCATTCGAGTGCAGCGGTCACTGCGCCGGCAAAACCGTCGCGATCGACCGCGAGTGCGCTTCCCGCCGGCAACTTATGAGTGTCGGCGGCGCGCATCACCAGCGAGTCGAGTTGCCGCATCTCCGCATGCAGGAGGCCGATGGCGCTGCCCTGCGCATCGTCGGAGCGAAATGAATTCGAGCAAACCAGTTCGGCAAGCTGCGCAGTTTTATGGACCGCAGTGACGCTACGCGGACGCATTTCGTGCAGCACCGCCGGCACGCCGCGGCGCACCAATTGCCACGCGGCCTCGCAGCCCGCAAGGCCGCCGCCGATGACATGAACTGGCCGCAATTTCCTCGCCACGCCGGTAAATTATGCCTCTGGCAGCAACACGACAACATGTGCGAGGACGAACGCATGGCGGTGCGGTGTTAGTCAAACGTGCGGCCGCCGGCCAACGGGGTAGGGAACTTTGCATGGTTGAAGTAGTGAGGTCCACGGCGCGCCGATGGACCTCGGCGGCAAATTTTGACGTGGAAATCCTGTCGCTTGCGACCGCGAATCCCGCTTTTCGCTTGCCACAATCCGAAGCCGCCGCCCGCGCCAAAGAGCTTTATCCGCACCTTAAGAAGCTGTGGCAGCTCTACGACAATACCGGCATCGACTTCAGGTACAATTGCGAACCGATCGAGTGGTACCTGAAGCCGCACAGCTGGGAAGAGCGCACGGAGTCGTTCCGCCGGCACGCAGTCGATCTTTTGGAAAAGATCACGCTCAAGACGACAGAAGCCGCCGGCGTCGCGCTGGGCGCGATCGACATGATCGTGACCAACACGGTAACCGGCCTGGCTATACCAAGCCTCGACGCCATGCTGCTCAATCGGCTGAAGCTCTCGCCGGCCGTCGAAAGGCTGCCGATGTTCGGACTTGGTTGCGGTGCCGGCGTGGCGGGCCTCGCACGCGCCGCGCGCCTGGCGCACGCGGCAGATGGTGCTCTTGTGTTGTTCTTGACTGTCGATCTTTGCAGTCTTTGCCTGCGCGTAAACGATCCCAGCCCCGCAATGTTTGTCTCGACGGCGCTGTTTGGTGACGGCGCCGCAGGCTTGCTTTTGCACAACACGAGGAACGGGTCGCGCGCCGGCCCCTGCATTCTCGCGAGCGGCGAATGGTGTTGGCGCCACACCGAGCACATTATGGGATGGGATATAAAAGAAGACGGTTTCGGCATCGTGCTTAGCCCGGAATTACCATCGCTGATGAAGGAAGCGTTGGCGCCTGCGCTGCACGATTTTCTCGACCGCAACGGATTTTCGCTGTCGGACTTCAACGGCTTTTTGTTTCATCCGGGCGGCCGCAAATTGCTTGAGACGATGGAGGAGGTGCTAGGGC
>Ga0306920_100005544_pt1 | contig 16341 bp, 19 predicted proteins | sample flu12Cox44000170_FD_204666 | JGI IMG/M metagenome (GOLD analysis project Ga0306920, IMG submission 204666) | Lab enrichment of tropical soil microbial communities from Luquillo Experimental Forest, Puerto Rico - flux4day.12C.oxic.44.000.170 (v2)... | ecosystem: Environmental > Terrestrial >... | reverse complement strand
AGCCCGTGATGGCGTAATCTTTGCGTAGGAAAATCGCCTGCTCCGGACAAACTTCCTCGCACATCCCGCAGTAAATGCAGCGGATCATGTCGATATCGAATTCTTGTGGAAATTTTTCGACCTTGGCGAAACGGTCGGACGGAAGAATCTCGCCGGGAATAATTTTGATCGCGCGCGGCGGACAAATGAATTCGCATAGTTGACAGGCGACACAGCGGACCCGTCCATCTGCGTCGCGCACCAGGGCGGGTGCGCCGCGGTAATAATCCGGCAGGTGGCTATCCCATTTTTGCTCGGGATATTGCATCGTCACCTTGGTCCGTCCGAGCAGCATATTCTTGAAATGCTTCAATGTGATTGCCAGCCCGGCCGCGATGGCCGGCAGATACAATCGCTCGCGCCAGTTCAATCGCGGTCGTGGAACAGTGATCGTCATGAGTAATCAATCTGGAAGCCAGGATTCCAGGATTAAGCTTGTATTAAATCTTCGTGGTTTCGTGGTTTCCAGATTCATAACCTTGTGATGTAAGGAAGAATTGCTGCGACCAAAAAAATATTCACAAGCGCAATCTCGAAAAAGAAAAGCCAGCCGAGCCGCATTAGCTGATCCCATCGAAATCGCGGGATGGTCCAGCGCACCCACATAAACAAGAAAATCACAACGGCGACCTTTGTGAAAAAGACTGCGATGTTAACCAGGCCGAAGATCCATCCGCGGGAGCCATCCGGTATGCCCGGAAAATGCCAGCCGCCAAAAAACAATGTCACGACAACAGCGGACCCCGTGATCATCGCGGCATATTCGCCTAGAAAATACAGCGCGAACTTCATCGAGCTGTATTCGGTGTTGTAGCCGCCGGCGAGCTCCTGCTCGGCTTCCGGCAAATCGAATGGCAACCGGTTTGTTTCCGCGAAAATCGCGATCATGAACACGAGAAACGAGATGATCATTGGAACCGCGAGCAGCCATTTCCATGGATTCATCCAATCGCCACTGAAAGGCGCAATAAACCAGCCGTGCTCGACTTGGTACTGCACAACGCTTGTCAGCCGCAAACTTCCAACGATGAGAAAAACCGGAATGACCGCCAGCCCGAGCGAAAGCTCGTACGAGAGCATTTGCGCGCTGGAACGAATGCCTCCGAGGAAGGGATATTTCGAATTCGACGCCCAACCGCCGATGACGATTCCGTAAACGCCTAACGATGAGATCGCGAATACAAAGAAAATCCCGACGTTCACGTCGGCAATCACCATCGGCACACCGAACAAAGTGCTGCCGAACGGCACCACCGCGATGGTGATAATGGCCGGCGCTACTGCAAGACACGGGGCCAGCCAGTAGTAAAATGTATTCGTAGCGCGCGGCGTGAAATCTTCTTTCAACAGCAATTTGAACATGTCCGCGATGGGCTGGAGAAGACCGGCGGGCCCAACGCGATTCGGCCCGACGCGGTCCTGAATAAACGCGCTGACCCGGCGCTCTGCATACACTGCGTAAGACACCATGAACAAGATTACCCCCAGTAGAATTGCGATCTTCAGCAGCGAGGTAATGATGAAGAAAGCGTCCATGGTCGTCGTCAGTTCTACCGCCGCGACGCGGCCTCGCGTTCAATGCTCGACGCGCCCACACGCGCTAGGGCTTCGTGCACCTGTTTGCGAACTGCGCGGCGCCTTGCTTGAATTTCGATTGCTTCCTCGATTGCTTTCTCATCTTGTGGATGCGTCGGCGGCACCTCTTCAATTTGCAGGATATGCACGCCAAGATCGCCGATCTTGCTGAGACTCAACCCCGCGAATTGTTGGACTGTTTCGCTCATCCGGCGGAAAACATCTTCAATCGAATGAAGTGAGTCGCCGCCACCGATCGCCTGAAGGAGGTCGCGTAAAATCTCCCAATCATCGCGAGCATTACCAGGTGGGCGCGTAGCGCGATTCAACCGTTGCAAGCGGCCCTTGCCGTTGACCATTGAGCCACGTTTTTCGGCAAAACCACATGCGGGCATCACAACCCTCGCCTTTTCCGTCGCGGGGTTTTGCAAATTATTCATCAGGATTAGTGCGGGCAGTCGGGCGAGTTCTTCGACCGACAGGCCCAGGTGCATCGCGTTCTCTTTTAAAATCACCAGCGCCTTGACTTCTCCGGATCGTATCGCGTTGGCAATTGCCATGAGCTTTGCGCCGGGCTCGGAGCGTGAACCCAGGATCAGCCTGGCCCCGTTTGTGTTTGGGTTGCAATCTTTGCTCAATAAGATGTTATCTCCGCGCCCGCGCCTCGGGACAATATCAACCCACTTAACGCCTAACGAACTCGCAAACTGCGCAGTTAGCCAAAGCTCTTCGTTCGTCATCCGGCCAGAGGCAACAATCGCAATTTCGTGCCCGGCAAACTGTTTTAAATGGAGCGCCGCTTGCCCAATGGCAGTTGGCCAATCAGCCGGAACCAGCCTTCCCTCGGAACGAATCTGCGGCTCAAGCAAGCGGTTTTCAGCTTCGAGATATTTGTAATTAAGCCGGCCATAATCGCACATCCAACAGGAGTTAACGTGATCGTTCTCGCGCGGCGTTTGACGATAGATCACGTCCTCACGAGTTCCGATGATTGTGTTGCACCCAGTCGCGCAACTTGTGCAGATGCTTTTCGTTTCTTTCAGGAACCAGACCCGCATTTTGAAGCGGAAATCGGTCGAAGTCAGCGCGCCAACAGGGCATATGTCGACGGTGTTAAGCGAATAATTGTTCTCCATCGACCTGCTAGGATGCGCCGCTAACACGGTGTGACTGCCGCGATCAACGAAGCCGAGCACATCGTCATGCGCAATTTCCTCGCAGAAACGGATGCAGCGCGAGCAGAGAATGCAGCGCTCGTCGTCAAGCGTTACCCGCGAACCGAGCTGCACAGCTTTCGGCTTTTTGACCTTGTTCTCCAGGAAACGCGATTGCGAGTTGCCGTAATCGACACTGAACTCCTGCAACTCGCATTCGCCGGCCTGATCGCAGATCGGGCAATCAAGCGGATGATTGATCAGGAGAAATTCCATCACGCCGCGCCGGCATTCCTTCACCAGCGGTGAGTCGGTACGAACGGCCATGCCTTCAGCTATATCCTGTGCGCAGCAAATTTGCGGGCGCGGCATCCAGTTGATGATCGGCTTACCATCGGCGCCGAGCTCCGGCTTGCGATCGGGTCCGAGCCTTCGAAATCCCATTTCGATCAAACACATCCGGCAATTGCCCGGCGAGCTGAGCTTTTTGTGATAGCAATACCGAGGCACGAAAACTCCAATCTGCTCGCACGCCTCGATCACACGCGTGCCCTTGGGAAACTGATGCCAGACGCCATCGATCTGGACGTTGAACATCGGACCAGCTGGTTCGTTAGGCATTTTATGAATCAGGAAAGCAGGAAAGTAGGAAATTCATCCAGAGAGATCGACTGCGGCAACGGCGCTAAGGCGTTCGCGACAGAAGCGTTTTATCGTCAGAGGAGTCGTCGCGAAGTTAAAAAGCAGGCCGTCTTCGAGATTTGTTGCTTTGAGGTAGCTGCGACCAATCGCGAAATGAATGTCCTCGAGCTCGCTGACAGCTTTTAATTCGACGACAATCCTTCCCGCCACCAGGAAATCCAAACGATGCTCGCCAATCTGATGATCGCGATAAAAGATTGGCACCGGGTACTGCCGGAAGAATTGAATACCGCCGAGCGCAAATTCAACGGCGAGCGCCTCTTCATACACGGATTCAAGAAAACCGGGTCCCAGTTGACGATGCACACAAATCGCAGCGGCAATGATCTGCTGCGTGATTTCCGAATCTCTGAGACTTTTTCCCGCTTTCCTGCTTTCCTCAGACATAAACTAAATGATTCCTTTCGCGCCGGCTTTTTCCCAGCCGGGGTCGTGGGCCATCGGAACGCTGGGAATCGATTGTTCTTCGATTAATTCTTCAGGTGTGTACTCGGGCGGGAGGGGGGGGGGAACGGGTTTTTGGGCGCGCTTCGCAAATTCTTCCGGGAATTTTTCGACGAAACTTTGCGTCGGCCACGCGCAGGCTTCACCAAATGCACAGATGGTGCGCCCCGCGATGTTGTCGCCGATGCTTTTTAGTGTTTTCGGATCTTCGACCACGCCGCCGCCACGTAGCATGCGGTCAGTGATTTTTTGCATCCAAAGCGAGCCCTCCCGGCATGGTGTGCATTGGCCGCAGCTCTCGTGCGCGTAAAACTTGTTGATGTTGTTCAGCGCCCAAACCATGTCGCGCGAATCGTCCAGTACGATCACGCCGCCGGAACCCGCCATCGAGCCTGCGGCTGCGAGGGAATCGAAATCCATCGCGATATGGTCGATCGAGATTTCGCGTTCAATCGTCGAGCCGTCGGTCTGTCTTTCCTTGAGCTTAAAGCGTTCATCTGCGCGCAACACTTTCGCGGAGCTGCCGCCAGGAATGACTGCCTTTAATTTCCGGCCCGGTGACAAGCCGCCAGCCATCTCGTAAATCAATTGGCCCATCGTAACGGCGCCGACTTCGACTTCGAAGTAGCCTGGACGTTGCACGTCGCCGCTCACGCAGAGAACTCGCGTGCCTGTGTTGTTAGGCCGGCCGAGGCGGGCATACTCCGCGCCGCCCATGGCCATGATGTGTTTAATGTTACAGAGTGTCTCAACATTGTTGACGATCGTCGGACACATATAGAGACCCAGCACCGCTGGAAAATAAGGCGGCTTGATCCGCGGATAACCGCGTTTCCCCTCGAGCGATTCGATTAAGCCCGTTTCCTCGCCGCAGATGTAGGCACCCGCGCCGCGATGAATGTAGAACTCAACGTCGAATCCCGATCCGAGAATATTTTTGCCAAGGAAATTGCGTTGCCGCGCTTCCTCCATTGCGCGCTCAAGGATTTTGGCACCCTCTGGGAATTCACCGCGGATATAGATATATGCGATATGCGCATTAAGCACATAACACGAGATCAACATTCCTTCGAGCAACTGGTGGGGATCTTCGTGAATGATGTAGCGGTCTTTGAATGTGCCTGGCTCGGATTCGTCGGCGTTGCAGATCAAATAGACCGGCCGCTTTTCGTCCGGCTTGATAAAGCTCCATTTCAATCCGCAGGAGAACCCCGCTCCGCCACGGCCGCGGAGTCCCGAGTTTTTCACTTTGTTGACGATGTCATCGCGCGACAGAGTTAACGCTTGCTTTAATTGTTCGTAACCGCCGTCGCGCAGGTAACAATCGATGTCGCTCGTCCAACCGGGACGCCCGATATTCTTGTAAACCAGGCGGTGTTCCAAAGGATGCGGCGGCCATTGCAATTGCAGATTGCCGATTGTCGATTGTCGATTGCGGACCAGCTCGGCTGCTGACTCTGCATTTATCTTCTCGTGTAGTTCTTCGCCAACCATGCACACTGGCGCGGTGTGACAGCTGGCGAGACACTCAACAAATTCCACGCTGTAAGTTCCGTCGGCGCTAACCGCGATCGGATTATGCGCTTCTTCACCGTCACTTGGTCGCTGGATTCCCAGACTCGCACATAAATTTTTCATTACTTCCAATCCACCTGCCATCGCACAACTGAGGGTGCGGCAGATCCGGATATGCGTTTTCCCGGCCGGATGCTGACGGAACATTGGATAAAAAGTGACCAACTCGAGAATGTTGATCGGTTGGAGGCCGAGCTTTTCCGCGACCCAGAAGATGGCTCCATCGCTGATGAACCCGAAGTGTTTCTGCCACAAATGTAAGAGCGGCATCGCCGCGCTTCTACGGTGTTCGCTCGGATAACAAGCAATGGCGTCATCCATTTTCCGCTCCAATTCGGTTGGAATTTGGATGCGCGTCGCGTCTGCCATCGTTGAACCTAACCCAGCGCAGTGATACGGGGCAAATTGCGTTTGCAGCTGTAGAGTCCGCTGTTCCTCAACGGAATCATGCGACAAGTTGCGGACTGCTGCGCTGAGGACAGCGGAAGCTGCAGCGGATTAATCGGATAGCGTGCTGTCTTTCGACTGCACTTTGTCGTCCTTGAAGATGATCGTGACCGTGTCTTTGCCCTGACGGTAAACGTAAGTCGTTCTTTTCATGATCGCCGGCTCCTCAGTTTTCGACGAAGTAGGCTGACCCAAGATCGATTCCACCTGTTTCTTCGACATTCCCTCCGTGACCTGATCCACATTCGCCTTGGTGATTCGCCTGCCGATGCAGCTATCCAGAACGAACACGAGCATGAGAACGAGGATTAATCGCAACACGATTTGTGATGCGGCATTCATTGGTCGGAATGATCGCATGACCATCATCTATCGCATTCGCCCATCACGAAGTCCAGACTGCCGAGCACAGCGGGCACGTCACTAACCAGGCAACCGGGCAAAAGCTCCGGCAGGATGCTGAGGTTCACAAAGGATGGCGCGCGAATTTTCAATCGGTACGGCACGCCGCCGCCTCTGCTGTTGATGTAAAAGCCAAGTTCCCCTTTTGGATTTTCGGCTCCGAAATAGACTTCGCCAGGCGGCGCATCGAGCCCTTCGGTTACCACGATAAAATGATGAATTAGCTCTTCCATCTTTGTCATCACTCGCGATTTCGGCGGGGTCATGTTTTTCCAGTTCGAAACATTGATCGGCCCGCTGGGGAGTTTCTCGATGACCTGCCGCAAAATACGCGCGCTCTGACGCATCTCCTCGAGTCGCACCAAATAACGATCGTAACAATCGCCTGCGCTGCCGATTACCACGTCGAAATCATACTGGTTGTAGTCGAGATACGGGTGTTTGCGGCGGAGATCGTGTTCGATTCCACTCCCACGCAGGTTTGGACCGGAAATCGCATACGCGATTGCGCGCTCCTTCGTGATGACGCCGACGTCTTTTGTGCGATCGACAAAGATCTTATTTCGGGTCAACAGCCTGTCGCACTCGTCGAGACTCGGACCGAAGTCGTCGAGGAATTGCTTGAGTTGTGGGATAAAGCTTTCCGGAAGATCGCGGATTTGTCCCCCAACACGGGTGTAGGATGTGGTGAACCGTGCTCCGGTTAGAAGTTCAAAAAGGTTATAGAGTTTTTCGCGCTCAGTGAACGTGTAGAGAAAAACCGACATCGCACCTAGATCGAGCGCCATCGCGCCGATCCCGAGAAGATGCGAGGAAATGCGCGATGTTTCGCAGCAAATCGTGCGGATCGCTTTTCCGCGTGGCGGAATGTCCCAGCCCATCAATTTTTCAACCGCGAGCGCGTAGGCCACATTATTCGACAACGGCGCCAGATAATCGAGCCGGTCAGTATACGGGACGAATTGATTGTATTGCATGTTCTCGGCGATCTTCTCGTCGCCGCGATGGAGAAAACCGATATCCGGCGTGGCTTTGGTGATGATCTCACCATCCAGCTCCAGCACGAGCCGCAAAACGCCGTGCGTGGCTGGATGCGACGGGCCCATGTTGAGCACCATTTTCTCGCCGATACCGTCCTGCCGAGGCTCGCGCAGCGCCGCGTCGGCCGCGGCCACTCGCGTAACCGGGTCTGGTGATTCGATCTCGCGCGTCGTGAATGGCATGGAAGACAAGCTAAAACGTTAGAAACGGATAACGCTTAGGGTGGCGAGTCAACTATCTCAGGTGGATCGGCTGGAAAGCCCGGCCGTTGCTTCGAATCCGTTACGGCTCCGAAGACGATGCAAAATGGTCGCCGCAGGCGCAAGTTGCGGCAACGCCGCTGTGGTCACCCACGTGCCCGGAGGTCGCGTTCCACCTGTGACGATTCTTTCCACGCGCGACGCGAATTCGTCCACATGTGGATTCCAACTCTTCGAGCTCAATGACTGCCCCAGAAGGTGCTCGCGCTCGGGATGAAACGCGATTAACTACGTCTCGGTATGCCAAAAAAGATCGCACTACTTTTCGCCGGTCAGGGCGCGCAATGCGTCGGGATGGGACGCGATCTCGCAGAACGATATCCTGTCGCAGCGGATTTGTTTCGTAGGGCCGATGAAATTCTGGGCCGAAATTTGTGCGACATCGCGTGGAACGGACCAATTGAGGAATTGACCAAGACTTCAAATTGTCAGCCGGCGCTTTACGTTCATGCCCTGGCTGCATTGGCGGCATTGCGCGAAGTCTTCTGTGAGTTTGAAGTTGGCGGCGCGGCCGGCCTGTCCTTAGGGGAAATCACCGCGCACGCAGCGGCGGGCACATTCGATTTTGCGACTGGTGTGAAGCTTGTGCAAAAGCGCGGCGAATTCATGGATGAAGCATGCGCAACAACGCAAGGCGGGATGGCAGCCATGATTGGTGGCTTGGAAAATGATGTGCGCCGGCTCGCCGCGGATGAAGATGTTGATATCGCCAATATCAATGCCCCTAATCAGATCGTCATTTCCGGCGAGTTGGCGAACGTTGAAACCGCTGTCGGCGTTGCGAAAGAATACGGCATAGGTCGCGCGACGATGCTCAATGTTGCCGGCGCATATCATTCGCGTCTCATGGAAAGCGCCTATGTGAAATTAGAAAAAGTGCTTGCCGATGTGCCGATGCACTCGCCGCGTTTCCCTGTGATCAGCAACGTGACCGGCCAAGAAGTAAAAACGCCTGAGGAAATTCGGGAGACTCTTCGCGACCAAGTCACCGGCACGGTGCGGTGGACAGATTGCATGCAGCGGCTTATCGACCTTGGCTGTGATTTTTTCATTGAGCTCGGCCCGGGCAACGTCCTTGCGGGATTATTGAAACGCACTAACCGGGCCATCGCTGTCTTCTCCATTGGCGACACGGAATCGGTTGGCACGTGCGTCGCCGCGCTATAGCCACCGCTCCTTGGGCGGTCCAAACGGTGATTGGCAACTTCGAAATCGATGACTCACAACCGATTCCCTGCTAGGTAGCGAACGACGCATTAACGATTTACTGCAGAAATAAATCAGGGACTTTTGACCCCTGATCGACAGAAAACGCGAATTTACGCCCTCAGCGTTCGATTCTGAACCTTTCAATCGTCGAATACAACCCAAGCAGCACACCCATCTTGTGGTGCGTATCCGAACGTACAGATGGCATGAAAAGGATTGACTCTTTGATTAACTTTTTTGATCGCGTTGCAACTCCGCGAATGACTGACACGCAGATCGAAATCATCGAGAAGAAGCTCCTTAATTTGGCAGAGGTCGATGGGGAAGCTGCTCGACACTATGCTGATTTGTATCGCTCCCGCCTAAACTGGGAGCGAACCCGATCCGCTGAACAGCGGCTGAACTTCATTGATCAAGCGCGGAATGCGCAGACTTGGCTCGCTCGATCTGTACTTCCCGCTCGTAGTTAAGGATTCTGGCTATTTCTTCTCATAACTGACGCCGGGAGGACTTCCCTCGGGAAGATCCCCCCGGCGGGGTGAGGGAAACAAACCCGGGGGGAGCTTCCCTCGACCCAAAATCATTGGCAGTTCTGGGGAACAGCCACATCATGTCTACGTGCCCTCCTCCGGCGGCCATTTGTCGAAGATGGCGCACAGTCCCTTTTGATAGAACCTCAGACGAAATCCGTATTTCTTCGCAAATTGGGCGATCTTTTCTTCTCGATCTTCCTCATGTATCGACCAAATCCGTTCCAGTTCCCTCTCGCGAATCATGCAGTGCCTCCATTCGCCATGCATCCCTTCTTCGATTTGTTTCGCTAGCGTTTCCATATCCGTTCACATGATTGGCTCGGCCCGTTTGTTGATTGTTTAGAGCATAGTTTCTGCGGAAGCGGCGAGGGACGTGGTTTTCCTCATAATTGACGCCGGGAGGACCCACTGGCCCCCCGGCTGGGTGAGAAAAGGCAAAACCCTCTGAACCTTCCCTCGACCCGAAAGTCATTGGTGTTGGATTACTCCCCGTGCTTGCGCATTTTCTGTTTTGGCGGCTGCGGCGTGTACGGCTGTCATTAGCTCAACGGCGAACGTGACTTTTTGAACGCCGAATGCTGGCTTGTCTGTCACGCCCTCGATGCGCTTTAACAGCGCCAGCATTTCGTCGCGCTCGGCTTCAAGCCGTGCGATGTACTGCCCTACATCTGAACTCACCGTCTGTGCTTTGCGCTTGGCCTCCTTGGCAGCCTCATCAAGTGCATCCTCCTGTTCTGCCGCAACATCCGTTTTATCGGTTCCTTCAACGTAACCTGCATCTTGCGAGCACATTACATTGAGCGTGGCTCGGCTTGGTTTGCGCACCCGGCGCCAAACCGATTTGAAGACGTTGATATTATATTTCATTGGCTTTTCTTTTGATTGGATTGAGCCGAACCTAAGCTTACAAACAGAGTGCACTGTTCATTTTCTGTTTGTGCGTATCGCAGTCGATTGGCTACTGCGATCAGACATCGGCGAAGTGATCAAGACGATTGTCGCCGACGAGGCGGGGTTCCCCGATTACGCAATGCCGAAGGGAAGCAGCGGTCACAAAAAGAAGGCGCGGAGCAAGCGCACGAAAAAGCGTTAACGACGTTTTAAGGCTTGTGGGGGAATTAGGCGTTGGAATCAAAAAATTACCGCCCCCCACACCCGACAGGCGTGAAGGGCGGCTGTTCCCCCCAGAACAATTGTGGAAATATTCGACGGTTTTTAAATCAGCGTCCAGCCCATGACAATCAGGCGTTCGCAGGATTTTCCCGTGACACTTCAGCGGTGATTCGTAATCCCTCTTTCGAGGGAGCGAATCAATCGAAGGAAGGAGACGCGACCTGAAGCGAAAAGCGCACCGGCCACCAAGCGGCCAGCAATGCCGTCGAATTACGCGCAATTCAACAGCCGATCACACTATGCCGTGATCCGCGTTTATGGTCAGGCTGGCAATGTGATCACGACGCACGAACACGCTGGCGCCTTCACAGAACCGTGGCTACAGCATCGACAACCGCGTTTGGTCATCGTAATTGTGCCCCCATGACACTGCAACAGCGTGTGGACTCGGATCTGAAGGAGGCGATGCGCGCCAAAGACGCAACGAAACTGGGCGTCCTGCGCATGCTGAAATCTGCGTTGAAATATGCGGCGATCGCAAAATCCGATGCGGAGGCCGAACTCAGTGACGCTGAAGCCGTTCAGGTCATTCGCAAACAAGCGAAGCAACGCCAGGATTCGATCGAAAGTTTTGAAAAAGGCGGCCGCTCTGAATTGGCTGAAAAGGAAAAAGAAGAGCTTGCGATTTTAAATACATATTTGCCACAAGCCATGAGTCCGGAGGAACTGGCGAAAGTCGTGCGCGAAACCATTGCAGAACTCGGCGCCACGTCCAAAGCGCAAATGGGCGCGGTGATGAAGGCTTTGCAGGCCAAGGCAGGCGGTCGCACCGATGGCAAAACGCTTAGCGCGGAAGTGCAAAAGCAATTAACGTGAGGGAAACGCTCAACGCTCAACACTCAACGCCCAACGCCGAATATCTGCATTCTGATTTCGAGATTGAACTTTGGACGTTGGACGTTGGGCGTTTCTTTTCTACGCCATGCTGAGCGCTATCATCGTAGCCGGCGGCAGCAGCCAGCGCATCGGGTTCGATAAATTGTTTGCGGCAATCGCGGGCGAACCAGTTATCGCTCACGCAATCCGCGCGTTCGAGCGCGCGAAGTCCGTAGGCGAAATCGTTGTCGTCACGCGTGAAGAACGGCATGATGAAATTAGGAAAATCAATTCCAGTGCAGGGTTCAAAAAAATCCGCGCAATTGTCCCGGGCGGTAAACGTCGGCAGGATTCCGTTCGGGCTGGCTTGGATCGCATTGATCGTGAGACGAAATACGTCGCCGTGCACGACGCGGCTCGCCCATTGATTACTCCGGAGCAAATCGAACGCGCGTTTGAGCAGTGCCGCGTCCATGGCGCAGCCGCTTTGGCGCAGCCAGTCAACGACACCTTAAAACGTGTAGATGCCGATCTTTTGGTCGTTGGTTCCGTAGATCGTCATCAGCTTTACGCGATGCAAACGCCACAGATTTTCGAGCGGAAATTAATTGAGGACGCCTACCGTGCGGTGTTCGCGGAAAACATTTTGGTGACTGATGAAGTCTCAGCAGTTGAACGACTTGGTTACAAGATCGCTCTCGTTCTCAACGACGAGTTCAATCTTAAAATCACTTACCCTCGCGATTTGCCGGTTGCAGACTTTATTGTCCGCGACCGAGCGAAGAGTGGTCGGTAGAGCGGGCAGTCCTCTCCACGCGGTTGTTTGTTTCAGCGGCCCATTGCCAGGCGCTCGGCTAAGAGCCGAGGCAGGCCGGCTTTAGTGATTTTCTTCTGCGCGGTGGCCAGATCGTATTTTACCCGCAACAGTTCGACGAGGTTGTTCTCGACGTCGTAAATACAATAGCCGGCGCGCCAGTTTCCGTCGCGGGGTTGTCCCACGCTGCCGGCGTTGATGAAGTATTTTTTGCCAGGCTCAATACGAATGTGTTCGGAGCTCTGGCGCCGGACGCCCTCATCGCGCACAAATACCATGGGCACATGCGTATGGCCGAAGAAACAAACGGGCGTCCGCTGATACGTAAAACTCGCGACGGCGTCGAGATTATTGAATACGTAGCCCCATTGCCCGGGGTTATCGAGCGTTGCGTGCACGATCGTAAAATCGTGTACGCGTCGCTGCAACGGCAGGCTGCGGAGCCATTCCCTGTCCGGCTCAGTCAAACGTTGGCGCGTCCACTCGATCGCGCGTTCGGCGAGCTCGTTGAAACGTTCCGATGACGCGGGGAACGTCGCTTGTTCGTCGTGGTTGCCTTTCACCACCGGGCAACCCAGCTCGCGAACAAGCTGGATGCATTGACCCGGATTTGCGTTGTAACCGACAACGTCGCCCAGACAAACGAAGTGCGTGCATCTGTGTTGACGCGCGTCTGCCATCACGCCTTCAAGCGCTTCGAGATTGGAATGAATGTCACTGAAAATGGCGAACCGCATTACGACCCCCGTTAGACCTCCGAAAAGTCAGAACGTTACAACGGAAGCACGCGGACGCACCAACGTTTTGGTGCGTGAAATGAATTTTGCGGCGGCTACTGGCTTAAGGAACCCAGTGATTGAATCGCTAATGTTTGATTAGCTTATCAGGAATTCGTTGGTCCTCTGGAATCGCAAGCTTGTCTTCAAGGAATTTCAGCCGCTTAATTAACGTCGGCAGCCGTTCCTTCTCTCCCTCATCGTAGAGGCTGCGAAGACGCTCATATGCTTCGCGCTCGCGTCCCTCGCAATACGAAAGCTCGTACGCCGAGAAACGCCTGTCCCACGGCGCTGCTTCCGGCAATGTTGCTGCCTTAGCATAATATTCGGCGGCGCGCTCGTGGTCTTTGTATTTTTCCTTGTACAGCCGTGCAAGTGCTTCGTAGAGCTCCGGGCGATCGGGATTATTTTTTATTCCGCGCTCGAGGAAATCCTTGCCAATTGCGAAATATTCGCGCTGCGCTTTGACTCGCATCGCCTGGCGCGGCTGGGTGGTATCGTTCATCGCTGCTACGCTCGCGTTCCACGCCATATGCCACGCGGCTGTGTCCCAAAACATGAGCACTCGTGGTTGGAGTGTCGTGACCTGTCGAAACAGCCACAGCATTCGGCCCCATTGCGTGTTTTCCCAGGCTGCGTGCGCCTGGATGAATAGCGCGTCGGCGACAATCGCTCGAAACCCGCTCAGAGCAGCGATGAATCCGAGTTGCCCGAGTTTTTCGCGAAGATCGAGATTGAACTCGACGCCGCGGAAGTGTTCCTGCCGGTGAAGAGCGGCGAGATTGCGTTCGACTGGCAATTTGACCAGCCCCACCACAAGCAACACGCCCAGCGCGATCAGGCCCCGCGTCATAATTCTTTTCCGTAAAACACAAAAACTGCGAGTAGCGTGTAGATCACGGTGTAGAAAATGCCGAGGATCGCAGTCTTGGTGAACACTGCCATCGAAATAGCGGTGCCGGCAACGATGTCATCCACCAGATTGAAAGCCTGCAGATCGGGAAAGAGCAACGCCACGATCGCGAGAAACACGCGTGTGACTAAACCGCCGCCGTGTGCAGAGAGCCAATACTCGCGCGCAGTGGCTTCTAAGTGTCCGATGAAATAAATGAAAACCATCACCACAATGGTGAAGATCGTTGAGGTGGCGAAGGTAGAAACAAACAGCGTTAGCGCTGTGAGCAGACACGCTTTTAGGAAAATGATGATGACTCCGGGAACAAGGTCGAAGTTGAACGCGGAGGCGCGAACGGCGCGCAGAGCATCGGCGAGCTGGTCCGGCGGCGCGCTGGCCATTTGTTTCGCGGTGGCCTGCAGCACCGCTTGCTCGCGCATGTACAGCACGGCCAGGAACGCCGCGACCATCACCAGGGTGCTGATGGCCAGCAACAGAAGAACTCCGGCAATTTTACCCACAACGTATTCGAAACGCGGCACCGGCTTGGCGAGAATGGTATAAACCGTGCGATCTTCGATGTCCCGCGGCAGCATTCGCGCCGTTGCAACGATTGCCAATAGTGAAGTGAACATCGAGATCGCGCCTAACGAGACGTCCTTCAGGATTTGGAATTCCTGCTGGAACGAGAACTGCGCCATAAAAATCGAGCTGCCAATCAACAGCAGCCCGAACACCAGCAGCACATAAAAAACTTTCAGGCGCGTCAGCTCAGTCAGCGTGTTACCGGTGATAGCGAGAATGCGCGACAGGGAAAAGGCGCGGTGACGCTGCGGAATCGTTGAAGCGTTGAATGGTTGAAGCGTTGAAGCGGTTTCGCCGTCTGTCATTTCTGTTGTCTTAATTTCTCACTCGCGAGTTGAGCTTTTGTCATTCCCTCCGGTCGATTCCAGGAACAATCTTTCCAGCGTTGTGGTCGATTTTCGTAGCTCGAGCAATTTCGCGTTTGAGCGGCCGATGAACGATTCGATCTCTTTCACGAGGTCATCGGAAGCATCGGCAATTACAAGCTCGGTCTGGTTTTCAATTGCGATTAATTCCTGCAAACGGCCTTCCCGTACGAGCACGCCTTCGGCGAGGATGCCGATTCGGTCGCAAATTTCCTGCGCTTGCGCCAGCAAATGCGACGACAGCAGCACGGTTATTCCGCGGCGCTTTAGGTCTATGATCAAATCGCGAATTTCGCGCGAGCCCGCCGGATCAACACCGGCTGTCGGTTCATCCAAGACCACCAGCCTTGGATCATGAATCAATGCTTGCGCCAGCCCGATGCGTTGCAGCATTCCTTTCGAATACGTGCCTAACCGCCGGTCGCGCGCCTTGTTTAGCCCCACAAGATCGAGCAGTTCCTTTACACGACTCTTCAACGTTACGCCTGTCATTCCGCAAAGGCGCCCAAAGAAACGCAGTGTTTCCGCGCCGGTGAGAAATTTGTAAAAGTATGGGTTCTCTGGAAGAAAACCAACCGCTTCGCGGCTTTCAACGAGACGACTGTCTCGTCCAAAAATTTCCGTGCGGCCGCGGGTCGGCGACACCAGTCCGAGAATAATTTTCAGTGTGGTGCTCTTGCCAGAGCCGTTTGGTCCGAGCAATCCGTACACTTCTCCTGCTTCGATGCGCAGATTGAGGTCCTTTACTGCGACAACCCTGCGACTGGGATGGAACGGAACAGGGAAAATTTTGGTCAGTCCATGAACAGCGACGGCTGGACCCGTTTCCGCGCCGTTGCGGCGTGACCCGTTAGCCATGGCGAATCTCAAAGCCGCGGGCAGCGAGCGGTTCGTTCAACTTGTTCTCGGTTTGTTTACGAATGAGCGAGTGAAGCTCGCTGTGAGCGACCTGCTCGAGAAACGACTGTACCTCGTCCTCATCACCTGCAACCTGAAGTTCTACGCGACCGTCCGGCAGATTGCGCACCCAACCGGTCACGTCAAAGCCTTTGGCAATGTGGCGCACAGTGAAACGGAAACCGACGCCTTGGACGTGACCTTCATAAAACACCCGAAGCGAGATCATCACCTGCTCCAAGAGAAGGCCCGAGCATCATCTATTTATACGAATAAACGAGACAGAAAGTACCTTCCTGGTCCTCGTCCGGATCGACCGCCACAAAATACTGACCGCTGTTCTCCGGCGCGAAGCCGGCCGCCGCTTTGTCCCCGTTGCTAAAATTCTCCGTGCTCATTTGGTTTCCGGTTTCGTCATAAACGCTGACGGTAACTTTTTTTAGCGGCTCCGTCGTGCCCACAGAAAACCAATACTGATTACCCGCATAAAGGTTCACCGCGATCAGGGCACGATCGTGTGGCTTAAGCACGCCGCACGAGTGTCCATCTCGAATCATGAACCCATCATTTCCGAATGCTCCCGCAAGCTCGAGCGCGTCTTTGCGCGCATTCACTTCAGCGTCTGTGTCTGCGCGTAGA
>Ga0306920_100005543_pt1 | contig 16341 bp, 16 predicted proteins | sample flu12Cox44000170_FD_204666 | JGI IMG/M metagenome (GOLD analysis project Ga0306920, IMG submission 204666) | Lab enrichment of tropical soil microbial communities from Luquillo Experimental Forest, Puerto Rico - flux4day.12C.oxic.44.000.170 (v2)... | ecosystem: Environmental > Terrestrial >... | reverse complement strand
CGACGACGACGCTGCCGCTGGCAACGGCCGCCGCCGAGCCCGAGGACGATCCGCCGGCCACGAAGTCGAGATTCCAAGGATTACGCACGCGCCCGCGCGCATGGTTGTAACCCGACGGCTCATAGGCAAGCTCGGGTAAGCCGGTGAATCCGACGCGCCGCGCGCCCGCGCCGTCGAGCCGTGCCAAGAGGTCGGTTTCGCCTTCAATGGCGAGGTCCGTCGCCGTGGCGAGTCCTCCCGTGGGCCGATGAGATCCGATTAGAAAAATATCTTTGGCGGCATAGGGCAGGCCACCCAACTTGCCGTCCACCGGCCGAAGACCATCCTCGATGCTGACAAACGCGTTGAGCCGCGGCTCGAGCCGTCGGGCGCACTCCGCCGCGGTCAAGCTCATTGCGCGGCGCGCGGTTGCGTCGAGCTTCGGCCAATCCGGAAACTGGGCGACAGCAAGCGTCATGTTTGAATATGCCGGTTTCAATGGATCACTGGCCTGCGCGGGCGGCTGTCCAAGCTCCGAGCAACTGTTATTCTCTCACTGCTATCATTTCAGATTGGAGGGTTGAATGGCAGGGCTAGCCCGGTTCGTGGCTGTCGCAGGGCTCGTCAGTCTTACATGCATCACGCCAGTGCTCGCGCAGGACTGGCCGACCCGGCCGGTGACGATGGTCGTGCCCTTCGCTGCCGGCGGTCCCGCCGACACAGTCGGACGTATCCTAGCCCCGGGCCTTTCCGAGCTTTTGGGTCAGCAAATCGTCATCGAAAACGTCGGTGGCTCCGGCGGCATGACTGGCGCCGCGCGGGTCGCGAAAGCAGCGCCGGACGGCTACCAGTTCGTGCTCGGCAACATGGGCACCCATGCCGCAAATCAGACCTTCTACAAAACGCCGCTCTACAATTCGGCGAGCGATTTCACGCCCGTCATGCTGGTCGCGCAGACGCCGCTGGTGTTGCTCGCGCGCAAGGATTTGCCTGCCGACAATTTGCGGGATTTCATCGGCTATGCGAAGGCAAACCAGGCAACCATGCAGTACGGCTCGGGTGGCGCGGGTTCGGCGAGCCATCTCGCCTGCGTGCTGTTGAATTCGGCCATCGGGATCAATGTCACTCACGTTCCCTACCGCGGCGCGGCGCCGGCGATGCAGGATCTGATCGCGGGTCGGATCGATTACCAATGCCCTGACACGCCGATCGCCATTCCCCAGATTCACAGCAAGATGGTCAAGGCGATCGCGATCCTCACGCGCGAGCGCTCACCGGGCCTGCCTGATCAGGCAACCGCGCACGAACAGGGCTTGACCGATTTCGACGCCTCGAACTGGTTTGGCGCCTTTTGCCCCAAAGGAACATCAGCGGCAGTTGTCGACAAACTTCATGCCGCCATCCTCACTACTATCAACACCTCTGCCGTGAAGGCGCGGATGCAGGAAATCGGCGCCGATCTCGTCACGCGCGAGCGCAGCTCCCCCGATTATCTGCAGCGATTTGTCGAGGCCGAGATCCGTAAATGGGCCGGGCCGATCAAGGCCAGCGGCATCTCGATGGATTGAGCGAGCGACCATCGGAGCAACCCGATCTATTTCTAGGCATCAATCGACCGCTCATGCCCATCAGGCTCACTGAAAACTTTCGCGCCCTCTTTTACGCGCCATACTATGCTGCACAGTCGCTCGGATTGTATGGCCAAGAAGGCGTCGAGATCGAATTTGTCAACTCGTCTGTTCCGGGCGACGGCGCGTCAGCGCTGCTCGATGACACGGTCGACCTCACATGGGGCGGGCCCATGCGGGTCATGAAGGCCCGCGACGTCGATCCAAACTCGCCGCTCGTCTGCTTCTGCGAGGTCGTCGCCCGCGACCCTTTCTTTCTGGTGGGCCGCCAGCATCGTTCCGAATTTGCGCTCCGAGATTTGGCGTCACTACGATTCGCCGCCGTCTCCGAAGTCCCGACACCTTGGATGTGCCTTCAGCATGACCTGCGTGAGAAAGGGATTGATCCATCTCGGGCCGGTCGGGCGCCCGGTCAATCCATGGCTGCCAACCTCGAAGCCTTGCGCAAGGGACAACTGGATGTGGTGCAGGTGTTCGAACCCTACGCATCCATGGCTTTGCAGCTGGGCGCTGGCGAGATCCTCTACGCCGCCAGCACGCGAGGCCCGACCGTCTATACGACGTTCATCGCCACGCGCAGCGGACTCGAGCGTCATCGCGACGTGTTTGCCGGCACGGTGCGCGCAATCGCACGTATGCAGAACTGGCTTACTCAACACGGCGCGGAAGAACTGGCCGACGTCACCGCGCCTTTCTTCCCCCATGTCGCGCGCGATATTCTGGTGAGTTCGCTGCGACGGTACAGCCAAGCGGGGATTTGGGCTCGTACTCCTGACGTTTCGAGGGAGGGGTTCACGCGGCTTGGCGAGTGTCTATTTTCAGGCGGATTTATTGCGCGCATGCCGACATATGAAGACTGCGTCGCGGAAAGCTTGAACTGAACCTGGGGATGCTCGTGCAGCAGCAGGGCATAAGTACGACGATCAGAACCGCCAGAGGTCACGGAAGGTTCGGCGGGGAGTGCGCATCATCCAGCAGCCGGAGCATTAGTCGCCCCGTTGTTGACGGCTCTCGATTTATCAGTGTGCCCTAATTCGCGCTCTTCGGCGGCATCCGATCGGCAAGCGGCGGAAGAAATCGGTCCGTGTACACGGTCGCGGGATCGGGACTGACCGAAAGCTGATAGGCGGTCACCATCGAGTCGATCGTCTTTTTCAATTTCTCCGGTGTCACGGAGCTAAGTCCGTTTTTCATCACATGCTGCGTGTTGGTCAGACCGAGTGCGATATCGAGACGCACCTTCTCAATATCGAGCTTCATCATTGGGTCGTTCCGCTTGAGCAGCTCCAAGGCTTTTTGTGGAGACGCAATCGTGTCCTTTGTTCCCTGATTCAGCGCCGCCACCACGCCGCGCACGGTTTGCGGATTCTCGTCCGCAAATTTTTTCGTGGTGACCAAGGCAAGCCCGTACATATCGGCTCCGAAATCCGAGTACTTGATGACGAACAGATCATCGAGGGTGAAACCGAGCTCGAGCGCGGCGGGAATATTCGAATTGGTGAAGCCGCCGGTGCCGTCGACTTCGCCGCGCTTGAGCATTGGTCCAAACAATTGCGGTTGCACCGCCACCCAATTGATCTTGGCGCTCTCGGCATTGGCGGCCTTGAGCAGGATTGAGATCGTGTCATGTACGGCGGTGCCGGGCCCGCCTGCGATCTTCTTGCCGTCGAGGTCAATCGGCTTGCGGATGCCGGCGCTCTTGCGCGTGATTACGGCAAGCGGTGATGCGTCGAAGCTCATATATACAGCGAGCAGGGGTGAAGCCGGATTTGCCGCGTTGAAACGAATCATCGAGGGCAGATCGACCCAACCGAACTGGTAGACGCCACCGGCGACAGAAACCGCGACATTGGTGGCGCCTTTTCCGGCATCGATTGCATCCACCGTTACGTCTTGCGCTTTGAAGTACCCCTTGTCTTGCGCGACGAAGAAAGGCGCGTGCGTGCCCTGAATGATCCAATCCATCATAATTTTGACGTTCTTCGTCTCCGCATTGGCTGCGACGACGGAAACGACCACAAAGATCAACAACGAAAATAGCCGGCCAAACACTCGAATGAAAAATTTTTGCGTGTTGCTGTCGAAATGGACCTCGATCATTGCTTATCTCCATCCGAAGAGCACTCAACGTGTCCGCTGAAGAAACGTCAGCGTATTCAAGCTTGGCATGGCCGTCAACGAACGCTAGCATCGCGGTCGATTTTGCTTCACTCTCCGCCGCATGCCACGACGAACCGATGCACGTTTGATGCATCACGTCGACCCAACCACAAGGACGCCAGTCTGGCACGCGCGCGGGCGACATTTCCAAAAGTCATGCTTCTCGCTGCCGAAACCTATCATTCTGGGGCATTCGAGCCGGGCGAAGGCCGTAATCTCAGGAGACTGCGATGAATATTTCGCGCGCCAAGCATGCAATGGCCGGCAAGACGCACGTGCTGCGGTCGGGCCCGGACACGATCCATTGGGGTTATCTTGACGGGGCGCTTAATCCGGTTCTCACGGTCGACGCAGGCGACCAGGTCGTCATCGAATGCGTGTCCGGAAATCCCGAATGGATGCCACCAGCTTCAACCGGCTTCGAAATATTGCCCGAACTCCGGAATATCCATCAACAGGTCAAACGCGGTTCCGGAAATCACATTTTCACCGGCCCAATATTCGTGCGCGGCGCAGCCGTCGGTGACGTGCTGGAGGTTCACATCCGTGAAATCGAGCTGCGCCAGAATTGGGGATACAATCTCTTTCGCGCCTATGGCGGGACCCTGCCCGAGGAGTTTCCCTACTATCGGATCATCCACGTCGAGCTTGACCGCAAGCGGAATGTGGCGGTCCTCCCATCGGGGCTAACGGTACCGATACGGCCGTTTTTCGGGCAACTCGCCGTCGCCCCGCCGAAGAGGTTTGGTCGGCAGAACAGCAAAGAGCCGCGTGAATTCGGGGGAAATATCGATTGCAAGGAACTCACGGCCGGAAGCACCATCTATTTGCCGGTGCTCAACGACGGTGCGCTGTTCTCTACGGGAGACGGCCATGCCGCGCAAGGCGACGGCGAGGTGAATGGTACTGCCATCGAAACATCACTCACGGGCACGTTCGAGTTCCACGTGCGCAGGGATTTGGGTTGGCGGCTGCCGCGCGCGCAAACCGCGACCCATTTCATCACTTTTGGCCTGGACGCAGATCTCGACGACGCGGCACGTCAGGCTTTGCACGAAATGCTCGATTGGATTGTCGCGCTGACCGGCATTTCGCGGGATGAAGCCTATGCATTGAGCAGCTTTGCCGTGGACCTGCATGTGACGCAAACTGTCAACAACGTCAAAGGTGTGCATGCCATGCTCGATCGCAACATCCTGCGCCTGGCATGATCCTTGGATTTGCAGGTGGCGGCCTGCGCAGGCATACGAGTTGACGCCCTATGCGGCACAGCGGGATCGACCCGAATCGTCGGAGCGGAGGACAGAGGACGGCGATGACGTTTGTCGATGTCGACCGCGTCTCGTTGCGGTATGGCGAAGATGCCGACGGCACACTCGCCCTGCACAAGGCAACGCTGCAGGTTGGCAACGGCGAATTTGTTGCCGTGGTCGGGCCTTCCGGCTGCGGCAAATCCACGCTGATGAAGGTGGTTACGGGCTTGTGGCCACCCACGGTCGGCGCAGTCATCGTGAGCGGCCGCGAGGTAATCGGACCCCTGAGCATCGCCGGGATGGCTTTCCAGAATCCAACGCTGCTGCCGTGGCGGACGGCGCTTGCCAACGTGATGCTGCCGCTAGAGATCGTGCAACCGCATTGCTCCAGGCTGAGGCGTGAATGGGCCGCCTATCTGGCGAAAGCACGCGACCTCCTCGCGCTCGTCGGCTTGAAAGGTTTTGAGGATCACTTTCCCTGGCAGCTTTCTGGAGGAATGCAACAGCGTGCATCGCTCTGCCGGGCGCTCATCCACGATCCCTCTCTCCTCATGCTCGATGAGCCGTTCGCCTCGCTCGACATGTTCACACGAGAGGAGTTGTGGCTGGCGCTGCAGGATCTGTGGCTTGCCCGCAAGCCCACCGTCATCCTCGTCACCCATGATCTGAGGGAGGCGGTCTTTCTGGCCGATCGCGTCCTCGTGATGAGTGCGAGGCCTGGCCGTATCATCGCGGAACGGGTTGTCAGCTTACCGAGGCCGCGCAATCTTGACTCCACTTACGAGCCTTACTCGGTTGCGCTGGTCCACGAGCTGCGTGAGCACATCAGCGCAGCCCGATCGACCGCAACTTAACGCGAGACTAGCGGGGTGGTCACGACCGACATTCTCGACGAGACGCCACCGCGGCGCCGCAAGCCATACCTGCTCCGTCGCAAGTCGCTTCGCCACATCCTTCCGTGGGTGGTGATCATCGGCATTTTTGTGGTTTGGGAAGTCGTGGTTCGCGTTTTCGATATCGAGCAATTCGTCCTGCCCGCGCCTTCGGCTATCTTCGCGTCCGGTTGGCAGTGGCGTGAGCCCATACTCATCAACGCCTGGCAAACGTTACTGACAACCGTGATCGGATTTTTGTTCGCGGTCATCGTGGGATTGCTGGCGGGAATTGCGATCGGGTCATCGACGTTGGTGTACGACAGCTTCTACCCGGCGCTGATCGGCTTCAATTCCATTCCCAAAGTGGCTGTGGTTCCGATCCTGGTGATCTGGTTCGGTGTGGGAACAATTCCTGCCATCATCACGGCCTTTCTCATCGCGTTCTTTCCGATCCTGGTGAACGTTGCGGTCGGGATTGCGACCGTAGAGCCCGAACTGCAGGACGTGTTGCGCGCCTTAGGTGCGAGTCGCTGGCAAGTGATCAGGAAGGTCGGGCTGCCGCGAGCGATGCCTTATTTCTTCGCCTCGTTGAAGGTGGCGATTGCGGCCGCCTTTGTGGGCACGATCGTCGCGGAGACGGTCGCAGCGAATAAGGGCATCGGCAATCTGATGCTGGTGGCGTCATCTCGTTTCGAAGTGCCGCTAGCGTTCGCGGCCCTCCTGGTGACAAGCGTCATGGGCATCGGCATGTATCTCATCTGCGCCGCGGTCGAGCGGCGGATGACCGGCTGGGCCATGCGCGGGGCGGATACCGTACCCGCCGGGCAGGGGTGAGCGGCGGTTGAACCCGCCACAGGCGCGTTGCTGCGCGATAATCTCGCGCCGCCGCCTCGCCTGTGAGTTCAACAGGAGTGGAACGTGGCTGGACCTGGGAAAATCATCGTTACCGGCGCGGCGCAAGGCATCGGTCGCGCCGTGGCGCTACGCATGGCGGCAGCGGGCGCCTGCGTCGCGGTCTGGGATACACAAACCGACGGTGCCGAAGAAACCGCGAGCCTGTGCCGGGGAAAAGGTGCGCGGTCGCGAGCCTGGCGCGTCGACGTCGGCGTCGCGCAGGAGATCGAATCCGCGGTGGCGGCATTCGAGCGGGAATGGGGAAGGCCGGACAGTCTGGTCAACAATGCCGGAATTTTTCCCCGCGCGCGTGCGCTCGACATGGAACTCTCGGAATGGGAGCGCGTGCTGCGAGTGAATCTAACTGGCACTTTCCTCTGTGCGCGTGCCGTCGCTCGCGCGATGAAGGAGGCGGGCAAAGGCGCCATCGTCAACATGGCATCGGGCCGCGCACTGGCTGGCGCTGCCAAGGGAGCTCACTATTCCGCAACGAAGGGCGGCATCATTGCGCTGACGAAATCGCTGGCGCTTGATTGGGCACCCTATGGCATCCGTGTGAATTGCGTCATCCCGGGAGTAACCGATACGGCCCAGCCGCGCGGGGAACTCAGCGATGACGAACTCTACCCGTTGGGAGCGCGCATACCGCTCGGGCGGATCGGCCAACCGCAGGACATCGCGGCGGCCGTGGCCTTTCTGCTGGGGGAGGATTCTACATATATGACGGGACAATCGATTGCCGTGAATGGCGGCGCCATCATGATCCCGTGATGACGAACGGCTCGGCGCTCATTGATTGATCGTCGTGCCGGTTGCGGCGATCACGCTGCCTCCAGGCGAGCTAGCGACGATCTGCATGCTGCGGAGTAATAACCTTACGATGGTGCTCACGTCGAAGGCGCGCATGTGCTTGTGCGCAGTCAATGACTGCGCGCCTAATTCGCCGTCGCGATAGCCCGAGCGCGCGCGATAACGTCGGGCGGGGAGCGGTAGAGCCGCTCCACCAGGCTCTGGACATCTGCGCCGTCGAGGAAGCCGAGCTCGAGATCCATCTTTGCGGCCTCGGCTATGAGCTCCGAGTCGTGCATGGCAGCGGCGAAGGCCGCGCGCAGCGACTCGCCGACATGCGGATCAAGGCCGGGCGGCGCGACCAACGGGCGCCCCATAGCCTGGCGAGAAAAAATCAGTTCCAGCACCTGCCGGTCGGCGACGTCGGTCACGAAGTCGTCGAGCATGGGCACCGCCGGCAATTCCTTGTGCTTGGTCAGGCCGAGTTGCATGACGATTTTGAGCCGGCCTGAGGCGAGATCATCCCTGTTGCCCACGCGCGCAACGCCCCAGGAATAGCCCACGATTCCATCGAGCTCGCCACGCTCGATGGCAAGCATGATCTCTTGTGTGCCGGGATAGCCGGAGATCGGCTTGAGCTTTGTGCCGATCAGCGAATTAAGCGCTACGGTGAAGACTTGTTGGTCGCCGCCGGCGCCCGTCGAACCGACGGTGAGGCGTGCGCCCGCGAGGATCTCCTGTAAATTCGCCGCCGGCGCGCCGTGCCGGATGAAGAAGCCCGATACCTCGTTGTTCATGCTGCCGAGCCAGACGAAGCCGCGCGAATCGAATTTTGTTTGCGTGGCGCCGATGAGCGGCTCCATCGCCACGCCGCGGCCGACGATGGCGATCTCGCTGCCGTCCTTGGCGGCCGCGTTGTAGAGATAGCTGGCGAGATTGAGCGAGCCCGCGCCCGGTCGGTTTTGCGGGATGATGGTGGGGTTGCCCGGCAGATATTTGCCGAGATGACGGGCGATCAGGCGGCCGTAGGTGTCGTAACCATAACCGGTGGGCGAATAGCCGATCAGCAGCTTGATCTGCTTGCCGGCAAACGACATCGGCTCGGCTTGCGCTTGCACTGGCGCGGCGAGCAACATCAAGGCGGTCGTCAAGGCGCAGTGGACCCACGCGCAACTGCTTGCCCCGACACAAGGGCGAGTGGACGCGCCTACGACCGGCGCGTTCGCGTGGCGGACGGGCGCGAGCGGGCAGATACGGCTCTCCCACATCTTCAGCGAAAATTTTTCGAAGCAGATGGACGCGCGGGTCACGTGTGCGCAGGACGAGGCTGCGACCGCGCCAACGCGCTTCATTCGGCAGCGCGGTCCAGACGCGTGGCATCGAGATGGGCAGCGACCTCTTCGACATGCATGACGTCCGCGTATTTGTGGTGCATGTCGAACAGATTGACCTTATGCGTCAGCTCGGCGCGATCGTAGGTGCATTCCTCGACCAGCGAGACGTGGAAGCCGCTGGAATAGCCGTCCACCACGCTGGCGCGCACGCAGCCGGACGTGCTCTCGCCGCAGAGGATCAGGCTCTGCACGCCGAGTAGCGACAGATGTGAGAACAGGGGCGTGCCCTGAAAGATGCTGGCGCGCTGCTTGAAGATCACGACGTCGGAAGGTTCAGGGCTGAATTCGTGATAGATGGCATAACCGTCGGACGGAACGAAGGCCTGACGGCGCGTCGACTGCGCGCCTGGAGGGCGGTTTTGCGGACGGGTGTCCTGTGTGCAGTAGAAGATCGGAATCCCGGCGCGTCTCGCAGCGGCGAAGAGTCGTTTAGTCGGCGCGATCGCACGATGAGCGTAGATGCCGCACGAATTGGGATAGCGCGCGTTGAGCTCGTAGGGAGAGTGCGGCCCACCGCGATAAACGAGCTCGTAGAGATCGATCGCGAGCAGGGCCGGACGCGGACCCACGAAGGTCTCGCGTCGCCAGCCGGAATAAAGTTCGAGGTCCGCTTCCGGAATGACGTCTCGCCAGCAATGCTCGTTGAACTTGTCAATGGATGCCATTTTCGCCTCCCGCTGCCTTGGCGCCAAATTATCCTGGTCCCAATATCATAGCGTCTTCGGCACACGCTCAGAAGACTATCTCGTCAGTGGTCTCGAAAGCGCGGGACCGGCGCAAAGGCATTGCGCTTGCTGGCTTTCCCATGGATGAGAAATTGCGGTAGCTTGATCAGAAACGTCTCGGCCGGATGTACCAAATGCTTCCCGAAGGAAACGTAATGAGAGTTCCCCGGAGACGATTTCTGCATCTGGGAGCGGGTGCTGCCGCATTCGCGGCAGTCTCGCGCATCGCGTCGGCGCAGAGCTATCCGTCACGGCCTATACATTGGATCGTGTCGTTCACTGCCGGCGGACCGAACGACACCGTGGCACGCATTATCGGACAATATCTCTCGGAGCGGCTGGGCCAGCAGGTCCTGATCGAGAACAAGGTCGGCGCTGGCGGAAATATCGGCATGGCGGCGGTGCTCAGCTCACCGCCTGACGGCTACACAATCGGCTTCGCGGCTCCAAACAATGCCATCAATGCGACCCTGTACGAGAAGCTTCCGTTCGATTTCGTTCGTGACAGCGTCCCAGTCGCCGGGACGATGTTGCTCACCAACGTGATGGTGGTGCATCCGGACGTGCCGGCCAAGACGGTCGCGGAGTTCATCGCCTATGCGAAGGCCAATCCGGGCAAAATCAACATGGCATCATCCGGTAGCGGCACGTCGGTGCACATGTCGGGCGAATTGTTCAAGGTGATGACGGGCATCCACATGCAGCACGTGCCGTACCGCGGGTCGGCGCCAGCGATGCAAGACCTGCTCACCAACCGAGTCCAGGTCATGTTCGACAACCTGCCGGGCTCGGTTGAACACATTAAGGCTGGCACCCTGCGGGCGCTCGGCGTGACGGCGGGCAAGCGCGCGGCGCCAATTCCGAATGTGCCGACGATAGGCGAAACGGTCCCCGGTTACGAGGCGGTGGTCTGGTATGGCATCGTCGCGCCCAAGGGCACGCCGACCGAGAGCGTCAACGTCCTCAATGCGGCAGTGAACGCCGTCCTCGCCGATCCGAAGCTTAAGGCGCGGCTCGCGGAGCTCGGCGGCGAGGCGATGCCGATGACGCCCGCTGAATTCGGAAAACTCATCGCCTCAGAGACCGAGAAATGGGCCAAGGTGGTAAAATTCTCGGGCGCGAAGGCGGAGTGACCCGCGACAGTCAGTCCGCGTTCCGGCATCATCGCCCGCAGGCCACGTGCGGCTTTGAGCGACAGGTGACAATGGGAGACGGCACATGACGCTCACGGTCAGGAGCAATAGTTTCAAAGACGGCGATTATCTGCCGAGCGCCCATATCCTTTCGGCCGAATTTGGCTTCGGTTGCGACGGCAATAACCGATCGCCGCACCTGGCTTGGTCGGGAGCGCCTGCCGGCACGAAGAGCTTCGCAGTTACTTGTTTCGATCCGGACGCTCCCACGGGCAGCGGGTTCTGGCATTGGCTGGTGGTGAACATCCCGGCGAATGTGACGGAGCTTGAGCTCGATGCCGGCAATCCCAAGTCCCCGAAGCTGCCGCACGGGGCTTTACAGACCCGCACCGACTTCGGCAGCCCCGGATATGGCGGCCCATGCCCGCCGGCGGGCGATCACCCGCACCGTTATCTGTTCACGGTATTCGCGGTTGGCACCGACCGTCTGCAGGTGACGGCGGACACCTCAGCGGCGGTCATCGGATTTCAACTGCATTTCAATACGCTGGCCCGGGCAGCGATTATGGGCCTTTACAAGCGATGAAAACGTCGATGCCGCAAGGGTTTCCGTTCAAGAAACGTCGATACTGCCCCGCCAGACCCGCTCTATACAACTCTATTAAGGTCTAATAGTATCTAGCCTCCAAACGTAGATACGGAGATAGATATGGCACGGGGCATGCGGTTGAGCGCGAAGTACGTGGAGCGCTCGAAAGAACTGGGCTTGCATTGCGACGGTGGCAATCTGTGGCTGCAAGTGACGCCCTCGAAGGACGGCAAGCGGCTGAACCGGAGCTGGGTCTTTCGCTGCACACTCAACGGCGTCACGCGGAATGCAGGCCTGGGCAGCACCGCTACCATCGATCTCAAGACCGCACGCGAGAAGGCGCGCGAATATCGGGCGTTGTTGCACGACGGTATCGACCCCATCGAGCACCGCAACGCCGAACGCTCGGCACGCATGGCGGCGAACGCCAAGGCCATGACGTTCGAGGAGGCGGCGCATGCTTATCTAGCGGCGCACCGTGACGAATGGCGCAGCCAGAGCCACGCCGCCAATTGGCCCGCGAGCTTGCGCCGATACATCTTCCCGAGCTTGGGCACGGTCGATTGCGCGCACATCGACGCAGCGCTGGTCGTGCAAAGCTTGCAGAAGGTCTGGAAGGAGCGCCCCGCCACCGCGTCGCGGCTGCGCGGCCGGATCGAATCGATCTTGGATTATGCGAAGGTCAAGGGCTCGCGCCAGGGCGACAATCCGGCCCGCTGGAGCGGCAATCTCGAATATCTGCTGGCGGCGCCGAGCAAACGAAAGATCTCACATCACGCCGCGCTGCCCTGGCGCGAGATCCCGGCATTCGTGCAGCGATTGGCTGACCTCGAGGGCCCGGCGGCGCGCGCCTTCGAATTCGCAATTCTCACGGCCGCTCGCTCGGGCGAGGTCCGCGGCGCGATCTGGTCGGAGATCGATCTCGGCGAAGCGGTGTGGAAGATCCCTGGGTCACGCATGAAAGCCGGCAAGGAACACCGCGTGCCGTTGTCGGCGCGGTGCGTCGAGATATTGCGCGCCATGCCCCGCAGCGGCGAGTTCGTGTTCCCCGGTCGTGACGGCATGCTCGGCGAATCGACGTTTCAGCGCTTGCTGCGAAAGCTCGATCCTCGCGATCTCACCGTGCACGGGTTCAGATCGTGCTTCATGGATTGGGCGCACGAGCGCACGGCCTTCGCCAAGGTGGTGATCGACATGGCGCTGGCGCACACGGTCGGCGACAAGGTCGAGGAGGCGTACCGGCGCGGCGACCTATTCGAGAAGCGTCGGCAGCTCATGCAGGCGTGGGCGGACTACTGCGCCTCGCCGCAGATCGAGGGCAAGGTGATCCCGATCGGGAGCGCCGCCCATGCGTGATCCCGTAGACGCAAAGATCGAGGCGGCGCGCGAGGAGGCGCGCGAACTGATCGGCTATCTGGTCCGTGGCGAGGTCGGCTCCGACGAAGACATCGCGCGGCTCAAGACCTGGAATTGGCTCTTTCGCGCGAGAGCTGGCGCGGCCGGTCCAATGCCGCAGGAGGTGTTCGACGATCTCTACCGGCGCATGGATCGTGGATTTGACAGCGCGGTGGCAAAGAAGCGCGGCCGACGCGCCAACACGACTCGCGACAGCTTCATCGCGCGTGTTGTCGCGCACCTCGTCGCAAAGTACGCGCTCGATGCCACGCGCAACGCGGCGTCGCCTCGAGCTTCGGCGTGCAGCATCGTCGCCGACATTCTTGCCGAGATCGCGCGCGATCAGAAAGAAAATGGGTTCGACATCGGCGAGAGCGCCGTCGTGCACATCTGGTCGCGGCGGGCCGCGTTTTAAACAATTCGACGAATTGTTTGGTATGACCTGAACGAAAATCAGCGTTAATAACGAGGCCGGTTCTATTAGGAAGCACCCGGCCCGTGTCCGTCGAGACCATTTTACGCAGAGAGGCGGTTCGGAGAATCTACGGCGACCCGCCGTGGCCGACATTCTACTACCGGATCAAAAACGGCGACATTCCGCGCCCCGACCTGATGTTGGGTCCGCAGACGCCGGGATGGCGCGAGAGCACCATCGCGGGCGATTTGAAGGAAAAAGCCGATCGCGGGTACGTGCAAAGCACTTCAACGCGCGCGACAGCCCAACAGCCATCGGCGACCGCAGCGAAGCGAAGGCGGGCCAGCGAACATGAAGGTGCTGAGCCTCCAGCATGACGCAAAAGAGCACGACCGCCGGGTCGGCTCCGGCGGTCGTGGTAGGTGACGCGAATCCAAGCTCGGACCGCCTACCACAACATCAGCCAAACTCCAAATTTTCGCCGAACTTCGTCAGCGGCCGCAGTAGCTTGCCGCCAGCGACGGCCGAGCGTGCTTCCAAGCTGCGCAAAGACGTTGCCAGGTTGAAGCAGGAGCTAAGCAAGGCCACCGAGCCAAAGCACGCCCGCTTCGTTGAAGCAGGAGCGGAAGGCCTCGAGGCGGCGATGGTTCGCTCGGGGCTTTACAGCATCAAAGAGATCGCTCCTGTGCGCGAGATTCGCATCCGTGCGCGGGTCAGCTTTGGGCGGCTGCTTGACAAGCTCGCTCGTGGAAAGACGGGGCCAACAATTGTCTCTCACGCTGAGAGACAATTCAAAAAAGGCATAAGGTCCAAGTGCTTAGAAATTGGCGTGCCGGAAGCGACGGCTTGGCGCGCGATCAAGCTGGGCAAGATCGACGATGCGACGCTCGATGCCTTGTTTCGGGTCTGGCACGAGACGGAGAAGGTTCTCGTCACGTTTGCGATCGCCTGGGATGCGGCGCGCTACTTCTGGACCAAGGAGAAGGTAAAGCTGGACGAGGCGCGCGTGCTGCAGCTGCAACCGCGCGTCGGGCGCTACCGCACGCTGATCATAGACCCGCCTTGGGATTACGAGTGGCTGTCGGTCGGTGGGGCTTCCAAGCCCGGCTACGCGACCATGACGCACGAGGAGCTGCTGAAGCTCGATCCGGCGAAGTTGCCCGAGGACGAGTGTCACCTGTATCTGTGGACGACGAATAACTTTCTGCTGCGCGCCGCTGATCTGATGCGCGCATGGGGTTTCGAGCCGGATTACAAGACGGTCATCACTTGGATCAAGACGGACAGGAACGGCAAACCCAAAATCGGGCTCGGGACCTACTTTCGCAACACGACCGAGCACGTGCTTTTCGGCAGCCGGGGCGGACTCGGCACCAGATGCAAGGACATTCCCACGCACTTCCTTGCCCCGGTGGGAAGGCATAGCGAGAAGCCCGAGGCGTTTTACGAGATCGTTCGGCGCGCAAGCTATCTGCCGGCGGGCGAGGCCTTTCAGCGCAAGGAGCGGAAGGGATTTGTGGGCCTCTACGTTGACGCTCCGGTCGTAACGGCACCGGCCCAGCCGCAGGGAAGCTCACCAAATCGCGAGCCTCGACGCCGCCGACGCACGCGGCAGGGGTGCGCAGCATGAGAACGATACGGCTCGGCACCGTGGAGCTCGAAGGCGGCCTGCTTCGCGACGACATCGCGGCGATCATGCGCGGCGAGGCGAAGGTGGTGATCATTTCGCAGGCCGAGGACGCGGCCCGCGAGCGTGCCGCTGTCGAATGGTTCGAAACCGGCGTCGAGCCACACGTCGAAGAATCGCCCAGTGACGACATCTCGGTCCGCCGTTGCGGCAAGGACCGCACGGCCGCCGAGCGCGCGCGCCGCTATCGCGCGCGCCGCAAGCAACGAATCGAATCGAAGGCGCAGGCGGCCGCCGGATACAGCCGCCGAAATCTCGGGCAACGCTGAGGCACTTGCGACCCGACCCTGCGACGGCGAACCCAAGCGGGCACGTAACGGTGAAAGGAGCGAGTGCGTAAGACATGGACGCGCTCGTTGGCAGCGACCGAAAAATGCTGCCGGAGACGGCGCCAAAAGCGCCGAGGCCAGATCGGCCAAGGGATAACCGAGTATCCGCGAACGATTCTCGTTCGCCCCCTCATGTCGGGACTGCGGCTCTACCACACCGCTGCGCGGTAGATGTCGCGGGGAGAAAGGGCCCCAGCTGTGTCCGCGAAAGTGGATTTGGACGATGACCGGCAACGAACCATGTGAGCTGTGCGGTATGCCGCTTTCGTCAATCGCGTTGTACGACAGCGGCGACATCGCGATGCGCTATCGATGCCGCGAGTGTCACGAGGCGTCACGACGGGGTTACCAATGCCTCGCCTGTCACGAGGCGATGGTGCTGGCGGCGGTGATGGCGGCGCGGGTGGAATCGGAGGTGCGTCAGCGTCACGGCAAAAAGCGTGACGCGAACGTGACAAGCGCCACGCCAACAGCGCCCATGCAGGTTAGCGCCCAGGAGATCGACGCGAACAGAAGCGTTCGAGGCGGATGGACGAAAGCGACGCTTGCGCAATGGGGCGTGCCCTGGCCCCCACCGCGTGGCTGGCGACGCAAGCTGATCAAGGGCGTCACGCTTGCGTCACGATAAAAGCGTGACGCGTCACGGTGCGTCACGTTCCGTCACGGCCAAAGCGTGACGCGAGGTCGATGCACGCGGCCGCATATCGATTGGCCTCAGCCGCCCATTTTAGTGCAAGAAGGCAATTGAGAAGGTCGCGAGGGAGCAACCGGCGAGCTACCTCAAGATTCTCGCTCTGCTGGTGCCCCGTAAGCACAAGGTCGAGCATAGCAATGCGATCAAGGAAATGACGGATGAGCAGATCGAGCGGTCCATCGAGGTCATCAAGGAGATTCTGGCGGCGCGGGAAGCCGGCGCGAATGCCAAGGTAATTGAGGGGGAAGCGGAAGTCGTCCCGAGCTTGCCGGCGCCCGGAAGCGGCGGCACCAAGATGCCCAAGGCCTAAGGTCAGCCTCTCCAAAAGTCCTTGAACCGGTCGGGCGCCATTTCGGTGTATCTGACCGTGTGCTGGATGTTCTTGTGCCCGAGGTAGTGCTG
>Ga0306920_100005542_pt1 | contig 16342 bp, 16 predicted proteins | sample flu12Cox44000170_FD_204666 | JGI IMG/M metagenome (GOLD analysis project Ga0306920, IMG submission 204666) | Lab enrichment of tropical soil microbial communities from Luquillo Experimental Forest, Puerto Rico - flux4day.12C.oxic.44.000.170 (v2)... | ecosystem: Environmental > Terrestrial >... | reverse complement strand
CGGCGGCGGCGGTAGAGCTGAGCCTCGGCCGCGTCGGGCTCGTGCGACCCGGCGGGCGCGTGGTGCTGACGGGGCTCCCGCACGAGCCAGCCTCCGTCGACTTCTTCTGGGTCGTGCGCCGGGAGATCGACGTGCTCGGGTCGATGATCTACCAGGACGAGTTCGGAGAGGCGGTGCGTCTTCTGGCCCAGGACGCTCTCGAGGTCGGCCAGCTCCTCACGCACCGGTTCCCGCTCGACGCCATCGACGCCGCCCTCGCCGCCCATCGCGACCCCGCCGCGATCAAGGTGGCCGTCTTCCCGGGGGCTCCGTCGTGATCGCGGGGCGGTCGGGCGCCGCCGGCGTGAGCCGCCGGCGGGCCGATCCGGTCTCCAGAGAGACGGGGCCGGGGATCGAGACGCTCACCCGCCCGTCGACCGAGGAGGAGGCCGCCCAGGGCGTCGCGCTGTCGCCGCCCTGGATGACCATTCTGTGGAACTGCGACTGCCACACCTTCGAGCAGGTGGCCAACCAGTTGGTCAAGGCCATCGGCTGCTCGTACGAGGAGGGGATGGCGATCGCCGACCGGGTCCACAACGACGGCAAGGCGGTGGTGCGGGTCGGACCCCGGACGGAGTGCGAGCGCGTGGCTGGCATCCTCGCCGCCATCGGTCTCCGGGTGACCGTGGCCGAGGCCTGATGACGGACTCGCCCCCCCGAGGCGCGTCGCGCGCCTGACACCCGACACCGAAGAGGGACGCCGAACGCCCAAAGGGGGGCGAATGACGTGACCGGCCTAGCCGTCGAAGCCGGCATGACCGTCCCGGGGCGCCCCCGCCGCCGATCCGGGCCAGAAGAGCGGAAGCCAGGGCGCCACCTGATCGGGCTCGTCGTCGGCCTTGGGATGCTCGGGGCCGCCGCCAGCTGCTCGATGCCCGCGGGGACGGTCGGTGAGTCCCCCCGGGCGGACGCGGCCGCGCCCGCCCCGGCACCCAGCGGGGCGCTCAGCCCGGCGGACGACGCCAGCATCGTTCACGTGCTGAACCGGATCGGCTACGGGCCGCGGCCCGGTGACGTCGCGCGCGTGCGCGCGACAGGGCTCGAGACGTACATCGAGCGCCAGCTCGACCCCGAGCGCTACGGGCTCCCCGGCGCCGACGGACAGCTGTCCACGCTCCGGAGCCTTCGAGCCTCGATCGCCGAGCTTCACCGGGAGTACCCGCAACTGGACGCCGCCACCCGGGCGCGGCTCGAGGCCGGCCAGATGACGCCCGAGGCCTACCGCCAGCTGGTCCCGGCCGAGAGGCGGCCGGCCCGCATCCTCGTCGAGCTTCAGGCGGCTCACATGGTGCGGGCGGTGGGGAGCGAGCGGCAGCTCGAAGAGATCATGGTCGATTTCTGGCTGAACCACTTTAACGTCTACGCGCAGAAGGGCCAGGTTCGCTGGTACGTGACGGCCTTCGAGCGTGACGTCCTCCGGCCCCACGCGCTCGGGAAGTTCCGCGACCTCGTCCTGGCCACCGCTCGCCACCCGGCCATGCTCTTCTACCTCGACAACTGGCTGAGCACCCGTTCGGACTTCGTGATTCGCGCCGGACCCCAGAAGGGACGCAAGGCCGGCCTCAACGAGAACTACGCCCGCGAGCTGATGGAGCTCCACACGCTCGGTGTCGACGGCGGCTACACGCAGGAGGACGTGCGCGAGGTCGCACGGGCCTTCACGGGCTGGACGATCGAGCGCCCCCAGCAGGAGGCGCGGTTCGTGTTCCGGTCGGTGACGCACGATCCGGGGAACAAGGTCGTCTTGGGTCAGCCTCTAGTCGGATGGGGCGGCGAGGCGGAGGGCGTCCAGGTCATTGACCGGCTCACCCGCCATCCCTCCACCGCGCGTTTCCTGGCGACCAAGCTCGTGCGGCGCTTCGTCGCAGACGATCCGCCGGCTGGGCTGGTGGCGCGTGTGGCCGACGTCTATCGGGTGACCGACGGTGACGTCCGGGCGATGCTCCGGACGATCTTCGCCGCCCCGGAGTTCCTGGCGCCGGAGACCCGGCAGGCGAAGACCAAGAAGCCCTCGGAGTTCGTGGCAAGCGCGGTGCGGGCGCTGGGAGGGACGGTCGACATCCGGGGCGGCTCCGAGCTGGCGGGGGCCTCGGCGCGGATGGGCGAGGCGCTCTACGAGGCGCAGCCGCCCACGGGGTACCCCGACCGCAGCGACGCCTGGGTTAGCGCGGGAGCGCTCCTGGCCCGGATGAACTTCGCCCTCGGTCTGGCCAGCCGGCGCATCCCGGGCATCACCGTCGATCCCGATGCCCTCGTGACCGACGTGGATCGACGCGTTCCGTCGGCGGTGCTCGACCGACTCGTCGCGGCGATCCTGCCCCAGCAGGTCAGCCCGGAAACCCGGGCGGTTCTGGAGGCGCAGCTGGGGACGCCCGAGATCACGCGGCTCACCTCCGACGATCGGACCCCGGCCGACACCGATGTGGCCAAGCTCGTCGCCCTGGTCGTGGGCTCCCCAGAGTTCCAGCGGCGATGAGACGACGGGCGATCCCGGACCCGGCTGGGCGGCGCGCCTTCGTGAAGGGGTGCGCGTGTGCCCTGGTGGGACTCGCGTCCGTTCCCCGGTTCCTGGTGCGCGCGGCCGCCGCGACGGGAACGACCGCCCGGGGTCGCGCCAAGGTCCTGGTCGCGGTCTTCCAGCGCGGGGCAGTGGATGGCCTGTCGATGGTCGCCCCGCACGGGGACCCTGCCTACGCGGTGGCCCGCCCGGGGATCGCGCTCGGCCCACCCCGACGGGGGGACAGCGAGACGGCGCGGGACCTGAACGGGTTCTTCGCCCTCCATCCCGCCCTCGCCCCGCTCGGACCGCTGTGGGAGAGCCGGGCGCTGGCCGTGGTGCACGCCTGCGGCTCGCCCAACACGACCCGCTCACATTTCGACGCCCAGGACTACATGGAGAGCGGCACGCCCGGCGTGAAGAGCACGCCGGACGGCTGGCTCGCCCGCGCCGTCCAGGGTCTCCCGGGCGAGCCATCGCCCCTCCGTGCGGTGGCGCTCACCCCGTCGCTGCCCCGGAGCCTCGCCGGGCACGCGGGTGCCATCGCCACGCCGAGTCTCGCCGAGCTCGACCTAGGAGGCGGTCCGTCCGCGGCGGAGGTGCGCCAGGGGTTCGAAGCGCTCTACGCCCAGAGCGTCCAGAGCCTGCTCCAGGGGTCGGGACGCGACACGTTCGAGGCCGTCCACCTCTTGGAGCGAGCCCAGGCCGTGCGGGCCCCGGTCGCCAACGGGGCCGAGTACCCGCGCGGCCGCTTCGGCGAGTCGTTGCGTCAGATCGCCCAGTTGATCCGGGCCGAGATTGGGCTCGAGGTGGCCTTCACCGACGGGGGGGGCTGGGACACACACGTGGCCCAGGGGAACGAGCGAGGCCAGCTCGCCAACCGCCTGCGCGAGTTCGGCCAGGGTCTGGCCGCTTTCGCCCAGGATCTCGGCGACCGGATGGCCGACGTCGTGATCCTCACGATGTCCGAGTTCGGTCGGACGGTGGCCGAGAACGGCAACGGCGGGACGGATCACGGCCACGGGACGGCGATGCTCGTGCTCGGCGGTGGAGTCCGAGGGGGTCGGGTCTACGGGCGGTGGCCGGGCCTGGGCGCCGGCCAGCTCCACGAGGGTCGCGATCTCGCGGTCACGACCGACTTCCGGACTCTCTTCGCCGAGGTCGCTCAGCGCCACCTGGGCGTCGAAGAGGGCCTCCCGCTCTTTCCCGGCTGGAGCGGGGCGGGAAGGTCACTAGGGCTGTTCGCCTGACGCGGGCGTTCCGGCCTGCGCGCCGCGCGCTTCGCACCTCAGCGGCGGCTGGCTGACGTAGACGGAGCCTCCGGCCTGACCGGGGTGTCGCGCGGGTGGCGCACGGTGACCACGGTCTTGATCCCGCCCCGGACGTTCCAGTCGCCCACGACCTCCATCCGCCGAGGGGCGAGCGTCGTCACCAGGTCGTCGAGGATGCGGTTGGTGACGTCCTCGTGGAACGCGCCCTCGTCACGGTAGGACCACATGTAGAGCTTGAGCGATCGAAGCTCGACCAGCCACTCGTCCGGGACGTACCGGATCCGGATCGTGGCGAAGTCGGGCTGGCCCGTGATCGGGCAGACGCAGGTGAACTCGGGGAGCACGTGATCCACCTCGTAGTCCCGGCCGGGGTGAGGATTGGGGACGCGTTCGAGGAGCTTCTGGGGGCGAGTCGGCACGCGCCTCATTCTAGCATCCGGGCGGCACCAGCCCGGTCCCAGACCCGCCGTCGCACGTCGTCTAGCGCGCCGGCCGGGACCTGTTCGACCACGAGGACGGCACGCCCGCGTCGCTCGATTGCGAGGACCCGATCCTGGACGCGCCAGGTCGGGAGGTCACGCTCGCCCGCGAGGGGCGGGACCCCACGCTTTTGGCCGAGGACCCGGCCGTACGCCCGGGCGAACGCCCCGGCCGCGGCCTCCGATTCCCACACGCTCAGAGCGACGAGCGACTGGACGCCCGCCGCTTCCCAGATCGCGTAGCGGTCGCCGCGCCAGCCCGAGGCTGCCTCACTGGCCCCGCTCCCGACGTACTCCGCCAGGACCTCGCGCAGGCCGAACTCGCCGGCGTCGTCCTCGATCACCCGCCGCGCGCCCGAGAGGACGTCGGCCAGGTCGGGCAGGGGAACGGCCACCGGGTCGACGCGCCTGTCGAGGTAGCGCTCAGGGTGGAGGATCTGGGCCGTGGAGCGCGGCGGGTCGCGATAGACGGTGGAGAGCCGGCTCCACGGCGCGCGGCGCCGGAGCTGGTGGACCAGACCGAGGCCCTCGGCGTACGGGAAGGTGAGCATGGCCCGGACGAAGCGCGGAGCGCGAGAGAGGAAGGGGCCGGTGGCCGACGTGGCGATCGCCCGCTGCCGAGCGGCCACGTCGGGCAGGGCAGCCAGGCTCTGGCCCTGCCGCCGGAGCGCCAGCTCGAGCGTCAGGGCGACTGCCTCGCCCTCGACGAGGGCCTGGCGAGCCAGGGTCTCGTCGCTGCGGCCCGGGGGACTGGCCAGGAACGTCTCGAGGTCGATCTGGCGATCCTGGAGCGCGTGGACCAGCTCGTGGGCCAGCGCCTCCTTCTGCTCCTCCGGGCCGAGCCAGCTCGCCAGGAGGATGAGCTTGCTCACCGGGTCGTAGTACGCGGCGGCCTGCTCGACGACGAGGTCGGTGATGAACGCCGTGAGGTCGAATCCCGCCGGCACCAGCCCCCACGCCACCAGGGCCGCCCGCTCTCCCTCCAGGCGCGCGGGTGAGTACTTTCGGGCCAACTCCCGCTCGACGAAGCGACGTCGCTCTTCCCGCGTCCTGATGGTCAGGGGAGGCGCGGGACCGGGAGCGGCCACGCCCCGGAGATCGGCCAGCTCGCGGAAGAGCCGCGCCGCCTCCGCCCTCAGCTCCCGGGAGACCAGGGCCTGGGCCGTGACCGCCGGTGCGAGGGGCTCGGCGCCGAGCCCCAACAGCACGGCCAAGGCCGAGGCCGCCAGTCGGCTGGTCACCGAGCGCAGGGAGGGTCCTCCACCACCGACGGCCGCCCCGCGGCCGACGGGGCCACGAGCCCGTCGCGGAAGAGGCTGGCCACCGCGATCCCGGCGGCGACCAGGAGGGCAGCCAGCCCGAGCGTCCAGCCGATCGGTTCGCCGAGGACGGCCGCGGTCGCGACGACCCCGAAGAGCGGGGTGGTGAGGGCGAAGGCCGCCAGGCTGGACGGCCGGTAACGCTTGAGGAGCCCCATGCTGGCGATGAAGTTGAAGCCCGCGATGACCACCCCCTGGTACAGGAGCGAGGCGGCGAGACGCCCGGTCCAGCGGAGCGGCGAGGATTCGAAGACCCACGAGAGCAGGACAAAGAGCGGCGTGCCGATGAGGACCTGGGAGCAGAGGGGCTTCACCGGGTGGATGAACTGGAGCTGACGGTTGAGGAGGACCTGGCGGAGCCCCAAGAGGAGGGCGCTGGCGGACAGGACGAGATCGCCCGCGAGCACGGTCGGCCCGACCGAGCCCGGCGCCAGCAACTCCCGCGAGAAGAGGATGAGCACGCCGGCGTAGCCCAGGAGGACGCCGCCGACCTTGGGCCACGTCAGCCGGTCGCCGGGGACGAGGAAGTGGGCCAGGAGGACGATGTGGACCGGATAGACGTTTAGGAGGACGGCGGCGTGCCCCGCCGTCGAGAGCCACGTCCCCACGTTCAACAGCCCGAGCTGCGCGGTGAAGAGGAGACCGAGCCCGAGGAGGGGCCAGCCCTCGCCCGGGCCGAGTCGGAACGGCGCGCCGGTCCACCAGCCCCAGAGGACGACGCAGGCGCCGCCGAGGACGAAGCGCAGCCAGGCGAGGGCGAGTGGCGGCGCGTCGGCGACGCCGATCTTGACGGCCACCGTGTTGCCGCCCCACAGCGCGGAGAGGAGGAGCACGAGCCCGATCGCGCCGGCATCCAGATCGCGGGGCCGACTCGCGGCGGTCACGTGCCTGATGCTAGCGTCCGCACCGTTTGGCCGTCAAAATGCGGGTGGTACACTCCTGGATCGTGAAGATCGGGATCATCGGCTTCCCCGGCAGCGGCAAAACCACACTCTTCAATCTCCTGACGGGGGCCCAGGCCGCCGTGTCCCGATCGACGGCGCGGGGCGCCCTCAACGTGGGCGTGGCCCGGGTTCCCGACGAGCGGGTCGCCCGCCTGGTGCCTCTCTTCGAGCCGCGGAAGACCGTCTACGCCACCGTGGAGGTGGTCGACCTGGGAGGCTTCGCCCGGGGCGAGCGCGCAGGCCTCGACGTCGGCGACCTTCGGAACGCCGACGCCCTCCTGCACGTCGTGCGCGCCTTCCCTTGGGCGGCGCTCGGCGAGCCCCCCGAGCCGAGCCGCGAGGTCCAAGCGCTCGAGGAGGAGCTGGTTCTCGGCGACCTCGAGGTGGTCGAGCGCCGGCTCGACCGGCTTGGCCCGGGCCTCAAGCGGAAACCGACGGACGCCGAGCTCCGCGAGCGGGAGGTGCTGGGCCGGGTGAAGGAGCCGCTGGCCGATGGCCTGCCGCTCCGGGCCCAGGCGCTCTCGGGGGACGAGTCGCGGCTTCTCCGCGGGTATCGGTTCCTGTCCCTCAAGCCTGTCCTGCACTGCCTGAACCTGGCTGAGGCGGACGTGGGGGCCCGTGAGGCACGGCTCGCGACCCTGGCGGCTCACGCCGCCAAGCCGGCGACGGCGATCGGCTGGGTGTCGGCGGCGGTCGAGGGCGAGATCGCCGCCCTCCGCGAGGAGGAGCAGCGGGGCTTCCTCGAGGCTCTCCGTCTGCCGGAGCCCGCTCTCCACCGCGTGATCCGCGACGCCTACGCGCTCCTCGGCCTGGCGAGCTTCTTCACGGTGGGCGAGGACGAGGTCCGGGCCTGGACGATCCGCGCCGGGGCGCCGGCCGTGGAAGCCGCGGCAGTGATCCACTCCGACATCGCGCGCGGCTTCATCCGCGCCGAGGTCATCGGCTGGTCGGAGCTGCTCGACGCCGGCTCGCTGGTCGAAGCGCGGAAGCGGGGAACGCTCCGCCTCGAGGGCAAGGACTACCCCGTGAAGGACGGGGAGGTCTGCCACTTCCGCTTCAGCGTCGGGCGGTAGCTCAGCTCCGGGGGAAGTTCATCGCCTCGACGAAGACGTCCTGGAAGTCGGGGTGGGCAGCGAGGGAGACGTGTCCGATCGAGCGAGCCAGCCGGTGGGCTCGCGCGCGCTCCGGTTCGGAGACCAGGGCGAGCTGGGCGCCAACGGCCGCGGCGTTGCCCACGTAGCGGATGCGCTCGGGCGGCAGGGCGGGGATGAGGCCGATGCGGAGGGCGCTGGTGATCGAAAGGTAGTTCCCGAAGCCCCCGGCCAGCATCAGCTCGGCGAGGCGCGCGTCGGAGACGCCCTGCACGCGCTGGAGCATGCGGATCCCGCTCGCGATGGCCCCCTTGGCGAGCTGCACCTGGCGGACGTCCTCCTGGGTCAGGACGATCTCCGGCGCAGCCTCCCGTCGCCCCACCAGGACGAGGACGCGCGCCTCGCCCCGCATCTCGAGCCGCTCCCCGAGGGCTCGGGGCAGCCGACCTCGGGCCTCGACCTGGAGGAGCCCCGTCCAGTCAAGGAGGCCTGCGTCGAGGGCCGCGGCCACCGCGTCCACCAGGCCAGAGCCGCAGATCCCCTGGGCCGGTCCGTCGCCGATCACGTGGCAGCGCAGATCCCCGTCCTCCAGCCAGACGCGGTCGATCGCCCCAACGGCGCCCCGCATCCCGTGGCGGATCTGGCCCCCCTCGAGGGCGGGGCCCGCCGGCGCCGAGCAGGCCAGCAGGCGCTCGCGCGTGCCCATGACCACTTCGCCGTTGGTCCCGATGTCGACCAACGCCCGCACAACCAGGCTCTCGTCGAGCCGCGTCGCGAGGGCGGCTGCCACCGCATCGGCGCCGACGAAGCCGGCCACGATCGGGAGGAAGCACACCCGGGCCTCGGGGTTGACCTTCAGGCGAAGCGCGCGGGCAGGCACGACGACGGCGTGGCGCAGGACGGCGGTATAGGGGGCCAGGCCAACGTGGGTCGGATCGATGCCGAGAAGGAGGTGGTGCATCACGGTGTTGCCGACGACGGTGACCTTGTAGACCCACTGGGGGAGGACTCCCGCCCGCTCGAGCAGCTCGTCGATCTGCTCGTTGAGGAGCCCGACGATCCGGGACTGGAGCCTCCGGAGGTTGGCCGGGTTCCACTGGGCAAAGGCGATCCGCGACATCAGATCGCCCCCGAAGGTCGCCTGCGGGTTGAGGCTGGCCACCGACGCCATGACCTCGCCCGAGGAGAGCTCGAGGAGGCTCGTCACGACGCTCGTCGTGCCCACGTCCACAGCCAAGCCGAAGGCCATGGACACGGTCTCGCCGCGCTCGACGGCCAGGGGGCACCCGTCGAAGGTCACCACCGTGACCTCGCCCTTCGCGTCGCGAAGGAGGCCCGGCAGCGAGCGCACCAGCTCGAGCGAGACGTCCTCCACCCGGATGTCGGCCGCCCGGGCGAGGGCCTCCGCGTCCGAGGTGAGCGCGCTCTCCGCGGCCGGCAGCTCCACGTGGATCGCGCGCTTGCGCACGCCGGAGTCCATCACGACGCCGGCGCGGGCGACAGCGTCGACGGGCGGGCCGAGGATCTGGAAGGCCCGCTCGTCCAGTGGCGACGCGACCTGCACGGAGGCCGCCTCGCTCACCGTCGCTTGACAGGCGAGCCGATAGCCCTCGCGGACCAGGTCGTCCCCGAGCTGGAGCTGGTCGTTGATGGACGGCGGCGGGACCGGGCCGGCCACGAACTTCACCCGGCACGACGTGCACCGGCCGCGCCCGCCGCAGGTCGAGGTGACCTCGATTCCGTGGGCCTGCGCGGCGCGGAGCAGCGAGAGGCTCGGCTCGACCGCGATGGTGCGCCGGTCCGGCAGGAACGTGACGGGCACCGTCACCACGCGGCCATTCTAGCAAAGCTGCTATGATCGAGCCGCGAGGAGGCCCGTTCATGGATCGAGCAGAGCTGGAGCGCCTGGCGCGGGAGTGTCTGGCCCGGATCCCGATGCCGCCGGCCGACTGGGCGGAGCTCGTGCCGCAGATCGAGCGAATGTGCGCCATCGTCGCCGAGCTGGAGGGCTTCCCGTTCGACGACGCCGAGCCCGCGCCGACGTTCGCCCCTGACCGCGGGGCGCCGGAGGGCGCCGCGCCGCCCGCGCTCTCCCGATGAGGGGATCGAGCGGGTCACCTCTCCACTGGCAGAGCGCGACCGAGCTGGCCCGCGCCGTCGCCGGACGAGATGTGTCGCCCGTCGAGGTGGTGACGGCCCATCTGGAGCGTATCCACACCCTCGACGGCCGGCTCCGCGCCTTCCTGGCCGTGTTCGCCGACGAGGCTCTGGCCGAGGCGAAGCGGGCCGAGGCCGCGGTGATGGCTGGCCGGCCGCTCGGCCTCCTCCACGGCGTCCCCGTCGCCGTCAAGGACCTGTTCGCCGTGAAGGGAACCCCCACGACCGGCGGCTCGCGGTTCCTGACCACCCCCGCTCCGGCCGACTCGAGGGTCGTGGCCCGGCTGCGCGCCGCCGGGGCGATCCTCCTCGGCAAGCTGAACCTCCATGAGTTCGCCTTCGGGCCGGAGGGGATCAACGCCCACCACGGGACGTCGTGGAACCCATGGGACGGGGGCACTCACCGGATGCCCGGGGGATCCTCGTCGGGCTCCGGAGTGGCGGTAGCGGCGGGACTCGCTCCGGTCGGGATGGGCTCCGACACCGGCGGCTCGATCCGCATCCCCGCGGCCTGCTGCGGGACGGTCGGGCTCAAGCCGACGTACGGGCGAGTGAGCCGGGTGGGGGTCCTCCCACTCTCGTGGAGTCTCGACCACGTGGGTCCCCTCACGCGCACCGCGGCGGACGCCGCGCGGGTCCTCGCCGCCACCGCCGGCCACGACCCTCGTGATCCGTCGTCGAGCCCGGCCGCGGTCGCGGACTACGTCGCGACCGTCGGTCGGCCGGTCCGGGGGCTTCGCGTGGGCCTCTTGCGCGAGTACGTTGACCTGGCCGACCCCGTCGTGCAGGGGCCGGTCGTCGCGGCCGCGCGCGAGCTGGAGCGGCTGGGCTCGGTGGTCCGCGAGGTGACGCTCCCGCTCGCCCGCTTCGCTGGCCCCGTCAGCCTCGCGATCTTGGGGCCGGAGGCCTTTGCGTATCACGAGCCGCTCCTCAGGCGGCACGCGGCCGACTACCAGCCCGACGTCCGGCAGCGGCTGGCCGTGGGGCGCTTCGTCGGGGCGACGGAGTACGTGCAAGGTCAGCGGGCCCGCAGCCGGCTGTGCGACGAGGTGAACGCCGCGCTCCGCGCCGTGGACTGTCTCCTCACGCCCACGCTGCCGATCGTGGCGCCCCCCCTCAGGGTCACGGAGGTCAGGATCGGCGAGCGGCAGGATACGCCCCGGAGTGCCCTGACCCTCTTCACGCGTCTCTTCAACGTGACGGGCCACCCGGTGGTCGCCGTGCCGTGCGGGTTCGCGGCCGAGGGGCTCCCGGTGTCGATCCAACTGGTCGGCCGTCCGTTCGACGAGGCGACGATCCTCCAGCTCGCCCAGGCCTACCAGGACGCGACCGACTGGCACACGCGGCGTCCACCCGCGGCTCCCTGATCCGGCCGGCGCGGAACGGGGCAGGCGCCCTCGACGATGCGGGCGTGACGGCGCGACCGTCGTCAGGAGACTCCCGGGAGGGGGAGCCTCCCATCGGCGCGGGCATGCGGGAGCGTCGGGGCGACACCCCGGCTGACCCGCGAGCGGGGCGCCTCGGCGATGGCAGGCCGACCGTCCCCGACGACGCGGTCGCGCTCCCCGTCGAGGACTGGCTCGATCTCCACGCCTTCCGACCGCAGGAGGTGGCGGAGGTCGTAGCCGCGTACATCGAAGTCGCCCGCGAGGCCGGCTTTGCCGAGGTCCGCATCGTCCACGGACGCGGTCACGGCGTGCTGCGCGAGACGGTTCGTCGGGTTCTCGCTCGATCTCCGCGCGTCCTCGGGTTCTCCGACGCCCCACCCGAGCGGGGCGGCTGGGGCGCGACGGTCGTCCGTCTCGCATGAGGGCGGCCCTGCTGGCCCTCGTTCTCGCGGTCGTGCTGGCGTTGAGCGCCTTGAACTTGGCGCTCGGGGCGGGCTGGCTGATCGCCCTCGCCGGCATCGGGGCGGCGCGGCGGCGGGTCCGCCTGGCTCCCTTCCTGGTCCTCGGACTGGTGGCCGGCCTTGGTATGGTCGGACGCCCTCGCGGCTGGCTCGATCCGCCGCCGGCGGCGAGCTACGAGCAAGACGAGCTGGACTGGCTCCGACGTCTCACGGCGAGGACGGCGAGCCCGGCCCCCGATGCCCGCCTGACGCTCGCCAACCGCCTGGCGGCGCTGCAGGACGAGGAGCGCCTGACCGTGCCCACCGAGGTCGAGCGCCGCGCCGGCGCCGCCGTCACGCTGGCCCGGGCGGCGGCGGCGGTCCGCGGGCGGGCGCCGGGCGAGGTGGCGACCCTCGAGGCGGCCGTTCGTCGGCTGGCCTTCACCCTGACCTCCCCCGAGTTTCGGGACCTCGACGCCAGAAAGGCGCAGGGGGAGCGGCTCCTCGCCGAGCTGAACCGCCGGCTCTCGCTGGCCGCTGACGGGGCCGAACTGGCGGCCATCAGCCGTGCGCTGGACCCGGTCGCCCTGGCGCCCGTCAGCCTCCGGGCGGTTCGCGAAGACCTTGCTCGCGTCGAGACCGCGTCACGGGCGCTCATCCAGGCCCTCGGGGGTGGGAGCGTGACCGCCGTGTCCACGACGACCGTGGGGCTCGACGACGCGGGGGATCAGGCCGCCACCGAGACCCGCTACCGGCTCGAGGTGGCGCCGCCGACCCTGATCGTGCGGCTCGATCTCGAGGCGCTCGGCGGGCCGAGCGGCCGCGGCTCCCGAGCCGGCCGGCTCCACGTCGAGGTGGACGGCCGGCCCGCGGTCCCGGTGGCGGCTCTGCGAGACGTGGTCCTCGATCCAGGCGTCACGCGGCTCGACCTCGTGGACCAGTTCCGCGGCCCAGCGACCTTCGCGCCGATCCGGGCCCCGCTCCGGCGCGTCGCGTTCGGTCGCGTCGACCTTGGACTCTGGGGGCTTTGGAAGCTCGGTGAGCCCTGGGGGCTCGGGGCACCCGCGCCGGCGACGCCGACGGGGCAAGCCGGGAGCCCGGGGCTGGAGGATCGCCCGGAGGCCTGGCCCAGGTGGTGGGCCCGGTCCAGTCCTCTTCTCGTGGGCCTGCGTCTGGCTGCACTCGCCGCCGAGGCTGTCCTCGCGGTGGACCTGCCCCCGCCGCGGCTGACCGAGGTCTCCGTGCCGCCTCGATCGCTCTTCTGGGTCGGCGCCCCGGGGGTTGTGACGCGAACCGGTGGGGCGGACGTCTGGCGGCCGGTTCCGACGGAGCCGAGCCGTGGGGATCTTCCGCAGCCGGGGGCCGCCTTTCCGCTCCCCGTCGAGGTGGTGGCGCGAAGCCGCCTCTTGCGTAGTCGAGCGTTCGCCTCACTCGCGCCGTACCTCTACCGACCGAACCTTGCGTCGACTCTGGCCCTGGGCGGACTGGCGGCGCTGACGCTCGTCCTCGCCGGGCGGCGAGGCCGCAGAGGCGAGGCGTCGGCGTGACCGGTCGGGCCTAAACCGTCAACGGGAGGGCAATCATGCGTCTGTCAGTCGCCGAGGTCGAGACGCTGATAGCGGCACGACCGGACGCGACGCTCGAGGCGGCGTTGGAGGTGTTCGAGGTGTTCGCCTCGGGATCGCTGACCGACGAGGTCTACGTGCTGGAGGACGTGGGGGGCAAGCGGATCGCCATTGCCCCGCGGGCGATTAAGGAGCGCTATCGGGCGCCGTCGAGGTAGACGGAGGCTCGGCGAGCCAGTACCGAAAATCGCAGAATGCCGCGCCTTCCATGATGGTCTGGGTGCGCGTCAGCTTCATGGCGGGGTTGAATCCCTCGCCGAGCGCGAAGTCCCGGTTGCAGGAGAGCAGGGCGCCCAGCTCGGGGATCCCCAGTGCCCGGTACATCTCGGCGTAGCGGCAGCGGGTCACGTTGAACTGGTAGCTCCGGTCCGTCTCCTCGAGCACCTGGATCTCGAGAGAGCCGCTCCGGGTCCAGGGCTCCTTGGCGGCGGCGAAGGTGCGGAGGTCGTGGCCGCCGCGACGCTCGGCCAGCTCCTTGCCCTGCTGGCGCGCGATCTCCACGACGACCCGGCGAGCGACGGCCAGGACGCGCTCCCGGCCGAACTCGGCGGCGAAGGCCTCGAGCAGCGGGGCGACGATGCGGGCCTCGATCTCCCGCCGACGAAGCACGCCGACCTCGTTCAGGTCGGCGCTCGGGGGTGTGCTCTCGGCCACGGCTTGGCGGTCAGGCGCCCGGGGCGCTCGGGGTCTGGCCGCGAGTGGCCTCGACGAGCTGCTTGCGGAGGAAGTCCTCGGCGAGCGGCGTCAGGTCGAACTCGCGGGACGCGCGGCCGATGAGCTGGCTCCGGCTCGCGTGCGGCTGCTCGGCGAGCCGGGCGACGATCCAGTCGAGAGCTTGCTTGATCTTGGGCTCTCCGAGGCTCATGGCTCCTCCACCATACGCTCGATCGAATCGCCGTGCCAGCCGAGCGCCTGGGGCAGGGCCCAGAGGCTCGGGAGGACGAGGTCGGCGGCGCCGAAGTCCTCGTGCTCGCCGGCTCGCCCCGGCACGGCTGCGACGCTCATTCCGGCGGCGCGCGCCGCCCGTACGCCCGAGCGCGAGTGCTCGACGGCGAGGCAGTCCTCCGGTGGCAGGCCGAGGCGGCGGGCGATCATCAGGAGGGCGTCGGGGGCGGGCTTCACCCGCGGTATCTCCTCGCCCGACAGGATCGCGTCGAAGGCGTCGACCATGCCCGTGGTTTCCATGGCGGCGCGCACGACCGGTCTGGCTGCTGTCGTGACGAGGCCGAGCCGGGCGCCGTATCGACGGAGGTGACGGGGGATCACGGGTACGCCGGGGAAGGGCTGCCCCTCCTCGCGGATGAGGCGGGCGAGATGGGCCCGGGCGGCATCCACGAGGGTGGCGGTCGGCACGTCGAGGTCGAGCAGGATCCGAAGGACGCGCAGCACATCGGCATCCATGGCGTCGGCGAACGCCTGGCTGTCGGTGGGCGTGTACGAGGGGCCTTTCGCTCCGAGGGCCAACTGCGTAGCCCGCAGCCGGAGCAGCGCCGAGTCGACGAGCACGCCGTCCAGATCGAACAGGATCGCTGTCGGAGTCATGAGGTCGGGTGCTTCGGCCGCCGCGGAACCGGAATCGCGCCCACCCTCGTGAGCGCTCGCCCAGTGGGCCGGGCCTGGCCTTCGAAGCCTCACCACTCTACAGGCGGCTCGAGCGAAGCCCCGCCAAATTTGTTCCCGTCGCTGGGGGACCGGGTCAAGGGAGAACCGAAAAGCCATTTCGTGCCAGACTGGGCTATGCCTCGGCCGGCGGGGGAAGCATTCCGGGATATCCCCCTCGATCGAGCGAGCGACGTGCCGCTCTCCGTGCAGATCAGGCGTCACGTCGAGCGGTTGATCGCGGACGGCGTGCTGGTCCCAGAGGCCAAGCTCCCGGCGACCCGGGACCTGGCGCGTGCGCTTCGCTTGAATCGTGCGACGGTGGCGGTCGCCTACGACGCCCTGGTCGCCGAGGGCTGGGCGCACGCCCACGTGGGCCAGGGCACGTTCGTGGCCAATCGAAGGGCGCCGCCGCCAAGCCCGCCCGAGCGGACGCCCGCCGTGCCGCTCCAGTGGGATGGGGCTCTGTCGCGAGCCGCCCGCCGACTCTTGGACGAGGCCCGGCGCCGGCAGGGCACCGAGGTCACCGGGAACCCCGGGGTGATCTCGTTCCTGGGGGCGAGTCCCGATCCCACGCTCTTCCCCACGGAAGAGTTTCGCCGGGCCCTCAACCACGTCATCAAGCGCGAGGGGGGGGCGCTTCTCGAGTACCACCCGGTCGCCGGCTACGTCCCCTTGCGCCGCCACCTGACCGCCTGGCTCGGCCGACACGGCATCGAGGCCCGCGAGGAGGAGGTGCTCGTCGTCAACGGCTCCCAGCAGGGTCTGGACCTGATCGCCCGAGCGCTGATCGACCCGGGCGACGCGGTCCTCGTCGAGGAACCGACGTACCCGGGGGCCCTCCAGGCGTTCGCCGCCGCGCAGGCGCGCCTGGTCCCGGTGTCGATGGGGCCCGAGGGGCTGAGGGTCGACCTCCTGCCGGCGCTGGTCGACCAGCACCACCCGAAGCTCCTCTACTGCCAGCCGAGCGGCCACAACCCAACCGGCGTGTCGCTCCCGCCGGCGACCCGTCTGGCCTTGCTCGAGATCGCGAGGCGGAGCCGCCTCGCGGTCGTGGAGGATGGGTTCGGGGCACCCGACGAGGGGGCCGGGGCGACGACGCCGCTCCGGGCTCTGGACCGCCACGGTCTGGTGATCCACCTGGGGACGCTCTCGAAGATCCTGTTCCCGGGCCTTCGCGTGGGCTGGATGGTCGCGCCTCCCGCTCTGGTCGCCCCGATCCTCCGGATCAAGCAGCTGGCAGACCTGAACACCGGCGCCCTGCTCCAGGCCGCCGTGTTCCGGTTCTGCCAGGGACGGCGACTCGAGCGTCAGGCTCGCCTGATCCGGGCGGAGTACGGCCGCCGCCGGGCCGCGCTCCTGTCGGGGCTCGAGCGGGAGCTGCCTTCCGGGTCGACGTGGACTGTTCCCGACGAGAACGCCTTCTCGCTGCTCGTCTCCCTGCCCGAGGGGCTCGACGCCGTCGACCTCCTGCCGAGGGCGCTCGAGCGAGG
>Ga0306920_100005540_pt1 | contig 16345 bp, 12 predicted proteins | sample flu12Cox44000170_FD_204666 | JGI IMG/M metagenome (GOLD analysis project Ga0306920, IMG submission 204666) | Lab enrichment of tropical soil microbial communities from Luquillo Experimental Forest, Puerto Rico - flux4day.12C.oxic.44.000.170 (v2)... | ecosystem: Environmental > Terrestrial >... | reverse complement strand
GATCCCAAGAACCCGAAAACCAGGCCCCCTTAAGTTCCTGGCATTGCGTTCAAGCGACATGGATGCCACATCCACGCCGTTAGGTCCGTGGTGTGGGCCGTTAGGTCCGTGGTGTGGGTCGCTCGGGCTTTGGCGTGGGCCGCTCGGGCTTGGCGTGGGTCGCTCGGGCTTGGCGTGGGCCGCTCGGGCTTTGGCGTGGGCCGCTCGGGCTTGGTGGGGTCGCTCGGGGCCTGGTACGGGCGGTGCCGGAGTGATGGAAGTGCTCTCGGGCCCGCGCGGCGGCCCACCGCGAACTCGCAAGCCGACGGGAACAAGCGATCTTGCCGCCCGCGGCTATGCTGCCCCGCCGCGCAGCGGCCCGGGAGCAGAGCCGCCGGACCAATCGGGCGGCGGGACCGGAAGCGCCCGGCAGGTGACCTTTTCCGACCGGCCGGGTGACGGCACCGCGACGGGCCAGCTGGCTTCGGCCCAGACCGTCCGGCCCGGGTAGGCCTCGCGGAAGCCCCAGCGGGTGGTGCAGGCGGCGACCATGGCGAGCCCCCGGCCGCCCTCGGCCATCAGGTCGAGGCGCCCCGCCGCCGGGACGGACGGGCCGCCGTCGTCCGTGACCGCGACCCGGGCCACCCCGTCTCGCGGGCAGTCGACCTCGACCGTGAACACGCCACCGCGCCCCGAGGCGGTGTGCGCGATCGCGTTGGCGCAGAGCTCGGACACGCAGGCTATCAGCGTCTCCCTGGCCGGGCAGCCGGCCAGCAGCTCACCGACGAACCTGCGTGCCTCCGGTACGGACGCGGGCGTGCCCCGGTAGGTCCGGGCCCACGGACGCGTCGGCCGGACTGGACCCAAGTGCAGTACCGGGTAGGCACCTGTCACCGTAGGTCACCCCCTGACGACTAGCTCCTACTGTAAGTGACGCGCAAGTGCGCCAAATGGTTCAAACGGAACTTCCGGGCGGCGATGTCATGCCTCGGGGGGCGGGAAGGCTGAGCCGGGACACGTAGCCGGGACAGTTCGGGAAATTGCTGGTGCGGCGCTTGTTTCGCACCTTTTGCCCCTTCCGTGGCGGACGAGTCAGAGGGAGACTACGGGGACCGAGCACCATTAGGAGGAGCAGATGGAAGCGAGCCCGTCGAGCACGCCTGGGCTTAAGCGTTCGCTGTCGGTGTGGGCAGCGGTGGGTCTGTCGGTCGCGCTGATGGCGCCGAGCATGGCCGCGAACATCAACCCCCAGGGGAGCGCGACCTACGCGGGCCGCGCCGTGCCGCTGACCTTCCTCATCGCGGCCGTCGGCGTGCTGCTCGTGGCCTACTCCTTCGTCCGGCTGTGCCAGTACTTCCACCACTCCGGCTCGGTGTACGCGTTCGTCGGCGCCACGCTCGGCCCGCGGACCGGAGTGGTCGCGGGCTGGGGGCTGCTCGGCACCTACACCTTCTACGCGGTCGTCACCTCCGCCGCCGCCGGCATCTTCGGGACCGCGTTCCTGCAGGAGGTCGGCATCTGGCACAACCCGCCGTCGTGGGCGCCGTTCGTGCTGCTCGCGGTGGCCCTGGTACTGGCGCTGGTGCTGGCGATCATGCCGGTCAAGCGCGGCGGGCACGTGCTGTTGAGCGTGGAAGGCACCACGGTCGCGCTGATCCTGGTCGTCACCGCGGTCGTGCTGGTCCGGCTGCTGGCCGGGAACGCGCCGGGCGGGCACACCTTCACCTGGAGCGTGTTCACGGTGGCGCCTGGTACGAATACCAACGACCTGTTCCTCGGCGTGGTGTTCGGCTTCCTGTCGTTCGCCGGGTTCGAGGCGGCGGCCACCCTGGGTGAGGAGGCCAACCGGCCGACCCGTGACATCCCGCGGGCGATCTTGTTCACCGCGATCTTCGGCGGGCTGTACTTCGTGATCGTCACCGCGGTGGAGGTGATGGGCTTCGGCGCGGACCCGGCGGGCGTCAAGGCGTTCATCTCGTCGCCGTCGCTCCTCGGCGACCTGGGCTCCACTTACGTCGGCAGCTGGGTCGGCAACGTGATCACCCTCGGCACCGCGATCAGCGCGTTCGGCTGCTGCCTGGCCTGCGTGGTCGGGGCGGCCCGGCTGCTCTACGCGCTGTCCAGGGACACGGCCGGGCCGCGCGGTCTCGGCCAGAGCAGCTCGCGCTGGGGCACCCCGGTCTGGGCCACCCTCGTGGTCGTCCTCGCGGCCGGCGTCATCGTCATCGTCGAGAGCGCCGTGGCCGTTCATGCCGACGCCTTCAACAGCTTCCTGTGGTCCGGCACCATCGGCACGCTGATCCTGCTGGTCGTGTACGTGCTGGCCACGATCGGCTGCATCATGCTGGTGTTCGTCCGGCACAAGCTGCCGGTGCCGATGTGGCAGATCGTGGTGCCGATCGCGGGCTTGGTCGTGCTGGGCTACACGCTGTACCGCAACGTGTGGCCGTACCCAACCGGCGACGCCAGGTGGTTCCCCGTGGTGTCCGGCATCTGGCTGGTGGTGGCCGTCATCGCCGTGCTCCTCGCACCGGGCACGGCGCGCAAGCTCGGAGCGGCCCTCGCCGCCCGCGAGGGCATCGAGGCACCCGGGACCGAGGAACCCGCACCCTGGCTGGCCGCGGCACACGACGAGACACCTTAGTGCCTGACCTGCTCCCCTACGTCGCCGAGCAGCCCCTGGTCGACCACCACTGCCACGGCGTGCTGCGCCGGAACGCGGACGTGGCCACGCTCGAGTCGATGCTGTCCGAAGGGGCGGGCTGGCCCGGCGGTTCGGTGTTCGACTCGCAGGCCGGGCTGGCGTTCCGGCGGCTCTGCCCGCCAGCCCTCGGCCTGCCGCCGCACGCCGAACTCGGCGACTATGTGGCCCGGCGGGCCGAACTGGGCACCACCGAGGTGAGCACGCGGTTCCTGACGGCCACCGGGGCGTCGGTGCTGTGCGTGGACACTGGATACGTCCCCGAGCCGATCACCTCCCCGGCCGAGCTTGGCGACCTGGCGGGCGCGACCGCGCACGAGATCGTCCGGCTGGAGCGGGTGGCCGAGGACGTGGTCGCGGACGGGGTGGGCGCGGACGGGTTCGCGGACGCGGTCCGGTCGGCGCTGGCCACCCGGACCGCCTCGGCGGTCGGCGTGAAGTCGATCGCCGCCTACCGGACCGGTCTCGATCTTGGGGCCGAACGGCCGACGGACTCCGAGGTCGCGACGGCAGCGGGGCGCTGGCTGGCGAGCGCCCAGCTCAAGGGGGCGGGTCCTACGCGGCTGGCCGACGAAACCCTGCAGCGGTTCCTCGTCTGGTGCGGCGTGGACCTGCGGCTGCCGGTACAGTTCCACGTCGGCTACGGGGACAGCGACGTCGACCTGCACCGCTGCAACCCGTTGTTGCTCACCCCGCTGCTGCGGGCCATCCAGCCCACCGGGGTGCCGGTGATGCTGTTGCACAACTACCCGTACCACCGCGAGGCGGGGTATCTGGCTCAGGTGTTCCCGCACGTCTACGTGGACGCCGGGCTGGCCACGCACAACCTGGGCGGGCGGGCCCCGGCGCTGCTGGCCGAGGCGCTCGAGCTGGCGCCGTACGGGAAGTTCCTGTACTCCTCGGACGCGTTCGGCCTGCCCGAGCTGTACTACCTGGGCGCGACGCTGTTCCGGTTGGCCCTGTCGGTCTTCCTGCGCTCGGGTCTCGAGGAGGATCTCTTTACCGAACGGACCGCGGCGCGGCTGGCCCGCATGCTCTCTGCGCTGACAACGCCAAGCGTGCTTATCAGCTCGGCGACCAGATGTAATGGTGGCATGAGGATCCTCTCGGTCAACGTCGGCCGGCCGCGGCCGAACCCGTGGAAGCCGGTCAAGCTGACCGGCATCGACAAGCGTCCGGTGGACGGGCCGGTCATGGTCACGGTGCCGCGCGCCAAAGGCATGGGCATGGTCGGGCTGGCCGGCGACCGGGTCTACGACGTACGCCACCACGGCGGGCCCGACCAGGCGGTCTACGCCTACGCCCGGGAGGACCTCGACTTCTGGGCGGCCCAGCTCGGCCGGCCGCTGTCGAACGGGATGTTCGGCGAGAACCTGACCACCGAGGGCGCCGACGTCAACGGCGCGCTGATCGGCGAGCGCTGGCGGATCGGGCCGGACCTGATCCTGGAGGCGTCCTGTCCGCGGATCCCGTGCGGCACGTTCCAGGGCTGGCTGCTGCAGGCCGGCTGGATCAAGCGGTTCACGCTGGCCGCCCGGCCCGGGTCGTATTTCCGGGTGATCGAGCCGGGCGAGATCCGGGCCGGGGACGGCATCGAGATCGTGCACCGGCCCGATCATGACGTCACCGTCGAGATGTCGCTCCTGGCGCTGACGGTAGAGCCGGAGCTGCTGCCGCGGCTGCTCGCCGCCGACGCGCTGCCCCGGGAGCTGAAGGAGCTGGCCCGCCGCCGCACCGCCTAGGCCGGGTGAACGAGCCGGAGTGACTCGGAGAGCAGGGTCTGTCCCGGCTGGGTGGCGTCGAGCCAGCGGACTCGGGGGTCGCGGCGGAACCAGGATTCCTGGCGGCGGGCGAACCGCCTGGTGGCCTTGATCGTCTCCAGCCGGGCTTCCTCCAGGGTCCACTCCCCGTCCAGGTAGCGGAGCAGCTGCCGGTAGCCCAGCGCGCGGCTGGCGGTCTTGCCGTCGCGCAGGCCCTGGGCGGTCAGGCGGCGCACCTCGGCCTCCAGGCCCGCCTGCCACATCCGGTCGACCCGGGCGGCGATCCGCTGGTCGAGTTCGGGCCGGGGCAGGGTGAGGCCGATCTGGACGGCCGGGCGGTTCTCCCGGAAGGCCGGCATGGTCGCGGTGAACGGGCCTCCCGATAGCTCGATCACCTCCAGGGCGCGCACGACCCGGCGCCCGTTGCCGGGCAGGATCGCGCCCGCCGCGACCGGGTCGAGCCGGGCCAGCCGGGCGTGCAGCGCGGCCGCGCCGACGCGGGTGAGCTCCTCCTCGAGAGATGCGCGGATACCCGCATCCGTTCCGGGAAAGTCCAGGTCGTCGAGCGCGGCCCGGACGTAGAGCCCGGAGCCGCCGACCAGGATGGGCACGCGGTCGCGCGCGATGATCTCGTCGATCGCGGCGCGGGCGAGCTTGGCGTAATCGGCCACGTTCGCGGTCTGCGTCACCGGCCAGATGTCGAGCAGGTGATGCGGGACGCCGTGCCGGGCGACTTCGGGTTCCTTGGCGGTGCCGATGTCCATGCCCTGGTAGAGCTGCATGGAGTCGGCGTTCACGACCTCGCCGCCGAGGGCGAGGGCCAGCTCGGTGGCCAGCCCCGACTTGCCGGTGGCGGTCGCCCCCACCACGGCGATGACACGCGTCCCCATGCCCCCTAGTGTGCCCGCACCCAGGTGGCGACGTAGTAGCTGACCTCGAAGGGGGCGGCGGCGTAGCGCAGGTCCGCGGTGAAGGCACCACGCGGCGCCGCCCCGGCCAGCACCTGCCAGGCGGCGCGGCCCGCCACGAAGAGCTCCTCGTCGCGACCGGGATCGAGCGCGGCCAGCGCGCCGGGATCGGCGGCGGCCAGGGCCGCGGTCACCTGATGGTCGTAGCGGTCGGCGCCGGGATCGGTGGCCCCGGGGACGCCGCGGGCCCGGCGGCCGGGGCCGTCGCCCATGGCGAGCAGCGCGACCCGCGGCGCCAGCGCGGCCAGCTTCTCCCCCAGGTTCACGCAGTCGGCGGTGGCCGCCCCGGAGGCGATCCCCCACCAGGCGGCCGGCGGCCCCCCCGGAGCGGCCCCGGCCAGCAGCCACTTCCCGATGGTCAGCGAGAGCGGCAGGCCCGGGTCCCCGCCCGCGGTGAACGGGACGGCGAAGTCGAGCAGGCTGCCCCCGGCCGCGGGCGGGTATTCGGCGGTGTGCCCGGCGCCGCCGACCACCACGAGCAGGTCAGGCGCCGCGCCGAGCAGGACGGCGACCGCCTCGCGGCACGTCGCCCGCAGGCGGCGAAGTTCGCGGACGCCGGGATCCGAGGCGCCCGTGACCTCGGGCACCAGCAGCGGCGGGTGCGGGCAGACCGCAGCCGCGATCAGCATCTGGACATCCCGCAAAGGCTACCTGACGTGCCGGAACTTACGGACGAGGCTGACGCTCACGGTTGGGGGTGGTGACCCGGACGACCGTGCGGGAGCGGAGGCGGCGGGCCCGGGCGGCGCGACGGCGCTTGTCCTGCTCGTCCTGGTCGGTGTCCGCTTCCAGGTACAGCTGCACGAACATCGGATGCATAATGGCCCCCTTACCTCGGCTGGTCGTCCTCTTGCTGGGTCAGAGCGTGTCGGGCGGGCGGAAATACGTTCTTCTAGCTAAGACTCCGGGCGACCCGGAGAATCATCGCGCTTTGAGTCGCCGCGAGGGTGAAACGGGCTTCAGTCACTCTGACACCTCCCGTAACACAGCGTAAGGCCGAGCTGATCTTGGGCTGACGGCGCGTGCCCCGGCGCCCGGGCCCCTGGTGTTCCTGCAGTCTCGGGATGCTGCCGTGACTGGTGGTGCGTGCCCATCTCCGGCGCGTAAGGCGTGGATGTCCCAGCCATGTTGTTCACACGACGTGGATGTGGCATCCACGTCGTTCGGCCCGTCAGGGATACGCTGCCGATGTTCCGCGCGATGGACGCGGCCCAGGCGCGCGAGGTCGCCCACCGAGAATGAGCACAGCCATGGACGAGCACAGCGAGGTAACGCCGTTCCGCATCGACATCCCGCAGGCGGACCTGGACGACCTGCGGGACCGGCTGGCCCGGACCCGGTGGCCCGACCAGCTGCCCGGGGTCGGCTGGGACTACGGCATCCCGCTGGATTACGTGCGGGAGCTGGCTTCGTACTGGCGCGACGGGTACGACTGGCGGGTGCACGAGGCGCGGCTGAACGGGTTCGGGCAGTTCGTCACCGCGATCGACGGTGCGCGGGTGCATTTTCTCCACGTACGTTCGGCCTCATCTGACGCGCTGCCGCTGATCATCACGCACGGCTGGCCCGGTTCGGTGGTGGAGTTCTGGGACATCATCGGGCCGCTGACCGACCCGGCGGCCTACGGCGGCTCGCCGGATGACGCGTTTCATCTGGTCATCCCGTCGATTCCCGGCTACGGGTTCTCCGGGCCGACGCACGATCGGGGCTGGGATGCGCGGCGGGTCGCGCGGGCCTGGGCGGTGCTGATGTCGCGTCTGGGTTATCAGCGGTACGGGGCTCAAGGCGGCGACTGGGGCGCGTTCATCTCCCGGGAACTCGGCGTGGCGGACCCGGAGCACGTCGCCGGGGTGCACCTGAACATGTTCATCACCCGGGTCCCTGATGACGCGGGCGAGCTGACCGAGGAGGAAACCCGGCGCCGCGAGGCGGCGCAACGGTTCCGCACCACCGGCTCGGGCTACAACATGATCCAGGCGACCCGGCCGCAGACGCTGGCCTACGGCCTCACCGACTCGCCGGCCGGGCAGCTGGCGTGGATCACCGAGAAGTTCGGCGAGTGGACCGATAACGGGCGGCCGGACGAGGCGGTCGACCGGGACCAGCTGCTCACCAACGTCACGCTGTACTGGCTGACCGGGACGGCAGGCTCGTCGGCGCGGCTGTACTACGAGACCGCGCGGGCGCGGGCCTGGAGTCCGGCCGCCCGCTCGACGGTGCCCACCGGCGTGGCGGTCTTCCCGCGGGAGATCGCGCCGGCGATCCGGCGCTTCGCCGGGCAGTCCGACACCATCGTGCACTGGACCGAGTTCGACCGCGGCGGCCACTTCGCGGCCATGGAGGTGCCCGACCTGCTGGTCGGCGACGTGCGCGAGTTCTTCCGGCCCCTGCGCTGAAGCCCGCCTGGCCGCGAACTACGATCGTCCATGGAGGGGGGGACCGCTCGGCTCCGCGTCCACGACGCACGGCAAGGAGGGCCTCCATGGGCAACTGGCAGCTTGACCCGTATCACACGCAGGTGGAGTTCTCCGCCAAGCACCTGGGGATGATGACCGTCCGGGGCTACTTCGACGAGGTCAGCACCACCGCCGACATCGACCCCGCGCACCCCGAGAACGCCTCGGTCCAGGCGACCATCTCCACCGCCAGCATCCGGACCAACAACGGCATGCGAGACAACGACCTCCGCTCGTCGAACTTCCTCGAGGTGGACAAGTACCCGGTGATCACGTTCAAGAGCACCGGCGTCAAGCCGGCCGGGACGGACCGGTTCACACTGACCGGCGACCTGACCATCAAGGGCAACACCCGCCCGGTGACGCTCGAGGTGACCAGGTACGGGGAGTTCAACGACCAGGGGATGATGGGGCACCGGATCGCCTACGGCGCCACGACGAAGATCAACAGGAAGGACTTCGGGCTGAGCTTCAACGCGATCCTGGACGGCAGGATCGTGGTCAGCGAGGAGATCCAGATCACGATCGAGGGCGAGCTGGTCGAGCAGCCCGCGGAGGCGGGAGCGGCCAGCGGCTGAGCCAGCCCACCCCGGGCCGGGCCCGTCCGGTCAGCCGTCGTCCTCGGGGGGGCGGCGGCGAACGGGTTCTCGCCCTGGCGGCTGGCAAAGGTCCCGACCAGGAAGTTCACGCGGTGTTGGCTTAACGGGCCTCGTTTACACCGGATCCTCAACCCGCACTGCTTCCCGATGCTGCATTGCGGCCCTGCGCCGCGGCGCCAGGACCGCACGGTAGGTTCTTCACTAGATATTCACCGCAGATTTACCTCGAGATTACCTTCCGTGGCTGTCGCCTGATTGTTTTGGACCTAGACCACGATCCGTTCGGAAGAAATGGGGGTCTGCCAGTGACCACTACCGAGACGGCGCCGCTGAGCCAAACCGAACTCGACGCGATCAACGCCTGGTGGCGCGCCGCGAACTACCTGTCGGTAGGACAGATCTACCTGCTGGACAACCCGTTGCTGACCGAACCGCTGCGGCCGGAGCAGGTCAAGCCGCGGCTGCTCGGGCACTGGGGCACCACGCCGGGGCTGAACCTGATCTACGCGCATCTCAACCGGGTGATAAAGAACTGGGACCTGGACGTCATCTACATCGCCGGGCCGGGTCACGGCGGGCCGGGACTGGTGGCGAACACCTACCTGGAGGGGACCTATTCCGAGGTGTACCCGGGCATCACGCAGGACGCGACCGGGATGGGCCGGCTGTTCAAGCAGTTCTCCTTCCCCGGCGGCATCCCGTCCCACGTGGCACCGGAGACGCCCGGGTCGATCCACGAGGGCGGCGAGCTCGGCTACGCGCTGGTTCACGCCTACGGGGCGGCGTTCGACAACCCGGACCTGATCGTGGCCTGCGTGATCGGCGACGGCGAGGCCGAGACCGGCCCGCTGGCCACGAGCTGGCATGGCAACAAGTTCCTCAACCCGGCCACCGACGGAGCGGTGCTGCCGATCCTGCAGCTGAACGGGTACAAGATCGCCAACCCGACGGTGCTCGCCCGGATCCCGCACGAGGAGCTCGAGTCGCTGCTGCGCGGCTACGGGTACTCGGTGTACTGGGTGGAGGGCGATGACCCGGAGGCCGTGCACCAGCAGATGGCGGCCACCATGGACACGGTGATCGGCGAGATCCACGCCATCCAGCGGCGGGCACGGGAGGAGGGCGACGTGTCCCGGCCGGCCTGGCCGTGCATCGTGCTGCGGACCCCGAAGGGGTGGACCGGGCCGAAGGAGGTAGACGGGCATCAGGTCGAGGGCACCTGGCGGGCGCACCAGGTGCCGATGGCCGAGGTCCGCACGAACCCGGGGCACCTGGCGCTGCTGGAGTCGTGGATGCGCTCGTACCGACCGGAGGAGCTGTTCGATTCCGCCGGAGCGCTGGTGCCTGAGCTTGCGCAGCTGGCGCCGCGTGACCACCGGCGGATGGGCGCGAACCCGCACGCCAACGGCGGCCTGCTCCTGCGTGAGCTGCGGCTGCCCGAGTTCAGGGACTACGCCGTGGCGGTCGAGAAGCCGGGGGCGAGCGAGTCGGAGGCGACCCGGGTGCTCGGCGGCTGGCTGAGGGACGTGGTCGCGGCCAACCCGTCGAACTTCCGGGTGTTCGGGCCGGATGAGACCGAATCCAACCGGCTCGGCGCCGTGTTCGAGGTGACGAACAAGGTCTTCCAAGGCCAGATCGTGCCCGGGGACAACCACCTCGCGCCGGAAGGCCGGGTGGTGGAGGTGCTGTCGGAGCACATGTGCCAGGGGTGGCTGGAGGGCTACCTGCTGACCGGCCGGCACGGCCTGTTCAACTGCTACGAGGCGTTCATCCACATCATCGACTCGATGTTCAACCAGCACGCCAAGTGGCTGAAGACCACGCGGGACATTCCCTGGCGGCGGCCGGTGGCGTCGCTGAACTACCTGCTGTCCTCGCTGGTGTGGCGGCAGGACCACAACGGGTTCAGCCACCAGGACCCCGGCTTCATCGACCACGTGATGAACAAGAAGGCCTCGGTCGTCCGGGTGTACCTGCCGCCGGACGCCAACACGCTGCTGTCGGTGGCCGACCACTGCCTGCGCTCGCGGCACTACGTCAACGTGATCGTGGCCGGCAAGCAGCCGAGCCCGTCCTGGCTGTCCATCGACGACGCGGTCATCCACTGCACCCGCGGGGCCGGCATCTGGGAGTGGGCGTCGAACGACGCCCCCGGCGAGCCGGACGTCGTGATGGCCTGCGCCGGCGACATCCCCACACTGGAGGTCATGGCCGCGGTCTCGCTGCTGCGCGAGCACCTGCCGCAGCTGAAGGTGCGGGTAGTCAACGTGGTGGACCTGATGCGGCTGCAGCCGGAATCCGAGCACCCGCACGGCATGTCCGACGCCGAGTTCGACTCCCTGTTCACCACGAACCGCCCGGTGGTCTTCGCCTACCACGGGTACCCGTGGCTGATCCACCGGCTGACCTACCGGCGGCACGGGCACGACAACTTCCACGTCCGCGGCTACAAGGAGGAGGGCACCACGACCACGCCGTTCGACATGGTCATGCTGAACGACCTGGACCGGTTCCACCTGGTCATGGACGTGATCGACCGGGTGCCCGGGCTGGCGTCCTCAGCCGGGCACGTCCGGCAGCTGATGGTCGACAAGCGCATCGCCAGCCGCGCCTACACCCGGCAGGAGGGTGAGGACGCCCCCGAGGTCAGGGACTGGGCGTGGCAGTACTGAGGGTCCGGTGGCGCCTGCTGCTCCTACTCCGCGGGTGTGGGGGACCACGGGATGGCGGGCGGGGGGGCCACCGGGGCGGCTACCGCCCGCGGCAGGATGAATTCCTCGATCGCCTTGGCGAAGCCCTCCTCCTCGTTGGAGGCCGTCACGAACGTGGCCCGCCGCTGCACCTCTTCGCTCGCGTTTCCCATCGCGATGCTCGTGCCGCTGCGCTCGAACATCAGCACGTCGTTCAGCTGATCGCCGAGCGTGGCGATCTGCTGCGGCGGGATCTGGTAGAAGTGCGACATGCGATCGACCACGATGCCCTTGTTCGCCAGCGGGTTCGTCACGTCGACATAGTGTGGCTGCGACCGGGCGGCCGAGACGTGCGTCCCGAACTGCTGCCGCAGCGCGGCCTCGCACTGCGCCACCAGGTCGTGGTCGTCGCTGACGCCGACGATCTTGACCAACCGGTCCAGCAGGCCGTCGTAGCTGGGCACCACCGTCGGCTGGAACTGGACGGTCGAGGATTCCCTGGCCGCATGCGGCGCGCCGGGATCGGTGACGTACCACTCGGCGCCACTGTAGATCCACGGGTACAGGCCGTGCGCGGCGATCGTGTTGATGACCTCGGGCGCGACATCGGCCGGGATGGCCCGCTCGTCCACGACGGTCATGTCCGGCATCACGATGACCCCGCCGTTGAAAGCGGCCATCGGCCCGCGCATCTCCAGCGGGTGGACCAGCATGCGCATGCCCCGCGGCGGGCGCCCGCTGGTGATCGCGAAGATCACCCCGCGCTCGTGCAGCTCTTCGATCGCCTCGATCGCCCGCGGGGTCAGCGCCTTGCTCTTGGTGACCAGGGTGCCGTCCACGTCCGCCAGCACCGCAGCGATCGGCTGGGTCGCCGACACAGACGCGTCAGTCATGTCCTTGCCCTCCATTACGCGGCCGGGCCCCCGTGCCGGGCCTGGCCGGCGCATCGCGTCCGGCATGGCCGCCAGGCCACATAACGGTTTCAACCCGAGCTGGCGGTGTTCTTAGGCGGAAGTGAAATCCCCGTAAACTCAGCGATAACTCGACCCGGGATTTGGCTAGATCCGGTATGCCAGCTCCAGCGTGCCGGTGATCGCCGCGCGGTTGCTGCTAGCGCGGCTCGCGGTGGCCCGGGGTGACCAGGCCGCTTTCGTAGGCGATGACGACGAGCTGGGCGCGGTCGCGCGCGTTCAGCTTGGTCATGATGCGGCTGACGTGGGTCTTGGCGGTCAGCGGGCTGAGGAACAGGCGCCCTGCGATCTCGTCGTTGGACAGGCCCTCGGCGACCAGGGCCAGGACCTCGCGCTCCCGTTCGGTCAGCCCGGCCAGCACGCGGTCGCTGGGCGGCGGCCGTTCGGGGCGGGTGGCCAGGTCGGTGATGAGCCGCCGGGTCACGCTCGGCGACAGCAGCGCGTCGCCCCTGGCCACCACGCGGACCGCCTGCAGGAGGTCGGCGGGCTCGGTGTCCTTGACCAGGAAGCCGCTGGCCCCGGCGCGGATCGCCTGGTAGACGTACTCGTCGGATTCGAAGGTGGTCAAGATGATCACCTTGACCCCGGCCAGGTCGTCGTCGGCGGAGATGCGCCGGGTGGCTTCCAGGCCGTCCACCCCGGGCATCCGGATGTCCATCAGCACCACGTCGGCGCGCTCGCGGCGGGCCAGGTCGACCGCCTGGGCCCCGTCGATGGCCTCGCCCACCACCTCGAGGTCGTCGGCCGCGTCGATCAGCACGTGGAAGCCGGCGCGGATCAGCGCCTGGTCGTCGGCGAGCAGGACCCTGATCATGGTCGGGTGCCTTCCTGGGCCGCGGCGGCGGCCGTCTCGATATCGGGAGCCTCACTACCGGCAGCCCCGATACCGGGGGCCTCGCTACCGGGAGCCGAGGGTGGCGGTGGGTCGGCGAGGCGACCACCGAGGGGCAGCCGGGCCGCGACCCGGAAGCCGCCGGCCGGGCCGGGGCCGGCTTCGACGGTGCCGCCGACGGCGGCGGCACGTTCGCGCATCCCGGCGAGCCCGTGGCCGCCGCCGCTGCCCGCGACGGCGGGCTGGCCGCGGCCGGTGTCGATCACGTCGATCCGCAGTTCGTCGTGGTGGTAGCCGAGCGAGACCGCGGCGGTGGCCGGGCCGGCGTGCCGGATGGTGTTGGTCAGCGATTCCTGGATGATCCGGTAGGCGGCCAGGTCCACCGTGGCCGGCAGCGGGACCTGCTGCCCGGTCACGGTGAACGTCGTTTCGAGGCCGGCCCGGCGGGCTCCGGCGATGAGGTCCTCGAGCTGCGCGGTGCCCGGGGCGGGCTGGGTCGGGTCGGCGTCGTCGGCCTGGCGCAGCACGTTCAGGATGGCGCGCAGCTCCCGCAGCCCCTCCTTGCTCGCGGTCTTGATCGCCTGCAGGGATTCGGCGACCACATCCGGACGGGTGGACAGGACGTGGGCGGCCACCCCGGCCTGCACGTTGATGGTGGCCATGGTGTGGGCGACGACGTCGTGCAGTTCGCGGGCGATGCGCAGCCGTTCCTCGTCGAGGCGGCGGCGGGCGTCCTGTTCGGCCCGGTCACGGATGGAGGCCACGTAGGCTCGCCGGTTGGCCACCGCGATCCCGGCGAACAGCGCCGCGGCGACCATGAACGGGATGATGTCGAACCCACCCCCGCTGATATGCCCGAACGGGTTGTTCGCCGCGCTGACCGTCAGCAGCACGCCCAGCGTCGCCACGGCCGCCACCACCGCCTGGCGGACGGTGACCTGTGTCGCTACCGCGTACAGGGCCAGGATGGGGGCGACCAGGGCGGCACCGTTGACGTAGCCGAGCAGGGAGTACGCGGACACCGCGGCGACGGAAACCGCCAGCACCGCGACCGGGTAGCGGCGCCGCCAGGCCAGGGCCAGGCAGGCGACGGCGACCAGCAGCACCGCGGCTCCCGGATGCGGAACCGCATGGCCACGGAACTGGATCCGGTTGGCCGGATTACTGGGATTGCCCTCACCGAGGCTGCCGGACACCAGCACGAGAGTGACCACCACGGCGAGAATGGCATCCCTGACGGCCGGGCTGAACCATCGCCGCCACGCCGTCGCCACACCGTCCATGCTCGCAAGACTAAGCACGCCGGGCGTTTTCGTCGCCCTCCCCCGGTAGGTGGCGTGGCTACTCCCACGGGAGTACACCGGGCGCGGCTAATCCCGCAGCGGTACCGCCAAGTGCCATCCGTCGCGGGACGACCGGCAGGGGCCCGCGGCGGCACTCTTGAGCTGCAGCTGGCGGAACGGCCGCCGGCACGCTCAAGCCCTGACCTGGAGGTCACGATGCCAGCGCTCACCCGCTTCGTCCTCCGCCACAAGGCGCTCGTGGCCCTGTTCTGGGTCGTCGTGGCGGCCGTCGGCGTGATGACCATCAGCGGAACCACCCACCGGATGACGAACGACTTCGCCATGCCGGGGCAGGCGTTCAAGGTCGACAACCAGATCGTCAGCCAGTACGGCAACGGCGGCTCCCAGGCCCCGTACCTGCCGGTGATCACCGTCCCGGCCGGGCAGAGGGTCACCGACCCGACGGTGGCCGCGGCCACCGGGCGCGCGTTCGCCGCGGTAGCCCGGGCGATTCCCGGTGTGCGGATCGCGGACTATGCGACCACGCACAACCCGGCCTTTGTCACCCGCGACGGCCGGTCCACCTTCGCACTGGTCTACACGGCTCCGGTGAGCGGCTTCGGTGGCCCGAACCTCGGTCCGGTCCTTGATCACGCCGTGACGGCGGCCGCGCCGGCCGGGTGGCACGTCGGGGTCACCGGCAGCCAGTTGCTGGCCAACGGGCAGCCGTCCTCGTCCAAGGGCACCGGGATCATGGCCGAGGCCATGATCGGCTCGGTCGGCGCGCTGGTCATCCTGGCGCTGGTGTTCGCCAGCTTCCTGGCGCTGCTGCCGCTGCTCATCGGCGGGATCTCGGTGCTGGCCACGTTCCTGGTCGTCGGCGGGCTCACCGAGGTGACCGGGGTCAGCCAGATCGTCGAGTTCCTGATCGCGCTGATCGGGCTGGGCGTGGCCATCGACTACTCGCTGCTCGTGGTCAGCCGCTGGCGCGAGGAGCGGGCGGCGGGCCGGGACAACGCGGCCGCCGTGACCGAGGCGATGAACCACGCGGGCCGGGCCGTGGTGTTCTCCGGCCTCACCGTGGCCATCGGGCTGCTGTCGATGATCGTCCTGCCGGTGCCCATGCTGCGCAGCGTCGGCTACGGCGGCGTCCTGGTGCCGCTGGTGTCGGTGGTCGTCTCCGTCACCCTGCTCCCGGTGATCCTGGCCACCGTCGGGCCGCGCCTGGACTGGCCGCGGCTGCGGACCGAGCGCCGTGCCAGCCGGGTGTTCTCGGCCTGGGCGCGCGGCGTCTACCGGCACCGCTGGCTGGCCGCGCTGGCCGGGCTCGGCATCCTGGCCGCGCTCATGCTGCCGGCGCTGTCCCTGCACCTGGGCATGCCGGGCAGCGCCGCGGAGGCGACCAGCGGTCCCGCGCACGACGCGCTGGTCACGTTGACCCACGGCGGAGTCCCGTCCGGCGTGCTCACCCCGGCCGAGGTGCTGACCTCTTCCTCCGTTCCCGGGGGCCCGGGCGCGGTCGCCGCGCAGGCGGCGCGGGTGCCGGGCGTGTACGCCGCGGTGGCGCCGGCCACGCCGGACTATCACCAGGCGGGCACGGCCATCGTCACGGTGCTCCCGGTGCAGGAGAGCAGCGTGCCCGCGGGTCAGGCGACGATCGCTAACCTGGAGCACGCCGTGGCGGGCCAGCCGCACGTGACCGGCATCGGCGGCGACGGCGCGTCGCTGATCGACTTCGACCACGCGGTCTACGGTGACTTCCCGCTCATGCTCGCCATCATCGGCGTCGCCACCTTCCTGCTGCTGACCCGGGCCTTCCGCTCGGTGCTGCTGGCGGCCAAGGCCGTGGTGTTCAACCTGATCTCGCTGACCGCCGCCTACGGCGTGCTGACCTGGGTGTGGCAGGACGGGCACGGGTCCGGGGCGCTGTGGGGCATCCCGGCCACCGGGGCGATCACGATGTGGGTGCCGCTGATGGTGTTCGCGTTCCTGTTCGGGCTGTCGATGGACTACGAGGTGTTCATCCTCACCCGCATCCGGGAAGCCTACGACGCTTCCGGGGACGCCCGGCACGCGGTGGTTGAGGGCCTGGGCCGGACCGGGCGC
>Ga0306920_100005539_pt1 | contig 16345 bp, 14 predicted proteins | sample flu12Cox44000170_FD_204666 | JGI IMG/M metagenome (GOLD analysis project Ga0306920, IMG submission 204666) | Lab enrichment of tropical soil microbial communities from Luquillo Experimental Forest, Puerto Rico - flux4day.12C.oxic.44.000.170 (v2)... | ecosystem: Environmental > Terrestrial >... | reverse complement strand
GCCGCCTGCACAAAAAAGTCCTCTAGGGCATTGTAAATTCATGCGTTTCCCTTCGTCGTGTTTGTTGCGGCCAGACCAAACATAACGTCTACAGATCGTCGGGCCCTTCTTGCGCGCTCCTGTGCATTTAAGGGAGGCGGAACAGGGGACGGCTGCAGGAACGCCAGGTAAGCTGGCGACGACCAACTAGCGTGGTCAATTGAAAGGCGGTCCACGGCAATGCCGGTGGTTTCGCCGACAGGAGAGTTATATGTCAAAACAAATCTGACTAGCCATTTTGTGTCACTGGCGGCCATACTTCTTTGTGAGATTCATATACACATCGATGTGTCCGATTGTCGATCGCTCGGGCTTTGCTCTCAAGTCTCGTGTTTCCGACGCAACACTATCGGTAATATTGCGGAACCAACATTGCTTTTTTAGGACAATCTCAAGCAGCCTTTGTCGTCGATTCGGGGGCTGCCCAACATGGAAGACAGTGTTGTTGACGGTCGCTCTCGGCGGTGGTCGCTGACCATAGGCGGGAGAGCTCAACTGCTGGCATCCGCTGCCGTTGCTCTAGTTGTCACGCTCTTCCTCATCTCCTGTGCAAGCGCAGCTGAGGGCCTCAGTCCCCTAGAAATCTTCATCAAATCGTACGTCGACGAGTGGGGCAAACCACCACCGGCTTCGGATCCGAACGCGCCACCAACCCGCTGGCCGACCACTTTGCTCCCACCCCAGCCGGAGACCATTCCACCCTATCCCTTCTCGGAATGGCCTTTCGGCGGCGCAAGCGCGATCGGCGCAACTGTGCCCAACTCGCAAGGTGGGGCCTTGATGAAGGCTCTCGCGCCAACGGACTCTGGCAAGTGGCTGAAAGACAATCACATCGAGATCTATGGATGGGTCAATGCCGGCGGGAACATCAGCACGGCCACGGACCCCAAGAAGAACGCCAACTTCCCCGCAGCTTACATGTACAGCGCCGATACCTTTGAGCTGGATCAAGCCGTCCTCTACATCGAGCGTCTGCCTAACACAGTGCAGAGAGATCATATCGATTGGGGCTTTAGGATAAGTGCCCTTTACGGGGAAAACTATCGCTATACGACATCATTGGGGATTGCCACCTATCAGCTCCAGACGCTCAACAATTTCCAGGGTTACGATTTTCCCATGCTGTACGGGGAACTGTACATCCCATGGATCGCACAAGGCATGCTGATCCGCGCCGGGCGCTTTATCTCCGTTCCGGATATTGAAGCGCAACTTGCGCCCAATAACTACATGTATTCGCACTCGTTCACCTACGGCTACGACAACTACACAAACACTGGCATCAATGCTGCCATTCAGTTGAACAAGAATTGGATGGTGCAAGTGGGTATCCTGGATGGCACCGAGGTGGCACTGTGGGTGCCGCCTAGCAAAGACCCGGGCAAACAGCCGACGCTGGAAGCCTGCGTCCGCTGGGTATCGAACAGCGCCTACGACAGCGTTTATATCTGCGCCGACGGCATCAACAATGGCACATGGGGCTATAACAATCTCCAATGGTATGGTGCAACGTATTACCACAAATTCGACGAGCGTTGGCACCTGTCAGCCGAGTATTGGCATATCCATCAGGATAACGTGCTGGACGTGAGTCAGGGATATGCCGGCACGCCGTGGTCGACCTTCCGCAACCCACCGTTCGAGGCACACTGCAACCCAGGCCAGATCCAATGCACGGCTCAAGAGTGGTCCACCCTTGCCTATCTCAACTACAAATTCACGCCCATGGACAATGTCACCTGGCGCGTAGAGTATTTCGACGATCAAAACGGACAGCGCACCGGGTTCAAGACCGCTTACTTCAACTATGCAATCGGATGGCAGCATTGGTTCTCGCCATCCGTGACGTTCCGCCCAGAGGTCGCCTGGTATAACTCACTCGATACCAAAGCTTTCGACAATGGGAAGAGCGACAGGCTCACCGTCTTCGCAGCTGACATCATCTGGCACTTCTGATGCTAGCGGCCCAGCAGGCACTCCGCGTGGAAGGGAGATAAGCAATGACGTTTCGCGCCTTGATGGTCGCGGCTACCCTCTCGGGACTGCCGGGCTTTGCCTTCGCCGATGGCATGCCGTCCCACGCCAGCTACGCCTGCTGTGAATCGCCGACGTGGTCGGGCGTGTACGCTGGCTTTTATGCCGGCGGCGGCTGGGCTGATACCGGCTGGACGTTCCCCTTCGTTGAAACATTCAACACCGCCCCCGGACAGCACTTCTCGACCAGCCCGCAAGGCGCGATCGCCGGCATGCAAGCAGGCATCAATTATGAAATCGGCTACTTCCTGCTTGGTGCCGAGGCCTCCTTTGCCGGTAGCAACATGGTGGAGACCCTCACCGGCCCAGTGACTGCCACGTTGCCTTCTGATCGTCTGAGGACCGACGTCTCCAACCTGTTTACCGCTACTGGGCGCATTGGTGTCGCTGCTGACAAGTTCTTAGTCTATGGTAAGGGCGGCTACGCCAATTCCAACGTCGACGTGAAGGCTCTCTCTGGCCCACCGGTCCCCGGCATAACGGCCAGCGCTAACAGAGCGTCGGACGGGTGGGTGGTTGGCGGCGGCCTCGAGTATCGTTTCAGGCGCAGCCTCGTGTACGGCGTCGAGTACAACTATGTCGACCTAAGCGGTACTCGGTTTTCGTCGACCACGGGCGGCACCCAGGTGGGCCCGTTCAATGTTGATCTCGGCGACGTCCGCTTCCAGACAGTCACTGCTCGATTGAGCATTCTTCTTGATACCAGCCCGACAGCGCCGAGCAAGTAGTGCTATTCGCACGACTGCTGCATCCCAAGGGGGCACCGCGATGCGGTTGGACAACTTACCAGGATCAGCCATCTCCGCGGTGGGCTTTGCCATGGCTCATCCGCGGTCGAATTGAAACTTGAGCTGTACCGGCACGCCATTGCATCACCAGCAACCGCCGATGTTACGCTCGCCTCTATCGATGGTCTGCGCGACGGCATCCTCATCTAGGACATGTACTGCACGCAATGAAATCCTCAATGGGGAACGAGCATCGCCCGGTACATGGCATCCTTTTGCCCACGCTGTCGTGAGGGTTAACCAGATTTGGCCGAGCTCGGTGGCCGCTCACTGCTCATTTCGCAGATGCACGCACTGACCCTTGCGCATGTACTAGTTTCGCGGCAGCCTTTCGCTGATGTTTGATGGGATGAGCTCGTCCCCGTCATGGATCCATGGATGGCGCCATGGGCAAAAGCGTCGTCATCTTCGCAGCTTTCACAATCCTGTGCACAGGGCTTCTTACCAGTCGCGCGGAAGCTGGTGGAGCTCAAGCCAAGACACTCACCCCGCCCGCGGTCGGCAAGCGTCGGGTTGTCGTGCCAAGTCCTCTGGCGATCTCGGACTTCTCTTCGTCTTCGGCGGTTCGGAGCAAGAGTAAGAGCAAGCCCGGTCGCTGAAGCTGTAAGCTTGGTGCTTATCGCGCTTTGACGCCGACAAGTAGGTGCGCGCCGCTTGCAGCATACGCGCGGGAAACTTTGGCGCGGACCGTGGGCACCATGATAGTTTTCCAACCACTGGCACAGCCACCGGCCAGGTAGAGCGGCGCTCTAACATTTGCGCTGATCAGGTAGGGAGCGCAGGATGTCCAAAGCTTGCTTTCGGGTGACCGCAGCTTCCATTGGACGGCTGGTATTGGATACAATTCGCCCATGCAGGTCGCCGGGATAGACAATGCGCCACAGATCGGCCGGTCTGTCGGCGGGTTCGAGACGGCAACCTTTGCGGCGAGCGAGCAATCTCAATTCAAGGTTTGAGCGCGCCGTCTCGGCCAGCGCGCGCAGCTCCACGCTGTGTTGGGCGCGGTGCATATCGAGAACGGTTTTGGCCAGATCAGGAATTCGGGCACTAATTGTAGCATCGTTGCTGAGGCAAGCGAGGACAACAAGCTTCTCGCGCGGCGTGAGACCGGTGAGAAACGCGATGATCTTCGCACGCCGCTCAGCAAACTCTTTGGTCATTCGTTACGAAACCGCAAAGAAGCCGCTGATGACCTAGGCCGAGAGAGCCCCGAATAGACCCGAACGATTTCGCGCGGCTGCGGAGAGGGAGCCGCGGCGTGTGAGATCGCGTTGAGTGATGTTCGCGTATGACTCACTGAGAGCTTTGAAACGTCGAAAGCCTCACGTCGTCCAGCTCGTCCAGGCGCGCTGGCTCTGCTGGATGCAAATCATGGCGAGCTTGCAACGCATCACAATGTAGGTTCCCACCGAAGACGAGCTTCTCGGCCAGTAATTATACTCCAGGCGCGCTTGGATGTTTCTCGTGCCATTTGGGGCCAGGACCCCGCATGTAATACTGTTCGGGATGGTACGACGTGAAAATACGTCGGCGTAGGATGGCCCAGCCTTCCACTGGAAAGGCACTCAGCCCGTCGACGAACCTCGCCCAGATAGCGAACATCGTATCAGCCATGACTAACCTCCGGTGTTCCTCGATGGTGAGCGGTTCGAAGACGCACGAGTTCTCGTTCGAGCCGCTTCAGTCGATCTTCGGCGGCTTGGGTCGGGCCACCACACACGATCAATCGCCCGACGTACGCTTGTTGCTCCACCAGGGTCCGCTCGGCTTGGGCAAGTGCGCTATCTGCGACGAATGCTGCCTTGTTGTAAGCTCGGGTCATATTCCTAAGATGCGGCTCTACGCATAGGAATTCGAGGGCACACAGTGGGCTTCCGCATAAAAGAGAAATAGGAATACGTGGGTGGTAGTAATCATCTACACAGGCAGCAGGAAGATGCCCCGATACATGCGCACCATAGCAGCGATGTCACCGAGACAGGGTTAGGCAGTCAGGGTGTCGGGCAATCAGTGCCACACGGGGCGGAGACGTTCACTTCTATCGTATTGCGTCCTACCAGCGTAGGCACTGTCGAGCCGCCTAACGGGTTTGCCCACGACAACGGAAGCTCATCGCTTCGGTTAGACCAATGGGGATCAGTAGATCGGGTCGTTTGGACTAGCCCCCCATTAGGTGTGAACACGTTCACCACAAGTCGAGCGTAAAATTCAATTGCATGTCAGGCGGCCTCGCGGAGCCGGGGCGGGTCCCTCAATTCGAGTCCTTCAGGTCGATGCAGGATCGTGAAGTTTCCATTGGGGCTCTCATCGCGCGCGTACTTGATGGCGGCCTCGCGTGTACGAAAGAGCCCAGCTCGCCGGCCAGTGGTCTCGCGGATAACCCATGTGCCGCGCGAGTTGACGCCGAGCAAGAAATACGGAGAGGTGGCTGTCGACAACAGGCTCGGAAAGTCAATGCCGGCCACGAGATGCAGAGACATGACACGATCTCCTTGTGACTTTGTCAGTGCCACAAGTTACGCGCAGTGCCATATAAAATCGAGCATCGCCGCCAGCCTTCCGCATAAAGGGAAAATATAGAAACTGCGCTCGCAACCTGTGAACCATAAGCGCGGCGTGGTTCTTGCCATGCGACTCACAAACTGCCGTCAGCGCTGCAGGCTTGCTTGTGGAACGAAGAAGGTTAGCGGCTTTGCCTTGCCGACGGCACTCACGGCAGAGCGAGGTAGAACGTGCAGATCGCGTACGAGTTACCCCACTATTGCCGGTCATCACCCGGGGCCCAGGCACGCAAGTACTCTCCGCTTGCCTTCATCGTCGGCGGCGCCGACATTGACTGGCCTCATAGCCCGCCCTCACGGGCGAGCTCGATCGCGGCGGACGCGTTTTTGCATCCCGTTGGTGGCCGTCCGCAGCGTAGAGATAGGGTGCTGGAAAACAAGGTGTGCGCATAGGAGCCGCGTAAACATCGGCCGCCATGCCTCTATGGGACTTGCTCCCATCGCGAACTTGGCCCCCAAGTTGCGAGACGGCATATCATTGAAATCATTGAGGTATTCTGATCGCACACTTTGCTGTTTGGGTCAATTTATATGCCGTCTTTATGCAATACCCCCTCCCGTCCATCTCGATTTTTTATGCTTCCATGGGGCAAGGATCCGCTGCTCAGGATCAGGCAGGTTGGCCGCTTGACGGCAATCGCGACCTCACGCGCTTGGATGGCTGACTGAATGTCAGCGTGCATACCTCAGAAGGAGCAAAGCATGTTGGATGTGATCCTGCTGGCCGGCGGCATCGGCTTCTTCATCGTCTCGATCGCCTATGCATACGGTTGCGACCGTCTCTAAGGAGAACCCCGATGTTGGTCGAATACATGCTAGGCGGTGCCGTAACCGCCGCACTCCTCATCTACCTCGTTTATGCCCTGCTGCGTCCCGAAAAGTTCTGAGGCGCGCTCCAATGACACTCATCGGCTGGCTCGAAATTCTGCTCTACTGCGCGATCATCGTCGCGCTGGTGAAGCCACTTGGCGGCTACATGACGCGCGTCTTCAATGGCGAGCGTACCATCCTCTCGCCCATCCTGCAGCCGGTCGAAGCTGCGCTTTACCGCGTTGGCGGCCTAGACGAGAGGCGCGAGCAGGATTGGCTCACTTACACGGTCGCCATGTTGTTCTTCCACGTCGGTGGCTTTCTTATCCTCTTTGTGCTGATGCGCTTGCAGGGTGGTTTGCCATTCAATCCCGCTGGCCAGCCGGCCGTGCCGCCGGACCTCGCCTTCAACACGGCAGTGAGCTTCATCACCAACACGAATTGGCAGAACTACGGGGGCGAGAGCACCTTGTCTTATCTGGTGCAGATGTTGGGCTTGACGCACCAGAACTTTCTCTCGGCAGCCACCGGTATCGTGCTCGCGGTGGCGCTCATCCGCGGCTTTGCCCGCGCATCCATGAACACCATCGGCAATTTCTGGGTCGATATCACCCGCTGCACACTCTACATCCTGCTGCCGATCTGCGTGATCTATGGCCTCTTCCTGGTCTCGCAGGGCATGCCGCAGACGCTCGGCGCCTATGTGGACGCCACCACGCTGGAGGGTGCCAAGCAGACGATTGCCGTGGGCCCGGTAGCCTCGCAGGTCGCAATCAAGATGCTCGGCACCAACGGGGGCGGCTTCTTCAACGCCAATGCGTCCCATCCCTTTGAGAACCCGACCGCGCTCTCGAACTATGTGCAGATGATCTCGATCTTCGCCATCGGTGCGTCACTCACCAACGTGTTCGGCCGCATGGTGGGCAACGAGCGCCAGGGCTGGGCCATCCTGGCCGTGATGGGCGTGCTGTTCATTACGGGTGTAGGCGTCTGCTACTGGGCCGAGGCGCGCGGCAACGATGCCTTCACCGCCATGGGCCTCACCGGCGGCAACATGGAAGGCAAGGAGGTGCGCTTCGGCATCGTCGCCTCTGCCTTGTTCGCCGTGATCACCACGGCCGCCTCCTGCGGCGCGGTCAATGCCATGCACGACAGCTTCACCGCGCTCGGCGGCATGATCCCGCTCATCAATATCCAGTTGGGCGAAATCATCGTCGGCGGCGTCGGTGCCGGCATGTACGGCATGCTGCTGTTTGTTGTCATCTCGGTCTTCGTCGCCGGTCTGATGGTGGGACGTACGCCCGAGTACGTCGGCAAGAAAATCGAGGCCAAGGAGGTCAAGATGGCGATGCTCGCCATCCTGATCCTGCCGTTGATGTACCTGGGCTGGACCGCGGCCGCGGTCGTGATCCCCTCGGCAGTTGCCTCCATGGCCAACCCGGGTCCGCATGGGTTCTCGGAGGTGCTCTACGCCTATACTTCCCAGACCGGCAACAACGGCTCGGCGTTCGCGGGGCTCACTGGCAATACGCTCTGGTACAACATCACCGGGGCCATTGCCATGCTGGTCGGCCGCTTCTGGATGATCATCCCGGCCATGGCGATTGCCGGCTCTTTGGCCGCAAAGAAGACCGTGCCGGCCTCTGCCGGCACCTTCCCAACCACCGGCGGTTTGTTTGTAGGCCTGGTCGTCGGCGTCATCGTCATCATTGGCGGCCTCACGTTCTTCCCGGCGCTAGCGCTCGGACCCATCGTCGAGCATCTGGCGATGGCGAGCGGTACCTTGTTCTCATCGAACTAGTTTTGGAGCAACGCTCATGGAAGGCTCAGTCATCCGCAAGCGCATGCCCATGTCGACCTTGCTCGATCCCAAGATCGTGTGGCCCGCGGTCGGCGCGTCCTTTGTCAAGCTCGATCCGCGTACGCTGGCCAAGAACCCGGTGATCTTCGTGCTAGAGATCGTTACCGCGCTCACCACCGTGTTCCTCGTGCGCGATGTCGTGACTGGCGGTAGCAACATTGGCTTCGAGTTCCAGATCGTGCTGTGGCTGTGGTTCACGGTGCTGTTCGCCAACTTCGCCGAAGCGGTTGCCGAAGGTCGCGGCAAGGCGCAGGCCGACACGCTGAGACGCCAGCGCACCGAGACACAGGCCAAGTTGCTTGGCGCGGCGAATTCGAGAGATTTCAAGCTCGTGCCTAGCACAAGCTTGAAAGTGGGTGACATCGTGCTCGTGGAGGCGGGTGACCTCATTCCTTCTGACGGCGAGGTCATTGAGGGCGTTGCCTCCGTCAACGAGGCAGCGATCACTGGCGAGTCCGCCCCAGTGATCCGCGAATCGGGTGGCGACCGTTCGGCCGTCACCGGTGGCACTCAGGTGATCTCCGACTGGATCCGCGTGCGCATCACGGCAGCGCCCGGCTCCACGTTCCTCGATCGTATGATCAAGCTGGTGGAAGGGGCCGAGCGGCAGAGGACGCCCAACGAGATCGCGCTCAACATTCTGCTGGCGGGCCTCACCATCATCTTCGTATTCGCCACGGCCACGCTGCCGAGTTACGCCGCGTATGCTGGTGGCACCATCTCGATCATCGTGCTGGTCGCCCTGTTCGTGACCCTGATCCCGACCACCATCGGCGCGCTGCTGTCCGCCATCGGCATCGCTGGCATGGACCGGCTCGTACGCTTCAACGTGCTGGCCATGTCTGGGCGCGCCGTAGAGGCCGCGGGTGATGTGGATACGCTCCTGCTCGACAAGACCGGGACCATCACGCTGGGCAACCGCCAAGCCACCGAGTTCAAGCCTCTACGCGATACCAGTGAGCAGGAGCTAGCGGATGCGGCGCAGCTTGCCTCGTTGGCCGACGAGACCCCCGAGGGACGCTCGATCGTTGTCCTTGCCAAGGAGAAGTACGGCATCCGCGGTCGCGAGGTGAGCGAGCTCAATGCCAAGTTCATTCCCTTCTCGGCGCAGACGCGCATGAGTGGTGTCGAATTCGGCTCCACCTCGATCCGCAAGGGTGCCGTCGACGCCATCGTCAGTCATCTTAACGGTGGTGCTGCGGCGACAACGCGCGGCGCTGCCGCCGTTGCCTTGAAGCCCGGAGTGAGCGCGGAGGCGCTCCGAGAGATCCAGGCCATGGCGGAAAGCATCGCAAAATCTGGAGGCACACCGCTGGCGGTGGCCGGCGACGGCAAGCTGCTGGGTGTCGTGCACTTGAAGGACATCGTCAAGGGCGGCATCCGCGAGCGCTTCGCCGAACTGCGTCGGATGGGTATCCGCACCATCATGATCACGGGCGACAATCCCACCACAGCCGCCGCGATTGCTGCCGAGGCCGGCGTGGACGACTTCCTGGCTCAGGCGACACCCGAGGATAAGCTGAAGCTGATCCGCGATGAGCAGGCCAAGGGCAAGCTGGTGGCGATGTGCGGAGATGGCACCAATGACGCGCCTGCACTGGCCCAGGCCGATGTCGGCGTGGCCATGAACACGGGCACGCAGGCGGCGCGCGAGGCCGGCAATATGGTAGATCTCGACTCCAACCCCACCAAGCTCATCGAGGTGGTGGAAATCGGCAAGCAGCTGCTGATGACACGTGGCGCGCTCACCACCTTCTCGATCGCCAACGACGTGGCCAAGTACTTCGCCATCATTCCGGCGATGTTCCTCGCCTTCTACCCGCAGCTGCAGGCGCTCAACATCATGGGCCTGCAAACGCCGCAAAGCGCTATTCTGTCGGCCATCATCTTCAACGCGCTGATCATCATCGCGCTGATCCCATTGTCGCTCAAAGGAGTTGCCTTCCGACCGATCGGTGCGGGACCGCTCCTGCGTCGCAACCTGCTGATCTATGGACTGGGCGGCATCATCGTCCCGTTCATCGGCATCAAGGCCATAGACGTTCTCGTCACGGCCCTGCGCTTCGTTTGAGGATACCTCCCATGACTCGAGAAATCCGACCGGCGATCGTCTTCATCATCGCCCTTACCCTGATTACCGGCCTCCTCTACCCGCTGGCCATGACCGGCTTCGCCCAGGTGCTGTTCCCCAAGCGGGCGAACGGCAGCCTCATCCTGAAGGACGGTAAGGTCGTGGGCTCAGAGTTGATCGGACAGGTCTTCAGCAGCGATGGCTATTTTCATGGCCGGCCTTCGGCCACCAACACACCCGATCCCAATGATCCGACCAAGACAGTTGACGCCCCCTATAACGCGGCAAACTCTGGCGGTTCCAACCTCGGGCCAACCAACAAAGCGCTCATCGACCGCGTTAAAGCCGATGTCGATAAACTCAAGGCTGAGAACCCTTCCACACAAGTGCCCATCGACCTGGTCACGACATCGGGTGGCGGCTTAGACCCCCACATCACGCCTGAGGCCGCCTACTTCCAGGTGCCGCGCGTTGCCAAAGCTCGCAACATGCCAGAGGATCGTGTTCGTCAGCTCGTCTACCAGCACACCGAGGGCCGCACCTTCGGCCTGCTTGGCGAACCGCGTGTCAACGTGCTCGCGCTCAATCTAGCGCTGGACGGTGCGACGGCGAAGTAGTCCAGTGGGATGGTGCGGCTTTAAGCGCTCCATCAGATTGATCGATGCCAGATCAGCGCACCGACCCAGAACAACGTCCCTCGCCGGAGGCTCTGCTCGCTGAGGCGCGGCGACAGGAGCGTGGAAGCGGCGGCCGTTTGAAGATCTTTGTTGGTGCCGCTCCAGGCGTTGGTAAGACCTATGAGATGCTGCAGACGGCGCGCGCCAAGCTCAAAGAGGGCGTGGACGTCGTTGTCGGGGTCGTCGAAACGCACGGCCGCAGGGAGACTGAAGCGCTGCTGGAGGGCTTTGAGGTTCTGCCTCGCAAGCCGACGATCTACATCAATCGCATCCTCAGCGAATTCGACATCGATGCGGCCCTCAAGCGGCGTCCGAGCCTGATCCTCGTTGACGAGCTCGCCCACACCAATGTTCCCGGCAGCCGGCATCCCAAGCGCTATCAGGACGTCGAGGAGCTGCTGAAGTCCGGCATCGATGTCTACACAACGGTCAACATCCAGCACATCGAGAGCCTAAATGACGTTGTAGCGCAGATCACGCATGTGCGCGTGCGGGAAACCGTCCCGGACTCGATCCTGGATCGGGCCGACGACATCGAGCTTGTGGACCTGACGCCCGATGACCTGATCCAGCGTCTCAAAGAAGGCAAGGTCTATGTCCCCAAGCAAGCCGAGCGGGCCCTCAAGAACTATTTCTCACCGGCCAATCTCACTGCGCTTCGCGAACTGGCTCTGAGGCGGACGGCCGAGCGCGTGGACGAGCAGCTGCTCGAACACATGCGGGCCCGCGCCATCTCTGGGCCTTGGGCGGCTGGTGACCGTATTCTCGTCTGTGTCAGCGAAGACCGTCGATCAGCAGGCCTCGTGCGCTACGCCAAGCGGCTCGCCGATCGCCTTCGCGCGCCCTGGACCGCTCTCTGCATAGAGACGCGACGCGGTTTGCAGCTGACGGAAAGAGAACGGGACCGGATCGCGGAAGCCTTACGTCTTGCTGAGCGCTTAGACGGCGACGCGATCACCATTCCCTCCGCATCCCGGCACATCGCCGACGACGTAATCGCATTCGCACGCGCCAACAATGTGACGCATATTGTCATCGGTAAGTCCCAGCGTTCGCGCTGGTTCGAGATCCTCCACGGTTCCGTTGTTCACGATCTGGTGCGGCGTGCAGGCAACATCAGCGTCCACGTCATCGCCGGTGAAGAGCTGGCTTCGGAGCCGAAAACGGCCAAGGTCGTGCCGACAACGACGCCACGGCCGTTTGACCCCATTCCCTATTTCGTTGCCCTGCTGGCCGTGGCTGCCGCACTCGGCGCCGGTATGTTGGTGCAACCCATATTTGGGCTGGAGAATATCGACCTAATATTCCTGGCGGCAATTGTCGGCATTGCCGTCCGGTACGGCCTTTGGCCGTCGCTATTTGCCACCGTGGTCGCATCGCTCTGCTATAATTTCTTCTTTTTGCCACCCATCTATACCTTCACGATCACTGACCCCACGAACATTGCGGCGTTCCTGATTTTCACTCTTCTCAGTGTCATCGTTTCCAATCTTGCGGCGCGCGGACAAATTCAAATGACGACCGCGCGCGAGAGGGTGCGCTCGGTCGAGTCGCTTTATGCCTTTAGCCGAAAACTCGCCAGCGCTGGCACCATGGACGATGTGCTGTGGGCGACGGCCCATCAAATTGCGTCAATGCTGAAGGTCCGCGTCGTTCTGCTATTGCCGGAAGAAGGCACCATCGCGGTCAAGGCGGGTTATCCGCCCGAAGATACGCTCGAGGAGGCTGATCTGGCCGCGGCCAAGTGGACGTGGGAGAGCAACCGCCGTGCAGGACGCGACTCGGACACTCTGCCAGGAGCAAAGTGGCTGTTCCTGCCTATGCGCACCGGCCGCGGCGCCGTGGGCGTCCTCGGCATCACCAATGATGCACCGGGACCGCTACTGCGACCGGATCACAGGCGCCTTTTGGACGCTCTTGCCGATCAAGGTGCGCTGGCGATCGAGCGGGTACATCTGGTTGAAGACATCGAAAAGGTGAGGCGCACCGCGGAGACAGAACGCCTTCGCTCGGCGTTGCTGACCTCCATTTCTCACGATCTCAAGACTCCTCTTGCAGCGGTGCTGGGCGCGGCGGGAGCATTGCGCGACCTCTCCAAGTCCCTTGATGAAGATGCCAAGGCCGATCTGTTGGCCACGATCATCGACGAGTCGGAACGCCTGAACCGTTTCATCGCCAATCTGCTCGACATGACCAAGCTCGAGTCGGGCGCAGTAGTGCCGAACGCGGCACTGCACGATGTGGGCGAGGTTGTGGGCAGCGCTCTCGAGCGGGCCAGCAAGATTTTGGCCAAGCACCGCGTCGAGGTCGATATCAGTTCCGATTTGCCGATGGTGATGGTGGATGCGGTTCTGTTCGAGCAGGTGCTGTTCAATTTGCTTGACAACGCCTCCAAATATGCGCGTGCCGGTACGAGCATCACCATCCAGAGCTGGCGCGACCGAGAAACGGTTTGTCTCCAAGTACTGGACGAGGGAGAGGGCATCCCGCCGCAGGACCTCGAGCGTATCTTTGATAAGTTTTATCGCGCGCGGAAAGGTGACCAAGTGCGTGCGGGTACCGGTCTAGGTTTGGCCATTTCACGCGGTTTCATCGAAGCCATGCAGGGGAAGATAACGGCGGCCAACCGCCCCGATCGTTCCGGCGCGGTCTTTACCATCACCCTGCCGATTCCAAACGTGGCAGCACAACAAGCAGAAGCGGTTTCGTCATGAGTTCAACTCCCGCGCCAAAGATCCTGATTGTGGACGACGAGCCACCCATTCGCAAGTTGCTGCGCATGGGGCTCAGCTCACAAGGCTACGACGTTCTGGAAGCTCCGGACGGCAAGAGTGCTCTCGAACTGCTCGCCAAGAAGCCCGCACTCGTGATTCTCGATCTGGGGCTGCCCGACGTCGATGGACATGATCTCTTGAGGCGGATCCGACATCGCCAGGAGAGCCTGCCCGTCATTGTGCTTTCCAGCCGGGGCGACGAGGCCGGTAAGGTCGCCGCTCTCGATCTCGGCGCCGATGATTACGTAACCAAGCCATTCGGCATGGACGAACTCTTCGCCCGCATGCGTGCGGCAATGCGACATCAGCTACAGGGGCAGGGCGAGCGACCGGCAATTCATGTGGGAGAGTTGACCGTCGATCTTGTGCGACGTACCGTCAAGGTGCGCGACAAGGAGGTGAGGCTGTCGCCCAAGGAATATGATCTCCTCCGCTTGTTGGTGCAGCACGCAGGCAAGGTTCTAACCCACAGGTTTCTCATTCAGGAACTGTGGGACGAGCCAACCGACCCCCAATATCTCCGTGTCTATGTGCGCCAGTTACGCCGCAAAATCGAAGCCGATCCTGAACGCCCACAGTACATCATAACGGAGTTGGGCGTTGGCTATCGCATGCGCGAGTCTACACGTAGTCACGCCGAGTAACCGATGAAAATCAAAGAGTTCCTTTCACCCTCTGATGTACTGATCGATTTCCGCGCGCGCGACAAGCTCGGCTTGCTGCGAGAGATTTCAAGCCGAGCTGCGTCTGCCCTGAAGCTGAGGGCGGATGCCGTTGCCCACGAGATCGTTAAGCGCGATGAGCTCGGCTCTACAGGAATCGGCAGGGGCGTTTGTATCCCGCATGCGCGATTGCGCGCAGTCAACAAGCCGTACGGGTTGTTGACCCGGCTCCGCTATCCGATCGACTTCGACGCGGTAGATGGCCAACCCGTAGACATCGTGTTCCTACTCCTGCTGCCGGCAGCCTCCCAGCTCGATCAGCTCAACGCGCTTGCGGCTGCCGCACGCAAGTTGAGGGAGACTGAACTACTACACCGCCTTCGCGCAGCCACCACTGCCGCTGAAATGTTTGAAGTGATCACCAGTGGTTAGGAAAGCCGGTCGCACACACACGATGGACCGATGAGCCATTGTGTCACTCATCCCGACGAACTTCACGCTGCCAACTTCATCGAGCCCTTAATCCACTCGTTGGCGAGTTGGTCAGATCTGCTTGCTGCCCTGGCTACCCAGCCATGGGTTGTGCGACGATGAGAACGTGAGTGCCGTGGTCGATCCAGCCCGGCTGCCGGCACAGGGACTCCTCAATCTCCTTTAGTTTTGTCATGATCTCCTTCCGGCCAGGCAACCCGCTGACAAGTTCCCCTGTCCAATTCATGTCCGGAGCAAAGCGAGTGTGAAAGATATCGATCGCTCGAAGATCAAGGACGATGCCGTGCGGAGCGAAGAGCGATCTTAAGGTCTCGGCGCTGTAGATGTTGAACGTGAGCAGGTGTTTGCTACCATCTTTCAGTTCAATGGCAAGTTCGCCGCGACGGCAATCCTGGTGATATTCGCGCAGCTTTTCGGTGCCGATGATGCAGCCCGTCGGCGGGCTACCCACAGAGCGCACGCTTGCGATTACGCGGTAGGCTCCGACATGACATAGCTGTTCGATAGCCCGCGGAAGAACGCTTTTCGGCAGATGATTGAGCACGACATAGTTGCACAGGACCAAATGGAACTGGTGTGCCGTCCATGGAAACGGTTCAACGAGGTCGTGGTACAGAAACTCAAGTTTCCTTGTGATGTCTGGTTCATATTCCGTAAGATTCTCGGGGTGATTCCTTGCGATCTCGAGCTGTCTCTCGGAAATGTCAAACCCAATGGCGTGGATGCCAAGGCCAAGTCGATTAGCATAAGACGCAATTCTTCTCGCCCACGTACCAGGTCCACAGCCGGCATCGAGCACACGTAAGCTAGAAACTCCCGCGCAGTGCAACTCGTCTATCGCGCGGCGGATGGCGTCCCAGAGGATCATGTCTCCGTGGGCAAAGCGATTTGTTCCGGCCTTGCCGTCGGCGTAACACGCGTACTCATCGCCGACGTGATCATATGCATGAGCGGTGCGGCGCGGTGTTGATTGCTCGACGCGCCCGATGACAGGTCGACGGTGTCGCACAAGCGCATGACTGGTCAGACTCGGCATAGCAGCAATCGTCTCAGGTGCCGCATGGACGCTCCCGCATCATTGATCTATCCCTGCATCACTCGCTTGTATCGCGAGGGTCGCTCCCCAAAGAGAATGCGCATCGGCCCATAAAAAATCGAGAGGGATTAAGGCTCTCTGGTATAAATGGAAAATATTGCGGCTCAAATGCACCCGTAAAGGGTTATGCTGCCTGCATTGGTGCCACCAAAACCTGCACGGTCTTTATTTCAGCGTCGCATTTCGGAGGGCGATCTCATGGGGTGCTCGGAAGGGCGACTCTATTGCCCGCGTGAGATTTTACGGCGGGTAGGATCGTGTTCCCTCATGCTAACGGTGCGATAGCGGCGGGGATGAAAGCAGGCGTTGGCCTTCCGGACCCGTGCGTAGCAATATATTGGCCTCACTTGATGACTTCATCCGTGCGAGCCAGCTGCGACGGCGTAACGGTTGAAGCTAGCCCCTTGTCCGTCGTGAGCGATGATACTTGTTCGGTGGTTGAACCGGCGACTGTCGGACGGGGTGCAGCCGGCTTCGCAA
>Ga0306920_100005538_pt1 | contig 16347 bp, 16 predicted proteins | sample flu12Cox44000170_FD_204666 | JGI IMG/M metagenome (GOLD analysis project Ga0306920, IMG submission 204666) | Lab enrichment of tropical soil microbial communities from Luquillo Experimental Forest, Puerto Rico - flux4day.12C.oxic.44.000.170 (v2)... | ecosystem: Environmental > Terrestrial >... | reverse complement strand
GACGAAACTCCCAAAGCGTGTTTTGGTGTCGCTCGAAATCATCGCTGGTTGTGCGCAGCATTACGGCGAAAATTGAGGAAATTGGGAAATGGCGTCAGTTCCGGGTGGTCAGTTTACGTTCTTCGCCGCGAACAAGCCGATCAGCGCCGTGTTCACGCCAGACGGCTCTTCGTTGCCGCGGCCAATTCACGGCGATTTCAATCTCGAGGTAGTGACCTCGCCGCATGGGACGTCCTACGCCTTGCCGCACGGCTACCAGGGTGTAGCCTTGCTCTCGGATAATGGCAAAGATGTCGATCTGCTGAAGGGTAATTACGGCGTTGTCGCCACCGGCACGGGGCCCGACACAATCCAAGCCGGTTCCGGCAACGACACGATTATTGGCGGCTGGGGCTCCGATTCGATCATTGGGGGCTCCGGTCATGACTTGATCTTTGGCGGCTTCGGCAGCGACACGATCACCGCCGGCAGCGGACCCACAACAATCTATGGCGGGTTTGGCCATGACCTGATTACTGGCGGCAGCGGCCACGACCTGATCTATGGTGGCCTGGGCAACGATACGATCACCGCCGGCAGTGGACCTACGACGATCCATGGCGGGTTTGGCAACGACCTGATCACCGGCGGCACAGGTCGCGACGTTATTTATGGCGGTGACGGTAAGGATACGATCAACGCTGGCAGTGGACCTACCACGATCTATGGCGGGCAACACGGCGACCTGATCAATGCCGGTAGTGGCCACGATGTCATTTACGGCGGCAACGGCCAGAACACCATCCATGGCGGCAGCGGCTCTGATACGATCCATGGCGGATTCGGTAATGACCTGATCTACGGCGGCAGCGGCCACGACCTTATTTCTGGCGGCGAAGGCAACAACACGATCTACGGCGGCAGCGGCCCCGACACGATCTATGCCGGGTCAGGCAATGACGTGATCTATGGCGGCAGCGGTCACGACACGATCTCCGCCGGAGCTGGCCACAACACGATTCATGCCGGAAGTGGCGCCGATCTGATCGAGGATCGAGTGGCTGGCGCACACGATACCGTGTTCGGTTTCGACCACGGCAATGGCGATGCCATTTCCTTCGCCGGCGAGAATCACCACACGATCGACCAGGTCGTGGCAACGGCGCATACAGAGCACGGCAACACGACGCTCAGCTTGCCCGATGGCTCGACAATGACGTTGGTCGGCGTCACCCATATCGACCACACCTTCTTCCATTAGGCCACGGCTGGCGCCGCCTCGCGCGGCGCCGACGGAGCCGCTGCAATGATCCGCTCGCTCGACCTCCTCTACGCGAGCTCAGGGTTTTGCGTGAGCCTGCTCGTCGGCATGACCGGCGTCGGCGGCGGGTCGCTAATGACCCCGCTCTTGATCCTCGTCTTCGGCATTCACCCAGCCGCCGCGGTCGGGACCGATCTGCTCTATGCAGCGGCGACTAAGAGCGTCGGGACATTGGTGCACGGGTTCAACCGCAGCATCGATTGGCGCCTCGTCGGCCGGCTCGCCGCGGGCAGCATCCCGGCGACCGCCGTCACCCTGCTTGCCCTATCATGCTTCGGCATCGACAGCGGGATGGCGCAAGGCTGATCACCGGCGTGCTCAGCGGGGCACTCGCCGCGACCGCCGCGGTGCTGATGCTCCGCAAGCGGATCCTTGCCCTCTGGGGAGCGCGCGTCGGGGCGCTCGACCGGCGGCGCAAGGCGGCGCTGACGGTTCTGATCGGCGCGGCCCTCGGCGTGATGGTGTCGGTCTCCTCGGTCGGCGCCGGCGCCCTCGGCGTCACTGCCGTGATGCTGCTCTATGCGGAGCTGCCGATCGCGCGCATCGTCGGCTCCGACATCGCCCACGCGGTGCCGCTGACGCTCCTCGCCGGCATCGGCCATTGGACGCTGGGCTCGATCGACTGGCATTTGCTCGGCTCACTGCTTGCCGGCTCTCTGCCGGGGATCGTCCTGGGCAGCTATGTCTCGGTGCGCGTCCCTGAAACGGTCCTGCGGGCGACCTTGGCGGCAATGCTGCTCCTCGTCGCCGGCCGCCTGGTGCTGTAGCGCCACAAGCAAAAATTGCATCAAAGAAGCGGCTTTTGACAATCTGCAGCGAATCAGCAGCAGAATCTATCTCAGGTTGCAGTATGCCCGAGGGGGCGCCGCGCACGTTCCTAAGCGACGACGCATCACCGCCGGCACCTCCTTGGCACGGCGGCACCTACCACCGATCGCGAATATGCCACGCCAATGAGGCGATTTTGCGATCGTCATCGTCGCATCGGAGTCGCGACGCCGTTTACAAGTCCATTACTGCCCGAGCACAAGGTGACCGGTTGCCGTCTCGGCCCCGCACTGATAGAGACCATATTGAGGGCTGAGCCAGTCAAACCATACCATAGATCTGACGGCCGAGCCCCTATTAGCGACATCGGATAGAATTTCGTAAGCGAGATTGTAACGGCTGCTGTCGTTGAGCGAGCATGCAAGGCTCGGCAAACGAAAGCCCCACTCGGTTACGGTACACGAGACGCCGTACTTGCCGCACTGTGTCAAGGCGTTGTTGGCGAGATCTTTATACCTCTGCTCCCGACTCGCGTTGGCATTGGGGTAGAAATGAATGCCATAGGTGTCGGCTATGGTATCCAATCCATAGGCCCGCAAATAATTTAGAGTCGCATTGATCGAAACCGCGTCGACCGGGATGCCATCAATCGCTACCCCTCCGATCCTCGGCGCCCCGGGATTTGAGAGGCCCGCGGAGATCACGGGTGTTGCCTGGTTGAGGGCCGAGCCATCACGGATCTGCCTCAAAGCTTGCAGGCTCAGCATGTATGCCCGATATCCGGCCCCAATGACTTCGGCTCCGGAATTGTTGTAAAGATCGGCGTCGCCGAACACGTTCCCCTCTCCCGGAACCGCAAAATCGCCGTTGAACGGAGCCCAATTGATTTCGTTGCCGAGTTCGAGACCAGCGAGAACAACCCCGCTTTCCTCCAGCTGGGCCAGAATTGGCGTGAACCATGATGCAAAGATCGCCGGGTCCGACTGCGAGAGCGGGTAAGCCGCCCAAATATCCGGATAGGCGGAGTTGTACGGGCGGGGTTTTACCGATGCCGAATATTGCAACGGCACGATGACGATTGGCTTTATTCCGCTTGCATAGACCGTTTTGATGAGCGCGATGCTGTCGATATAGACACCCGGCGGGCCCCAGGTCCTCGGCTCCAGCGGTATGCGGATCACTTTGGCGCCAGCCGCCTGCAGCTCGGACAGCGCCGCGAGTTGAGCCGATTGCGATAAACGGTCGCCGTTGGTCAAGTTCACCCCGACCTGGGTTTGCGAGATTGACGGCGCGCTGTGCGTCACAACCAACAGCAACGCGAGCGCCGGTATAGCTTTCGATATGTCCGTCACCGTAATTCCTCCCTGCTGCGAGAGTGGGCCCCCCGCCACCGCTATCTGAAAAAATGTAGAGTGATTGCATCAAATGCTCATCAAAAATGATAGTTAGCTAATTGAAATTAATAGTTAATTAAAATTTCGCACAGCGCGCGTTTTGGCCTCTCCCGTGAGCGGGACGGGTGGGTCACACGGGTAGGGGACTCGATGAAGGCCAATGACCCTCTTCTTTGAGGCCCGATTGGTCTCCCGGACATGCTGCCGAGTATTGCCGAACGGCGCGAGATGCCAAACCGACTATTAACTGTTATCCGGTTATGTTTGTACGACCTCGGATTCGTTGAGCTGCCAGTCCGAATTTTCCAATTGGAGGATGTCTTGCCTGCTGTAGAACGTATGCTGATCTTCGATTTGGGCATGCATCTCGGCCTCGATACGCAGTTTTATCTCAAGAAGGGCTTTCGCGTGATCGCCGTTGAAGCCGCGCCGCTGATGATTGAAAATGCCAGGACGTCTTTGTCACGCTATATCGAGACCGGGCAGCTGATTATTGTCGATCGAGCCTTCTGGTCAGTGGACGAGGAGGAGATATCCTTTTACATCAATCAAGAAAAAGACGACTGGAGCAGCGCCTTCAAGTGGTGGGCAGAGAAAGGCGCTCATGACATACGTGATATCAAGGTAAAAACCACGACTCTCCCGCGGCTCTTCTCAGAATACGGCGTCCCTTATTATATAAAATGCGATATCGAGGGGGCAGATGAGCTATTCGTTCGGCAACTTTCTGCGGATCGGCGGCGGCCGAGCTACATATCCGTTGAAGCCACGTCCCTGGAGGCGTTAGCGATTCTTTACGCGGCCGGGTATGATCGTGTTCAATTGGTCAACCAGGCATTCAATGGTTTCGCGCAACCGCCCGACCCTCCGCTCGAGGGAAATATAGCTCCAGTCAAATTCAATGGTCATATGAGCGGACTGTTCGGTCGCGAGCTCAATCCCGAAGGATGGGTAACCTTTACCCAAGCCGCTGGCATGTATCTCGATTTTCGTGATCTCAAACGGCGCCATGACAAACTTGCACATGGCTGGCTAGATTTCCACGTCACGACCGCCCAAACGTTGTCGTTGGCTGGAGCGCCTAAGCATACTCATTGACGCGGATCCCGAAATCGGCGTCACTCCGCGCGCGAGCGCGTGCAAATAAGTCTAGGAGTTCGGTGCGGTCGTCATGGAACGGCTGATCAAATTGCTCCCTTGCCCATGCCGGCCATTCCTTTGGACCAGGATTCGTAATTTCAAGCCCGCGAGGGATGGGGCGGGTTGATGAAAGGTCCAGAATACGTAAAATTTCCTCGATCGGCCATATCAGTTTATCGGCGGAAATAAAAACGACGCGTGTGGACTCATGTTCTCGGTAGTTGAGAAAATAAGTGACAATAGTCTTCCAGCGGATGGCGCGCTCACGGTATATCTTAGATAAGTCCACAACCGATGGAGCTCCATAGAATATATCTGATGACCACGTTCGAAGCATGCTCTCAATCGTACTCTTGGGATCACGAAATGTGAATATAGCTGTCGCTTTTGGAAACAAGTTCAGCAGGACTGCCGGGGCATCATTGCCAAGCCCGTAGAGAATTTCTTTAAACCCCCACTGGGTCCATCCGTTAGGGATCCGAGATCCGAACATTCGATCGAAAAGCGATGCGATTTCCGTTCGAAACTCGGCTTTGTCCAACCGGTTCAACCAAGAGAGACGCTCCGATCCGAGCGCCATATCGGAGATAAGCTGATCATCGCTTAGCTGGCCGCCTCGGAAGACGGTCCTTTCGAGCCCCTTGCTAGTCTCATACCGGCGAACTGATGCAAGCAGAGGTTCTAAAAAGCCTTCGTGCTCGCCCCAAATCCAGCAGCAAGTGGAAAGACTGATCAGCCGTTGGATATGGGTCGAACCGCAGCGACCTGTTCCAAAAACAAAAACTGGCCACATCTCACTGCTCCAAAGGCGACAGCTCGGGTATCGGTGACTTCGTCGCTGCAATGTTAAACGGTCTTCTCACAAAAAACGGCATGAGCACGTCCCTTCCACGTTTCTCGTATGTCCAAAACCCGAAACCCAGTCGCTCGTGCCATCACGGCAAGTGTCTCTTCCGTCCAAAGCCACCACCACGGCCCGTAGGCGGCAAGCGACGTCCATGGGTATTGGTCATCGGTGATGCCAGCCAAATTGATGGAAAGCGTGTGAAAGTGCTGGGCCAAGACCTTCTTTGTGGTTGCATCCGCAGCCGGCAGAAAAACCGTGCGGCCACCAACAAACGAGACCTCACCCGCATCGTTATGCATCTGATGAGGCACCGTCATAGAAACGAACAATAAAAAGCGGCTTGTCAGGGCATACAAGCGCGCGAGAGTGTGTAGCGGATTTGGAACGTGATAGATCACGCCTGAACAGTAGACGAAATCGAAGGTGCCGGCCTTATCGAGAAGCGTCGGATCATCCACGTTCCCTTGTAACTTTTTGTATTTGGCTATCCCCATCGACTGTGCACGCTGATCTAACTCACTCCAAGACGGATGATTGATTGGCATGATATCGATCATAGTCGCAGCCCGACATCCGGCCTTAACTGCAACCGTGATTTTCTCGTTGACTAGTCCCCACAATCCACCAACATCAGCAAAGGTGGAGTTTTTGACATGGGAACTTATGACGTCGTTCGCCCAATTAGAAACCATTTTGCACCTATGATTAGGATCGCATGGGAATTCTGTTAGGCAATCAATTCAATAATTGAGTTCAGCTGAAGCACCAATGGTCATTGGAGCACCTTTGAGTTAAACACCAGTCGGTCGCCCTCTGCCAATCCGCCGCACCGATAGATTCCATATCTGTTATCGATCCAGGCGTAGTAGATGAGTCCCCTTAGCCGCCCCTGAAGTGCGAACTGGCGGAAATCGGCCAGGATTTCCCGCATTAGCGCGGCCCGCGGGGCATCGTCGCCAGGGCATGCGGCTTCGGTAGCGGGCAGACCCCATTCAGTGAGCCAGCATGGCTTGCCGTGCCCTGGCAGCTGGCACTCTGCCATAGTGTCCTCTTCGAGCTGATTGAGGCGGCGGTCGGCGGTCTTGGCCGAGGGGTAGGTGTGCACACCATAGGCGTCCACCAGCGCATCCAATCCATTGGCGCGGAGGTATTGGAGGGTCGCGCCGATCGTGACCGCATCGGTCTCCGAGCCGGGCCGGGGGCCGGCGGGACCGGGATCGGAAAGGCCGGCCGAGAGGATCGGCGTACCTCTGTTGAGCCGCGAGTGATCACGGATGTCTTTCAATATGCTCAATGTGTGCAGATAGGCGCGGTAGCCTTCGGCAATCCGGATCGCCTCCGGATCGCGCGTCAAGTCCGCCTCTCCGAACACGCGGCCCTCGCCGGGGATCGGAAAATCGCCGTTGAAAGCGGTCCAGTTGATCTCGTTCCCCAATTCGAGCGCGGCAAACGTAACGCCCATGGTTTCCAGCTGATCGAACAGGGGTTTGAAGACTGCTCGGAAACGAGTCGGATCAGCTGCCGACAATGGAAAGGACGGCCACATTGCCGGGAGCTCCTTGACCGCGGGGCGTCTTTGCGCGCCGTCCCGGTACTGCAGCCCGACGGTCAGATCGGCTTTGATCCCGCGCTCAGATGCGCCGCGGATAAAATCAATCGCGGGCCCGTAATCGTCACTGCCCCAGGCCGGCGCGAGAGGCACACGGACGACGCGGACGCCGGCCGCTTGCAACTGGTCGAGCATCACTTCGCGGTCGGCCGCGCTGATGCGCTGCGGATTGACGACATTGACCCCGAGGGCAACGGTCTCGCCGGCCATCGCGTTTATGCTCAGTGCGACAAGCAGACAACCCAATACACCGACAGGTGCACGCGAGATCATCGCCTCAGCCTGCTGTCAGGCGATCGAGCCGCTGTAAGAAATCCTGGGCGGAATTCTGCCAGGTCCAGGCCTTGGCCGCGCCGGCGGCGGCAGACGAGACGCGCTGCAGGAGGTCGCGGTCGGTGCAAAGGCCAAACAGAATTTTCACGGCCTCACGCGCGATCGTGCCGGTGCCATTGCGCGGCAGCAGAAAACCGGTTTCCTTGTCCGAAACCGCCTCGGCGACGGCCCCGACCTCGGTTGCGCAGACGACGGCGCCGAGCCGCATCGCCTCCAGTATCGTCAACGGCAGGCCTTCCCAGCGCGATACCACGAGCACGACATCCGCCCAGGCGTAACATTCGGTCAGTTCCTCCGGGGTCAGTTTGGGCGGCTCGATCGCGATCGACAATTGCTCGAGCTCTTGTTGCTCGGCGTCCCCCATCACCGAGGCGCCGATCAGGCGCCACTCGATCGGCAGACCGGCTCCGCGGCCCAACCGGACGATTGCGGTCAGCCGGTCCAGCCCCTTCTGCCGGTCGAGCCGGCCGAGGAACAAGACCCGCAGCGGCCCGGGCTCGCGCAATCCCCGGCCCGCGAACGCCTCTGCGACTGCGGCCGGCGGAAGATCATATGACGGCGCATTCCACAGCAGCGCCAATTTGCCCTCGGGAATCCCCATCGCGTGGCACCAGTCCACGAGTTGCTGCGAGCAGCAGGCGAAGAGGTCATAGGCGTGCTCGTATCCGAGGGTCAGGTAGGTATGACCCTTTGGCCGCTCCGACGGCGTCAAATCGGTAACGTGCAGCGAGGCGATCGTTTTTGTGCCTTGCCGGCGCAGCGGCGACATCAACGCGTGCGCCTCTGCACAATGAAAATTCGCTACGGCATCGAGGCCGCATAAGAGGCCAAAGGCGCGCGAGTGACGTCCCTTCGTGACCCAGCTCGGGTAATGCGATCCCATGTACCGCAGTTCTTCATCCCAATTGCCGACGCCGGTGTCGCAGAGGAAATTGACGCTGTCGAAGGTCTCGGCGAGCAGCGATGCCGGCTTCGCGGTTTGCCGGCAGAATACGAACAAATGGTTCGACCAGCCGCGATCGCGCATCACAGCGGCCAGGTTGTAGGCGGTCTTCTCGACGCCACCGAATTCTGCCAGCGGCACGACAAACCCAATACTTTTACTGCGAGCCCGCGCCACGCGGGGATAGACGGGTGAGGCGTTCAATAGTTTGCGGCTGACCCGGAAGAGTTCGCGCTTCGGAGATAGCTCCGATCGCCAATTCCAGGACTGTCCTCGCCACACCGTCGACTGGAATGTTCGCATTCGCTGAAACAGTTCGAGCAAGGCGGAATTGGCGTCGCCCGGCGAATCCGCCTCGGGATCAGGCAGCGACACCCGGTACGCCGAAATGTTCGGCTGCGGGACCGGCGTGGCGAGGCTCATGATCCAGCTATCCAGCGGATCGTCCAGGCACTCGTCGAAGAGCTCGGCTTTGACCATGACCAGCCCGGCGGAGTGATGCGCATCGCCATCTGCGGCATCGGCGATTTCAGCGACCTCGATGCGGTCGCCTCCCGCGTCTGCGCCGCCGACCAAATACGCAAAACCGCCGGAGTCTATCGCCGATTCGAGCAACCAGAATGTCCACTGCAACAGCCGAAACTTCGTCAGGCTCTCTCTTAACGGTGAATCAATCACTAAGATGAAAGGCGGCCTGGCATAGCGCGCGGGCGCCAATCGCGCCCGGTAGTAGTGCTCGAAGAAATCCTCCAATGTGAGCGATTGGCCCTCTATCGAGGGATCGGACGTCAAATTCACGCTGCCCGTATCGGGGGTGTAAATCGCGTATCGAGGCGCCTCCGCATGCTCGAGCGCGAGCAGCGTGTCAAAGCGAAACAGCGCCTTATGTTTGCGCGTGATGTACGAGACGATTTCCGGGCGGTCGCGCTCGGAATCGCTGAGCATGCTCTCGGGCCGTTTGCGGTAGCGAAACCCGAAATTTTCGAGGTGTCTGCCGCGAAAGCCGAGCTCGATCGCGCCGAGCCAGAAATCCCAGTCCTCGAAACCGAGCCGCATGCTCTCGTCAAAGCGGGCGCCCTTTTCGAAGACGGCACGCCTGACGAGGCTGCCGGCCTCGCAGATATTATCCTCAAGATGCCGCAGGACCGAATATTCGCCGGAATAGTCGCTGTTCCACTCCTGTCCAAACATGTCGATGTTGGGGTAGACCCAGCCCGCCTCCGGGTGCTGCACGAGCACGTCGTAGGCGCGCTGCAGCGCGCCCGGTAGCAGGCGGTTGTCGGCATCGAGGAAATAAATCGCTTCGACGCTTTCCCAGGCGCGCAGCACATAGTCGACGCCGGTGTTGCGGGCCGCGCTCAACCCGCCATTGCGGCGCCGGATGTAGTGGACACGATCCGGCGCGGCGGCGACGAAATCGAGACAGGCTTGATGGGTTTCCGCCATCGGGCAGCCATCATTGACGATGACGATGACGAGGTCGAAATCTGCCTGCTGGTTCAACGCCGCTATCATCGCCTCGCCGAGCAGCACACTGTGTTTGTAGACGGGACGACGACGGCGAGGGCCGGACCTGCCGACCGTCCCGTGGTCACCGGCCGTCTGGAGGCTCGCGCGCGGCCGTCGAGCCGGGAGGCGACAAGAAATTGTGCAGCATCGGGTGCCGTACGTGCTTCGAGGAGCAACCCGGCTACGCCGGATTGCTCCTCAGCATGAGGGTATGCCTTAGAGGGCATTCGGAAAAATGCCTCATCCTGAGGTGCCTCGCGAAGCCAGGCGCCGAAGGACGTACGACATTCCTCCAGCGCCACCGCATTCTTGGCCAGCCTCCGAGCATTCATCGTGCCGCCGCCTCATCGAGGCCGTCGACGACAAACTCGAGCCAGCGCGCCTGCGCCCCGCCTGCCGCTTGTCCCTCGGCAAGGCGCGTCGCCAGATAGAGGTCGAGCGGTCGCGTCGCCGGTTGCGGCAGAGTCACGTGGATCTGCGTCGCGAAATCGGGATGGATTGGCAGCCAGCCGGAAAATCCGCCCTGGTGGCCGTTGAGCCGGCCTTCGGTCAGGACTTGCCGGTAGCCGGCGCGTGGAGCGAGCGCGAGCAGCGCATATTCGACGAGCGGGCCCTGGGCGTCCTCGGTCTTGATCGTTGCAGTTAGCCGACGCGCTTTGGCCGGCAACGCGGCAGGCAGTTTGGCCACCGTCATGCTGCCGCTAGCTGGCCGCAGCTCGAGCGCTGCTGTCTCGTCGATCAATCGCACGCGTGGCTCACGTCCTGGCTCCGGGTCCAGCTCGGCGAACCGTCGCAGCACGCTCGAAGCCAATCTTTGGCCGAGATGGCCGGTTTGGGGCTGCCGTCTGATGCCAATGTGAAACGGATGTGCCACCCGGCGAGAACCGGGCAGACCGATGTGCAGCCGCAGCGCCAGGCTGCGATCGCTGTTGCCGTCCTCGCGTGCCGCGATCCGGACGCGACTCTCCGGCACCGGCTGCAGACTGGTCAAAGACAGTTTCGGCGGCGCTCCCGATCGCGTTTCCCAAATGACGGTCAGCGACACCGATTGCCGCGGCGCGATGTCGATCTCCGGCAAATCGAGGAATATCCAGCCGTCGGGCACCGCGCTGTAGGGGATCCCCCACTCGCCCAAGGTGCGGTCATCGTCGCAGGTCACGATGCTGACCAGGAGCCGGCCCTCGGCGGCGGGGCCGGCAGGGGTAGTGTGCAGTTCGAGCGCCGCCAGGCCTTGCGACGCGATCGGGAGAAGTTGCGTCGCACGAAACGGCCGGTCTGCCTCTGGTGGCGCGACCGTGTTCTCGGTAGGCTCGCACGCGAAAGCAAGCCACAGCGGCGTCAGCTGCGACCGCGTCAGGAATTGTTCGACGGTATCGAAGGCGCTCTGCAGTTGATCATGGACAATGCGAAACGCCGTGTATTGCCGCTGCAACGCCAAGAGCCGCGCCGCCGAGGCGCCGTAGAGACCGCCAATGGCGTTGAGCAGCAATTCGTACACCTGTGTGGTGGCGGCATCGGGGCCGGCTTCGACTTCGACAAGGGTGGGATTCGGCAGAAAGCCCTCCGCACCCGCCGCCAAGAGATCTCGCAATGCCTCCAGCTGTTTTTTCCCGGCGGAGGAAAGCGCGAGCAACGCCAGACAGAAGGTCGGCGGCTCGGTAACCGGAACGCGCGCGGCTCCGCGCTGCGCTCCGGCGCGGTAAAGTTCGAACCGCCCGTGGTTGCCGCGCTCACAGGCATATAGCGCAATGCTGCTGCTCAACCGGCAAAAGCCAACGACCAGCGGCAAGTCGGCGGCAGGCACGATAACCTTGAACTCGCCATTGTACAGGGTCTGCGCTGTGGCGGGGTCGGTGGTGATGTTCATCCGCGAGCCTTGGGCAAAGATCGATCAGAGGTTCTTGCTGCTTCCCAGCAACGAGCGGAGCAGCTTCAGGTAGGCCGGCAGGCAGACCGTGTTGAGATCGTAGCGCGCGATCACCGTCTGCCGCGCCGCAGCGCGAAGGCGAGAGCTGATGGCGTCTTCTTTGCCGGCGAGAGCGGCGGCGATGCGCTCCGCCAACCCTTCCACATCAAAAAAGTCGACGAGCCAGCCATTATCGTCGTCGCAAATCACCTCTTCGACCGGCGGCGTGCGGGAGCTGACGACGAGACACCCTGCCGCCATCGCCTCGAGCAAAGACCAGGAAAGCACGAAGGGGTAGGTCAGATAGACGTGAACCGACGAGATCTGCAATACGGTGAGGTATTGTTGGTACGGCAGAGGACCGAGGAAATGAACCCGCCGCAGATCGAGCGCGCCGTCGAGTTCAGCGAGCATTGCGCCCGCCAGGTCTCGGCACGCTCGGGTCTGCGGCCATAGCTGACGCCATTGCCTCCGAGGATCAGCACCTGTGCTTCCGGCCGGCGTTTCAGCACTTCCGGCAGCGCCCGCATGAAGACGTGGAAACCGCGATAGGGTTCGAGGTCGCGGGCGCTGTAGGTGACGATCTCGTCCGCCCGCGACAGACAGCGGCCCCCGCTCAGCCACAAGCGCGCCGTCGCATCCGGCTTCACCACTGTGGTGTCGATCCCCTCATGTACGACCGCGATGCGGTCGCGATAGGGTTGCGGATATTGCGAGCGTTGCCACTGCGTCGGGCTCTGGCCGCGATCGGCCGCGTCGAGACCGAGGAGATTGAGCGCATTGCGGGTGCGCAGCCGCATCGCGGCATCCCGCTCCGGCGGGAATTCACGGTCGAAATCGACGTCCGACCCCTTCAGTCGGTAAAAGAATTCGAAATAGCCGAGCATGGGACACTCGGCCAGACGTCCTTGAGGTAGAGGATTTCGCCCCAGCCGTTGTGCCCGATGACGAGGTCCGGCACAAAGCCATCGCGCGCCAGCCATTGGCACAGCCCCGCCACTGCGAGACCGTTTGCAACCGCGTTCTCCAGCTCGCGGACATAGCCATGCGCATTGGAAGCGGGCGCCGTCGGCCGGTATTCGAGCTTGCGAACACCCGCGATCTCGGCCCGGCGCGGCTGCGTGATAAAAGCAACCTCGTGTCCGGCCTGGGCCAGATGACGGGCGGCGTGGGCATACTGGCCTGGCATGTTTTGATGGATGAAGAGAAATCTCATCCCGCCACGCACGAACCGGCTTTATAGGCCGTCGCCCACAAATCGAACGAGCCGCCCCGCCGCAGTGTGACCTCGACGAACCCGGCCTGCGTCAGCAGCTTTTGCAGGGTCCGTGCGGTAAACCCGCTGCGATGCGCCATCAACTGATTACCGCGCGCCAGGGAGGCCGTGTGTCCGAAAATCATGTCGAGCGGCGTTATCGGCCCACTCAACGAAGTGTAGGCTTCATCTTCGAGCCGGTCCTCACTGACCAGCTGCGCCACCTGCTGCAAGTCGGGAAGGGTCAGCAGCAGAAGGCCGCCCGGCTTCAGCACTCGCAGAAACTCCGCAAGAGCCACCGGAACTTCGTGCCGCTGCAAGTGCTCGAGATTGTGAGACGACCAGACCGCATCGACCGAGTCGCCGGCGACCGGGCCCATATCCGTGATCGAGCAGACGATATCGGGTTGCACCGCGGGATCGAGGTCGAGCCTGACCTCTCGCCATTCGGACCCATGAAAATGCCGGTGCAGCTTTTGCCTGAGCGGATAGCCGCAACCGACATTCAAGACGATCTTAGCCAGGGTCCCACCTTCACTCGCTGCAGCGGCGGGTCAGCCGCACGTTGATCGCCTCCAACGGATCATCGCCGATCGGCGGAGTACAGAGTTCGCCGTTGCGATAAGGACCGATCACGCCACTCTCGAAGAAGGCGCCTTCGTAGACAACGTCGAACAGCTCCTGCGCATGCGCCGCCAGCCGTATGGCAAACCCGGTCAGCGGCATCCCGCGTCCCCGCGTACCGCACAGCTTTGCATCGGTGACCCACGGCGTCTGCCGCCGGTTCGGCCCCAAGGCCATGAACTCGATGTCGCGTGGTGTCAAAGTTTCGATGGGGCGGATGCTGAAGGCCTCGATGCGCAGCCGTTTGCCGCGGTTACCGATCCAGCCTTGCCCGGGGAAGCGCCGATCGCCGAGCCGCTCCATGTGCACAATGATCTCGGTTCGGATCTCGTGAGGCTCGTCGGGCGGTTGGGCCGATCTGATCGCCGCGCCATTGGCACGCGCACGGTCGAGCCGCTCCACCTCGATGGTCGGAACCTCTGCAAGCTGCGCTGGCGTGCCGTAAGCAGTCACCATGACCTGCCCGCCACCGGAGGGCGATCTGAGGATGACGGTCCCGCCTTCGCGCCGCAGCCAGGTTTCTTGTTGTCCAGTGCCGATGATTTCGACACGACGACCCTGGCAATCAGGCGGCGCCGAAACCTGCACGATCGGCACTCGAAAGCCCGACAACTCACCCTCAGGCGAGGCGGTCTCGCCAATTGTCAGCGCGTGGAGGCCCTCCTCCAGCGGGACGAGGCTGGCCGCGGCGGAGAGCCGATCGGAACTGTAGGCCGGGATCGCCGGCGGGCTTTCGGCAAACTCCAAACGCCGGGTCCGCGATTTGGCGGCGGTTCGCCTTGTCTGCATTTGAGATTTCTCGGAATTAGGGAAGGATCTATCTTTATGCTCTCGGCGCGAGCAGAACCTAGTTAGCCACAATCCGTGAGGAATTGGTTAAGCGCTAATGGCTCCATCCAAGCGATGCGTGATCTGTTTTGGCAACTAATTGAAAAGTTATTTTTATGGTATAGAGGAAAATACTTTTATTTCATCATATTTTCACTTGTCATATCCTGAAATTTGCGGTTTATGAATGCGAATGAACTCGGCGGCGACAATAATTTTTGCGCGAGAGGACCTGTCGATACCGGGAGCCGCGGAGAATGCGGCGCCGGCATTTGACCGCACCGACGCGGTCCAGGATCGCTTCTTTGAGCTCGTCGATCGCGCGCGGCCCGATGTCATTGTTCTCGATCTCAGCCGCTCACCGGCGGACGGAACCGGAGCAATCCTCACAATACGTCGGCAAACCGATACCCCAATCCTCGTCGTCTGCGATCCCGAGCCGTCGCTTGTGCATGATTACCGAACGGCTGGAGCGGCGGATTGCATTGCGGCACCGATCGACATCATTTGCTTGCACCAGGCGATACAGCACATTATGCGCGTGAGAGGCGGCGGCAGGGCCATTGCAAACAGAACTCGGCGAAATTTCGCCTTCGCCGGAATGAGCTTCTGCCCCGAACGCAATCAGCTCGCCGCAAAGAACGGCTTCAGCACGGATCTGACGAGTTCGGAAGGCCGTCTGTTGGCGCACTTTTTGTCGAAGCCGCGGGTTCTATGTACCCGCAGCGAAATCGCGGAACTGCTTTACGGCCCGCAACGCAGCGTTGGCGAACGCGCCATTGATGTTGTCGTCGCTCGGCTTCGCAAAAAGCTCGTATCCACCGGTGGCGACGAGGCAGAGAAACTGATCAGAACCGAGTTTCGTCGCGGTTACGCACTGTTTGCCGAAGTAGCCTCACTGGCGCAGGAGCCGTCGGCTCCGCTGCACGCACAATGATTGCGGTCGACGAAGTGCAAGCGCACAGCGCGGCTTCTGGCGCGGGTGCATCTCTGCTCGACGCTCTGGTCCTCGTGGCCCGATATCGCGGGATTCACCTCAGCACGACACAGTTGCGCCGCGATCACCTTATTGGCCGAGATGGCCCCTCGCTCGATCAGCTACTGCAAATCGCGCGCGCTAATCGAATGCGAGTAGCGACGGCGCGCTTCAGCTTTGACAAACTGATGCGCCTGGGCGCGGCGTTACCTGCTATCTTGCTGCTGAAGAATGGCAACGCCATGGTTCTCCTGCGCACTGAGGACAAGGCTCAGCCGCCGCACGCCGTGCTGCAAGACCCCGCAGCCGGAGACCACGCGCTGCTGACCCTCGATGAGCAGCGGCTGAGCCTGGGATGGTGCGGCGATATCATCCTGCTCAAGCGCGATTACCGCCTTAGCGACGAGGATCAGCCTTTCGGGCTGGGCTTAATCTTCGCTCAGCTCTTGCGTGACCAGCGCATTGCTCGCGACATCGCCGTAGCCACAATCGCGCTCAGCTTCTTGACGCTGGGACCAATCATATTCTGGCGGCTGTTGATCGACCGTGTCGTCTATTATCGAAGCTTCAGCACGCTTGCTGTGCTGTGCGTGGCGATGCTGGTGTTAATCGTCTTCGAGACCGCATTCGGATACATGCGCCGCTTTCTCGTGATTCATGTAACCGCACGCGTCGACGCCAGCTTGTCGGCGTTTATGTTCGACAAGGTACTCAATCTTCCACTCGATTTTTTCGAGCGTTCATCGACCGGCGTAATCACTCGCGATATGAACGAGATGTGGAAGATCCGCAATTTCTTGACCGGGCAACTTTTCGGCACGGTCCTCGACAGCGTCGTCCTGGTAATCATACTACCTATAATGTTCTTCTTCAGTGCCATATTGACTGGAGTGGTGTTGGCTTTCTCCGGGGTCA
>Ga0306920_100005536_pt1 | contig 16348 bp, 15 predicted proteins | sample flu12Cox44000170_FD_204666 | JGI IMG/M metagenome (GOLD analysis project Ga0306920, IMG submission 204666) | Lab enrichment of tropical soil microbial communities from Luquillo Experimental Forest, Puerto Rico - flux4day.12C.oxic.44.000.170 (v2)... | ecosystem: Environmental > Terrestrial >... | reverse complement strand
AATCCTTTTCTGTTGGCGTGATGTGCCCAATCGTCGAATGGAAGACGTCATCAGGGTCATAGGTCCGCTTCAGCGCGAGCAGGCGCTCATAGTTGCGTGCGAAGGCCAGCAGAAGGCGCTTCTGCTCCGCCTCATCCAACAGATTGACATAACCTCCCGGCAGCGACATTAGAGGAAAGAGGTCGTTCGATACAATTCGGCTCTTCGATTCGGTGATCACCGTGTCGCTCAGATCAATTCCAACGACCCGGCCATTCCCGCCAACAGTTGCCGCCATTTCTCGCGCATCGTCACCCGTACCGCAGCCCACATCAAGCACTTCCATCCCGGGCTTCAGAGCGAGCAGGCGAGGTAAACTCGCCGCAACCGGGGCAAACTGACCGACTACCATCCAACACCCGGAATAACCAAAGTGCCGAAGGTTTGTGGTACACTTCACTCTAACTTGCAAGGATAGGCTTAACACCCAATGGCACAGATTGCGCCCACTCCCAAGGTCTATGACGCCATCATTGTCGGCTCCGGCGCAGGCGGCGGCGTTGCCGCCTACGTCCTCACCAAGGCAGGTGCGAAATGCCTAATGCTGGAGTGCGGCAGGTGGTGGGACACGGCCAAAGAATCCAAGATGATGGAGTGGAATTACAATGCTCCCCACCGCGGCGCGCCGACGCGGCAACAGCCGTTCGGGTATTTCGATGCTACGGTGGACGGTGGCTGGCAGGTGAAGGGCGAGCCGTATACCAACGCACCCGGCAGCGATTGGATGTGGTGGCGGGCGCGCATGCTGGGAGGCCGGACTAATCATTGGGGGCGCATATCGCTGCGCATGGGGCCTTACGACTTCAAACCTTACAGCCGCGACGGCAAAGGTTTCGATTGGCCCATCACCTACGCCGACCTGGCGCCTTACTACGACAAGACCGAGGAGCTGATTGGGGTCTACGGCACGAACGAAGGGTTGGAGAATACACCCGACGGGAAGTTCATGCCGCCGCCGAAGCCACGCTGCTACGAACTGGCGGTTCAGAACGCCTGCCGCAAGCTCAGTATTCCCTGCATTCCCTCGCGCATCTCCATCCTCACCCAGCCACTCAACGGCCGGCCCGCGTGCCATTACTGCGCGCAGTGTGGCCGCGGCTGCGCGACCTCGTCCAACTTTTCCTCGACCACGGTACTGCTGCCCCCGGCTGAGGCCACGGGGAATCTGGAGATCCGCTGTGACGCTATGGTCCGGGCTGTCCTGACCGACAACGAGGGGCTGGCCACCGGCGTCTCATACATCGACAAGAAGAGTCGTAAGGAAGTGCAGGTCCGCGGCAAAGTGGTGGTGCTGGCCGCGAGCTGCTGCGAAACCACGCGCATCATGCTCAACTCGAAGAGCCGAATTTACCCCAACGGGCTCGCCAACTCCAGCGGCCTGGTCGGCAAGTACCTGATGGACACCGTCGGCACGGATGTGGCGGGCTTCATTCCCGGCCTCATGGACTTGCCACCCCACAACTGCGACGGCACAGGCAGCTTTCATCTCTACATGCCCTGGTGGAACTATCAGAAACAGTTGCGGAACGATCTACCCTTCGCGCGCGGCTACCACATCGAGATGGGCGGCGGCCGTGAGATGCCCGCCGCAACCGTAGGCTACGGCACCGAGAAGCTCCTCGGAGGCGGTTATGGTGTAGAGCTGAAGCGGGGCGTGCGCAAACTCTATGGCGCCTTTGTGGGTTTTGCTTGTCGTGGGGAAATGATACCCAACAATAACAGCTATTGCGAGATTGATCCGGACATGATCGACGAGTGGGGTATTCCGGTGCTGAAATTCCATTTCAAGTGGAGCGACGACGAGATCCTGATGGCCAAGCACGCCCAGGAGACCTTCCGCGAGATCATTCTGACGATGGGTGGCGAGGTCATCGAATTCGCAGGTAAGGGCGAGAATTGGGGAATCTCCCGCGGGGGCGAGATTATCCACGAGGTGGGCACCACGCAAATGGGAAGCGACCGCCGGACGTCCGTGCTAAACCCCTACTGCCAGGCGTGGGACTGTAAGAACCTGTTCGTGACCGATGGCGCGCCCTTTGTGAGCAACGCCGACAAGAATCCCACGTTGTCCATCATGGCGCTGGCGTGGCGCACGTCGGAGCACATCGCCGACCAGGTGAAGAAGCGGAACGTGTGAAGAACAGAAGACAAAAGTCGCGAGCCAGAAGCAGGAGGCAAGAAGCAAGAAGCGAGTAGCGCCGGTGGGGAAATGGTACTCAAGCATCGCCTCGATCCCGATACGCTTGGCCAGGATGCGGATTGGGAGGGGAACGATGCTGCTTTTTGCTGCCCTGCCTGTGAAACCCTGTTGGGCTGAGGTGTTGGACGTTATGGCTAACAAGGAAGAGCGATCGCCGAATCCCGAGCCCCGATTCCCGAGTCCCGAATCCCGAGGCTTCGGGCGTCGGGACATGCTGAAGGTGCTCGGCACCGTTCCCGCCGCGGCGCTGGTACCGCTAGCGCAGGCGAAGACTGCCATGCAGAAACCCGCTGATGCGGCGGGGCAAGCGGCCGCAGCCTCAACAGCCTACCAACCCAAGGTGCTCGACGCGCACGAATGGAAGACCGTCCAGGTGCTGAGTGACATCATCATTCCAGCCGACGACCGCAGCGGCAGCGCCACTCAGGCCGGCGTGCCGGAGTTCATCGATGACTGGCTGGGCTTCAAGGAAGAGATCGTCAAGTCAAGTGAGGAACGAGAGGTCGGGGGTAGCAGCCTTCTCGCGCAGATCCGCGGCGGGATCATCTGGCTCGACGCCGAGTGCAACCAGCACTTCAATCACGATTTCGTCGATTGCGCCTGGGCGCAGCAGAAACAGGTCCTCGACCGCATTGCCTACCCCAAAGAGGCGGCCCCGGAGGACGCAGCCGGAGTGGCCTTCTTCAACCACCTCCGAGACCTGGTGGTGAGTGGATTCTTCTCCAGCGAGATGGGTGTGAAGGACCTCCCTTATCTAGGCAACCAGATGGTGAGCGAGTGGAACGGATGCCCGCCCAATGTGCTGGCGAAGCTGGCCCTCAAGTAGTGGTCAGGTGCTAAGTTTGAAGGGTAAAGTGTAAAGGGTAACTTTACACCGCATCCTTTCTTGAAGCCTAACACCTCTCGCACAGCATTACCCGCTCCTCATTGTCCACCTCCCGCAGCCGCACTTCGATCACTTCGCGGTCAGCAGTCTGCACTACGCGGCCGACGTAGTCTGCCTGGATGGGCAACTCGCGATGTCCGCGGTCGACAAGCGCGCAGAGCTGGACACGCCGCGGGCGTCCCTGCGCCACCAGGGCATCGAGTGCGGCGCGCGTGGTGCGTCCCGTGTAAAGGACGTCGTCAACTAGAATCACGTTCATGCCCTCCACGGAAAAGGGCAAGGCTCGCTCCTGCACGACGGGCTTCTGGTCAACCGTTGAGAGATCGTCGCGGTAAAAGGTGATGTCAAGAGTTCCGACGGGCGGCGTCACATTCTCGATTTCCCCAATCTTTCTGGCCAAGCGCTCCGCCAGCGGTACGCCGCGACGCCGGATGCCGACGAAAACCAGATCCTGACAACCGTTGTTGCGCTCCACGATCTCGTGCGCCAGACGTACTAGGGTGCGGTCGATTTCCGAGGCTGACATGAGCTGGCCTTTCTCCCGCACTCCAAGTTTTTCCTTGTCTGGCCCTGATGCTGCGTTTTCCATAGGCACGCGATTATAGCCCAGGGGAGTCGCAGGCGGTGGAGGAAAGTGTGTGGGCTAGGATGCCCCACGGAGTTGAGGTCATGCCGGCCGTGGTACGATGGTGGGGTGCTCGTATCGCGCTGCAAGAACCGTACCCCAGGTGGCTGAATTCAGCCAACCTCGGTGGATAGCAGCCGGAAGAATCGCCGCAGGTCCGTCGTGCCCTGCGCGCGCTATCGCCAATTCGCTCAAGGGACGAGAGATAGATGACCACAGGCCTTGCTCCGAAGTGGCAACCAGAATGCCCACAAGCAGCATGGAGGACTGGGAGCGTTCCTACGCTCTAGCATGAGGTGGGCCATGAAAAACCGATATTTCGCAATTCTGACACTCGCAGCTCTCGCTCTCTTATTTACCAGCCAGTTCGCAAGTGCCGACGACACGCAGCCCGGTGTGGGCCGTATCAGCGTGATTAACGGTGAAGTCTCTAAACAGCGTGGTGATTCCGGCGACTGGGTGGCGACTACTGTGAACACCCCTGTTGTTCCCGGCGACCAGGTCTCGACCGGTGCACGTTCCCGAGCGGAAATTCAACTTAACTACGCCAACGTTCTGCGTCTTGATCAGAACACTGTAGCCAAGATCGCCGACCTGAAAGGTAATCGAGTTCAGGTTCAGGTTGCACAAGGCCTGGTGAATTTCGACGTCCTCAAGGGCAGCGAGGCGGAAGCGGAGATCGACACACCTAGCGTCGCTGTGCGCCCGCTAGGCCCAGGCCGCTATCGCATTGAGGTGGATTCCAATTCTCAGACGCGCATCACGGTGCGCGAGGGTGAGGCAGAAATCTCCACTCCCCAAGGCAGCACACAAGTAAAAAAGGGCGAGCTTATCACTATTGAGGGCACTGACAATCCGCAGTACCAGATTGCTAGCGCCCCGGGAAAGGATGATTGGGACAACTGGAACAAGGACCGCGACCACGTGATTGCGGATGCGGAAAGCTGGCAACACACTAACCAGTATTATGCTGGCACCGGCGACTTGGACCGGTACGGCCACTGGGAATACGTCCCCGGTTACGATTACGCGTGGGCACCGTACGCGGGTCCGGGCTGGGTACCCTACTCCGCGGGTAACTGGGTGTGGGAACCCTACTGGGGATGGACCTGGGTCTCCTACGAGCCCTGGGGCTGGGCGCCTTATCACTACGGCCGCTGGTTCTACTATGGCAACTCTTGGCTGTGGTGGCCCGGACCCGTATACCCCGCCTATCGTCCGCTGTGGGCGCCGGCCTATGTCTCCTTCTTCGGATTCGGATTCGGCGGCGGCTCCTGGGGCTTCGGGTTTGGTCTCGGTTTCGGAGCGGGATTTGGATTCGGTGGCTCTATTGGCTGGCTGCCGATTGGTCCCCACGACCCCTTCTGTCCCTGGTACGGACGGTACGGTAATTCCTATAACCTGGTCAACGTAACCAACATCACCAACATCACGAACATTCGGAACATCGGTACAGTCCCACCGCTCGCTACCGCCAGGCAGCCCCTGATGTCGAACCTCAACTCTGTGAACAACACTCGTGTCCGGCAAGCGCTCACGACGGTGCCTGCCGTGCAATTCGGCAGGGGATCGATCGCAGCTAGCCGTCAGGCGGTGACGCCGGAGATGCTGAAGCAAGGGCAGCTCGTGGCCGGTAGGCTGCCCGTCGTTCCTACACGCGAGAGCTTGAGTGCAGTGAAGCGACCCGTCAACCCGGCTGCCTTGCCGGCACACAGCGACGCCAATCAACACTTCTTCACCAAGACCACCCCTCCGGCTGGACCGAGGCCCTTCACACAGGAGGCGGCGCAGGTCCGCCAGATGATTCAGCAGACGGGGACCGCGACGGCTGCTGAGGGCCGCACCGCCGGAACCGGATCTCCGGCCACAACCGCGCAGGCCCAGCGCTCGGGGAGTTCCGCACAAGGTGCGATGGCTGCGCCGGAAGCCAGAATCGGCTCGACCGCCGCAGGCACCGGCGGGGCCGGCAATCGATCGTCCAGCTTTGGCAATCAGACCGCGGCCCCAGGTACCAGGTCGCAGGGCTCTTCGCGAACTCCGCTTTACGATAACGAGGCCTTAAACCGCCTCTCACAGACGGGCTTTGGGCGCTCCGGCAGTCAGACGGCCGCGGCCAACGGTGCCTCCCAGGCAGGCAGTAAGCCGTCGTCCCAGAGGCCCCAAGGTTCGCCCTCTGCCCAGTCCGGGACGGTTCCCGGTTCCGGCGCGACAGCTCAGTCTAAGCCGGGCTGGCATCAGTTTGCCGACAGGTCCCAGCCGGGCTCCTCTGCGGTACGTGATAGGAATCAAGCGCCCTCAATCGCTGAGCGGGCGCAACCACACACCTCTACCCCGACCCAGAACGTTCGCCCGGGTTGGCAAAGCTTCTCCCAGGGAGGCCAGGTGATGAGGCCAGCCTCGCCTGAACAGGGCGCGCCCTCTCGTTCTGCTGTCCAGGGGCAAGGCGGCTGGCAGAGGTTCGAGAGACCCGCGCCTTCTTACCGAAGCTCACAGAGGTTCGAGCGACCCGCGCCTTCGAACCGAAGCTCACAGAGCTTCGGCTCCAGGTCCGAGTCGGTGAATCCGGGCTGGAACCGCTCGCCTTCGCGTTTCGAGAGTCCCGCCGCGGCGGGTCAGTTACAGCGCATGTACGGTCAGTCGCCGGGAACCTACCAAAGGCCGCAACTCGATATCCGCAAGCCCATCGTTACCACGCGCGCACCCGGTGGCTCTGGCGGCGGCTATCGGGGTGGCGTCCCAAGTGGCGCGCACGGCTCTTCATCGTACGGGCATTCCGGCGGGCCGGGCAGGCGGTAGACAGGTTCGGGGTACAATCCCGTGTAGGGGTTCCCGCTTTTGCCTGCCTTTGGGCGACCAGTCGCTACGGCGACTCGCCCCTACGGAGCGCAACTAAGGCCCGTAGCCGATGTTGTAAAGAAAATTGAACTGCAGAACTAAGTGCTCGCCGGTGAACTCCTGGGGCAGGGGTGGGAATGGAATGGAGGCGCGAATTCCGGACAGCGCAGCGCGGTCGAGCGGCTCGAGTCCCGAGGAGCCGACGAGGCGAAGCTGCGGCACTGAGCCGTCCCTGAGGATTTCAAAAACGATAGCGACGCGGCCCTTCTGCCCCAGCCGCGCCGCCTCGGGAATCACCGCATACCAGTTGCGCCGCACAGCGTAGACCACCCGCGCCAGGTACGGACCGAAGTCTACACCCTTCGTATCGGACAGAATAATCGGGCCTTCTGTGGAAAAATTCGGATTGAGGTTGTGGAGTTGGCTAGGCGAATCCCCGTATCCGGAATCCGCGCCCGAGCCTCGACCGCGCATTGCCGCCTGCAGTGACTGCTGGATGGCGTCGCCGGGGGTGCCAAGATCCAGGCGCGGACCGGAGCTCCCGCCCGGAGGTTTTACCTCTTCCAGGCGCAATCGCGCTTGCTGATCGTCTTCTTTCTTGGGCGCGGGTGGCGACGGTGATGCAGAAGCTGACGCGCCGGGCGCGGGAGCCGGCGGCGGGGACGGTGGTGGGGCACGTGGCTGGGGCTTATCGCCTCCCTTTAATTCTGGCAGGGGCGTGTTGCCCCTCGAATAAGGCATGCGCAGCCCATGGGGATTGATCGTCGGCGATTTGCCTTGGGCGCGACGGTTCTTGTCGGAGAGGTTGTTCGTCTCCGGAGGTGGTTGGTTTAGGGTTCTCAGCAGGTCAGGAGGGATGAGGAGCGTATACTCCTCCTTAGGCTTGGTCTCCACCGCAATACCCATCATTTCCGCGCCGCGGCGAAAGATGTCGGGGGCCACAAGAACCAAAGTGGCCAGGAGACCCTGGAGGACGATCCCAGCTAAGAACAACGACAGCCTACGCCAGCGAACCTCTTCGGGTTCCAGTTCTACCAAAAGATCCAGGTGAGGCTCTGGGATAGGTCGCCCGGGGGTTTGCCGGGGTTGTGGCGCCCAGGCGAGCCAGAGTTGGTCACCAGGGCGTGACCTTCGCTTATACCAGGGGTTCGGGGTTGACCATACTTTGGTCTTTTTTCCTAGAAACATAAGCCCAGCCTATAGCCACAACCAAAAGCAGATTGACTCTGCCTTACCCGACTCTGAGATAGGGTACCGCAGAGTTTCCGGCCTTTGGAAACTTCCCGAGACCCCGTCGGGACGTGGCTTCGCTTCGCTACGTCCACTCAGAGCTACAGATGGGTAGCGCAGAGTTGCCCGCCTTTGGAAACTCTGCGGGTTTTCTTAAGGCAAGAGCCGCAGAGCTTAGAAGGTAAAGCTCTGCGCTACCCTGCTACCCCGGCTCCTCCGTCGGGTCAAGATCCAAAATAATCACAGCTCTCCGCTGTGTCCCACCGCTCGACCCAAGGGTGTAGCGGTCGCCTGAGGCCCGACCTGGGCCGCATGTTGTTCGATGCAAGTCATCACCCTTTCGGCTAGGACAAGCGCATCACGACCCTCGCGTCCTCCAACCAGGGGGGCGCGCCGCGTTCGCACGCAGTCGACAAACGCCTCGAGCTCCGCTCGCAGCGGTTCGGCGGGCTTGGTCTCAAGCTTGCGAAAACCCATCTGCGGGTTGGAGTCGCTCCTATCCACGTTGATCACCAGCGCATCTCGCCGCGAGAAATCAATCGAGATGTATTCGTGGGGTTGAAAATAGCGAAACTTGCGCACCTTTTCTGTGCTTGCCCGGCTGGCGGTGAGGTTGGCAACGGTGCCGTTCTCAAACTCCACCCGGGCATTGGCGATGTCCACCTTGTCAGAAAGCACCGGCAGTCCCACGGCACGAACGTCGCTCACTGGAGCATCCACCATCCAGAGGATGAGGTCGAGATCATGAATCATCAGGTCGAAGACCACGTCGACGTCCAGGCTGCGCGCGCTGAACACGCCCAGGCGGTGAATCTCAAAAAAGAGCGGGTTGCGGGTCAGCGCTTTGGCGGCCACTACCCCGGGGTTGAAGCGTTCTACGTGTCCCACCTGCAGGATGCGTCCCTGCGTCTCGGCACGCTGGATAAGGTAGTCCGCCTCTTCCACAGTACGGGTGATAGGCTTTTCCAACAGGACGTCCACACCACGATCAAACGCCTCCAGCGCCACGGCAGCATGGTCCGTGGTGGGGATCACCACGCTGACGGCTCGGACGGAATCGAGCGCTTCCTTGAGGCCACCGAACGCCCGTACTCCCAGTTCCGCAGCCACCTGCCGGCAGCGCTCGGCTCGAGCGTCATAGAGGCCTACCAGCTCCGCCCCTTCCACTTCCTTGAACTGACGCGCATGACTCTGTCCGTGCTCGCCTACCCCGATGACCGCAACCGGCACTCGAGATTGATTCATTTGTTCATCGGTTCATCGAGTCATCGCACCATCCGGTTCGTCGGCGATTCACTGAACCATTCTACCAATGATTCAATGGCCCGGTGGCTCGATGGCCCAATGACTCAATGGCTTGATTAGTCTTTCATGCCCACCACCGCGATACCCGCCTCGTCGGCCTCTTCCAGCATGCGACGGCGCTCAAAGAGCAACGTCTTTCCCGCATCCAGCGCCAGGACGCTGGCGCTCGCGCGGCGCATCACCTGGACGGTCCGCACGCCTACCACCGGCACATCGAACCGCATATCTTGGTGAGGCTTACTCACTTTGACGATCACCAGCCGTCGGCCGTTACTGAGCGCGGCGGCGCGTTCAATGGTGGAATCGGTCCCTTCCATGGCCTCCACCGCCACGCAAGCGCGATCCGCCACCGCAATGGTTTGACCTATATCAAGCCCGGCGACCTTCTTCGCAACCTCCCGCCCGTAATGGATGTCTGCCCACTCTCCCTCGTCGGGCGCCCGCTGGGTAAGCGTGCCCGCCTCAGGCAACAGCGGCTTTAGGAACAGAGTGGAATCTACAACTTCGATCCCTCGCCCTTCCAGCATGCGGACAAAAGCGCCGATGAGCGCGTCGGTGTTCTTGCGGTGCATGCCGGTCAGGACGCCTTTCACGAGGCCGTCCGGCGGGATGGAACTGAAAAGCTGCACGTGCTTCACCTGCCCAGCCAGCAAGACTTTGTGAATGCCGTTGGCGGTCAGCAGGTCAAGCAACTGGGCAACCTCTCCCAGACTCAGCCAGTGAATCGACCGGGCCTCGTGCTCGAGTTCCGGAGCAGCTTCTTCTTTAATGGCTACAACCAGTGGATCAATACCCTGGTCGCGTGCGGCTTCCAAAACCAGAAACGGAAAGCGTCCGTTGCCGGCGATCACCGCGAGGCGTGATTGGCCAAAAGACGCAGAAGACATGGTATTGAGACAAGAAAATTGCAACTTACTTCGCTCACGGGACTCGGGATTCGGGGTTCGGGGTTCGTTCCCGAACCCCAGGACCGGAGTCCTTTCCCGTCGTTAGGCGAGTTCTCACGACTTGGATCACAGGTCGATAGCCAACCTCTTGGATTTCCGCCAGACCTCGAGCTCCTTGTAGCTTTTCATTGTGTCTCACACCCCGACTGCGCCTCGCGAACCCCGAATCCCGAATCCCATGAGCCAAAGGCATTTTCCAATTTCCAATTTCCAGTTTCCAGTTTCCAGTTTCGACTACTTCGCCACTCCTCGCTTCGAAGACCTGATGAATTCGACCAGAGCCTGCACATGTTTGGAGCGGAGCCCTTGTGCTTCGATGGCCTGAAGAGCCTGTGAGGTGTTCAGCTTCGAGCGGCCGAGCAGGCGGAACGCTTTGTCCAATTCGGTCACCTCCTCCTTGCTCAAACCGCGCCGCTCGAGCCCCAGTCGGTTCGCGCCCAGAACCTCCATCGGCCGCGGAGCCGTGGTCTTGGAATAAGGCAGAACGTCGCGGTTCACCACTGTGTAGGCGCCAAGGAAGCTGTAAGCACCGATCCGCGTGAACTGGTGGATACCACAGAAAGGGCCCACCGTTGCATGACTGCCGATTTCGATGTGGCCCGCCAGTGAAGCGCCATTCGCCATAATAACGTGGTCCCCCAGCAGGCAGTCGTGAGCGATGTGCACGTAAGCCATCAGGAGGTTGTGACTGCCGATTCTCGTCACGCCTCCACCCTCCGCCGTACCGCGATGCACGCTGACAAATTCCCGGAAGATGTTCTCGTCACCAACCTCCAGCGAAGTCGGCTCACCGCCGTATTTCATGTCCTGAGAGTCCAGGCCGATCGAAGCATGGGGGAAGATGCGGTTTCCCGTTCCCATTCTGGTCGGACCGCCCAACACCACATGTGACATCACCTCGCAGTTCTCGCCCAACTCCACGTCCGCTCCTATTACAGAGTAAGGGCCCACTGTAACCGAACAGGCGATCTTAGCCCGGGAATCGATAATTGCCGTAGGGTGAGCTTTCATTTGCCTGGATGGTCGGCGATGACGCAGGTGACGACGGCTTCGGCAACCAGCTTACCATCCACGGTGGCCCGGCCACTCATTTTGCCGAAGTTGTGGCGACGGCCCAGGACTTCCATTTCGATGCGCAGTTGATCGCCGGGGATTACTGGTCGGCGGAACTTGGCGTTTTCGATACCGGCAAAGTAAATCAGCTTTTGTCCCGGCGTCTCGTCGCGATAGAAGAGGACGGCAGCGACCTGAGCCATGGACTCAATCACCAGCACCCCAGGCATCACCGGCGCCCCGGGAAAGTGTCCCTGGAAGAAATGCTCGTTAATCGTGACGTTTTTGATACCCACGATGCGCTTGGGTTCGAGCTCCGTGATGCGATCCACCAGGAGAAAGGGATACCGGTGGGGCAGAATCTTCATGATGTCCGTGATACCGTAAACCTCTTGCTTCTCTGCGTTCGAAGTCGCGATAGGATCAGCCACAGTAACGTCGCCTCCAACTTCACTTCAGGGCGGGTGTGAGGTCAGTATGCGTGAAGTCATCGCCCTTAAATAAGATCGTTTCGCCAGTCACCTTGGCCAAGGCATACGCAAAACAATCCCCAAGGTTCAAACCGGCAGGGTGCCCGCTGCCCTTTCCGAAATCTCGGTAGGCTTCCCGAGCAATCCGCACTTGAACTTCCGTAACCGGCTCGGTGACGAGTTGGGCCGCACGGACCAGGTCATCAAACCGTCGGCTCGCGACAGGATCTCGGCTTCCATCAATAACAACCGCTGCTTCGATGTAATTGACGGCCGAAATGCGGCGGCTGCTCGCGCTTGCAATCAGCTTCGCATACGAGAGCGCTTCCGGCTCATCGCGCAGGATGGCGATCATGGCCGACGCATCAACGATCATCGCGGTAACCCCTTCTCGTTGTAAAGTAACTCTCCATGATCGACAGACCGGAACGGCTCCTGCAGGTGCACCGCGCAGTCCTTGCCGATCTTAACCAGGCGCTCCGCAAGCCCGGCTCCGTGCTCACTTCGCACCCGATCCAGGCGTTCGCGAACGGCCTCGGTGATTGCGGCAGTCAGGCTTTCGCCGGTCAGCCTTGCTAACTCCCTGGCCAGCTTCTGAGTCTCTTCATTCTTAATGTTCAGGCCCATTGTATACCTGTCAACCTCCCAGTCTCTACCATTCTACCGGCCTCCCGTTGCCGAAACAACAGGGGTGGCGCAGACCGCGCAGACCTCCGGGTCTGCGAAGCGGTTGAAAGCCAGTGCACTCTGCTATAATTCAAGAACTTGGCGCGCGAGCGCTTCCAGCCAGCGCGCCGCCGCGGAGACTTGGCCGATGGATGTTGAGCGGACAATTCACTTCCTGCTGAAGAACCAAGCGCGCATGGACGCGCGCATGGACGCCAAGTTCGCTAAAGCCGACGCCAGGTTTATTAAGGCTGAAAAGCGACTGGACCGCCTCGAACAGGTGGTCGCGCAGAACAACAGGATTGTCAGCCAACTGGTACGCTACGGTGTGTCCCTGCGAAGTGACGTGCGCCGCATCGACAGAGCCCTTGCGGACCTCGCCGAGAAGCAAGCGGAGACTGACGAGAAGTTGAACGCTCTCATCGACATCGTCGATCAGAGCATGCGTCGCAACGGTCGGTAAAGGGAAAGTAGACACTCCGGGGATCCCTTTCAGTCGGAAGCATCTAGCCTTGGGAAGCGTTTTAGGTCACTAGCCTAGGCGTGCCGCGAGGCCTGGAAGATCGCAAACACAGCACCCTGGGGGTCCGCCAGGACCGCGAAGCGACCCACGTCCTCAAAAGTCGTCGGTGCCACATAGAACCGAGCGCCAAGTTCCTTGGCCTTGGCGGCGGCAGCATCACAGTCGGAAACCGCAAAGTAGGCCAGCCAGTGGGGCGGAGTGTTGGGGTCGCGATGCGTGGCGGGAGGAATGCCGCCGATGAACTCTTCGCCATTTTTTATGTGAAAGTAGCCATGGCCACCCTCGTCTTCCTTCCCCATGGTCCACCCAAATAGCCGGGAGTAGAACTCCCCGGCACGCGTCTGGTCCGGCGTGCTAAGGTCCGCCCAGCATAGCGTCCCGTCGACGCCGGCAATTCCTGTGCCGATGTGTTGCTTTGGCTGCCAGACGGAAAACGTGGCGCCAGTTAGGTCCTTAAGCACGGCCATGCGTCCGACATCGAAGACGTCAAAGGCCGGGGCCAGCACGGTGCCCCCGAGCTCGACAGCACGATTCGCAGCGTCATCGGCGCTCCGGACTGCGACGTAGAGCATCCAGTGTGGCGGCACGCCCTGCGCGCGCTGTTCAGCGCGCAGCGTGTACGCAGCCGCGGCGTCCGAACCCTCGAGCTGGAACATCGAATAGAAATTGTCCGGGCCCATGGGAAAGTCTCTAACGGACCATCCAAACAGCGAACCATAGAAACTCTTGGCGGCATTCTGATCCGTGGTCGCGAGCTCGATCCAGCAGAATGCCCCCGGCGGGTGTTGGGCGATTTTTGGCATGCCGGGGAGTATATCATGCCAGCTCCGGAATCGGGGTATACTTCCTCTTAGGGCCTTGTTGTTTGCGGTGCGGATAACCCGGACCGCTCTTTTCGCCATCTCAACAGAAGGCTCTAAGTCGACATTCTGCCGCACTTCGCGCACGTTCGTGAACATAAGGCCAGATCGACGGCGGCTGAGCGTAGCCTCGTCCGCGGAGGAGAAGGAGTGATTAATGCTGAGGCGTTTGCTGGGCCCGGTTTTGATGGTGACGCTGGTCGCGGTGCTGTTCCTGAGCTGCGGTTACAGTTCAAGTCCGACGCCTGGCTCAGGAACCGTGTTCACATTCATTGGAGATTTGCCTTCTTGTGACATTCTGAGCTTTCACGTACTCATCACCGACGTCGTTTTGACCCCTGTGACCGGACCCGGTATGGGGCATGGACTCCCTGTCAACAGCACACCCACCTTCAACTTCGCCGGTTGGAGGGACGCGAACACCATCTTGGGAACCAACACGATGATTGCGGAAGCTTACAACCAGGGCCAATTGGTTATGTCGAGTCCGGTCTTGGTGATCTACGATCCCACCCAGAACCCGCCGATTCGTACGGTCCCTGCAACGTTACCCGCCACTGCGCCCACTTTTGCCGTTAGTCCGCCTCTCATGGTGAGTTCAGGAGAGGTGGCCGGGCTGGGCATTGAGTTCAACATGCTAAGCTCCATCCAATTCCAGACCAGTTCGACGGGCACGTTGACCGCAACCATCACGCCGAACCTGGCCTTTGCGGGGCTCACTGCCTCGCCCAACCAGGGCTTCGGGGATACCAATGCCCGGGGCTTCGTGCAGCGCGTGACCACGAGCACAACCAATTTGAGTGCCAATGGCACGGCCTTCACCGGCGGATTTACCCTGCAGCTCCTCTCGCCATCGCTAGCTCCGGCCGCAGGCGCGCCGGCTTCGGGTCCTTCCGTAGCGATCAACCTCACCAGCGCGACCCAGCTCTGCGGGCCGATGACGGGTCTGCAGCCCACGTGTCCTACGCTTCCCTTGAACACCCTTCTGACCGGGACCTTCGGAAACGCGGATGGCTATGTCGACTCGAAGGGCAATTGGGTGGCCAATACGGCAGAACTTGAAGACCAGGAGGACGTGGCTCAACTGAAGGCTGGGTTTTTGGGGCCCATCCTTTCAGTCACCACTGACTCCAGTGGCAACGCTACCCAGTTCACCCTGTTTGTGCGCGAGGAGCAGCCCGACGTCCAGTTCGGTACGCCGAACGTTCCGCTCGATTCGGTGGTAACCGTGAACACCTTGCCTGCCCCAACTCCGACACCGCCTGCACCTTTCACGGTGTACGGCGATGCTTGGCGCGTCGGTCATCCGGGCGGCCTCCAGTTCGGTCCTACGTCCCTGACGGTGGGCCAGGAGGTTGCGGTGCACGGAGTCTTTACCGCGCCCCCGAGCGGCTCAGGCTCTTCTGTTCTCACCACCATCGCCGCCGACTCCATTTATTTGCAGTCGCAAGACTACCAGGGAAGCTTCACCTCCCTGCTTCAGGTAGGCTCCGATGACAAGACCGGCGCCTTCATTTTCGTTCCCTGCGGGACCATGTTTCAGCGCACGCCCGTTATGGTTTTCACCGACAGCCAGACCACCTTTGTGAACGTGGCCGGGCTCAGCAGCCTCGTGCCCCAGTCCACGTTGATACTGAAGGGGCTGCTCTTCTTCGATCGCCAAGGTCGAAATATCAACGGTGTGACGGTACCGCCCGGCAGCCTGGTACTGCTCGCGGCACAGGTCCGTCAGTCCTAGTACTTCTGTTCGTAAATACGGCGACGTATTCAAGCTGGCCCTCACCTGTCTCGACAACTCGGGACACCCTCTCACGTCGCCTGAAAGCCCGCGAAGCGGGCGATGTCATGTAGCCACGGCGGAAAGCCATGGGGTTCGGATTACGTCGGCGATGGCCCAGCCCGCCTTGGCGGGCGGCGTCAGGGTTCCTTACAGGCCAAAACATATCGTGGGTCGTACTCAATCCCTGTTTCTCCAAATTGGTGTAGGTGTGGGACACGGGAGACTCCTTTGACTTTGGGCCAGACGTCGCCCCCTAAGGGGGGCTGAAAGAACTTTTCGGCGTCCCCGCTCCCACGGCTTGCGCCGTGGGCCAGAGGACGTCGCCCGCTTCGCGGGCTCAGATTTTACTAGACCTGTGAAAGGCCGCCCCGCCGTCCTCGCTTCTTTCTTTCCCCAGGCAGGCGGGTGAACCCGAGGTCCCCGCCAAATCTCAGTTTGGTGATGTAGATGATCTGACCGGTGTGATAGGCGAAGTGTTCGACAACGTGAGCCACAACATAAAGCCCTGTGACGCGGAAACCCTGGATGGAGTACGCGTGCATCAGTTGGTGGGGACCCAATTCTTCGAGCACCTTGCCGGCTTCGACTACTGTGCCGCGAAGCCGGGCCTCGAGCGCCCGTCGGGGCAGGGGACCGCACTCGGCAAACTCCTTATCGCGCTCGCGGCGGTCCGGCTCGCCGCCCAGGCCGGAGATGATCCATTGACGGACGTTGCCGGAAAGATGAAGCACGAGGTTACCGGCACTGTTTGAGGTGGAGTGCGGCCTCCACCAAATGTCCTCGTCCGAGAGCATCTTGAGGCATTCCAGGATTCGGGGCAGGTTGATGTTCGCTGAGAGAATGTGTGGCTTGCGTTACAATCTCGCCCGCCAGATTCGGTGGCTTGAGCTCCATGGCGTGCTTCCTTTCATTGGCATGGCCATAGTTGG
>Ga0306920_100005535_pt1 | contig 16350 bp, 19 predicted proteins | sample flu12Cox44000170_FD_204666 | JGI IMG/M metagenome (GOLD analysis project Ga0306920, IMG submission 204666) | Lab enrichment of tropical soil microbial communities from Luquillo Experimental Forest, Puerto Rico - flux4day.12C.oxic.44.000.170 (v2)... | ecosystem: Environmental > Terrestrial >... | reverse complement strand
TCTCGACCGGCCCAATCCCATCGGCGGGATAATCGTGGAAGGGCCGGTTCTGGACCCGCATTTGGAGTCTTTCACCGGCTATCATCCGATCCCGGTGCAGCATGGCATGACCATCGGCGAACTTGCGGGAATGTTTAATCGCGAGCGCAAGATTCACGCAGAATTGCAAGTCATTCGCATCGAAGGATGGCAGCGCGAACAGACTTTCGATAGAACGGGATTATTCTGGATTAATCCTTCCCCCAATATGCGCAGCTTGGTCGAGGCCTTCCTCTATCCCGGCATCGGCTTGCTGGAGACGACCAATATCAGCGTCGGCCGGGGAACCGATCGGCCGTTTGAAATAATTGGGGCTCCGTGGCTGGATGGCAGAAAATTCTCAGAGGCTCTGGCCCGAACGGATCTTCCCGGAATTCGTTTCGTCCCGACGCGGTTTACTCCCGCCAGAAGCACCCATGCTGGAAAAGAGTGTGGCGGAGTGCAAATATTTATCGATAATTGGCAACAATTCTCATCCCTGCAAACCGGGATCACCATCGCCTGCGAACTGCAGCGCCTCTATCCCAAAGAATGGCAATCCAAGAACTATCTGAAACTACTAGCTCACCCTCCGACTTTTGCCGCAATCTTGCGAGGTGAATCGTACGATCAAATTCACAAACAATGGCTGCGCGAATTAGAAGAATTCCGGGCGAAGCGGAACGCATATTTGCTTTACGAATGAAATGGCTACGGGCGCTGGCCGAATAACAGAAGGGGGATGCTTTTTTCTCTCTCTTTCTGTCCCCAAGGCAGGGATTTATGCTAGAATTCAACACATTGCGATCGTTCCAGGGACTTCTCATCCTGTTCCGGAGGACCAGTCATGTTTGAGCGGATCTCCAACGGTTTTGAACTGGCTCGCAGCAGTTGGCACGTGCTGCGCCAGGAGAAACAGTTGATCGTTTTTCCCATTCTCAGCGGCCTTGGTTGCTTGCTGGTACTGATCAGCTTTGCCATACCAATTGCCGCACTTGCCCCATGGGACAATTGGTGGGATAGAAACGGCGATTGGGATGCGCCGCCCTGGTTCTATGCCGTGGCGTTCGCGTTTTACTTCTGCAACTATTTTGTGATCGTCTTTTGCAATGCCGCCCTAATTAGCTGCTCCTTGATGAGTTTTAACGGGCAATCGCCAACCATCAACGATGGCATCCAGGCAGCCATGAGCCGGCTACCCCAGATTTTCGCCTGGGCACTGGTATCGGCGACCGTGGGTGTGATTCTAAAAATTATCGAGAACGCCCACGAGAAGGTCGGCGAAATCGTCAGCGCCATTCTGGGGACCGCATGGACTATCATGACCTATTTCGTCGTGCCTGTTCTGGTGGTGGAAAACGTGGGGCCTTTCCACGCCATCAGCAGATCCATGCAAATATTGCGGAAGACCTGGGGAGAATCCCTCGCAGGGCACATGAGAATCGGCTTTTTCATCCTCTTGTTATGTCTACCCGGAATTCTGTTGTGCGTTCTGGGGTTCGTCATGCTGGCCACTCACGTGCTGATCGGAGCCTTGATCCTGGGAATGGGACTGGTTTACCTGATTAGCTGCACAGTGATTAGCTCCGCCCTGGATGTGATTTTCCTGAGTGCGGTTTATCAATTTGCCGCCAACCAGCAAGTTGCGCCTGGTTTTGACGCAAGAGTTTTAGAAAGGGCGTTTGAACCGAAGAAATAGGCTCAAGGGGTCACTAAAGCGAGCGATTCGGACACTTATTCGAATCGCTCGTTTTATTTTATGACGCTGCAAAAGTTCCCTTGTCCGCATTTGGTATAACCCGTAGACGACTGACGGAACCCGGCTATGATGGACCCTGGCAACTGCTGATTGAAGAATCCAACTTCAAGAGGGATAGTCAGCCATGCACAAAGAGTTTAGTGGAGAACAGCCGATCAACCGGCGAAAAATGCTGCAAACCACGGCGGGAATTACGGCAGTAGCGATTGTCATGGGAGATCTTGCGAAGGTTGCAGGGGGCGCGGAACCAGTGGCCAAAAATAAGCGCATCCATCAATCCCTCTGCCAATGGTGTTATCAGAAGTACTGGACAAAAATCGACGAAATGTGCCAGGTGGCCAAGGGCCTGGGCTGCGAAAGCGTCGAACTTGTCGACCTGAAGGACTGGCCCACCCTGAAGAAACACGGCCTGGTGTGCGCCATCGCAATGAGCCATTGGTTCGATAAAGGCATGAACAATCCGCTGTATCACGACATGTGCATCGACAAGATGAAGAAGGCGATCGATTCCTGCGCTGAATATCAATTCCCCAATGTCATCACGTTCACGGGATTTCGGGAAAATATAACTGATGAGGATGGCACTAAGAATTGTGTGGCCGGCTACAAGAAAGTGATTGGTTATGCCGAAGAGAAAAAGGTGAATCTCTGCCTGGAAATGCTCAACAGCCGCGTGGCCGAGGAGATGAAAGGCCACCCCGGTTACCAGGGCGATCATACCGATTATTGCATGGAAATCATCCGAAAAGTAGGTTCGCCGCGCATGAAATTGTTATTCGACATCTATCATGTCCAAATTATGGATCGCGACATTATCAAGCGGATCAAAATGTACGGAGAATATATCGGGCATGTGCACACCGCGGGCAATCCGGGCCGTGCGGAATTGGATGATCGCCAGGAAATCAACTATAGGCCAATCATGAAAGCCCTCGTGGATATCGGTTACAAGGGTTACGTCGGCCAGGAATTCATACCCACGCGCGATCCGTTAGCCGGACTGAAAGAGGCAGTCGCGCTGTGTGATGTGTAAAAGGAGCTGATAACCATGAAATCGAGGTGGTTCGTGCCGTTATTCATTCTTGCCATGCTGCCCCTGATGGGCCGAACGGAAGAGCTGGGCGAAGAAGGCTTCGCCGACTCGAATGGCGTGAAGATTCATTTCGTCACCACGGGCAAGGGCCCTCTTCTCATCATGATTCATGGGTTCCCGGATTACTGGTATTCATGGCGGGACCAAATGCCGGCGCTGGCGAAAACCCACAAGGTCGTAGCCGTCGATCAACGCGGCTACAACCTGAGCGATCAGCCCAACGGCGTCGAAAACTACACCGTTGACAAATTGGTGGAAGATGTACATGCGGTAGTGAAACATTTCAATCAGGAGAGAGCGGTAATTGTCGGCCACGACTGGGGTGGGTTGGTGGCCTGGACGTTCGCCATGACTTATCCGGCCAAGACCGATCGGCTGATCATACTAAATCTGCCGCATCCCAAGGGCCTGATGCGGGAATTGGCCAACAATCCGGAGCAGCAAAAGAATAGCGAATATGCCCGTAATTTCCAGAAACCGGACGCCGCAAGCAAAACTCCGGCTGAATTCCTGGTGCTCTGGGTCAAGGAGCCAGACGCGCGCAAGAAATACGTCGAAGCCATGAAGCGGTCGTCCATGGAAGGGATGCTCAACTACTATAAGGCCAATTATCCGCGCGAGCCGTATAAGGACGAACGCACTTTTCCCGCGGTGAAGTGCCCGGTACTGATGATTCACGGATTGGGCGATCAATATCTGCTTCCGGGCGCGTTGAATGATACTTGGAAATGGCTGGAAAAGGACTTGACCCTGGTGACGATTCCCAAAGCCGGCCATTTCGTGCATCGCGATGTGCCCGAGTTCGTGACCAAAACGATGGTTACATGGCTGGCGAAGTAGATGGAAAAGACCTCAGCCCGAGGCGCACGCGATGAGTTAGACACCAATAAGGGTTTTGCTCAAGAAATAACCGGACCTATCCATTTATAATATGGTTAGATTTGCTACTAACGAATATCTAGTCGTCGTTATTGAGGATTTGCATGGATCGAAGTTACCGTCTCTCGCGACGGCGTTTTTTGGCGCAGACAGCGGCGTTGACCCTTTCCGGAAGTGTCCCCGCGACGATCAGCGCCAACGACAGCCAAACGCCAGCGGGAGTTCGAACGCGGCCCGCCAAGCCTAGCCGAGAAGGGCGCAAGCCGATCGCGGTGATTACCACCGTATATCGGCCCATGTCGCACGCCTATCATATTGGCGGCCGATTCATCCACGGTTATGCTCGCGATGGGCGGTACCATCTACCCCGCCACTACGTTCGGGCGATGTTTGTCGATCAATTTCCGACCAATGATTTGGCCCGTGAAATTGCCCGGGAATTTGATATTCGCCTTGCATCGTCCGTCGCGGATGCCCTGACCCAGGGCAGCGATAAACTTGCGGTGGATGGCGTGCTCCTCCTCATGGAACACGGCAACTATCCGCGCAACGATAAAGGCCAGATCCTTTATCCCCGGTTTGAGGTCATGGAAGAGGTCGTCGAGGTATTTCGGAAAACCGGGCAGACCGTTCCGGTGTTTAACGATAAGCACCTTTCTTACAGCTGGGAAAAATCGCAAAAGATGTACTCCTGGGCGCAGGAACTGAAGTTCCCCTTTTTGGCGGGGTCGAGTTTGCCCGTAACCTGGCGCCAGCCCGCTCTAGAAATGCCGCTTGATGCTCCGGTCGAGGATGCCTTGATCGCGGGATATGGCGGACTCGAAATCTATGGTTTCCATGCCCTCGAAGCCTTGCAGGTCATGGTTGAACGGCGTAAAGGAGGTGAGACCGGCATCAAAGCGGTAACCTGCTTGACCGGCAAAGACGTTTGGAAAGCAGGGGATGAGGGCAAGTGGAGCTGGGATCTGCTCGAAGCCGCCTTGAGCCGGAGCGACACGCTCAACCCCGGCGACATACACGACAACGTCGGCCTGCCCGTTCAGACCATGCCATCGACTCCACCCACTGCTTTTCTCATGGAATATCGCGATGGGTCACGCGGAACCGTCCTTTTGCTGAATGGGCATATACAAGACTTCTGTTTCGCGGCCAAAATGAAAGGAGAGTCCAAATCGGTTTCGTGTCGCTTTTACTTGCCGCCTCCTCCCGGGGCGAAATTCTTTGACTGTCTCGTGCCCCATATTGAAACACTCCTCGAGACCGGGCGCGCGAACTATCCACCGACAAGGACCTTGCTGACCAGTGGAGCTCTGGCCGCGGCGATGGAAAGCCATTACCGGCGAGGCAACCGAATCGAGACACCGGAATTGGAATTGCAATATGCCGCGCCGCCGGACAGCGGTTTTTGCCGCGGCAGCGTTGCCATGGCAAACGAATAATTGTCGTGAAGATGAGAAAAGCCCACGGGAAACAATTCCGTGGGCTTTATCCATTTGAGCGACGGGCGCAAATGTCAGCAAATGCCTATTTTTACCGAATAATCTTTACTACTTGACAATTCTCCAAAACCTGTTAAAATCACTCTGACACCCGCATGACACCCGTTGGGGGTTTCAGGGGTGTCAAAGACCCTGGGAGTGCAAGCAACACTCCCAAGGCCCAAAGCGAATGCTGTATCGGAGCACCCGCCATGACAAAGCGTAGCAAGACGGTAAACACTTCTCAAGTTGTCCCAGTCCAGAACGGCAAGCCAGAAAAACCGAATCCGGACTTCCCTTTGTTCCCACATGCTACCAAACGGTGGGCAAAGAAGATCCGGGGGAAGATGCATTATTTCGGTTCGTGGAATGATCCCCAAGGCGCACTGCAAAAGTACCTGGAACAGAAAGACGATCTACATGCTGGCCGGATCCCGCGGGTCCAGGGCGATGGCTTGACGGTCCGGGACTTACTCAATCGATTCCTGACTACCAAAAAAAATCTGGTTGACACTCGCGAAATAACGGCCCGAACATTCGCCGACTATCACGCCAGTTGCCAACGGATCGGGGATTGCTTCGGCTTGACCCGGCTGGTGTCGGACCTGGCGGCCGATGATTTCGAACGGCTGCGCATGGCCATAGCCAAGAAATGGGGACCCGTGGCACTGGGGAATGAAATCCACCGAATCCGAGTGGTATTCAAATACGGATTCGATCAGGGACTTATCGACAAACCAGTTCGCTACGGCCAAACCTTCAAGCGACCCAGCAAAAAGGTACTGCGCAAGGCCCGGAACGAAAACGGTCCGCGAATGTTTGAAGCGGCCGAGATTCAAGCGATGCTTGCCAGCGCCGGAACACAGCTCAAGGCCATGATTCTGTTAGGAATCAATTGCGGTTTCGGGAACACCGACTGCGGGACCATTACCTTTGATGCCGTGAACCTGGAAACGGGCTGGGTGAACTATCCGCGGCCGAAGACGGGAATACCCAGGCGCGCGCCCTTGTGGGCGGAAACGATTGATGCCTTGAAAGAAGCCATTGCCAAGCGGCCGAAACCAAAAAATGAGACCGATTCCAAATTGGTTTTCATCACCCAAAAAGGTTGGCGGTGGGCCAAGGATACTTGCGAGAATCCGGTGACGAAAGAAACGCGGAAGCTGCTGGATTCAATCGGCATCAACGGACATAGAAATTTTTACGCCCTGCGCCATACCTTCGAGACCGTTGCCGGGGAGAGCCGGGATCAAGTCGCGGTCGATGCCATCATGGGGCATGCACGGGACGATATGGCAAGCGTCTATAGGGAACGCATATCCGATGAACGATTGAGGGCAGTGACCGATTTTGTCTACAGCTGGCTGTTCCACAAATCCGAAACAGTAAAATAAATACAGCGGGACGCCGGGAGTAATTACCCGGTTGGCTTGCTTCTTCGGACGTGGAAGTGAAGACTCCCCCATGAACGGAGAAGCAAGCATTGCCCGCAAGGGAGTCTTTATAATGACAAAAGCAAATCCAAAACTCACCCCCGAAAATGATGACCACGAAATCACCCGCAAGCAGATTGCCAATGTCTTGCAAATGGCTGATGATCTAGAAAGTACAATATTGATTTTGACGGAGGGAAAACCACCTTACTATCTTGAAGGCATCTTTAACGAAATTTGGAATGCGGCATGGCGGTTAGGTGATATTCGGAACCCGCCACCACAAAAGCGTGCGGCAGCAAATCGGGACGAAGCGTTAAGCACTCTTGCGGAACTACGAAAGTGGATAACGCAAATTAACGGGAATCAACAGAGCGCAAGTAATCAAGCTATTCATAACGCCGATTACACAATGGTTAATTGGTTCGGGACAGAGTATCATTTTGCCCTAGGAGTGCAATCACAAGTGGTGCGTGTACTTTGGGAAGAATGGGAACATACCCAATTGGGATTGCATCAAGAAACCATCCGCGAAAAAATCGATGCCGCACGTGATAGCTTCCGGGTTGATTTGGCCTTTCGGAATCATCCGGCCCTAGGGAAAATGATCCGGCGATGCGGCGACGGATGTTACAAATTGTCTGAAGACTAACCAAAACCAACAGCTGAAAAATCCAAAGAAAAAGCAAAATCACGCCAAAATCACGCCAAAAGCGCGTTTAGCGCACAATGCCCCTAATTAGACTAAGGGCATGATTGCGGAACTTCTATCATTACCGGCGCTCGCAAAAGCACTCAACCTACCCGAAGAGTGGCTTAAGGCCGAAGCCGATGCCGGCAGACTCCCTCATTTACGAATTGGGAAAAAATACCGTTTTAATCCTACCGCAGTGGTGCGAGCTCTTGCCGAGCGTGCCGCCAAAACACCGGAGGCGGTGCCATGCCAATGACCGCACGTGCGCTGACGCCGCCGCAGGTGGCTGCCCAGTACGGAATCCATGCAGACAAGGTACTTGCCTGGATCAGAACCGGTGAGTTGAGAGCGGTCAATGTAGCTATCAGGCCCAACGGCAAGCGTGCACGCTGGCGGATTGATCCCGCAGACCTGGCCCTGTTTGAGGCTGGCCGGACTCGCCAACCGACGCCCAAAATCCGACGGCGGAAAAAACTGGCGGATGTGATCGAATTTTTTTAGAAAGCTCGAAAGTTGATTGAGGTCAATGATACGAGTTTCGGGAACTAACAATCGACCCAAACGCAAACATAGCCCCATCAGTTGTGGGCTGGACTACGAAACGGACTGCGACGATTGCCGGGCCGCAGCTGATGCTCAAGTCTTGCGTACCGAGCGCAAGGCTCGCCGCCGGAATGAACGTCGGCAAACCAAGCCGGACGCCAAGCGAATTGCAGGGGCCATGCGAGCACATCCGAGATTATTTAAGCGGATTCTTGCCAAGTTAACCGTCAAGGATCTAACTGAACTTATTGACTGGCGAATCTCATTGGCCAGAGAGAGGAATGTCCAATGAGGAATCCCTACTTACCACAAGACCGGCTTGGAACGTCCCGGAACGGAAACAACGAAGTCTACCCAGAAAATCAAGACGCCGATCCGCTGTATCAGGGAGACCACACGCTTGGCGACCTGCCCGGAACACAACCAATAACCGACGTTGGCAAACATAAGACCGGCAAACAAGCAGCGGCGAAACCGGAACTTGGTTTTAGATGGACGGCCATTTCTTCGGAGGCATTTGCCAAGGCCGACTATTCCCTACGCTGGCTCATTCAGCGGTTGTTGGTCGAAGGCCAGCCAGCAATTGTTGGCGGCCCACGGAAGGCGCTGAAGACAAGTATCATCATCGACTTGGTGTTGAGCTTGGGGTCCGGCACTCCGTTCCTGCGGCATTTCAAGATTTATAACTCGGTGCGGTGCGCCTTGCTTTCAGGTGAAAGCGGAGAGCATATACTCCAGGAAACCGCACGGAGAATTTGCACGGCCAAAGGAATCGACCTGGCAAGTGCAAATGTTTATTGGGGCTTTCGCTTGCCGCAATTGGGGAATTTTCTCGACCTGACCGGACTTCACTACGGGCTCAAGGAAAACGGAATCAAGGTTCTTGTTATTGACCCGTTATATCTGTGTTTGCTTTCCAATCAGAACGACCAGGGTAAACAGGCCAGTAACTTGTTCGACATGGGGCCGCTTTTGCTTGGCGTTGCGGAGACTTGTTTGTCTGCCAATTGTACGCCGATTCTCATTCACCATGCCAAGAAAAATTCTGCCAGCAATTTGGACCCGATGGAGCTGGAAGACTTGGCCTTTGCCGGAATTCAGGAGTTTGCCCGGCAATGGATCTTACTGAACCGGCGGGGACAGTATGAGCCAGGGACCGGAATTCACTCGCTTTGGCTGTCGGCTGGCGGTTCAGTGGGCCATGGGGGGTTATGGACCGTCCACGTGAACGAAGGGGTTTTAGCGGACGATTTTAGCGGCCGCAAATGGGAAGTGACCGTCAAGAAAGCCAAGGACGCGATTCAGGACGAAACCGAAGCTAGAGTACAAACAAAACAGACCAAGCAAAACGAAAGGGACAAAGAAGACGATGCCAGGGTGTTGGTTGTTTTGGACAAACTCGACCCTGAGCGCATTGGGGCCAGTTGCCATCACATCAGAAAAATTGCCCGAATGGGAGAAGCGGCAATAGAAAGAGCGGTATTTCGGCTCAAAGAGGCAGGAGTTATTGAGAAATTGGACATCCAAGCCAAGTTGGGTTCAAACAGTAAAAGGATCGTCGAAGGCATTCGCCGGCGCTCCGAATTGAGCGAATGTTTACCATTCTCACGAAACTCTCGGACCATTCTCCCGGAGTCTTGAGAGAATGGTCCGACCATTCTCTCTCACACGCGGCCTATATAAGGCCGCAGTGTGAGAGAATGGTCGGATGGTCTTAAAGGAAGAAGAGAAAGAAAAAGGCGCGAGAGAATGGTATCGGACTTTTGTTCCTGGAAAGGGAAGTGACATAGCGAACCCCGACCGCCGCTACGCCGCGTTCCGTCAGCCGGTCCGGACCCGCCGGGCCACGGATTTGGACAAGGTGGGGGTATCGTTCTAAGTTTGTGAGCTGACGCTGGTTATGGAAACGGAAAATTTGGACAGACACCCGCCAGGAAAAGGTAATACCGTGAAGACTTCGAGCGCTTCAAGGCTAAACGGTTTGCGGCACGGCATTTACGCTCGTGTTCCCTTGGGAGACTTACCAAGGCCTTTTAAGCATGTACGCCGTTTAGCAGGGGAGTTTCGGAGAGGTGTCGAAGGCCAGTTGGTCGAGAAGTTTGGCAACATTACGCCGTTCATGGCCAAGAGATTGCATACCGCGTGCGTTGCCTTACGTCAAATGTTTTGCTGTGAGCGCATTCTCAAGCGTTGTGGACCGCCAGGACAAGATTTAACCCACGAACAATGGTTGGCCTATTCGGACCGATTGGTCAAATTTTCCGAAGTTGCGGACAAAGCGTTAAAGGACCTAGGGCTTGATTCTGCCAGGCAATCGGATATTTGGGACGAACTTTACGCGGCCAACCGACCTTCCCTTTTGGCCAGCCAGGCTCACGAAACGCCCGAAGAAGCCCAATCGGCCAAGGAAGGCAATGGGACTGATTGTAAGTCGAATGGCGAGCTGCAAACGATCATCGAAGGGACCCCGCATGCCTGACCCCGCCCGATATCGACTGACGCTGCGGTCGGTCCCCTCATCGATCCCGGCGCCGGTGCGACTGAGGCGGTTGTTAAAAGCGCTATGCCGGGCTTACCAGTTTCGTTGCCTTGCCGTCGAGGAGTTAACAGGGTCGATAGACAGTTACCAGTTGAGTGAAGAGGTGGCAACTCATGTTACCGACAGTGGCGAGTAACTTGCCGCGAGGGGTGATAATGGGCAGGCGTGAGCCGTGGTGCCGTCGAGGGTCGGCGGCTCGAGTTGCTTATCGTCGAGGGCCGGCGGTTGGGCCCTCGAGGGGCCCCTCGAGGCCCCCCAGCTGGGGCCTCGACCCTGGCCGAGCAACGTACCCCGGCCGCCGCTCTCCTAGACCGAGGGTGGCTTTCCCTTTGTTGTCCTGCGTCTTTCAATCGGTTCCATTTTTTGGCCAGAATTTAAGACGGTTTTGGTAGTTTATTTTTTTGGGGGGGGGTTAGCGATGAAAACGCGGACAACGACATTGGGCGGTGATTTTGAGGTGGGCAACATCTTTGCCGAGGCTGTCACCCGGGATTGGGCCTCAGCTGTTGCCAGGACCTTACAGTTGATACGGGTTCGACTTACTAGGAAACAGAAAACTGTGAAAACTCCTGGAAAAAATAGCCGACGAAATGGCGAGCTGGAAGGCTTCCTCCGGGAGATATTTATCGACTGTCCGGACATGAGTGACCGGGCGATTGCCAAGCATGTTGGCGTATCCAATCGGACGGTTTCTCAGCATCGTAAACGACTCGCAAATGCCGGGGAAATCCTGCCGCACATGAAAAGTACACAGTCTATGCAGACATGGTTGCACGAAGTGTGTACTTGGGTTCTTCGGGAAGCGCCCGAAAACGATAAGCTCTATGATCCGGTGCGGGAAAATGAGACCGCTTTCCTGGGTTTAGTGGAAGATATCCGGATGAATGGATTGCAAAATCCCATCGGCGTTTCGCGCGACGGTTACATATTCGACGGGCATCGGCGTCTCGCTGCGGTGAAGTACCTGGGGTGGGAAAAAGTCCAGGTACGGATTCGGCCGGATATTTCTTACCGGGGGGATCCGCATAAATTTATGGATTTACTCCGGAGCTGCAACAATCAGCGTGTGAAAACCACGGCGGAAGCGATTCGCGAAGGCGTTGCCGGCATGGGGGATAATGCCTGGCAGCGGGTTTGCGATTACCGGGAAGACGCTTCGGAAATCGATGGGGTAGAGACCATCGAATTGTACGGAGTGAAGCGGCGGTCAGAAATTCGGGACAAGACCAGCCTGAAAAATGCCATCGTCCAAGTGGTAGAAGAGAATGAGAACGAATGGCCGTTGAGCGACCGCAAGATATTTTATTTGCTGCTCAACATCAAAGGACTGTTGAGAAATGATAGGCAGCAGACACCATTTGGGAATAGTGAGGAGTGCTACAAGGATGTCACCAATATGTTGACGCGGTTGCGGATTGATGACAGTATTCCGTTCGATGCGATCGGTGATGAAACCAGACCCGTGCTGCAATGGAACACCCACAAGAGCGTCGGCACCTTCATCAGCACGGAATTGGAAAATCTGTTTTCCGGTTACTGGCGCGATCTCCTTCAGGGCCAGCCGAATTGGATTGAGTTGCTGGTGGAAAAAAACACGGTTGCCAGTTCGCTCAAATCCATTGCCGGAAACTACACGATACCGATGACCAGCGGACGGGGCTATTCATCCTTGCCGCCGCGCAAGGGCATGATTGACAGATTCAAGGCGAGCGGCCGGGAAAAACTGGTCATCATTGTGGTGAGCGACTTCGACCCCGAAGGCGAGGATATTCCCAATTCATTCGGGCTCAGTCTTCGCGACGATTTTTATTTCCCTGAGGAGAGGCTGGTAATTATCAAGGCCGCGTTGACCCACGAACAAGTCCGGACCCTCGCCCTTCATGAAGGCCAACTTGTAAAAGAGGGGTCATCGCGATACCAGCGTTTCGTGGACAAGTATGGCGAACACTGTTGGGAGGTCGAGGCCGTCGAGTTCAATTTACTGCGGGAGATCGTCGAGAGCACCATCCGAAAGATTCTTGATATCGACGCCTTCGAAGTCGAGCTGGCCCAACAATCCGAGGACCAAAAAAACTTAAATGAGTATCGACAGAAGATCAAGGAGCGGATTGCAGATTAAGGAAAGCATTGATCGGCTGGCCGCCGGTTGGAGTACGTAGCATTATGGCCCTACCGATAAACGAATTTGCCGCCAATCCCAAGGTCTTCCGGGACCATCTTGTCATCCCGTCCGCCCGTGGCCCCGCAAAGCTTGGCGACGTGGTTGCTGACTTCCAAGCAAGGGACTTTGCGGCGATGGACCCGGCTTTCTTGGCCCTGGCTGCGGGGAACAAGCCGGAGATCGGCAGGTATTGGCTCGAGCGCACAAAGGGCGGTTCAAAGGACGGCGACCTGGCCGTCATGCTGTTGTGGCTCTTGTGCTTCTCTCCCCGTTCCTTGACCTGCCAAGTAGGAGCCGCCGATCAAAGCCAAGCCGACGAACTCCGCAAGGCGTGCAAGCTTATCTTGCGATTGAATCCCTGGCTTTCGCACGCGGTCACAATTCAAGCCTGGACGATACTCAATGCGCGGACCGATTCGCGTTGTGAGATTATTCCCGCCGATGTTGCAGGTTCGCATGGGGCAAGGCCGGACCTCCTAATTGTCAATGAGCTGTCACACATTCTCCGCGAAGAATTCGTGCGGAATTTGCTGGACAATGCCAGCAAGGTTCCGAGCGGCGTTGTCGTTATCGCAAGCAACGCCGGTTTCGTTCCGTCATTTGCGTACGATTTGCGAGAGACCGCCCGGACAAGTGAACGATGGTATTTCTCTGCCTATCAACAGCCGGCCCCGTGGCTTGACCCGGCCGAAGTGGAGGAAGCGAAGAAACGCAATCCACCGCTACGCTTTCAACGGTTGTTTGAGGGCAAATGGGTTCGCGGGTCGGGCGATGCATTGAGCGGCGATGACATCGAAGATGCAATTACCGAATATGAGCCGATGACCGGCGATGAAGCGGATTTTGTTTTCTACGCCGGTGTTGACATCGGAGTATCACGGGATCATTCCGCCGTCGCGGTAGTGGGCCTGTCCCGCGGCCGGATTCGCTTGGCCACTATCCGGAGCTGGGAACCGCCCCGTTTCCGGGGGGGCAAGATCGACTTAGCCGAAGTGGAAACGACCCTCTTGGGATTACACCACCGTTTCGGCCTGGCCAAGTGCCTTTACGACCCGCACCAATGCGAGCTGATGGCCCAAAACCTAATCAAGCAATTCGTCCCAATGGAAGGCTTGCCCTTTACCGCAAACAATCTAACCGCGATGGCAACCACGTTGCTACAGCGGTTTCATAGCAAGACCGTGGATTTGTACGAAGATCCCGGCCTAATATCGGACTTGCACGGGTTCCGGTTAATTGACAAGGGGTTGTCAGGGTACAAACTGGATTCTGCCCGGACAAGTGCGGGCCACGGTGACAAGGGCATCGCATTCGTTTTGGCTCTCTTGGCCGCGGACCGCTACCCCCATGCTCCGGGGGCGCGCGAGGATGAAATGCCGATTGTGTTGGTTCCCGGTTCGCGGGTCTTGCAAATATTCCGCTAGTGAGGGCATCTTCTCCGGAAATGGACAACAGCCGTTCTGCGATTGCAGCCGCGTCTGTCCGTCTGCCCAGCCGGGCATCCTGGATCATCGCCACAGTTTTTCCGAGCAACGGCCAAAACCCGAAATTGGTTCCGAGACTTGACAGAGTCGGGCCGGCCACGTTGTCCGGGCCGATCAATCCGCGGATTACCCGGGCAATTGTTCCTTTGCCGCTACGCTTTGGCCCGACGAGCATCAGGATTTTTTGTTGCCGGGTGTCCGGCGTCAAAAGGTGACCGATCCACTCTTGAAGCGTGCCAATACTTTGGGCATCGCCGGTCCATAGGGCGGCCACAAACGCGAGCCAGCCGGCCGGTGCCGGCGCATTCAAGTCGAAATTGAAGTCGAGACAGTTCGCGGAGAAAAACCGCGGCGTCGGCAGCATGAAATAATCCTTGCGGCTCACAAGGGATGGCAGATGTACCAATCCATTGCGGCATGCTAGAATTTCTCCGGCAGGGAAAGGCTCTTTTCCCCGCCGATCCAGCACGGGGTCTCAAGTCGGGAAGGCAATACGGTAAGACTTTCCAGGGCATGGACAACATCTGCGATAAGTCGGCCAGTTACCTTACGGACCACAGGCAGGGGTTTGTCCTTTTCGGATCGTTTTTGGTCGGTCAAATTGACGCGGTCCATTTCCAGCTTGACGAAAGCAGTCAACTCCGCCCGCAATTCTTTTTCTGAGAGAGTTTGGTAGGCCGAACCATCCCAGCGATGCCATTCCTCCCGCCAGTAGCGTAAAGTCGAGCCGTCCGCATGATGACATTTCTGCCGAATGAACAGGCGTGCCAGGCGGTGCGGATCGTCGTCGGCTTCGATAGGTCCAAGCACCTAGCCGAAGTCCTAGCCTGCCACCGGGCGGTCGTCAAAGTGGTTCGTCTGTATCACCGGCCTGCGACCACGGAAACCTCTCGCCATTCCTGGCGGCGAGGCCGGGGCCATTGTCAGCGGCTACCCCTATGCCCCCGACCAGTACCTGGTCCTCGACGACGACCAATTGGACCACCTGCGCCCCGCGCAAGACCGGGCCCTGTGCCTGGAACGTTTCCTGGATCCCGACCAGTTTGATCCGGCCCTGTTCTCCGGACACGGCTTGTACCTGCTACCCGACGGCTTGCCAGCGCAGCACCCCTATGCCGTCTTGCGCCAGGCTTTGCAGGAACGCCAAAAATGGGCCATCGGCCGAGTCGTGCTGTCCGGCCAGCGCCGATTGGTCCTGGTCCGTCCCGCCGGTTGTCTCCTGACGCTTCATGTCCTGCACTATCCCACCCAAGTGCGTTCCGGGGCCTCCTGGGAAGCGGAATTGCGCGGTGGCACGGTCAATGCGGCAGAGCAGGACCTCGCCGGCAAGCTCATCGACGCCAGCATGCAACCGATTGATTGGTCGGCGTACCGGGATGACCGGGCTGAGCAGTTGGCGGCCCTGGTCGAGGCGACCCTCCAGGGACGGTCCTTGACGCCCGTGGTCGAGGCCAAGGCGCCAATGCTGCCCCTGCTGGAAGCCCTGCAGCAGAGCGTAGCAGCAGCGCTACGCGACCAGACCCCAGCCGACGCGGTCGCCCCACGTGCCCGGTCAAGGAAAAAGCCTCGGAGGGATCCATGAACCAACGTCCCTTGCCGATGCTGGCCGTGGCAAGCGCGCCGTTCGATTCGCCGGAATACGTCTTTGAGGTGAAATGGGACGGGGTGCGGGCCTTGGCTGCCCGCTGGACGAGGGGCTGGTCGGTGTGGGGCCGGGAGGGGGCCGACTATAGCGGCCGCTATCCGGAATTGGAGGTGCTCCGCCGCCTCCCCACCGACACAATCCTGGATGGCGAGTTGGTGCGCCCGGGGCCGTCGGGGCGGTCTGAGTTGGAAGCCATCCTGAGCCGCCATCAATTGTCCAGCCCGGCGCGTATCCACCGGGCCAGTCACAGCCAGCCGATTTGCTATGTGGTTTTCGATCTGCTCTATCACCGGGGCCAGTCCTTGCTGGGCCAGCCCTTGCGGGAACGGCGTGCTGCTTTGCAGGAACTGATAGAACGCCTGCAGGAGCCGGTATTGCTCTTCTCGGAGGGAGAGTTTGGTCCGGGGAAAGCCTTCTTCGCAGCACTGGTGGCCCAGGGGCAGGAGGGGATGATGGCCAAGCACCTGGCCAGCCGCTACCGGCCGGGGCGGCGGTCAGCGGCCTGGCGGAAGATCAAGCCATGACGTTCCCAATTGGCGGGGACCACGCCAACCAACCGGAAAAGTCGCGCCACGGGCGAACGTTGGCGAAACGGGAGCGCAATCCGGGGCACGTCCTCGATAA
>Ga0306920_100005534_pt1 | contig 16351 bp, 13 predicted proteins | sample flu12Cox44000170_FD_204666 | JGI IMG/M metagenome (GOLD analysis project Ga0306920, IMG submission 204666) | Lab enrichment of tropical soil microbial communities from Luquillo Experimental Forest, Puerto Rico - flux4day.12C.oxic.44.000.170 (v2)... | ecosystem: Environmental > Terrestrial >... | reverse complement strand
TGCGCGGGCAATGAGCCTTCCAGTCGAATGCGCATGCGCTTGGGCCGTCTGAGCGCCATCACCTGGGTCGCGAGAATGTGCCCGAGCTCGCTCGTACCGCAACCGAAGGCAAGCGCGCCGAGGCCGCCTACCGTGCTGGCATGGCTGTCGGGGACCGCATGGGTTGCGCCCGGCAACACCATGCCGAGCTCCGGCGCGACCACGTGACAGATGCCCTGCTCGGGATCGCCGAGGTCGAAGAGCCGAATGCCGTTGCGCCAGCTGCCCTCGCGCATGGCTCGCAAGAAGGCAGTCCCGGACGGATTGGTGTTGTCGTCGCGGCCGGGCTGGGTCGCGACCGTGTGGTCCTGCATCGAGAAAGTGAGATCGGGGCGCCGCACCGGGCGGCCTTGCTTGTCGAGCTGCTCGAAGGCGTGCGGCGCGTGCAACTCATGCAGCACGTGCCGGTCGATATAGATGAGCTCGCGCCCGTCGGCACGCCTCGCCACCCGATGAGCGTCCCAAATCCGGTCAAATAGCGTTTGCGGCATCAAGGCAGGGTAGCAAAATTATTGCGGGCCGGCAGGTGAGAATGCCGGCCCGCGAGCCTTTTCATGGACATTAATTCGAGTGCCGCGCGCCCGCGGCAGATTGCTCAGAGGGTGCTTACTCCAGCCTGCTTGAGGAGATCCGCCATCTTGTTGCGGGCGTAGAACATGCGGGTCTTCACGGTTGCCGGGGGAACCCCGACGATGCGGGCGACCTCGTCCACGGACTTCTCATGGTAGTAGACGAGATCGATCACCTCGCGGTGTGCCGGCGAAAGCTGGGTCAGGCACTTCTGCACAATGGTGTTGCGATCCTTGGTGCCCACGATCGTCTCGGGATTATCAGCGGTGTCTTCAATGGCTGCCGCCATCTGATCGTCGAGATGCTCGTCGGTTCGCCGCCGCAGCGCCGAGAGCGCCTTGTAGCGGGCGATCGCCAGGAGCCACGTTGAAACCTGTGACTTCGCTTCGAAGCCTTCCGCCTGCCGCCACACGTCGAGGAACACCTCGCTCACGAGGTCCTCGGCGAGCGACTGGTTGCCGGTGAGGCGAAGAATGAACCGGTACACCTTCACGTTGTGACGGGCGTACAGCACCTGCATCGCGCGCTTGTCGCCATCGGCGATAAGGCTGATGAGCGTCTCGTCCGAGCTGTCCTGGACGGGTGCCCGCAGGCGCGGCGGCGCGATATCGCGCAGCACATATTCGGTTTGCATGACGATCCCCTAATCAACGAGCTTTTTAAAGCTCAGCCCTTAGGTGTGGTTCGTAGCAAACCGCTGTTGCACCGTTGTTACGTGGGAGGAGAAAAATGGTTTCGTCGGCAGGGTTAATTATTGCTTGGCTGATGCTTTTATGACATAAAAGGTATTATGGTATGGATAATTGTTTCGTGCCCTGCGACTTTTTTGTCTCAGTCCAGTGCTGATGCTTCTCCCGACGGGGAAAACAGATAGCCGCCGCCGCGCACCGTGCGGATGACCGACGGGCGCTCCGGGTCGGGCTCGATCTTGCGCCGGATGCGCATGATTCGCACGTCGATGGCGCGATCATAAGCCTCGGGATCGCGGGCATTGGCGAGCTCCAGCAAACGGTCGCGTGACAGCACCCGCTTGGGATTGGCTGCAAACACCCGCAGCAGCCCGTATTCAGAGGCGGTGAGAGGATGCTCGTTGCCTTCGTCATCGCGCAGGGCCTGGGCATCATGATCGAGCCATTTCGTTCCAAAGCGCACCCGGACCGGCTCGGCCGGGCGTGCCGTGCTTGCCGTTGGCGCCGCAACGGCGGGTTGTGGCGCGCCCGCGCTCCTTCGCAGCACCGAGCGAATGCGCGCCAGAAGCTCCCGCAATTCGCAGGGCTTGGCGAGATAGTCATCGGCGCCGAGCTCGAGCCCGACCACGCGGTCAATAGGGCTCGCGGTAGCCGTGAGCATGATGATCGGAACCCGGCTGCGCTGCTTGAGGTCGCGAATGATGGAAAGACCGTCCTCCTCCGGCATGTTGAGGTCGAGGACAATCAGGTCCGGCACCTGGCGGGCAAACAGCTGGCGCAGGCTTGCGCCGTCCTCGCACAAGCTCACGGTAAAGCCGTGCATGCGCAGATAGTCGCCCACCATGTCGCGGGCCGGCTTCTCGTCATCGACGACCGCGATGTGCTGGGCTTGGCTCATGTGGCCGGCAAGCTCATCGTGAAATTTGCACCCTTTGCGGGTCCCGCGCTTTCGACCGTAATTCGCCCGCCATGGAGATCGACGATCCGCTTGACGATCGAAAGTCCCAGTCCCGTCGACGTTTCGCCGGCGGTCGGCTTGGCCGAGAGCCGCTGAAACCGGCCAAAGAGCCGCGATAGGTCTTCTGGCGAGAGACCGGCCCCCTGATCCTTGACCTTGATCACAATGTTCTCGGCTTCTTGTGTCACGAATATGTCGATCGGACCGCCGATCGGGCTGTATTTGACCGCGTTGCTGACGAGATTATCGATCGCCTCGCGGATGCGATCCGCATCGCACATTGCGGTGAGCTCCGGAGCGGCCGTTACCGTGATCTTCTGCCCTTTTCTGGTGGCAAGCGGCCGGTTCGCCTCCGCCACCTCCTGTACCATCAATGAAAGGTCGACCGGCTCGCGCCGGATGGTGATGTCGAGCGCGTCCGCCATGGCATCTTTGACCAGGTCATCGACCATTTCGGTGAGCCGGTTGGCAGCGTCGCGGATGTGGCCGATCTGCGCCTGCGCCTCGGAATCGAGCGCGCCCGCGGCAGCCATGAGCTCCTTGAGAATTTCGGTTCGCCCGAGGATCACGCCGAGCGGGTTTTTGAGATCGTGCGCGACGGTGCCCAGGATCTCGCTTTTGAACGTATTGGCCCGTCGCAGCCGCACCCATTGCGAGGCCAGCCGCCGATTGGCTGTGGTCAGATCCTGGGTACGTTCCGCCACGCGCTCCTCGAGGCGGATCTTCGCGCGCTGGAGCTGCTCGTAGAGGATGACGTTATCGAAGGCGATGGAAAACCGGCTGCAGAAAATATCGATCAGGGCACGGTCGGTATCGGACAGCTCCCGCGCCGCTTCCAGCACCACGACCACTTCGCGGCCGCTGAGGGTCTGAATGTAGAGAACGGACCGGTTCGCCGAGAATTCATGGCGCCGGCGCCGGAAGGCCTCCTCGACCAGCTCGCGCAGCTCGCGATCGAGAATCGCCGAGACATCGGTGCCGGTGAAGCGGCTGTAGCAGCCCGACCCCGCAAGCACGGAGAATGTCTCGTGCGAGTCGAGCCCCTCGCGCAACACGAGAATCCCGGCGCAGTCCGCATTCAATAAAGACGAAATCTGGGTGAGAACGCCTTCGGCCAGACGCTGCATCGATTTCAGATCGAACAGCGCCGGCGCCGCTTCGATGATGATTTCGAGGCCGCGGCGCGTTTCCACCATTCGCTGGAGTTGCTGGTGCGCGCGCAATGAGGCGGTAAGCGCCGTGAACAGCTTGTCGGCGGTAAGCTCCGTTTTCGCCTTGTAGTCGTTGATATCATAATCGACGATGACCCGCCGCTCCGGCGCTTGCCCGGGCTGGCCGGTGCGAAGAATGATGCGCACGGTCTCGTTCTTGAGGTCCTTGCGAATGAACTCGACGAGATCGAGGCCGGCGCCGTCGGTCTCCATGATCACGTCGAGCAGCACTACTGCCACGTCGGGGTGGCTGCGCATCAGCTGGCGGCCTTCGGCTGCCGAATACGCGGACAGAATTTCGATGCCCTGGCCATTGAGCTGATAGTCGCTCAGCGCAAAGCGCGTGCCTTCGTGCACCGCCGGCTCGTCATCGATGACCGCGATCTTCCAGCGCCGGCCCGGCTCGCCTCCCGGCGCCGCGCCCGGGCGATCTTCGATCAGCTGGACGAAATCCTCGTCAGCCATGCGCGTTGCCCACGATAGCGACGGGCTGGGTCGGCGGCGATTCGGAAGGAGCTACCCGCGGGAAGGTGATGCGAAAACGCGTGCCCCAGCCCAGCCGCGATTCGAAGCTCAGGCGCCCGCCCAGCTGCTGCGTCACGAGATTGTAGATGATGTGCAGACCAAGCCCGGTTCCGCCCTCATTCCTTCGGGTCGTAAAGAAGGGATCGAGCGCGCGGCGCTGGGTCTCTTCGGTCATTCCGATGCCGTCATCGGAAACGAAGAGATCCACCTCATCGCCGACCCGGCGAGCCTCGACCAGGATGCTGCCGGTGCGGCCGTTGGGAAAGGCGTGGATGACGCTGTTGAGAAACAGGTTGGTCAATACCTGGCCGTAGGAGCCGGGATAACTGTCCATGATGATGCCCGCGGGAACATCGACGGTAAGGGCAATCTGGGATTTTTTCAGGACCGGGCGCAGGCTCGCAACAATGTGATCCGTCGATTCGCGCAGATCGAACTGCCTGCGATCAGCGTGGCTGCGATCGACCGCAACCTGCTTGAACGATTGCACCAGCTCGCCGGCGCGCTGAAGATTGGCGACCAGCTGGCTGGCCGCATCGCGACTCGTAAGCAGGAACTCGTCGAGCCGTGAGCGGCGCAACGGCCCGGAATTCACCTCGCTGGAAAAATCGTCACAGCGGCGCGCAAAGCTCGAAGCGACCGTAAGACTGATGCCGATTGGATTGTTCACCTCATGCGCAACCCCCGCGACCAGGCCGCCGAGAGCCGCGAGCTTTTCCGCCGCGATCAGATTCTGCTGCGCCTCGCGCAAATCCGAGAGCGCCTTTTCAGCATGGTCGCGCGATGCGCGCAATTCGTTCTCAGCCTTGCGCTTGGCAATGGCGTTGTCGCGGAATACCGCAACGGCGCGGGCCATCTCGCCGATCTCGTCGCGCGCCTGCGTTCCTTCGATCGGCACATCATATTTCTCCGTGCGCACTGCGTTCATCCCCTCCATGATTTGTCGCAGCGGCAGAATGATGCTGCGCGCGACCACGACCCCCGCGATCACGATCAGGGTGAGGAAAATGAGTGCGACCAGCGCCACGTTCTGATAGAGGTTGGCGAGCGTGTGATCGAAGCTGCCCTGCGCGCGGAGTTCGCGCAAACCCATCTGCGTGGACAGCTTGTTGATGAGATCGATCATGCCCGCCTGGTTATCGTCGATTGCCGTCTTCAACAGACTTGCGCGTGCAGCGAACTGCTCGGTCAAATTCTTGAGACCCTCACGAAACGAGGCTGCGCGCTGCGACAATGCCGTCAATGCGTCGCGCTGGAGGCTGTTTTCGGCCAAGTCGATCATGACCGGGATGGTCTGCTCCACTGTGGCAATGCTGTCACGCGCGTCCTCAGCCGCATCCGAGGCAAGCGGCGAGAGATAGAAGGCGTTTGCCGCAAGCAGGCTTGCGGTGAATGCCTCGCGCGACTTACCCAGTGCGGGCAGGAGCAACGCCTCGCGATTGCCGATCGCACCATCAATAATGGCATAGAGCCCGGCCATGTCGCGCGCCGGCTTGAGCACCTCGTTGTCATAGGTCTGCGAGATCGCGGCCTGGAGCTCACGCACATCGCCAAAGCCCTGGAGGAATTTCTCGGTCACTGCGCGCAATTCGTCGGCTGATCCCGATACGACCGGATCGACCGCTCCCCGATTGCGAAGCGTGCTGAGCACATCGCTGTGCACACCGAGAATTTCCGCCATCAATTCCTGATTCGGTTGAGAGATGTAACGATGGATGAGGTTCTGCAGCCGGCCCGCCTCGCCTCTAAGCTGGACCAGAAGCTTGTCGGATTCACGCACCCGTCGCACGTCATCCCAGGCAGAGCTGAGAACATTTGCGCCGTTCCAGATCACAAGCGCGAGAACGATGGCGACGGTGGCATTGAGCGCGGCAATTGAAAACAGCCGCCACCGGATGGGCAGCAACCGGACGAGCGTCTGAGTTGCAAGGTCGACGCTTCGCGTTGCCCGCGGCAGAGCCGAGGGTTGCTCTCGCAGTGCAATCAGATCGAGACTCATTGAACCTGCCGAATGCGCTCGATCAGCTGGCGCCTATCCCCATTCGTTGATTGGCCGGCAAACATGCCGCCCACTGCGTCCTCGAATGGCTTTCGGTCAAACTCCGATACAATAACGTTTTGGTTGGTGCGTGCCTGCACGCGCGAGCGCTCCTCCCACTGCGACCACAGATCGCGCATGAATGCGCTCGATTCCTCCGCCGCCGCGCGAAAGAGATCCTGGTCCTCGACCGAGAGGCTCTCCCAGGCGCGCGGCGACATGATCAGCACTTCCGGCCCCATGGTGTGCTCTGTCAGGGTATAATAGGGAGCGAGCTTGTAGTGCCCCGTGGTCACGTAGGACGGCCAATTGTTCTCTGCTCCGTCGACCAGGCGCGTGGAGAGCCCGGTCGAGACCTGGCCATAGGGGAGCTCAATCGGCTGGGCCCCAAGCGCCTTGATCATGTCCGACATCAGCTCGGATTGCTGAACCCGAATTCTCAATCCCTTCATGTCCGCGAGTGATCGCACCGGCCTGACGCTGTTGTAGATCGACCTTGCGCCGGAATCATAAAAAGTGAGCCCGACCAAACCATGGCGGCCAAATCCTGCCAGAATCTCCTTTCCGATGCCCTGATCGAGCGCCTTGTGGAGGTGCTCAACCGAGCGAAATAGGAACGGTAGCGAAAGCACGTTGACTTCCGGCACCATAGTGCCAAGCGGCGCAACGTTGATGCGGTCGAGATCAATGGCGCCAATCCGTGTCAGTTCGATGGTCTCCTTTTCCTCTCCAAGCTGACGCGAGTGGAACACGCGAATGCGGTGGCGGCCCTGGGAGCGCTCCTCCACGATCCTGGCCATGAACTGGAGCGCCTGGACCGTCGGATAGTCCGCCGATTGGTTGTCCGCGGCGCGGAACTCGCGCGCGTCCACGGCGAACGGCAAGAGCATCAGTGCTCCCGCGCATAGGGCCGCACTCCAACTGTGCTGCCTTCCTGAGAAAAGCGGCATTTCTCGATCACCCCGTGCAATGCCGCACACTATTCGCAAGCGCCGAAGCGCGTCAATTCAATGCTGCCAACGAGCCATCAAATCACGAGGATTGCGGCCCGCGATTCGCTTCCCGCGCAAGGATCTCATCCACCATTTCTGCGGCCAAACCGAGATAGCGCCGCGGATCGCACATCATATCGATTTCGGCGCGGCCGAGGTGGCGCGTGATCTCGGCGTTCTGCGCCAGGAGGTCGGCGAGGGGCTGCCCGGTAGCCGCCACTTTGCGGCAGATGTCGTAGACGAGATCGTGCGCGCGCTGGCGCCCGAGATGCGGTCCAAGGCCCATCATGACCGCCTCGGAAACGACCATGCCGTGCGTGAGATCGAGGTTGGCGCGCATGCGGTCCTCGTCCACTTCCAGGCCGGACACCAGATCCCTGGTCTGAGCCAGCGCTCCCGAGGCGAGCAAGAAGATTTCCGGCAGTGAGATCCATTCGATCTCCCACGGTCCGGTGGAGCGCTCGTGATCGGCGACCGCAGCCTCGAGCAGCGCCGCCACGTGTTGGCGGACGAGGGCGACCGTCGAATGGATGTAGAGGCACGAGATAGGGTTGCGTTTCTGCGGCATGGTGCTCGAGGAGCCGCGCGCCTCGTGAAACGGCTCATACACTTCGGCCACCTCGGTCTGCATGAGAAGCTTCACATCCATGGAAATCTTGCCAAGCGTGCCGGTTACGAGACCGAGGAAGCACGCGACCTCTCCGATGCGATCGCGCACCGTATGCCAGGCGATATCCGGCTGGCCAAGGCCAAGCTCCTGCATTAGCTCGGCCTGCACCTTGAGGCCGTCCTTGCCGAGCGAGGCGAGGGTCCCTACCGCACCGCCGAACTCGCCGACCAGAACGCGCGGGCGCATCTGCGCCAAGCGTTCACGGTGGCGCTGCATGGCCGCAAGCAGAGCAGCCGTTTTGAATCCGAACGTGAGCGGGACCGCCTGTTGCAGGTTACTGCGCCCGGCCATGGCCGTGTCGCGATAGCGCCGCGACAGTGTGGCGAGCGCGGCGGCGATCGCCTCCATGTCCTTTTCGACCAGTTCGAGGGCGGCGCGTATCTGCAGGACGACGGCAGTGTCGGTAATGTCCTGTGTGGTGGCGCCCCAATGGCACCATTCGCCGAGCCCCTCCGCGCAGAGGGCGACTATTTGCTGCACCACACCCAGGATCGGATAGCCGATCCGCTCGGTCTGCTGCTTGAGGCGGGCGAGATCGATGTTCTCGATGCGGCATTGCCGTTCGATTTCACGCGCCGCCTCTGCCGGAATGATCCGGAGCCGAGCCTGGACGCGCGCCAGCGCCGCCTCGATCTGCAGATAACAGGCGGTCCTTTGTTCATCCGAAAATACGTGGCGCATCTCCGGCGTGCTAAAAATATCGCGGAAGATTGCCGAGTCGAGCGCAGTAGCGGCCATGATCAAATAATAATGCTGGGATTGCGCAGGTTCTGGTCACAGTCGATCAGGTTGACTTGCCGCACCCGGATCCGCCAGGCGTCCGCATCACGGACAAAGCGATGGCCACACCAGCCCGACAGGAAACGCGTGCCGTCCACGCGAAATTCGCTAATCAGATAGTTCGATCGCACCATCCGGATCGTGCTATGCTCCGTCGCAAACACCTCGACATTCGAAATCATTCGAACGGTGCGCGATTTTGGAGCCTGCGACCAGGCATAGCCCGTGCGCAGCCGATAAATGCGATCCTCCATGCGGCGCCGATCATCGAACGAGATGGCGATTTCGCGGCGGGGATCGCCAGCCTCCGGCGTGCCGGGCACCCAATAGATGAATTCCGGGGCATACATGGCAAGCCAGTCGTCAAAACGGAGCTGGTCGAGCAGGCGCGCTTCGCGCTCGATGAGCGCCCGGAAGAGACCGCGCTCGGCAGTATCCTCGATCGCAAGCTCGTCGCGCTGCCAATCGGAAAAGCTGTCCACCAGCTCCTGATAGAGCGCATCATTGACGTAATATGAGCTGACCGAGGGATCGTGCTTGAGCTGCATGCTTGACCTGTCAAGCTCGCGGGCGGCGCTATGGCTCGCGCTGGACCGACAAATTGGGGCTTGTCTTCATCAACCGCTTCCACTCCTTGATGTATTCGCGCATGAAGGCTTCATCGGTGGCGGGGGCCACGATGATGCCGTTCTCGTCGGTCCGTACGCGACCAGGAATGCCGAGGCCGCGATGCATGTAAACCCAATCGTCTTCGAGGCAGGCGAGCCCGCGCTGAATTTCCTCGAAATTGGCGAGATCGTCGACCTCGCCGAAATTCGGGAACTGCTCCTGGGTGCGCATGCGCAGCGCATTGATCTCGTCGACCGCGCCGCCGAGGACACCCTCTTCATCGACCACCGCGGTGCCGTACCACGTGACATTGGTCTCATCGACTGAAACGGGCTCGAACACCTGGATGTGGTTGCCGAGCAGCGAGAAGTTCGGAAACACGTTGATGTTGACCGGCTCGGACGAGGCGAGATCGAGGATCTCTTCCGCTTTCGTCCCGAAGCGCTGCCGAAGCGATTGGGCGTAATGCTCCATTCCGGGATGCGGGCCCTCGACCGCCCACAGCCCGCCCGCACGCTTTTCTATTGCCGGCCGCTTGTCCTTGAAATGATGGCCGTGGCCCATATAGGCCATGTACATCGGCGCGTTATCCGGCGATCCCTTGTAATAGGACATGCCCTTGTTGGCGACATCGGCCTGGCGGTTTTCCATTTCGAGCAGAGAGCGGTGCGAAAACACGACGTGATAACCGTCGCCGGAATTGTCATAGGCCAGCTTCCAGTTGCCCTTGTAGCGCAGCCGGTTCGCCTCGCAGACTGCGATCTTGCCGCCGGGCTGGCGATCGAGCCACTCGTCGATCGGCTTGGTGATGGCACCGAGATATTCAGAGACCGAGGGCGCATCGGAATTGAGCGTTGCAAAAATAAAGCCGCGGTAGCTCTCGACGCGGGGCACCTGAGCCACGTTGTATTTGGCCTCCTTGAAGTCGCAGGCATAGCCCTCCGGCCACGGCACCGCGCGCAGCTTGCCCGTGTTGAGAAAGCTCCAGCCGTGGTACGGGCACTGAAAGAAGCGGGCAGAACCCCGCTCTTTGCGGCACAGCGTCGTGCCGCGATGCGTGCAGCGATTGAACAGCGCCCGGATCTTTCCGTTTGAGTCCCGCAGCAGAATGATCGGACGCCGCCCCAACCGCACGGTGATGAAGTCATCGTTTTTCGGAATCTGGCTCTCATGCCCGAGGTAGACCCACACCGCACCGAAGATGTGAGTCATTTCGAGCTCGAAGATCGCGGGATCGGTATAGATCAGCCGATGGACGCGGTCGTCCTGAACCAGCGCGTCCCAATCGTAGCGCTCAGCGGCGCTTTCGGCACCAGCCAGTGGCGCCTTCAATCGTTCCAGCATGGGCTTCTTCCTTCAGAAGAAATCGAAATACTCATTCTGCTCCCATTGCGTGGGCTCCTCGCCCAGCTGCGTGCCGGTATCCTTGAGCCATTGCTCATACCGGCCTATCTCGTTGCGCTTGAGTTTGACGAAATAGTCCACGAACAGCTTGCCGAGCGAGGCGCGAAAGAATGCGTCACGCTCAAGCGCATCAAGCGCTGCCGGCAACGTCTTCGGCAGCATGGGGCGGTTGGCCGAGTACGGCTCTTCGTCCGGCGGTCCGGGGTCAAGCCCGTCTTCCATGCCGTTCATCCCGGATACAATCTGGGAGGCAATATAAAGATAAGGGTTGGCGGCGGATTCGCCCATGCGATTCTCCAGCCGGGTGGCCGCGTCTCCCATGCCGCCCAGAACGCGAACCATGACCCCACGGTGATCGTAGCACCAGGTTGCACGATCGGGCGCAAGCGAGTTCGGGCGAAAGCGCCTGTAGCCATTGAGCGTGGGCGTCGCAAAAGCGGTGCAAGGGTCCGCGTGCTTCATCAGCCCGCCGAGATAGGCCTTTCCCATGGGCGACAGACATTCGCCTGGACGCTCCGGCACGAACATGTTGCGCCCGCTCGCTCGCTCGACCACCGACTGATGGAGGTGCCAGCCGCTGGAATAATAGCCCTTGAGCGCAGGGCGGCACATGAACGTCGCGAAATACCCCATGCGGCGGCAGATCTGGCGGGTCGCGGTGCGAAACAGCATCATATCATCCGCAGCTTCAAGCGCCTCCCGCGCGTCGAAGGTGCACTCGATCTGACCCGGCCCGAATTCGTTCTCGATCGAGCGCAACGGCAAATTGGTTTTTTCGAATGCGTCGACGAGCGCGGAAAGCACCGGTTGCATCAGGTCCATGTTCGACTCGGAGTGCAGGACAAACCCCGGCTCGACGGGCGCGGTCTTGAGCGCACGTCCTCGCGCGCCCGGTACCGCGGTATGCTCGTCGGACAAAGCCTCGACCAGGCGGAAGAGGTACCACTCGATCTCGAGCCCCACGATCAGTGCAAGCCCTTTGCCCTGCAGGCCTTCGATTTGCCTCCGCAGCAGTTGCCGGGGCGAGAAATGGAAGGGCACGCCGCTCGTGAAATACTCATTGCACAGCACCCAGCCTACGCCCGGCGCCCACGGCAGCACGCGGAAAGTTGCGGGGTCCGGAACAAGGATGATGTTCGGCGACCCGGTCATCTCGGGAAGCTCCATTCCGCCCCCGCGCGTGAACGAGGAGAACGTACGCGCGCCCGCGGAATCGAGCGTTGACGTCGCGACGGTAGTGGTAAACCCCGACGTGAGCGCGGACATGAACGCGGGCCGCGTCAGCGCCTTCGCGCGCGAAGCTCCGTATGGATCGGCCCAGGCAAGCCGCACAAGGGCCAGATCGTCCTTTTCGAGCCTGCGCTTGATCTCTTCGGCTTGCCTACGCTGCTCGTCGGTCCACAGGCCGTGTTTTTCGATAAACGCCCGAGTCTGCACCATCGAGTCTGCACCATGACGTGCGCGCCGCGGAAGAATTGTGGTCAGCGCCGGAATAAGCCGCTGATCCAGCTCCAGACCACCTTCGCCATGAGGGCTAAACCCGAAATGGGCTTTGCGGCAGGAGAAGATACCGGCGAGGGCGAGGCCGACGGCGATGGCGCCTTCGCCTGTGCTGGAGCAGGTGCTGCTGCCCCCTGTCCTTGCGCGAACTTCTCCTTAAGACAGGCGGCGAACTGGTTCATCAGCTGCGCGGCCGTGGCCTGGATGATGCCGACCCCGCGTCCGTATTGCGCCACAGCCCCTGAAAGATTGAGGTTGGTGTGCACCAGCACCTTTGAGCCATTGCCGGCGGGTTCCAGACGAAAAGTGGAAACAGCGTTGGCGCCGCCGCGTCCCTTTGCATCAGTCCCCTGGGCGGATACGCGTGCCGTTCGGTGGCTCTCGTCAATCTCGTCGAACTTGACGAGGCCGGCAAAGGTCAGAGCGACCGGCCCGAGGCGCACGTTGATCTTGCCCTTGTATCTGTTCTCGCCGAGCACTTCGGTCAGCTCGGCCCCGGGCATGCAGGGCGCGATACGTTCGATATCGAGCAGGACCTTCCATGCTTGCTCAGGCGGCAGCGGCACCTCGAAAGAATTGTCGAATTCCATGCCGGCTCAATTCCTGCCAGCCCGGGCGGCTGCCGTGCCGGCGATCCTGCCGAATACCGCGCCCGAGGTGAGACCGGAGCCGCCGGGATAATTGAAGTAAAATAGTCCACCGACCAGCTCGCCGGCGGCATAAAGGCCGCGGATCGGCTGATAATCGGTATTTAACACCTCGGCGTCGGTCGTGATCCGCAGGCCACCGAAGGTGAACGTCACACCACAGGTCACCGCATATCCTTCGAACGGAGGCGCATCGATGGTGTTTGCCCAATTGCTCTTGTTGACGGGCAGCCCCTCGGTGCGCCGGCAATCCTTGATATTGGGATTGAACGGGACGTCCGTGCGGATCGCCTTGTTGTATTCGGCAATGGTAGCGAGGAATTGCTGCGCATTGACGCCTTCGAGCTTTTTCGCGAACTCCTCGATCGTGCCGGCGCTTACTTTCGTGATCTGCCGAATCTTGTATTCATCGCGTTGCAGGTGTTTGACCTTCTGATCGAAAATCTGCCAGGCAAATTGGCCTGGCTGCTCGAGCACGACGCGACCGTATTTGGCATAGGTGTAGTTGCGGAAATCGGCACCCTCATCGACGAAGCGCTTGCCCTGCGCATTGATCAGAATGGCAAAGGGATAGGAGTGCTTCTGAAATTGGTCGCCGACGGCGAGATCGCCGAATTCGGGCGCGTTCATTTCCCACTGCACGGCATGGCAACCCGACCAGTTTCCGCACGGGCTCGCGCCGATATCCATCGCCATGCGGATGCCGTCGCCGTTGTTGAAACGCGTGCCCCGCACCTTGGCGAGGTCCCATCCGGGTCCGAGATAGCGGGTGCGCCATTCCGAATTGGATTCAAAACCGCCGCACGCAAGCACCACCGATCTGCTCTCGAGTTCGCTCTCGACCCCGTCGTGGCGCAGGCGTACCCCGTGAACTCCCACCCCGTCGGACAGAAGCTCCAGCGCCCGCGTCGCGTAACGGATCTCAATCCCACGCCTACCCGCCGCTTCGGTCAGCATCTTGATGAGCCCGGGCCCGCCACCCACCGCCTCCACGGTGAGCCCGCCCCAGAATTTGAACTTGCCCTCGATCTTGAAGGCTTGCCGGCCATAAATCGGAATGAAGCGGATGCCCTTGTCGCGCAACCAGCAGAACGTATCGAAGCTGCGGGTGACCAGAAGCTCGACCAGATCAGGATCGGCGCGGTTTTGGGTGACGCGCGCCATGTCATCGAAGAATTGCTCACGGGTATAGGTGCCGAAATCAGTGGTCGCGATTTCCTGCTCGGTGAGATCAGGCACCAGCGCCCTGATGTCGTCGACACCATTGTAGGCGACGCGCACGGAACCCGCGGTAAATCGACTGTTGCCGCCGGATTCATCCTCCGGCGCCGCCTCGAGCATGATCACCGAGGCGCCTTGCTCCTGGGCGGCAAGTGCAGCGCAAAAGGCCGCGTTGCCCCCGCCCACGACAATCACATCCGCCTTCGATTTGGCCATGCGCCCTCATCAAGTTGCTTCGTAGGTTAGGTCGAGCTCTTCACGAGACCCAACAACATAGGCTTTTGCCGCAATAACGTTGGGTCTCGCAAGCGCTCGACCCAACCTACCCCGCTACTCGGCTGCGATCGCAGCCACGCCGCCGTGGTCTTTCGACCAGGCTGCCGGATCGTGCATGAATTTTTCCGCCTCGGCGAGTTTCCCGGCATCGAACTTGCCGCTTGCCTTGGCGACTGCAAGCACGTCCCACCAGGTAGCGAGCGAATGCAGCGTCACGCCGAGGTCACGCAGCACCTTCGATGCGTCGGGAAAGATTGCGTAGAAAAAAACCACGAGGACGTGGTCGACCTGGGCGCCGGCTTCCCGCAATGCCTTGCAGAAGTTAATTTTGCTGCGGCCGTCGCTGGTCATGTCCTCGACCAGGAGCACGCGCTGGCCTTCGACGAGGTGCCCCTCGATCTGGTTATGGCGGCCGAAGCCCTTGGGCTTCTTGCGCACGTAGAGCATGGGCAGGCCTAGCCGCTCGGCCATCCAGGCCGCAAACGGAATGCCAGCCGTCTCGCCGCCCGCGACGGCGTCGAACTGCTCAAAGCCGGCCTCGCGCAAAATGGTCGCTGCCGCGAAATCGATCAGGGTGCGCCGCACGCGCGGAAACGAGATGAGGCGCCGGCAGTCGGTATAGACCGGGCTCGCCCATCCCGATGTGAAAATGAATGGCTGGTCCGCCATGAAGCGCACGGCTTCGACCTCAAGCAGCATCTTTGCCGTGATCTCGGCCATCACTTTCTTGTCGGGAAAATTGATGCCGGCGGTCATGGCAACGATCTCAGGCACGGGTGCCCAGCTCTTGGAGCTTCTTGGCTGCCGCCAACGTCGAGGTGACAATATTCTGATAGCCGGTGCAGCGGCACAGATTGCCTGAAATGGCGATGCGCACTTCCTGTTCCGTCGGATCGGGATTGTCGCGGAGAAATTCGATGAGCGTCGTGAGAATGCCGGGGGTGCAGAAGCCGCACTGGAGACCGTGATGCTCGTGAAAGGCCTGTTGCAGCGGATGCAGTTCCTCGGGCGAAGGCGCAATCCCTTCGACCGTGAGCAGTTCATGCCCGTGCGCTTGCACCGCAAGCATCAGACAGGATCGCGCGGAGCGCCCGTCAAAGAGAATGGTGCAGGCGCCGCAGACACCGTGCTCGCAGCCCAGATGCGTGCCCGTAAGCCCAAGCTGCCCGCGGATAAAGTCGGCAAGCGTGACGCGCACCTCGACCTCGTCCTCATAGCGTTTGCCATTGACGGTCAGGCTGATCTTTCGCTTCTCGCCCATCTTTTCTCCTGATACTAGAGCGGGATGATTTTTCTTCGAATCATCATCCCGCTCCAAGGTTTTGTTTGAGCATGATCTTTTTCCGAAAACCGGTTCCCACTTTTCGGGATCATGCTCTAACCGCCCGCTTCAACGAGGCGGGCGTGCGCCTTTTCCAAAGCGCGGCGCGAGAGCACCGCGGCGAGGTGCTGGCGATAGTTTGCCGGCGCGTGCACATCGTCAATGGCTTCGATCTTGCGGCAGCTCTCGCAAGCCTCGCGGAACAGATCTTTGCCCGGCGCCTGGCCGACGATTGCCGCTTCGAGCTCGCGCGCGCGCACCGGCACCGTCCCCATGCCGCCGATGGTCACGGATGCACGCGTGATCTTGCCTGTCCCGTTGGTCGCAATAAGCGTCGCCGCCGACGTGATGGCAAAATCGCCATGCCGGCGCGAGAACTCGATGAAGGCATAGCCGTATTTTCCCTTCCACTGCGGGAGCCGCACCGCGGTGACGATCTCATTGGCCTCGATTGCGGGCGTCATATAGGCAACCGGAAATTCGGCAAACGCGATTTCGCGCTGACCGTTCGGTCCCACCACCGTCACCGTCGCATCGTATCCTCCCGCCAGTGAAACGAGCTCAGCCGCCGGATCGAGATGACAAAGCGAGCCGCCGATAGTTCCGCGATTCCGCGTCTGACGATGGCCCACCTGCAGCAGCGCTTCATACATGATCGGCCAGCGCGCGCGCACCACATCGGAATATTCAAGCTCTCGCTGGCGCGTCATGGCGCCGACCTCGAGCGCGCCGTCATTCTCGCGGATGTAGGACAAGCCCTCCACACGGTTGAGATCGATGATGTGATCGGGAAGCACAAACCGCATGTTGAGCATGGGCATCAGCGACTGCCCACCGGCGAGGAGCTTGGCGTTTTCGAGCCGGCCGAGGAGTTCGACCGCCTCGCTGACGGTGCGGGGAT
>Ga0306920_100005533_pt1 | contig 16354 bp, 14 predicted proteins | sample flu12Cox44000170_FD_204666 | JGI IMG/M metagenome (GOLD analysis project Ga0306920, IMG submission 204666) | Lab enrichment of tropical soil microbial communities from Luquillo Experimental Forest, Puerto Rico - flux4day.12C.oxic.44.000.170 (v2)... | ecosystem: Environmental > Terrestrial >... | reverse complement strand
CTCGAGCTGATGCTCTATCTGCTCCGCGCCTTCGGTTACGATTCGGAAGGGAGAAACGACGGTATAGCGGGGCTGCAGGCAGCGAAGAGCGGCGCGTTCATTCTCGTCGCCACCGACGTTATGATGACGGGCATAGACGGCTTCGACTTTGCGCGCCTCTTCAAAGCCGAGCCGGAACTTGCGTCTACACCTTTGATCGCGGTGACTGCTTTGGCGATGCCGGGCGATCGCGAGCGGCTTGCCGCCGCCGGGTTCGACGGCTACATCAAGAAGCCGATCGAACCGCGAACCTTCGTCGCACAGCTGGAGGCCTTTCTGCCGCGGGCGCGCACGTGATGGCGACCGTGCTCGTCATCGACGATACGGCCGACTCGCGTCTCTTGGTCAAGACGGTGCTCACGCACGCCGGCTATACGGTCATTGAGGCGGCCGACGGCAATCAGGGCCTTACAAAGGCTACCGAGACACTTCCCGATTTGATTCTGCTCGATCTCTCGCTGCCGTCGATGAGTGGTCCACAGTTCGCGCGCGCCCTGCGCGCCGACCCACGGACCGCTTCGACGAAGGTGGCGCTCTACACCGCGACGCCGATGAACGCCGCGTTGCGCGACTTCATGGAAACCTACCGAATCGAAGGTCTCGTTGCCAAACCCTCAGAGCCACTGGAGTTGCTTGCAGCGATCGAACGCGCCTTAGCCTGCTGAATTCCAGCGCCAATCGCGAATTTCAGGTTGATCCTCGCCGTGCTCTTTGATGTACGGGCATTGCTCGACGAGTTGTCGCGAAGCATCTGCTGTAAGTGGCCGGCACGATTGCCCAGTCGCGGTATGCGATCGATCGCATCGGCCGCGAGGTGAAACCGCTCGAGTCCATTGCGCACAGTCATATCGAACGGTGTCGTGGTCGTCCTTCCTCGCGATAGCCGTGAAAGTGGACGTAGATGTTGAGGCCTGGCGTCGTTCCTCAGTGGCCGAGCAAGCGGGGTTTGATGTCGTCGGGAACGAGCGGCCGGTTTAGCAGCGGGTTCCGATCCACTTAGGTAGATGTGCCCGACGCTGAGCTAGTTCGCGGCGCGCCGATAGGCGTCGATGCGGTCGAGCTCAACCGGCGCAAGTATTGTTGCTGCATCGGCGGACGTTAGACGTTCTCCGACGCTACCATCGAGCCGGGCTGAGAATAAGTAAAGAATGCGTCAGTTCCCAGTTTCTTCATACTCGTAAGGTAGACTCCCGGGGATGAACCACCTGCGCGATACTCTGTCGGTGAAGTGCCCTCTGCCTGAAACGCGGCTACGCTTGGCTGCCTACTTCGTTTCGCTGCGAAAGTCCAGCGGCGTAGCGTGCATGTGCTTGCGCGTTCCGATGACCAGCGTGAATAGGGCGCTTGGAGCCGCGCTCAGCCGCGAGGTGCGCATCGAAGCAAAGCCGGCTGGGGACCACCAAGGTTTCGACACCCTGATCGGGATCGCGTGGGAGGCAGAAGGAGCAGCGATCCTTCCGAAGTTTCAGGGTGCGCTGAAAGTTCGATCGGACGTTCAGAGTGACCGGAGCTTCATCGAGCTCGAGGGCAATTACTGGCCGCCGCTCGACGGATTGGGACAGGTCTTTGACAGCGCGATCGACCACCAAATTACGGAATCGACGGCGCACGAGCTCCTTAAGGATCTCAAACGCGCGATCGAACGGCCGTGACTTCTACGAAGGGCTATTTCAGCGACTCTACATAGGCCGCGACGTCGGCCACGTCTTTAGCGTTCAGCGGTGCCGGATAGAGCGTCGGCATCGGGGGTGCCGGCTTCTTGATCCACGCCTGAACTTCGGCGAAGTCCTTACGCGCTTGCTCGTTCTTAAGCGACGGCCCTACGCCGCCTTCGCCGTGCTGACCGTGGCAGACCGCGCAATTCTGCGCGAAAAGTTGCCTGCCGTGGACGGCCTTACCGGGAATCGGCGCAGATGCCGGCGCTTGCGCCGATGCGATACCGGCTGCCGCAGGTGCTACGCCGTAGCCGAACGCCGCCACGATCGCCATCGTTTGCAGCAAGGCGCTCGTGGCCCATCCGACGCCACGGATGTAGCTCTGGCCGCCGTATGCGGTGAGCAGCGCGAGCAAAGCGAACGTAACGTGCATGAGTGAGTGAAGCCACGGCAGCGCATCTGTCGCGGCATAAAGCGACGGCGCCATCAGCAGCATTGCCAGGATCGGAGAGAGCACCGCGACCCATAGCCACGGCGCAGATTCACGATCGTTCCGCGGGGCATAGAGCGCAAGCCCCGCTATTATGCCGAGCAACATCAAAACGGCGTGATCCAGATGGTGCTTGCCGATGTCAGGCTCGCGCTCGCCGGTGATCACCGGCATAAACGAAAGCGCTAACGCCGCGAGTGAGGAGGCGACGAAGACGATCCGACGAGGACTCACGATGCCGTCAGCGCCTTTGGCGCGCGGGCTAGACGTACGGCTTCGGCCAGGCAGAACACCAGGCCCGCGATGAGAAGCATGGCGCCGATCGATGCCCATGCTGCAATTGCCGGGCCCGGAACTGGTTGTACCGCATATCGCCGCGGAACCGACTCCGCCCCGGCGACGTACCAGCCTAGCAATAGCAGTGCTCCTCCGCCGAATATCCCAAGCCCGACGATCCAGCGCGTGAGCAGAGAACTCACCAATCCCGAGCGCGCCTCCAAGTTCGCGAAGATCCAGCCCAGCACGAACAACGTGACGCCCTCGAGTAAGTAGGTGTGGAAATGTGCGGGCACCCACAGCGTGTTATGAAGCGAGAAGTTGATCGGAACAGTTGCGTCGATCAGCGCGCCGATGCCGCCGATAAGCCATCCCACGAGCCCGGCGTAGAGGAACATCGAACCCATCGTCCACCGCATCTTCGAGCGGTAGATCAGCAGCGCACCTCCGAAAATCGTTACCACGGCGGGTGGAAACGCCGCAAGGTACGATGCCACTTGCCCGAGATACTGGAATCCGCGCGGCTGGACGAAGTCCATGTAGAGATGATGGAAGTACGCCGTGGCCACAAAAAGCAGCGTTCCCCACCATGCGATGGCGAGCACCGGCGACGTATGCCACTTCCGGTTGGCGTACCGCGGCAGCGCCACGTAGACGAAAGCGATCGCCATGTAAATCGTAAGGTTGGCGAAGGTGTGGCCGAACTGGTAGGTGAGATTCTTTGCCCAAAGCGGATCGATCGCGACCGACGGGTCGATCCAGTGGACGATCAGCGCGACGCCGACGAGCATGCCGCCGGTTGCGGCAAAGAGCCCATCCACTGCAGTGACCAGCGCGGCGAACGCCTGCGGCGGCGGTTCCGGAGCGCTCGACGTGCTGGCTCTGCCGGGATGGAAGACGAGATCCCAGCCAACTGCACCGCGCAGTCCGCCGTATTTTGCAAGAACGCATCCTAGCAGCTGCACGCAGTACACCGTCCAGCCCAGCATTACGAGGGCGACGCCGAACAAGAACGCGCCGGTCGCCCAGCTTGGCCAGGTTGCACCGGTAAACGGTAGCGGATAAAGAAATGTCCATGCCGCTGCGAAGCGACCCGGGAAAATACTCAGGATGACGCAGAGCACACCCACAACGATGGCGGCGTACGCCGACCACGCGATCGTGCGGTCCATCCCGCGCTCGCGGTTCATGATGAACCACAAGCCGCCCATTGCGGAAAGTGCGAGCGCGACAACCATTCCCGAGCCGTGCAGCGTCATCAGCGCGTAGAACGTTCCGGGATCGTACGCGACCCACTGCGCCTGTTCGACGCGCAGCGCAAGCCCAATCAGAGCCATCAATCCGAAAATTGCGACGCCTGTGGTGAGATAAGCCCACATCACCGCGCGTGCGCCCGTGCTATCACTCATCGCACGTCAAAGCTTCCTAGCATCGCCGCGTGAGCTATGCCGCAATACTCCAGGCATCGAACGACGTAATGTCCCTTTGCGTAGAGCCGCAGCGGAAGGTGATTGATGTATTGCGGCATCGCCTGAACTTGAGCGATCAGCCGGTCCTGTGGATCGTAAATGCCGAAACCGTGGTTCACATCTTTGGAGGTGACGTCGAAGACAATCGGCGTGTCCGCGGGTACGACCGAAGGAAGTTCGAAGCTGTATTGCGTCGCGATCACCGAGTAGTGTTGCCCGGTCAGCGTCGCCGGCTTGCCGTACGGAAACTCCGGCAGCGAGAGTGCAAACGCCGCAGCGGCGGCTGCAGCGAGTACCCACAGCCAACCTCGTCGTAGCCGATAGCCGGTCGCCGTGACTATTGATTGTGGCTCCTCAGGCTGCGTCGTCGTTCGCGCTATGGCTGCCATGACGATCAGCACTGCCGCTGCCGCGACCAGGAAGCCGGCGAGAACCGTCGTCTGATGCATTAGTCGGACGTATTTTCGCTTAGGTGGCTGGTTGCCTTGCTGCCCGATACGCCGCCGCTAAATTAGAAACGGTAGTCAGAAACGAAATAAGGCCTACAAGGGCTGCCAGCTGAAGGAACGCGGGCTCACCGCGCAGCAAGGCCAGCGTTCCCAAAACGACCGCCGCTTCGTACGCGAGCAGGGTGATCCAGGTGAGTCGTGAGTCGAGCACGCTCTCCGGCCGCGTCTCATCGTCGTCGCCGCGAACGTTCGTCAAGAGCACTCGCACGCCGATGTGATGGATATGCGCAAGCACCGCGCTTCCGATCCATCCGAGCAGCGCAACGTACACGGCGGCTGGGCCCCAAGCTTGACCGAGCACTGAACCGGTGAAGAGCACGGCGGCGACAACAGCGGCCAGCGCACCACTTGCCATCAGCACTTGAGGCGGCCGGTGTGCGACTGTCGCGCGCAGCAGCACTCGCCAGAGATCCGCTGTATAAGTGAGGATGCCGACCAGGATGAGTCCGCAGCCGGCGAGTGCGGCGGGAACGAGCTTGAGCGCGACGGTCACGGCTGCAAGGAGCGCACCGCTGAGTACCAGGGTGCTCGACGCGACGTGCGCCCAAATCCGGCGCGAGCGCTCCCCGGCGATCGGGCCCATCGTGCGAGCTGAAACGCCCATCACGAGCAACGAAAGCCAACCTGCGATACCGAGCAACGCATGCGATTTCGGAAGTTCGCGGAGAACGTCCGCCGGCGCTATTCCGCGCAATGCAAGCGCGAAGAGCAAGCCGAGGGATGCGGTGACGAGCAAAAGCGCGAGTGTCGCTCCGAAAGCTCTTGCGACCGCCCGCGCCGTGCCGTTACGGCGCATCGCAGCGATCAGCGGCGTGCAGGCCGCAACTGCATAAGTGAGAACGGCCAACAGCGCAATCCAAGCGCCGCACTGCAGCACCGTAAGATTGGGGCCGAGAAATCCGCCGACGAGTATTGCGGCGCCGGCGGCAAAGAATAGCGTCGAGACTTTCGCCACGCCGACAAGGCGCCACTCGATGTCGAGGAACGCTTGGATGACGTGAATCAGAATGCTGAGCGCGATGAGCGTGATCCATCCGAGGGCGACGAGGTGCACCCATCCGAGTGCCGCAAAGGAGCTCGCCATCGGCGCGCCGCTCCGCGCCACCGTAAACAGTAGAATCCATGAGAGTCCGAACGCCCCCATTCCAAGTGCCAGTGGTAGCGGCGGAATCCAGCCTCTCATGGATTGGGCAAGGCTTCGAAATCGCGCTCGATCTTTTCCCAGCCCGACCATAATTTTGCGTTTGGCTCGATACGGTCGGCGGCCGATTCATAGAGCAGGAAAAATGCGGCTTTTATCAAGCGCGACTCGTCGGTCGTTGGATCGAACTCATCTGGTGAGAAGCGGGTGTGGCGTAGCCTCTCATCCAGGAAGTCGGACGCGAAGCGGTCGATTTCGCGCGACGCCGCTTCGCTCGGTGCCGGCAGGTTCAATCGTCGCGCGATGCGTTCGAGTTGCGGGCGCGGCTGCTGCATTAGCAAATCGTAGTCTACGACGACCATGGGTTTGTCGCGCAAGTCGCGGAGGTGTGGAACCATATGAACCAGCCATAGCCGCTGTGCCGTGGCGGCATCCATTGCCTGCCGGCGGAAGAGCGATGCGGCGACGCTCATCGGGTTGCGAATCACCACGACGTAGCTATCGTTGACGCGGCGGTCGCGCAAAAGGCGAAGCCAAAACGGTAACAGCCGAATCGTGCGCGGGTCCTTAAAACCCCAGAGCGGCCTCGACTCGAAGGTACGTTTTACATATTGCGCCGCCTTGCGCCGCAGCAGACGAATGCGAAAGCGATCGAACTCGTTTCGCGCGACCGGCGCGAGAGAATCCCAGTGCAGTCCTAGAGCTGCGAGCACGCGATCGTTAAGCTCGACGATGCTCTTGTCTTCCCAATAGCCCGTCGGGTTCTCGGGCTGAGCGTCGAGAAAGTTATTGCCCAGATAGACCGACAACGCTTGCAGGCCGCGGGCGACCGCGCTCGTACCGCTCCGATGCATGCCCAGGGTGAGAATCGCGCGGGAACTCAAGACGGGCGCCCTCTTTAGACGAACGAGTCGCACGTTCCCACGATTCGTCGGTCATTCCAGCGGAGTACCGCCGTAAGGTAGTGCTAACAGCTGACCCCTTCGCGGTCGTTCCCCCGTTACATGCTAAATTTCGTGGTGAACCAATACTGGCGAAACGGCAGGCCAAACTCTTCTTGCGCTTCCTCGATCGCGCTCGTCGGCCCACCTTGGGCCGCGCTACCGTAGAAGTTTACCGGCGCGTAGATGCCGGTACCGATGAGACCATATTCCAAGGCTGCGCTATTGAAGATGTTCTGTACACCCAGGTTCAGCGTCACATGCGGGCTAAGAGCTTGAGAAATACTGGCGTTGGCGGACCAAAACGGGACTCGGTTATATGAATTGAAAGGTCCGATGTACGTCGCATCGATGCGCGCCTCAAGACCATGCGGCGTTTGATAGGAAAGGCCCGCATTGCCCGAGCGCAGCGGAACGCCGAAGATTTGGCCGCCGTCGAGGATGTTGATGTTTTGGTAGAGGATCGACTGGGGAACGCCGACGTAGGCCGCCGACGTTACGGCATAGTCAGCCGTAAATGTAAGGTTCCGTGTGAGCCCGATGGTCGCCGACAGATCGATTCCCCGATAACGGGCTCCCGAAGCGTTAAAGGTGGTTTGAAAACCTAAATCATTGATTGTCGGATGGAGGCCGGCGCACTTGCTCAAGCGCGTCAAGGCCTCGTTGATATATGTCGGTGGGACCGTGATGCCACCGAAGCCCGAAATCGGCACGAGGCCATTGAGCAGCGCGCCATGTTCCCAGGACTGATAGGCCACTGCTTGGATGTTCGTCGTAATGCCGAAACGATGCCCGTAGGCAAGCTCCAGATCGGTGGACGTCTCCGGCTGCAGTTGCGGATTCGCAACCGCAGCAATGGCTGTAATCGCACCGGGCCCGGAGGTCGCCGGCGGACAGTTTATGCTCGAAGGAGCAGTATACACCGGCGGTGCAAACGCAATCAGCGAGGGGTCGGGCTCACTGTATGACTTACCGGCTGCGACGCGAATCACGTCATTGCTATCCGGCCGGTACATCAGGGAGAGGCGCGGATCGACGTGGGTCGACGACGTGGCGAGCGAGCGCTGCACCCAGACGGTGGCGAACCCCTGCAACTTTTGATTCGGCGTCCACGTGTCACGCACGAAATAGCTCGCGGTGGCGAGATAGAGCGGCGGATTGTTTCCGAAAGCGTTGACCTGCGTTCCGTTGGGAAATATGAACGGGTACTGGCCGTTCGTATTCGACTGATGCAACCATGAATAGCCAAATCCGACGTCGTTTTTCGACAGTGGAATGTCGTCGCTGATCAAGAATCCGCGATTGTGATAGAGGGAGAGGTAGTTAGGCCCGGGTCCGTAGGTCGTGTACGTGCCCAGCGGAGCCCCCGGACCCTTCATTTGATTGTAGTTATAGGCGTCGGCAAATCCGTCGACGGTGATCTGGCCGATTCCGAGAGTCTGTGTAAGCCGCAGGTCATAATCTTGATTTCCGATCGTTTTCCACTTGTCGACGCTGCCTCCGAACGGACCGTAGAAAGCCCGCGCGTACTGCGCGGCAGTCATGCATTTGTAGCCCAGCGGCCCATCAACGAGTACCGCGATGCTATTCTTACAAGTCTTCGGCGCGCCGTTCACCAAGATCGTATTTGGACCGCCGGCAATCGTCTGCTGCGCCGAATAGAGGACGTATGGATAGGTCTCGTAGTCGTTATCCCCGTTCCCCGTGCTGTTCGACCAGGTGTTTGCCGAGTACACGGTAAATTGCAGTTGCGTATCAGGTGAGAAGCTATAGTGCAACTTGCCAACAAAGTTTGTCTGCGAGTACTGTCCCGTCACCCAATAGGTATTCAGAAAATTGTTAACGTTTTTTGTCGTGAGATCGGGTGGCGGCGCGTTGCAGTTGTTCTTGGTGGGGCAGTACGGAGGATTAATGACGCTGTTTTGCAATAGCGCCGTCTGCGTGATAAAGGCGCCTGGGAAGTTCCCGGTGGTTCCCTGCACCCCCCAAGCGACTGCATAGCCGAGCTTTCCGATCGTTCCGGTCGACAAGAGTCCCGTCATCGTGTGGTTATTTGTGCCGACGCCTTGCGTGGCTGAAAAATGCATGTCGCGCGTCGGGTCGATCGTTTGGAAGTTGACCGCGCCGGCGATCGTGGTCGCTCCAAAGAGCCCGCTCGCGCCGGACCCGAAGATGACGTTGGCGCCGCCGAGCCCCCAGAAGGGGGAGACGTTGTAGTTGTAGCCGTTGCCGAAGGCGCCGACGGGTCCGACGGGATGGCCGTCGAGCAGCGTTGCGGTTTCAGTCGCATCGAAACCGCGAATCGAGAGACTCATATCATCGCCGGCTGCCGAAGTGGGGTTCTGGTTGATGACCCCTGGGATGGTGATTAGGGCGTCCACCGAGCGTTGATAACCCTGGGCTTGAAGCAGCGCGGGGTCGATACCGGAATTAATCGTTGCGGTCGTCTGCAACGCCGTTCTGCCCGCGGTCGCAACCCGCGCGATTGTTTTTAGACTCGATCGGAATACTGAGGTTCGGATCGTAACCTGCGCCTGCCCGTACTCGATGTTGAAATCCGCCGAGCGGGCCGGCTGATAACCCTGCGCAGTAATCAATAACGAGTAGACGCCGGGGAGTTCGGTTTTCGGGAAGGAAAAGTTACCATTGGCATCGGTCGTCGTCGTGGCAATCTTCACGTCGCCTTGATAGAGCTCGATCCTCGCTCCCGTGACGGGAAGACCTCCTTGAGCGTCGAGTATTCTGCCGGTGATTCGTGCTCCGGTTTGCGTCTGCGGCGCGTTTTGCGTTTGCGCCGCGTTTTGAGCCTGCGCGGCTGCCGGAAGGTGCGCGAACGCAAATCCCGCGAGCGCTGCAGCGGCAATTCTAAGGCAGATCGTCGACCACCGAATCATTCTTGCGCTCCTTTATCTCACGGCTGATCCCCACCGAGCTTTGGGGTCGCGCCGGTCATCAAGCTAACCGTCTCGTCCATCGATGCGCGCTTGGGATCGAGCGTGCCGACGCGCTTCGACTGACGTAGCACGACGATCCGATCGCATGCCTCAAAGATATGCGGTAAGTTGTGGCTCACGAAGATAACCGCCGTGCCGCTGCCGGCGGCCCGTCGCATAAGAGCGAGCACGAGCGCCGACTGTGTTATGCCGAGCGCTGCGGTCGGCTCGTCCATGATCACGACCTCTCTGCCCCACAAAACGGCGCGAGCGACCGCGATTGCCTGACGCTGCCCACCGGAGAGGGAATCTACCGGCTGATCGAGTTTCTCGAGTTTCAGACCAAAATCGCCCAAATGTTCGGCGCACCGAGCGCGCATGTCGGCCGGATCGTAGAAGTCCAGCATTCCCCAGAATCCTTTGCGCAACGGTTCGCGACCGAGAAAGAGGTTCGCCGACACGTCCAGATCGGGAGCCAGCGAGAGATCCTGATAGACGCTTTCGATGCCCGCGCGCATTGCGTCGCGTGGCGTCACAAACGAACAGGGCCGGCCTTTGTAGAATATGCTTCCCGAGTCTGCAGTGACTGCGCCGGCTAAGATCTTGGTTAGGGTCGACTTTCCCGCGCCGTTATCGCCGATCAGGCCGAGCACCTCACCCGGATAGACCTCGAAGTCGACGGAGTCGAGCGCCACGACGCTACCGTAGCGCTTCGAAATCGCGGTGGTTTGCAAGACCGGAATCGGACTCGTTGCGGGCTTTCCGTTCACGTGGAAGACGCCAACCGCTTACGTTGCTGATCTGCAAAAACAAAGGCGATCAGCAGCGCACCTTCGAGCATGCGTGCAACCTGCGGATCGAAGTTCATCAGGTTTAGACCGTTGGTCATGATCTGCACGAGCAAGACGCCCAGGAACGTTCCAAGGATCGTCCCGCGCGCGCCAAAGAGGCTCGCGCCTCCGAGAACGGCGGCGGCGATCGCGTCGAGCTCATACCCCGTTCCGGCATTTGGGTCTCCTTGCGCCTGACGAGCAGTGATGAGAATGCCCGCCAAAGCCGCAAGCAAACCGCTCAATACATAGACGGTGACGATTGTTGCGCCGACGTTGATACCGGCGCGCCGCGAACCCTCCATGTTGCTGCCGACGGCATAGATGTAACGGCCACGGCGCGTAAACCGCAAGAAGGTGCCGGCCAAAATTCCAACGATCAGGAGAACCCAAAAAAGATTCGGAATGCCCAGAAATTTATCGGAAGCAAAAGCGACGAGACTGGGTGCGCTGAACGCGACTTGTTGACCGTTTCCCACGATTTGCGTCAGACCCCGAAGGATGCCCAGCATGCCCAGCGTCACGATGAATGGCGGAAGCGCGCCGCCCTTGATAAGCCATCCGTTGATCCAGCCGACGACCACTCCGGCGGCTAAGACGATCGGGATGACCAGAGCGACGGACCAGCCTGCGGAGAGTGCTAAGGCGGCAAGAATGCCGCCGAGCCCGAGCATCGATCCTACGGAAAGGTCGATGCCCGCAGTGATGATAACGAAGGTTTCACCGATCGCCAAGATTCCGACGACCGCCATTTGGCGCAGATTGTTTTGCAGGTTTTGCGCCGACAGAAACCCCGGCGCTGCAACGGAGAAGAAGACCAGCAAGACGACGATGATGCCGACGAGACCCACGCGCAGGACGAGAGTCCAGACGAGCAGACGCCGCCGGTTACGCTGCTCGTCGCGTGCGCTCCCAGCCGCGGAGCGCACAGCCCGCGCGCCGAGCGTGTCCATCACCCTGTACGCGCAAAGCCGAGGTGGCGCCGCGTCATCGGCTCCAACAGGCCTTGCATTTGCGGCGTGTCGAGATTTTCGGGAGTCGCCACGTAGGAGCCGGTATCGATCGTTTTTGGCGTGATGAGGCCGGCTGCTGCCAAAATGCCGTATGCGATGCCGCCGTAGCCCATTTGGTATGGATCCTGCAACACGATTCCGTCAACACTGCCCTTGTGAAGCGCTTCGATGAGCAGCGGCGAGGAGTCGAAACCGACCAACGAGACCTTGGATTTCGAAATGTTGTTCTCCCTGAAGGCAGTGACTGCGCCCTGTAAGGTGATCAGGGAGTCGGCAAAGTATCCGACAAGCGCCGGAAATCGCGTCAGGACATCGGAAACGATGCCGATTGGAATCGTGGATTGATTGCCGCCGGCGTCACGGTGAGCGACGATGGAAAGCTTCGGAAAGGCTTTAACGCCATCGCGAAATCCACGGTCGCGCAGGGTGAGCGATCCAACGCCGCTGAGGAACGTTGAATACGCGATTTGACCGGCTGCCTCGCCGGTTTTTCGTTGGATCGCCGCGGCCAACGTTTTGGCGGCGAGCATCCCCGCGGCATAGTTGTTCGTTGCCAAGAACGTTTGGTAGGCATTCGTGTTCGCGACCGAATCGATAAGGATGATCTTGATGCCGCTCCCGTACGCTTTTTCGATCGTCGGCACGAGCGCTTGCGCTGCGGTCGGCGCTAGGACGATGACATCAGGACGTTTGGCAATCGCGTCTTCGACGACCGAAATTTGCCCAGTGATGTCCGCTTCAGAGCTGGGACCGGTAAACTGTAAAGCCTCGATTCCGAACTGCCGCGCGGCGGACTTCCCGCCGGCCAAGCAATCCTGCCAGTAATCGGAGTTGGGTGTCTTGACGATGAAGGAGAGACGGACGCGGCCCAGGGAGGACGCCGCTTTTGGCGCGCACCCGGCGATGCTTGCAGCCCCGTATGCCGCGCCCACAACGGCGGAGCCGCTCCCGAGGAATAGCCGCCGCGAACATTCAGCCATGTGTTCTTCCCGTCGGTGCTTGCTTATCGAAGCATGTACCACCGTTTTGCAAAGTGGTCAAGCAGGTTGATTATTTGGCGAAAGGTCAGGAACTCCCCGGTGCAGACTATTGACCATAATGCAATAGCGTTGCTATAAAGAAGAGACCATGGCTGGCCCGACGCTGATCAACTCGCTGGCTCGGGGCATTCAGATCCTTCGCTTGCTCGCCTCACAAACGGGCAGCAGCGGCGTGACCGAAGTGGCCGAACATCTCGGCGTCGATCCGAGTACAGCCTATCGTTTATTGTCGACGCTTGAAGTGCAGGGCTTCGTGTCGCAGGACTCCACGACGAAAAAGTACGCTCTCGGCTACGGTGTTCTCGAAGTCACTTCCGGTTTGCTGCGACGGCTGAGTGTGGTAGAAGTATCGCAGCCGCATCTCTTTGCGCTTACTACCAAGCTTGGAGAGAGCTCGCACGTTGCCGTTCGAGATCGACAGTTCGCCGTTTCGGTCGGCTTGGAGTCGGCGGCAGGAGTGCTGCGAGTTGAAACGATTCTCGGTACGCCCGAACCGCTCTACTGTACGGCGGTGGGGAAAGCCCTGTTGGTCGATTTCACCCGCCCGCGGCTCGAGGAGCTTTTCGGCAACACGCCGCTCGAGCGACACACCCCGCACACGCTCACGACGATCGACGAATTGGAGTTGGATCTTGCCCGCGCGCGCCGCCTCGGCTATGCCTTCGACGATGAAGAGCTGCATCCGGGCGTACGTTGCATTGCGGCGCCGATCCGTGATTATAGCCGTCGAGTCATCGCGGCATTCGGCATATCCTCTCCCGCCGTTCGTCTGACGCGGGATCGGACCGAGGAGATTGCGGCTGAAGTTTGCGAGCATGCGCAAGCGATATCGTTGCAGCTCGGATATGCTCAAGGCACCGCGGCAGCGCTGTCATGAGACGGGGTGCGCCGACATGAAGATGACGGGCGGACAGATTACCGCAGAATATCTGATTCGTGAGGGTGTTCCGATGCTTTTCGGAGTCCCGGGCCACGGCAACACCGCGCTCCTCGATGCGTTCGTAGATCGCCGTAGCGAGATAACGATCATGCAAGCGATGCACGAGCAAGGAGCGGCGCACATGGCCGATGCCTTTTACCGGGTCTCGCGCAAGGTCTCCGGCGTCTTCACCTCAATCGGCCCCGGTGCTGCGAACACCGCAATGGGTGTCGCGTGCGCTTACATTGACTCGATTCCTCTCTTGCTCCTTACTGGTTCCGTTCATACGTACATGCGCGGACGCGGCGTGTTGCAGGAGCTGGAGCGCACTCACTGGGCAAATTTTCCGCGGATGATGGAGCCTGTCGTCAAGCGCTGGTGGCAGCCGAGCCGCGTCGACCAGCTTCCAAATGTCTTGCATTTGGCGTTCAACGTCATGCTCGAAGGGAGGCGCGGTCCGGCACTCATCGATATGCCGATGGACGTTCAAGCCGAAGCCGCCGAAATCGAGGCGTTTCCCGAACCACTGACCCGGCGCCCGCGCGGTCGTGTCCATGGCGACCCCGCGATGATTGAGGCCGCCGCCAAGCTACTCTTGCAAGCGCAGCGCCCGATGATGATTCTGGGCGGCGGAGTGCAGGCTTCGGAGGCTGAGATCGTCGCCGTGCTAGTCGCAGAGTTTCTCGGCGCGCCGGTCACCGTTACCTGGATGGGCAAGGGTGCGATTCCCGAGGATCACGAGTTGTACGCCTGGCCATGTGGTGACCTGGGCTCGATATCAGGCAATACGCTGGCGCGGGAAGCGGACGTCTTGCTTGCCGTCGGTTGCCGTTTTACCGACCGCACGGCATCGTCGTTCCGGCGCGGCGTAACATTCAACATTCCGCCGACCAAACTCATCCAGATCGATCTCGATCCGTACGAGATCGGGAAAAACTACTCCGTCGAGGTAGGCATCGTCAGTGATGCCCGCGCGGCGCTCGAGGATCTCCTGCTCGCGTTGCGCGACCGATCGCGTCCGCGCGACTATCGAAATACGCCGTACTTCGAACGAATTTTCGAACTCAAGCGGGAGTGGAACGAGTTGTTGCGCGGACCGCGCGAGAGCATTTCAAATCCGATGACGATATCGCGCGCGCTCGTCGAGGCGCGCAACGTGCTGAGCCGCGACGGCATCGTCGTAACCGGCGCCGGAAATCCGCAGAGCCAGGCTTTCAACGAGTTTCCTGTCTACGGTCCGCGGCAGCACATCACTCCCGGCGGATTCTCCGCAATGGGCTTCGAGATTCCCGGCGCGATTGGGGCGAAGCTTGCCGCACCGAATACCGACGTTCTCGCCCTCATCGGCGACGGAAGCTTTCTACAAACGGTTCAAGAGCTCGCGATGGCGGCGCAATATGACATTCCCGTCGTGTTTTTGGTGATGAACAACTTTGGCTGGGAGTGCATCAAAAATTTGCAGGACATCCAGTTTGGATCCGATCGTATCATCGCGACGACGTTCAAAAAGCCCGACGGCAGCGGGTTTTCTGCAAATCTTGCGCGGGTGGCGGAAGGGTTCGGATGCTACGCGGAGCGTGTGGAGCGTGCCGACGAGCTTGGCCCTGCCCTCAGGCGCGCATTTGCGTCCGAACGCCCTGCGGTCATCGAGGCGCTTTGCAGCCGAAACCTGCCGGAAAGCGGTACGATGTCAACCGGCTGGTGGGACATTACCGTTCCAGCATACCTTGTCGAGAAGCGCGCGCAGTATGAAGCTGCGCGTTCGCAAGAGGCGCTCACGTAGTTGCCCCGGGAAGATCGAGTCACGGTCGCGGTTTTTGGGGCCGGCCGCATGGGCACAGTTCACGCCGGGAACGTTGCGAATCACTCGGGCGCGACGCTCGCCGGAATCGCCGATGTCGACACAGACGCCGCCGAGCGGGTCGTGCGCCGGCTAGGCCAAGGCCGCGTCGATACCATCGACGGATTTCTGAACGATCCCGCCGTCAACGCTGTCGTCATTGCAACGCCCACCGCTACGCATGTAGGGCTGATTGTAGCCGCCGCCGCCGCAAAGAAGCCGATCTTTTGCGAAAAACCGATCTCCCTCGACGTCGGGTCGACGGTTCGAGCGATCGACGCTTGCGAACGTGCCGGTGCGCTCTTGCAGATCGGATTCCAGCGCCATTACGATCGAAATTTCCTTGATGCGCGCAGCGCGATCGAAACGGGAAGTCTTGGAGAGGTTCGCTTCATCCGTCTGGTCAGCCGCGATAGCGCGCCGCCGCCGATCGCCTATCTCTCTGTGAGCGGCGGGCAATACAAGGACCAAATGGTGCATGATTTCGACGCGGCGCGTTGGCTGTTCGCGCCGGCGACCGTCGACGAGGTTACGGCGATGGGAAGCACGCTTATCGATCGCAGCATAGCGGAAGCGGGCGATGTCGACACGGCGGTCGCCGTTTTGCGGTTTTCCAACGGCGCGATCGCGGTCATCGATGCCTCCCGCGAGGCCGCGTATGGGTATGACGTTCGTGCGGAAATTCATGGATCTCGCGGCATGCTTCTCCTCGGCGCAGATGGACTGAAGACCGGCGTCGTCTTAGACGCTTCCTTCCAAAAGCCGCAAACCGACTCGTTCATTGCTCGATTTGCGGGCGCCTACCGTTCGGAAATCGCGGATTTCGTGGACGTCGTCGCTCACGGAAAGCAGCCGCGCGTACAAGGCGATGACGCGCTGCAGGCGTTGCGGATTGCGATTGCCGCGGAGCTTTCTCGAACGAACGGATGCACCGTTCGGCTATCCGCTGTCGAGAGTGGATAAGCAAAGAGCGCAATGCGGCTGCTGATTCGCGGTTCGCGCAGCGACTACGGCGAGAGGGTTTCTGTCGTGCCGAACGGGGTTGATTGGAAATACGTGGACTTCCGAGTCGTGCGCATCGCTGCGGGCGAAACCTATGTCGCCGAGAGCCGCGAGAACGAAGTCGGGCTGGTCTTCATCGAAGGAACCGCCGGCGTTCGATCGTCGCGCGGCGATTGGGAGAGCGTCGGCGGTCGAGCAACGCCTTTCGACGGGCCGCCGCAGGCAATTTATCTGCCCCCCGACACGAATTACCGGAT
>Ga0306920_100005531_pt1 | contig 16356 bp, 8 predicted proteins | sample flu12Cox44000170_FD_204666 | JGI IMG/M metagenome (GOLD analysis project Ga0306920, IMG submission 204666) | Lab enrichment of tropical soil microbial communities from Luquillo Experimental Forest, Puerto Rico - flux4day.12C.oxic.44.000.170 (v2)... | ecosystem: Environmental > Terrestrial >... | reverse complement strand
GTATTCGGGTGTGAGGGTCACTGAAAGCTCAAAGTGCTCGTGCGCGTCGGCCAATTGCCCCTGGTGAAACAACGCCAGCGCCAGCCGGTAATGGGCCGCGTTGTAATCGGGATTAATCTCGAGACATCGGCGAAAGGCCGCCGCAGCCTCCGGCATGTTGCCTCGGTGGTAGTACGCAACCCCAAGATCATAGTGAGCAAGCACAAAGGTGGCTGACGCTGCCACCGCGCGGCGATAGTGCTCGATGGCCAAATCAAGCTGGCCCTCGTGGAAACACAGGCTGCCTAGCAGGTGGTTGGCCAGAACGTGATTGGGCTCAGCATCGAGCAAGTGCTGGAGTTCTTGCCGCGCTTCTCGTCCTTTTCCATCGCGCTCGTGCACCAGGGCCAGCAACAGCCGCTGGTCGATGGAGGCGTCACGAAGGAAACGCCCGCATTCGGCGCAGAATTTGTCGGTTGCGGTGGGCTTGTGGCCGCAACGCGGGCAACGGGCAGGGCCATCAACCTCGAATGGCATAGTGTCCTCTCTTGGGGCGTGTCATTCCCATCGTGAGGTTTCATTCGCAGCGCAGCGCTACAAGCGGATCGACGCGGGTGGCCCAGCACGCCGGAATATAAGCCGCGAGGGCCGCTATCAGGGCGAGCAAGAGCGTCAGGGCTGTGAAGGTGAGCGCATCCACCCGGACAACACCGAAGAGAAAGCTGGTGAGGAAGCGAGTCATCAGAAGGGCAATGGAAAGGCCGATGGTGAGGCCCACGACCGCCAGCTTGATGGCGTAGCCCACTACCAGCCTCAACACGGCGCGCTTCTGTGCCCCCAACGCTATGCGTACGCCGATCTCATGCGTACGCTGTATGACCGAGTAGGCCATGACCGCGAAGATCCCGGCAGCTGCCAACACCAGGGCGATGGCGCCAAAGGCGGTCATGAAGCGAGCCGCCATCTCCACGCCGCTAACGTCGTCGGAGATGACCTGCTCCTGCGTCCGCGTCTCGTAAGGCGGCTGGTTCGGGTCGAGGCTCAGTAGCTGGGCGCGGGCGGCCGCCGCCAAGCCGAGGGGATCACCCGAGGTCCGCACGACGAAGCTTGAAGAGGCATGCGGCAACTGAGCAAGCGGAAAGTACGTCACCAAGGGCGGCTCCGTATCCCACGGTGACTTGATGTCTCCCACTACGCCAACTACAGTGCGCCAAGGTTCGTCGTCTTCAGCGCGGCCGAATCTGATGCGCTTACCGATGGGATCCTGGTCCGGCCAGATGCGGCGGGCCATGTTCTGGCTGAGGACTACGACCAGCGGAGCAGTGGGGCCGTCCACAGCGCCCAGTAAGCGGCCTTCGACGAGCGGCACCCGCAGAGTACGGTGGAAGTCGGGCGTCACGGACTGTTCAACCGTCGATCGCAGCTCACCGGGAGCCGGGGGAGGTTGGCCCTCCGCACTGTACTCGGTACGGGTCCAGCTCCAACTTCCAGGCACGCTCGAAACAGCCGCCGCCGATTCAACGCCGGGCAGTGACTGCAGTTTCTGAACCGCCTGATCGTAGAAGCCTCGGATGCGATCTCTATCGCTGTATTTTGATTCGGCAAGCACGACGCGGAACGTCAGCACGTGGCGGCGATCGAATCCCATCTCGCGGTTCGCCAGGTTGCGGAAGCCCTTGACCATCAGTCCGGCGCCCACCAGCAAGACTAAGGCGAGTGCAATCTCGGAGATCACCAGTAGAGCGCGAAGACGACGTCGGCTCGGGCTGATGCTGCCGCCGCGAGCACCCTCTTTAAGCACGTCACTCAGGTCAGGGCGCGAAACGTGCAGCGCCGGCGCAAGTCCTGCCAATACTCCAGTGAGCAGCGCCACCCCGAGAGTAAAGACTAGTACCGTGGAATCCAGGGCTAAGTGCTTTAGGCCGGGAACGTGCTGGATAATGAAGGGCGGTACGGCGCGGCGGGTAAGAGCGATTCCCCAAGCTGCGAACTCCAGTCCTACCAACCCCCCGAGGACAGCTACCAGGAAGCTCTCCACCAACAACTGCCGGGCAATCTGCCAGCGTCCGGCACCTAAAGCGATGCGCACCGCAATTTCCTTCTGGCGGCCGGTGGCGCGGGCCAACTGCAGGTTGGCCACATTAGCGCAGGCCAGCAGAAGAACGAAAGCCGCCGCTCCCATCAGGACGCCAACGAACTGGCGCGAGCCAAAAGTGAGGTCCTCGACTAAACCTACCACCCTCGCTCCGTGGCGGGCGTTGGTTTGAGGGTACTCACGGCCGAGGCGGGCCGCGATCGCTGCGAGATCGGCTTGCGCCTGCGAAATGGAGACGCTGCGCTTCAGCCGGCCAATAACCTGCAAGTAGTGGTTTGTGCGGTCTGCCTGCCCGGCTACGGTGAAGTCGAGGGGGGCCCAAGCCTCGGCGCCGACAGGAAAGTCGAAGTCCGACGGCATAATCCCGATGACGGTGAACTTCTGACCGTTCAGCAGCAGGTTCTTGCCGATCACGCCTCGGTCAGCGCCAAGATGCCGCTCCCAGAACCCGTGGCTGAGAACCACCACAGAAGCGTGTCCGGGGCCGAAGTTGTTGGCTGCAATGGTCCGGCCGAGCTCGGCCGCTATTCCAAGCACGGGGAAGAAGTCCGCTGTCACCTGGTAACCCTCGACGCGCTCGGCCACATCCTGGCCGGTGAGATTCACGTCCCAGCCGTGGCTCGCCGCCAACATGTCAAATGCCTTGCACTGCTCGCGCCAGTCGCGGAAGTTGGCAGGCGTTGCGCTGATGCTTTGCTGGTTTTGCTGCGGTACCGTTTCCCACATGGCCACGGTGCGGTTAGAGTCCTGGAGCGCAAACGGGCGAAGCAGAACAGCCTCGACGCTGCTGAAGATGACGGTATTGCCGCCTATGCCCAGGGCCAGAGCCAGCACCGCCACAGCGGTAACACCTGGGTCTTTGGCCAGTGTCCGCAGGCCACAACGAACGTCTTGAAGTACATCACCCACGTCGCGCCTCTACTGGCTTCGATTTTCCCATAGCCTCATGGATCTGCTCAAGGTGTGTCTCCCGTAAACATGAAAGTCCCCCTTGCCTGTCACCGAGCGGGGCCCCGCACCGTATGGTGCAGGGCGGAGCGAGGAATCTGCTTCTTATGTTCTTCTCGCAAAAGCAGATTCCTCGTCGCTACGCTCCTCGGAATGACAGGGCGGTTGGATGACTTTCGAGAAAGCAAATAAGCGCTCTCAGCGTGGATTCACTGTCATGGATGCGCGATGTCCGGTTGTCGTCTCCCAGTAATCGATCCACCGCTGCCGTATGCCGTTGGCTCGTTCGATGAGTTCGCGGCTCGGGCTTTGCCCGTGCTCGACCAGGACGATGATCCCAGTGTTGAATCGTCTTTGCGAGTGATCAACATCGGGCAAACGCTGCCCCTCCACGGCAATCACGTCTTGAATTGTTACTTTTGTCCGTTCAGCCTTGAATATAGGATGGCCGTTTGCGTCCTTACCGACTGGCACAAGGTTGTTTAAGATAAAGAAGTCCGGCACCTCAGCGGCAGAGATCAAGCCCATCAAGTACAGGTCAAGATACGAATAACCCGTTGCCGGCACGAAGTAGCCGTCATGGAGCTGCGTGTACGTTCCGTCGAAGTTGTCCTGCCAGACGCCCCCTCCAAGGGTGGATGCCTCCGTGGGCCGCTGATAGGGGAATGGAACAGGGGCCTGCAATCCCGGCGCCCAGTGGGGCCAAGGGCCAAGAGAGTTGTCTCGCCATTGACTTTCGCGGAGACATACGCGGCCCAGCGGTGGCCCATCTCATGCCCGAGATGCGACATCGCGTAGTTGTAAGGAAGGGGCTTTCCCTCCGGTGAACCCTCCGCGAGTTGGTGGACGTAGAAGGTAAGGTAGTGCTTGCTTCTGACGGGCGCTCCCTCCGGGGGCCGTTCCTGCATTTCGTTCGCGCCCACGTACACAGGCTGTGCAAACCCCCACTGGAATCTGCCTTGGGTGCAGTAGCTCTCAAGGTGGTGCTGTGTTTGCCCGATTCCCGTCACATTGCCCGCCGCTGGGCCAAAACTCGGACTACTCGCTTCCTGGTTATCGATGCGGAAGTCGGAGTAGTAGGCCAGAAAGTCGAACTTGTCACCGAGAGCTTTGATGACTGTGCAAGAGAGATCCTGACGCCTGGGCAGAGCAAGGTAATGGAACGATTCGTACACGACTGCAAAGGGGCCATCCTTGCGCGTCACGGAGGAAAGGTGAACCTCGGGGCTGCGAATCCCTGACAATCGAACGGCATGAGGTGGCAGCCGCTCAACTACTTGGGCATGATCTCCGCCGGTAACAACCTCGGCGGAGACCGCCATCTGTTTGGCCGCCCGCAGTGCGGCAGGAAGGACTCCTTCTATGGTGATCGAGTTCCCACTTATCCTTGCTTTCGGGAAGACACCGGAGCCGGATACGAAGTATTCTGGGGGCCCGCCACTCGGGTTGTAGGGATCTGCCATGCCTTCAATGATCCAAGCCGCAGTAGGACCGGAGCCGCCGGGGCGCGGCTCCGATGCGTCGAAATCAACGCGGTATCCGATGCCTTCCATCGCGCGGTCGCCTTCTGATGGCACCTGGCCACGGGTTTCAAACGTGACGCGCAGCAAAGTGGCATCGAGAATCGAAAGCTTGACTCTTTGCACATCGAGATGCGGGGTGAGCAACGGATGCACCTCAGCGGTGATCGTCGCTAGAGGCTTTTCCTCGCCCAAGAGCACCGGGTAAATACCAACGATGGCGTCCTTCGCGGCCAGTTCTTTGTATGACATCTCAATAGAGCCGTCGCGATAGAGCGCTGCCTGAAAGCGATTGATGGTCTTGAACCATGTGAAATCCAGGAGACTTCCGTACGGCTCCGTGAGATCCCACGTGATGACCACACGACCCGGCAGTTCCTTCACATAATGAGGTCCGGACATCCGCGGCTTCAGGAACACGCAAATAGCCGGCGCGCTCTCAATCAATGAGCTGGCCGCGTCTGCCAACTGTTCGAAGCGATCGATGGACACTCCACTGTCGCTCGGGCCACGAGGACCGGGGCTGCCTTCCTTGTCGCGCGTGCCAAAGCTGATCGATCCGGCGGTGCCCGGCAGGAATGAGTTCCACCGCTTGCCGGAGAAAGGAAAGGCGAACTCGTGGAGTGTAACTTCGGCACTGGCGACTTCCGGGCCTAAGTCGGCCTCCCACCGCAATGCTCCACTCTCAACCCGATAGCGGGAACCGTCCGGCGTGAAACGCAGGGTGTGACCGGTGAGGTCGAACAGGTTTGTTTTCCCAAGTGCACCGTCAACCAATTCCATGACGATCAGGGCTCCTTTGGTCGAGACCTCGCCGATAGAATGCCCGGGCTCACTCTCCTCCTGTGCGTGTGACAGGCTGAGATTTAGGAGCAGCCCACACAGAACCAAAACCCCACTCCACGATAAACGGCCGGTACGCTTCCACACGTCATCTCCGACTGGCCAAGAAGGGAAAGGCGCTACCGAAGTCTTGCGCTGATACAAGAAAGTTGTTTACGCCAGTTTACGCAACTAAGCACTAGTATACCGTCGTCCCGCCTACTCGGACCGTGTGAAAGACCGCAAATACCACGTTGACCGCCGAGATGTCACCACTTTTGCAATCAGAGTCCGGCGCCGGGAAGGAAATAGAAGAAAACAGCAAGAATGGCATAAACAGCCAACAACTGGAGGCCCTCGAACCAATTCGTCTCACCATCGATCGAGGCGGCGGTGACTACGCCGACGGAGATGATGACGGCGGCGATTTCGAGAGGATGGAAAACAAGCGACATAGCGGGCGGCCGCGCCCGAGAGACGAGCACCAGCAGCGGTGCGACGAAGAGCGCGATTTGCGCGCTGGAACCAATGGTGATGTTCACCGCCAGTTCCATTTGGTCTTTGCGCGCCAGCATCACTGCCGCTGAATGCTCGGCGGCGTTGCCCACAATGGCGACAATGATCAGGCCGACAAAGAGTTCCGTACACCCGATGGTGCGCGTGACCGGCTCGATGTGGCTGATCAAGACCTGGCTGGCCACCGCGGTGAAGGCGGCGGCTCCGATAAGGGTGCCCAACGCGGAACCGCGGGTCAAAACGGGACGTGTGAGACCCACGCTGCCAAACAGGCTGCGATGGGTGCGGAACATAAAGACGAGACTGCTGCCATAGACGATGAGGAGCACCAAGGCGGTCCAGAAGCTGAGGCGCTCGATGCTCAGTCCGGCGGGTTCGAGCGACCGAACAACAGAGAGCTGAAAGAGCGCCGGCATAACGAGTGCTACCACGGCGAGAAGAAGCATCAACGTGTTGGCACTCACGTTGGCGCTGTTGAAGCGGAGCTTCTCACGGCCGAGGCCTCCCACGAAAGCCGCGAGTCCGAACACGAGTAGCAGGTTGCCGATGATGCTTCCCGCGATCGAGGCCTTCACTACCTGGATGTGTCCATTCCAGAGCGCAACGAAGCCGATCATGAGCTCCGTGATGTTGCTGAGTGTAGCGTTCAGCAGCCCCCCAGCGGTGGAGCCTACGTGTGCGGCGACTTGTTCTGTCGCGTCTCCGAGCAAGCTTGCAAGTGGGACGAGGGCCAGGGCCGCTATGCTGAAGGTGAGCACAGGCGAGAGATGGAGTGCCTCCAAGACGATAGCTGCCGGAAAGAGGAAGGCGATCGAGAGTCGCCAGCCAGAGAGGGCGAAACGCAAAGCTTCAGTTAGCATTGGCCCGCTCCGCCGGGGGGCCTCGCTCGTTAGGTGGCTGTGCGCCCTGAAAGGGCGCTGATAACATAGCCGGGGGCAACGCCCCCGGGGAAACCGCGACCCACCCGCCTCACCGCGACCCTGAAAGGGTCGCAAAGCCGAACTGGATGATCTGACAGAGCGTCCCTTTAACCGAGCCGGTCCAGAGGATTCCTTCTTACTCGAAGCCCTCCAGCATCTGCTTTGTTTCGGCTTCCGCCTTCTGCATCAATTGGCTACCCATCTTCTCGATCAGCCGCCGTCGCGCATCTTCGCGAATGGTTTGGAACTTTTGCTGTTGCTGCGGATCCAGGATGGGGGTGATTTTATCTACGATCGAGCTGCTGATTTGCTTCAACTGCTCAACTTTCTCCAGCGGCTTGAGCGATGCGTTCTTCTGCAGCGCCTCCAGTTGCGTCGCCGCGTCCTTGAGGATAGGAACAACCTGCTGCTTCTGTTGTTCTGTCAGCCCCAGCTCAATCGAGAACTGGTTGATCATGGCCGTCAGCGGATTGAGCACAAACTGCGGCGAGGGAACGATCTCGTAGTTGGCGTAGCCGAATTCGTTGCTGCGCGCGCCGTAGTAGGCGTCACCCAGCTTGTAAATCGTGATCGCAAAGGGATCCTGGGAGATCGTCGTCACCAGTTTGCCACTTTCAATCTTGTACGGTGTGGTGGTTCCCTGGTAGCCGTCGCGCACCGGGTTGCCGACGTTGCTCGGAGTTGTCGCGCTCGTGCCGACGTGCCAGACGTTGCTTTGACCCTCGGCAGTGTAGCTCACGCTGAACTGCTCGCCCGTGACGTTATTGCGCACCCAGAAGGCCTTGCCCACAATCAACGCTTTCAGTTCGGCGTCACTCAAGGCCTTCGCGCCCTTCTTCTGCAGGTCGGCCACGGTGGTGCCGGCCGGGGCATTCTTGCGGGCCTCGGCACTGGGCGTGTACCAGATGGGCGAGCTCCAGGCGCGTTCCTGCCCGGTGCGCGGCACCATGTCGGGCGGCGGAACTCCGGCCTTCACCGCCTGAATCAGAGTCCAACGCGGGGTGGGGATTTCCAGCACGCGTGCGTAGTAGAACGCATGCAGGCCGGAATCGAATTCGGGATCGCTCCACACTGTTTTGAGTTCCACCGAACCGACGGTGTTGGTGTAGGTGGCCTTCTGGAGGTCCACCGTGCTCTGGATGGCCGGGACCGGCCGGTCCACTTGTCGGGCTTGCGGTCACCGGACCAGACGACGTCGAACATCTTCTCGAAGCTCTGGCCGTTCTTGGTCCAGCCCTTAATGACCTGGATGCGGTCGAGATTGGCGGAAGTCGGGTCTTTCACCGCCCAAACGACAAACGTTGGAGCCATGCCCTTCCCCTGCGGCATGGAGGGCAGATCGGCGCCCATCGGCACGTCGTTCGCGTAGGACTGGTGTACCCAGTCCTTGGCGTTCAGGATGTCCTTGTTGTAGCCCCAACCGCCGAAGAAGCGCACCTTGATGTGCGGGCCGCTGACGCCAAAGGTCTCCTTGCGATACATGGCGTCCCAGAGGGAGGCGCGGGTGTTCTCCTCGGCCCATACGCCGGTTAGTCCACCGGGGTTTTCCAAACGCACGTCCAGGGTGCCAAACGCCAGAACTCCGGCCATGCGCCGCTCCACGGTTCCGTCGAGTTGGGCGTGACCGCCGTAGAAATTGTCGTGGCGGTAAGGACTGCCGGTGTTGTGCGAGTCGGAGCCGCCTGCCATGCCGAACTTGTACGGGTTGTAGCCGCGCACGTCCTGCATGGTGATTCCATCCTTCAGCGCTTGCCGCCCGTAGCTGCCGTGAATGTGATCGATCCGTCCGACGGTCGGCCCTAGACCGAGAAGACCGGAGCTTAACTCGTAACTGGCAAACTCATCGTTGGGAGACAGCAAGGGGTGAGTTTCCGATTGTCCCTTGATCTGCTTGATCTCGACGAGCCGCTCGTTACGCATCCGCGATTCTGCCCAGGCGGCATCAATCGGCCGGCCCAAGCTGTCCACGTCAATTGGATACATCCAGCCATCGCTCAAATTGGCATTGTGAGAGATGGCCAGCAACTCGTTGCCCGCCTTGCGCTGCGTGTCCATCCACTTCCACAGGTTCTCCGGATGCCATGAGTCGAGGGAACTGTACGGCATCTCCGGCACGCGGGCGCAATCACGGAAGAAGATATTGCGATGCAGGTTCCGATTGTCGTTCTGAGAGGTCCATTCATAAGAGCAGAAAGCTGTGAATTTGCCGGGATGGTTGTTCTCGTCCGCGATCTTGACATTTTCCTTCCAGATGGTGCCCGCCACCTCGGGGCTCATGAAGGCTTTAACCGGCGGTTTGCTGAGCATGTTAACGAGGTACGTGAAGGTCTTCTGGATCTCCGCCTGGTCATTGGGGTTCTTTAGAATAAGAGGTTGTGCCTCGGGCAACTTACTCAGGGCCGATCCGGGCGTGTTCGCTTCTTTCGTCACGCCCACATATTCCGAGTGGTCGGTGACACCCATGAAGTCCATCGGAGTGTCGATCTTGATGTCGTAGCCGAGCGGGTGCTTGATGGTCTGGCCCTGAGCGTACTTGAGGGCATCGTCGGGCCCGGTGAGGCGGTTGCCCATGAGCCAGGCGTAAACCGACCAACTGGTGTGGATGTGCTCTTCACCGAAGTAGGCTTCACGGTCGGGATTGGGCTGGATGTGCTGCTCCGGAGTGACCCGGGCAGCTTGGCCGGGTCGCTGCGCCTCTTCCGGCGTTGGGGATTTCTTACATGAAACCAGCGCGCTGAGCGCGGCGAGCACGAACACCAGAACCGTCACCACCGCAGCTTTCGTCTTCATAACCCTCGTCCTATCCTTTTTGCCACCGGCACGTGAGGGCGAAGCCTGTAGCGCAGAGTTTCGCCTTTCGAACTCTGCGGTCCCTGCCTCGAGAAAGGCCGCAAAGTTTCCAAAAGCGGGAAACTCTGCGCTTACCCCTGCTCAAGGAAATCCTCACGGATATTCGACCGGGGGGCGCAATCCTACCAGCTACGGGTGCTGCGCGCAACTCTCAGAATTGATGGTCGGGTGGAGTCAAATGCACGACTCAGCGGCGGAAGCCGCCACCACCACCCCACCGGCCACCCCAGCCGCCGGAACTGAAGTTGCCCCAACGGTCGGAGCCTAGGCTTCGGGAGTTCTGCCACCCGCCCAGCGAAGATTTCGCGTTGTCGAGGTTAGGAGAACTCGAGGTCCATCCGCTGCTCGTGTGCTGCTGGAAGCCCGAAGTCGGATTGTACTTATACACGTTCCCGTCGTGGTCGGCGTACACGTTGTTGTTATAATGTCCGACCCCATTCCCTGTATTTGTGTTGTAGCTATATCTCCCGCCAACGCTGGAGTACGAGCCGGTATATGCGTTGCCGACCGTACCATAGGCGCCGCCATGCACCACCCCCGTGTTGGCATTATAGATGGCGCCGTGAACCGCGGATGCGTAGTTGCCCGTGTAGGCGTTGTAGTTGGTGCCCCTGCCGCCGACGCCCGTGGCTCCTGTGACCGGGTTGTAATAGCTTCCCCGGCTTCCGGCGCCGATGTTGCCGGTATAAGGATTAGCCCAGGCAGCGTGAGTGGCGCCGTAGGCCGTGTTGCCCCAGTGGCCGTAAGTATTGACGGCGGCAGCGCCCCCGTAACCACCCCAACCCCAGGCGGGCGCTGCGTAACCCCAACCCCAGGCTCCCACCGGTCCCCACCACGGACTGCACGCCGCGCCGACCGCCATCCCGATGCCGAACCCCAGGCCCCACCCGGCCAGCGCGCTCCAACTGAAAGCGGCACCAACCCCGTAAGTGTAAGGCGCCGGCACCCACGCGGTCGCGGTTATGTAAGGCGGATAATACCAACCCGTCCCGTACACCACCACGTTGTCCGATGCGACCACCGTTCCGTAGTAGCCCGGGGTATAGCCCACGTAAACCACGCTCGGCGTATAACCATAAACCTGCACGTAGGTAACGTAGTGAATGGGACAACTGGGCGGAATGGTGTAAATCACGGGTGGCACCGAGGTGGCCACTGCCCAGGGTCCGGTGGGATTGGGTGAGACGAACCAGACGGCGTTCTGCACCGCGTAATACGTGTTGCCCGGAACGTTAATTACCGGTGTGGGTGTGTTGACGGCATAGGTCAAGTCAGTGCCCTGAATGGGTTGGAAAATGGGCGCTCCGCTGTAGGTCACCGCCAGTGTCGCCGCACTGCGCGAGATGGTGGCCGTCTGAGGAATCTGGTTGGCGATCAAGGCTTCCTTGGCCTGCGGTGTTCCCGGCACTGACACCAGAACGTTGGCCTTGGGACTGTAAGGCGGGATCTGGGCAAAGGCGGCGGGGAGGCTGGTGCCGGGCACGTAAGTCCAGGGACCGTTCTGGAGCGACTGAGATTGGAACCAACGGCCGGCGATGAGGATGTAATACTCGTTATTGGCGTTGTCTTTGAAGATGTCGCTGCCGGCGTTTGCTACGTACACGAGGCTCGTGCCGTACACCGGATCGTACACCGGCTGGCCCTGCGTCTGGAGCAGTTCTGCCGGCGCCGTACTGACGTAAACCGTCGGCGCCTCTCCCTCCTGGTAAGCCTCCTTGAGCGACTGCTCAGGGTTGCCGAGCACTTCATTCTGATTGTTCTCGAGCGCTGCTTGCTTTATTTTGTCCAGGTCCTTTGTCGGCTCGTGTTGAGCCAGGGAATACGGACCTAGCGCCGACTGCGCCTCCACCCAGCCGTCCATCAGCGACAGGTAATACATGTTTTTGGAGGAATCAAACAGGATGAGGGCGCGGGTGTTGATGACCTTCTGGATGCTGTTCGCGCCTGTGGGCTGTAGTACCGGCTGGCCGTCAATCAAGGCGAGAAACGCCGGTGTGGTGCTGAAGAAGATGACCGGCGGGTTGTTCTGCAGCGTGTAAGTCTTCTGCTGCGCAGCCGCCCCGGCAACCGCGACCGCCGTCTCCAGTTCGTCCAGGGGTACGGTTTGCCTCCAAGTCAGGTCGACCTGGAGGCCATAAACATACGCCGCGCCGTTGTCGGGAAGTGTCGGGAACTTCTGCTTAGTGATCTTGAAGTCCTCCAACGTCACCACGCGGTTCACCTTGTCCACTTCCGTCCGCGCCGTGAACCAGATCACGCCGTAATCCTTGTCTTGCTTACCCGGGGTTAGGACCGTGACCGCCGCGTAAGCCTCCAGTATGTAGCCTGTCCAACTGTCCAGTTGCGGCTGGAAGATGTTGAGCGTCGCTCCTTGATAATTGACGCTGCGCGGCCAGGGGTCGCCTCCCGCCGGTGGAGGCGGCGCATTTGCCGTCTCGGCACCAGGGGCCGGGGGCGTGCCTGTTTGGGCTCCTGCGACTCCCAGCGGGCCCGTCATTACGCACATGATGAGCGCGACCGTGATGAACTGCTTTGACGTGTTCTTCATAGCGATGCTCCTTCCTAATCCAAAGTCTGCCGTAGAAGGGTACCAGAAACGGACAACGGGCGGTTGCCTGGGCTTTAGTCGGTGAGGCTCGCCGAAACGTGAGTTTTGTTGACGTTTTTGTTTCATGGTTGCAGGGCTGACCCCTGGGTCGGATTTGGCCGGGCAAGCCCCGGCCCTACATTGGGGATATCAAGGGCGGAGCTCAGCGTGGCAGAGACTTGAGCCATCCAGCATTCTCAGGGCTTGGTTATTGTCAGCGCGGGCGGTGTTATAGACACGCCGGGCGGCGCCTGGCGATTATCTTTAGCAGTCGCGAGCCGACAGCAGCGGCTATCGATGGGCCTCGTTCACATTCCGCGAGGCCCGTTTGACGTTCCGAATCCGGCTTAAATGGTGGGAAGGGCTATTATCTGCGTCCACTTTCCAGCAAGCGAATTTTGCAGGCCACAATTCTCAGCTGAGGTCGCCAGTGGCTGACCTGCAGTAACTGGCAGCGAATCCAGCCGGAGGACGAAGTTCCGCCGGCATTCGGATTAAGTGAAATGCGCTAAACTTCTCTAGGAAGTCGACAGGCACGTTGTCCCCCCTTGCCACCTCCCCTGCCGGGGATCACGCGAGGTAACCCACTCTTGTGACCTACGTCACAGACGTCGAGCCAAACCCAGTACTATAGTGGCCTAAGATTTGACCGAAAGCAGGTTTCCTCCCATGGTGGGCCGTACCGTCGGCCATTATCGCATTCTGGAAAAGTTGGGTGGCGGGGGCATGGGTGTCGTGTACAAGGCCGAGAATCTCCGGCTCGGCTCCGTTGTGGCCCTCAAGTTCCTGCCCGAGGAGATGCTGCGCGCCGCTCGCCAGGATAAACAGTCAGCCGCCATCGCCCTCGAACGCTTCAAGCGGGAAGCCTGTGCCGCCTCCGCACTGAACCATCCCAACATTTGCACCATTTACGACATAGACGAGCATGAGGGCCAGCCCTTCATGGTCATGGAGTACTTGGAGGGCCAGACGCTCAAGCATCGCGTCCAGGGCAAGCCTCTGAAAGTCGCCGAGGTGCTGGAGCTGGCGATCCAGGCCACCGACGGCCTGGAGGCAGCACACCAGAAAGGCATCATCCATCGTGACATCAAGCCGGCGAATATCTTCGTTACGACACGCGGGCAGGCGAAGATTCTCGATTTTGGTTTGGCGAAACTCTCACTAACAAACAGTCCTCGCCCCCTTGGGGGAGAGGGTGTCGCGCCAGCGCTGGGGGAGTGGGTGTCACCGGAGGACAAGCCCACCGCCACGCTCGACCGCGAGCACCTGACCATCCCCGGCGCGGTGGTGGGCACGGTGGCGTACATGTCGCCCGAGCAAGCGCGAGGGCAAGAAGTTGATGCGCGCACCGACCTGTTCAGCTTTGGTGCAGTCCTCTACGAGATGACAACGGGCCAGCAGGCGTTCTCAGGCACCAGCGCCGGCGCGATTTTGCACGCTATTCTGGGAAACGCTCCGACCTCGCCGATGCAATTGAATCCTGAACTGCCCGCCAGGTTGGAAGAGATCATCAATAAGGCGCTGGAGAAAGACCGCGATCTGCGCTGCCAGAGCGCCTCTGAGCTGCGAGCCGATTTGATGCGTTTGAAGCGCGACACAGAATCGGGGCGGACTGCGGATGCAGGGGCGGTACGCGAACCGCCCATTCGAAGGCGGCGCTGGGCGGTCGCCCTGGCTGGCGTATTGGTCGTGGCATTCGTTGGCCTCGCCCTCGCCTGGTTTGTCACACACCGAGCACCTCCGCCCCGGCCGCTTACCGAGCGTCGACTCACTGCAAATTCCTCCGAGAACCCCGTGACTCAGGGTGCGATTTCGCCGGACGGGAATTACCTGGCCTATGGCGACCAACAGGGACTGCATCTGAAGCTCATCAGAACTGGGGAGACAATCGCCATTCCTCAGCCCGAAGGGACAGACGCTCCCAACCCTAACTTCTGGTGGCCGAATGGGTGGTTTCCGGACGGTACCAGGTTCATTGCCGCCGGCGTGGCACCCAGTCAGCCCGTCAGCGCCTGGGTCGTGTCGGTGCTGCGCGGACCTCCTCGCAAACTCCGCGATGATGCTGACCCGTGGTCCGTCTCGCCCGACGGCAGGCTCGTTGCCTTCGGGAGCGGCGCTGGCTTGAATCGTTCGCGCGAGATCTGGTTGATGGGCCCCCAAGGAGAGGATGCGCGGAGGCTGGTGTCCGGTTCTGAAGACGACGGGTACTTTTGGACAGCGTGGTCGCCGAACGGCCAACGCATCGCTTACGGAAGATATCACCGAACGCAGGGCAGCTTTGTGTGTTCGATCGAGAGTCGCGATCTGAGAGGAGGCGAACCCAGTCTGTTGTTGTCTGACCCGAGGCTCTGTAATGCTACTGGAACCATGGGCTTTCTGTGGTACCCCGGCGGCCGCTTCATCTTCACAATGGAGGATAATCTCTGGGAAATCGGTGTTGATACGAGCACGGGCCAGGCTGTGACCAAACCAAGACGAATCACCAACTGGGCCGGGGTCTCTGCACCGTACTTCTGCGGGACCCAGGACGGAAAACGGTTGAGCGTTACGAAATCGAGCGGAGAGTGGGATGTTTATGTTGGGGAACTAGAAGACGGGGGTCGCCGCCTGAAGAACCCCCGTCGTTTAACGCTGGACGATAGTAATGATTTCACCTCAACTTGGACGCCAGACAGCAAAGCGGTGCTTTTTGAGTCGGACCGCAACGGGACGCCGGGTCTCTTCGCGCAGGCGCTTGATCAGGCCGAAGCACAGATGCTGGTCAGCGGCGTTAGGTTCGACTGGGGTGCAGCGTTGAGCCCGGACGGTTCCTTGATTCTGTATGGTGTCGTCTCCAGCACCCCGACACTAGGGCGAATTATGCGCGCTCCAGGATCGGGCGGAGCACCACAGCTAGTGCTGGAGGCGCGAGACCTTGATGGCTTCGCATGTGCTCGGTCCCCGGCAACCAACTGTGTCTTCGGCGAGCGGAGTCCAGACCACAGCCAAGTAGTCGTCACGAGCTTCGACCCGATACGTGGGAGGGGCCAGGAACTCACCAGGATCAACCTCCGGGCGCCGAACAAGGGTTATAGTTGGAACTTATCTCAAGATGGTTCGCGCCTCGCGTTTACGCAAATTGACAATCACGAGAGCCGTATCCAAATCCTGCGATTGAGAGGTGGAAAGGCCCGTGAGGTCAACGTCAACGGTTGGAGTGACCTCTCGAGCTTGTCCGGGGCAGCAGACGGGAAGGGACTGTTCGCCAGCAGCCAGCCAAACTCAAGCGGCGCCGTCGTTTATGTCGATCTGAATGGTCGAGCCAACGTGATTTGGGAGCAGCAGCTCTATGGCCACCGAGGCTATAGCCCCGTCCCCTCTCCGGACGGCCGCTATCTGGCCATTGGGGTCAGCGCCGAAATGGACAACGTGTGGCTGCTGGAGAATTTCTAAACATGGTGGGGATTGACAAGTGACGGCGGGCCGAGCCAGTACGCTCCATAGGTGCGAGCGAACTTCGGGCGTCGCGCGAAGAACCGAGCCGACCCGATAGTGCTCCTGTGCACCGACACTCGCTTCCGTGACCTCCCGCGCCGCATGAACCTCCCTTCATAGAGGGGCACGCGAAGCGGTAGCTTCGCCTTTGTTTCTTGCCTACCCCTCTGATGCGAGGCTCATCTACCGGAACCGGGATACGGCTTTGAAGAACCCGCTTTGCGCAAAGCACGGAACGTGTAATGCATAAGTGTTGGGAAATCTCATCTGTTAAGCAACGAGATGGCAGACAGCGCGCCGCCAGATTTCCTGTCCACTCTCCGGTACGCTAGCATTCGTCCGGAGCGAGCAGACTAGGTAAAGGCTGGGAGACTAGTCGCGAGATAGTCCGGTATTACTTATCCCTGGAAGCTTGTTCGTGGGCCGATTCGCTATAATGGCTGCATGTTTGAACGTCCTCGCGTGGTGATCGTCACTGGTTCCGGGGGATCGGGCTGCGGCCGTGCCATTGCCACTAGGTTCGCGGCCACGAGCGCTGCAGTCGTCGTTTCGGAAATCGACGAAGTCGGTGGTCGCGAGACCGTCCGTCTTATTGAACAACGTGGCGGGCGAGCTACGTTCTGCCCTGCGAATGTTGCGGACGAA